>Ga0316363_10003132_pt1 | contig 12028 bp, 12 predicted proteins | sample Sb_taG_3_FD_200459 | JGI IMG/M metagenome (GOLD analysis project Ga0316363, IMG submission 200459) | Peat soil microbial communities from Weissenstadt, Germany - Sb_50d_a_PC metaG (v2) (version 2) | ecosystem: Environmental > Terrestrial > Soil > Wetlands > Peat | place: Germany: Weissenstadt...
TCCCGGCCAGCAATCGGCGTCTATTACAGGTGAAACGGAAAAGGGGAGACTTTGCGTCGTGAAGACTAAGTGGAAGATTGTCATAACCTTAGTGGCCCTCCTGGTGGCCGCGATCGGGGTGTATGCCAGCACCGTGTACAGCAAGCGCGGTGTGGTGACCGTGCAGACCGGCAAGGTCGTGCGCGGAGACCTGACCAGCGTGGTGACCGCCTCGGGAGAGATCAAGCCCAAGAATTACATCAACATCGGAGCTAACGCCCAAGGCGATATTACGGATCTCCTGGTCAAGGAGGGCGACCACGTCCGCCGCGGCCAGTTGCTGGCGAGGATCGAAGACACCCAGCCCGCAGCCAACCTCAAATCGTCGGAAGCTGCGGTAGCTTCCGCCGAAGCCGATTCCGCAGCCTCGGAAGCCGCCCTGAAAGCCGCCGACGAAAACCTCAATACCATGCAGGCCGCGATTGACCACGACAAGGCCGATCTGGAGCGTATGAAGGCCGATCTCGACCGCGCCGAGCTGCTATACAAGGAACAACTCCTGGCCAAACAGGATTTCGAGCTGAAGAAATTTACCTACCAGGCGCAGCAGTCGGCGGTCAAGGAGTCGGAGACCCGGCTCGTCCAGGCCCGCGCGCAACGGGAGCAGCAGGCCGCGCAACTTACCTCCACGCAGAGGCACATCGCGCAGGCGCGCGCCGGCCAGACCATGATCAGCGACGTCCTTCACAAGTACAGTTCCTTCGCCCCACTGGATGGCATGGTCACCAATCTCCCCGTGCGCGTCGGAGAATCGGTGGTGCCCGGTCTCCAGAACCAGACCGGCACCCTGATCATGACCATTGCGGACATGTCGCTGATCACCTCCGAAGTAAAGGTGGATGAAACCGATATCGTCAATATCAAGCTCGGGCAGACGGCCGATATCACCATCGACGCCATTCCCAACAAGACTTTCAAGGGCCACGTGACCGAGATCGGCAATACCGCGATCCTGCGCTCGACCGGCGTGGCGGCCAACCAGAGCGCCATTTCCAGCCAGGAAGCCAAGGACTTCAAGGTGGTGGTGGCGATGGACGATCCGCCGGAGGAGGTCCGGCCGGGACTTTCTTGCACGGCCAAGATAACCACAGCCACCCGTCAGAGCGTCCTTACTATACCGATTCAAGCGCTGACCGTCCGGCAGAGGGGCGATCTGGAGGCAAAGCCCGCGGGGACCGGCGGCGGTATTCAGGCGGCCACGAAACTCGATCCGGCCGCGGAAAAAGCCAAGAAAGAAGAGCTTACGGGCGTCTTCGTGGTGTCTGGGGAAAAGGCGGTCTTCCAAAAAGTGGAGACCGGCATTACCGGCGCCACCGATATCGAAGTGACCAGTGGCCTCAAGGAAGGCGACCAGATTGTGACGGGGACCTACCAGGTGATCCGCACCATCAAGAACGATACGCAGGTTAAGGTGGACAACAAAGTTCCCGGACAGCAGACTACCTCCTAACCTAGAAACGAGACCCACGAATGGCAGCGGTTGCAGAAAAAGAACTCATCCAACGCGGCGAACAACTGAAGCGGGACGGAATCGTCATCCGCACCTACAATCTCTGGAAGACCTACATCATGGGTGACCAGGAGATCAACGCCGTTTCCGGTGTGGATATCGAGATCAAGCGCGGCGAATACTGCGCGATCATGGGTCCGTCGGGGTCCGGCAAGTCCACCCTGATGAACCTGATCGGGTGTCTCGATACGCCGACCAGCGGGCAGTACTACATCAACGGAAACTTGGTCAGCGAGATGACCGACGACGAGCTGGCGCGCATCCGGAACAAGGAAATCGGGTTCGTATTCCAGACGTTCAACCTGCTTCCGCGCGCCACGTCGCTGCACAATGTGGAGCTGCCGCTGATCTATTCGGGGATGCCGTCGGACAAGCGGATCGAAATGGCCAAGACGGCCATGCGGGCGGTGGATCTCGAAGCCCGCATGTACCACAAGCCCAACGAGCTGTCCGGCGGGCAGCGCCAGCGCGTGGCGGTGGCGCGGGCCCTGGTGAACAACCCGTCGATCCTGCTAGCCGATGAGCCTACCGGCAACCTGGATACGGCCACCGGCAACGAAATCATGGCGCTGTTCGAGCGCCTCTACCAGCAGGGCAATACCATCATTCTCGTCACCCACGAGCATGATATTGCCCTGCATGCGCATCGCGTGATCCACATTCGGGACGGGAAGATCGAGAAGGACGAGCGGATCCGGTAGACGAAAAGGCCGCCGGCAAAGACCGCCGGCGTTACCTCAGTTGATCACCTTCGCGATCAGGATCAGGAACATGGCCTTTTCGGGGCCATCCAGGCTGCTGCGCCCGACCACCAGCTTCTGCCCTTCCTTGACGTCCACAACTTCCGTGGAGATCCCGGTGTCCATGTACGTGTTGCCCTTCCCCGCGCCCAAACTGACGGGGATTCTCAGCCCCGCGTGCAGGTGATCCAGCCGGATCATCGACCCGTCCGCCTCCAGGCTGGCGGAATTTACCTTAAACGTCGTGAGACGGCCCCCGCTGAGTTGTCCGGTGCTTTCGGCGCCTACCCCGGACCGCGCGCGCAGTGAGAGCGCGTCGAGCAGCAGGTAGGCCTTGAAGGGGAACGTGGTCTTCAAGGTGGCGACCGTGCTCTGCAGGTCCTGCGGGATCGGGTTCCCGGTCAGGTTGGGTTGATCGCTGGCCACCACGAAATAGACCGCGAGTTCAATATCCTTCTGCGCCGCGGCCGGGATGTCGAGCTGTTTGATAGCATCCTCGGCGGTAGTCACCCTGTTACGCGGTCCGATGAGGGCAACGACCCTCACATGAGAATCCACGCGGATATCCACGCCGAAGTTGCCCAGCAGGTTCCGGAGCGATAACGGATCGATGTATTTGACGGTGACCAGCTTCTGAATCTGCTCGTTGGGGTCCTGCGAGGGCTGGGCAGGCAAGGGCGCGGCCAGCAGGGCCATGGCAAGCAAGAATCGTTTCATTTGTTATTCTCCTCTTCTCTCGGAAATCCAATAAATGACCACGTCCGGGTTGTCGGTAACCAACCGGACCAGCACCGGCTCGCCCGGTTCGACCTTGGGCCGGGGCTTGCGCCTGACGCGGGCTGGCTGGGCCGGCGGAATAGGTGGGACACCCCATGGGTCCACCGCCGCCGGCTGGTGAACCATCGCCACCTCCGGCGGCTGCGGCGCGATCCATCGCGAGGGCCGCACCGCGACGGCCACCATCAACGCTGCTGCCACCGGAACCAGCCCATAAATCCATGCCCGGCGCCAGAAAGGACGGCGCTCGCGTTCCAATTGCGCCCGCACCCGCGACCGGACCGCCGCGAAGTGCGCCGGATCCAGCGCTTCGTCATGCGCGTCCTGTAGCAACTCCAGGCCAGCTCTCAGGCCGCTCGCAAACAACTGGCAGCCGGCGCATTCGGCCAGGTGATGCTCGACTTCGGCTGCCTTCGCCGGCGCCAGGTCGCCGCCGGCGTAGAGCGCCAGCCGTTCTTCCCAATCCGTGCAATTCATACGTGCCTCCGGAAATAGCGCTCCACAAATCCCTTCACCTTCACCCGGGCCTTGGAGATCTGCGAGCGCACGGTCGCCTCGGACGATCCCAGCACGCGCGCCACTTCTTCGGTTGTAAGCCCTTCCAGATCGCGCAATACCAGCGCGGCCCGTTCTTTTTCAGAGAGCATCCGCAGGCTCAACTGCAGCACGCGGCGCCGCTCCTGCTCGGCGCTCTGCTGCGCCGGGTCGGCCTCCCTCGATGCCAGTTCGCCGGCATCCTTCATGGGAACCGCGACGGGACGGCGGCGGCGCAGGTCGTGGCAGGCGTTCACCGTGACGCGGTAGAGCCAGCCCGAGATGTTGCCCGACGTTTCCACCTTCCCCAAGTTGCGGTACAGCTTCAGGAAGACTTCCTGCGAGGCGTCCTGGGCATCGTGGAGGCTTCCCAGAAGCCGCAGGGCGGTCACCAGCACCATCCGCTCGTACTGCCGCATGAGCTGTTCGAAGGCCTCCAGGTCGCCCGCTTTGGCGGCCGCGATGATGCTGCCGCGGTCTTCCGGCCCATCCATGGGAGCGGCTTCGGCGAGGAGCGTCAGGGTGCTCATGTCCTTTCTATCAATAACAACTGACAGAGAGCCTGAAACGTGTATATGATTTTGCTGTGCCCGCAATTCCCCCGGAAGAGATCCGCGCCATGGGCCGCGCCGCCCTGGAGCGCGTGGCGGCCTACTACGAGTCGCTGCCCACCCGTCCCGTGCTGATTCCCACGACGTCCGCGGCCATCCGCGCGCTCATCGACGAGCCCCTGCCCCAGGCCGGCACGGATTTCGACGCGCTCCTCGACACGGTCGACGATGTGATCGCGCGGTTCACCCGTCACAGCGCCCATCCGCGATTCTTCGGCTACGTCTCGTCGCCGGGCACGCCGGTCAGCTCGCTCGGCAGCATGCTGGCGGCGGCGCTCAATGTGAACGTGACGTGCTGGCGGTCGGCGCCGGCGGGAACCGAGATCGAGCACCTGACCATCAACTGGCTGAAGGAGATGCTGGGCTACCCACAGGAAGCTGCGGGCCTGTTCACCAGCGGCGGGTCCATGGCGAACTTCGCCGCCCTGGCCGCGGCGCGCAGCGCGAAGACGCCCGCCAATGTGGTTCGCGACGGCGTGGCCGCAGCCGGCAAGCGGATGTGCCTATACGTTTCGGACGAAGGGCACTTCTCCATAGGCAAGGCAGCCGGCATGCTGGGAATTGGGGAAGCCAGCGTCCGCTACGTGAAGACTGACGAGCGGCAGCAGATCGGCCTGGCGGACCTGGAGCGGATGGTCGAGCGGGATCTCGCCGATGGGCACCTTCCGTTCTGCGTGGTGGCCAACGCGGGCGCCACGGCCACCGGCGCTTTCGATCCGATCGGCGACGTGGCCGCTATCGCCCGGCGCTACGATCTGTGGCTGCACGTGGACGCGGCGTACGGTGGATTCGCCGCGCTGGCCCCCTCGGCGCGCCATCTCTTCGAGCGCATCGCCGAGGCCGATTCGGTGGCGCTCGATCCGCACAAATGGCTATACCTTCCGGTGGGGAGCGGGTGCGTGCTGTACCGAGACCCCGCGGCCGCACAGGCGGCGTTCAGCCACCAGGCAGAGTACACCCGGATGATCGGCCTGGAACGCGACGAGGCCTTCGCGTTTTGGGACTATGGACCGGAGCTTTCGCGGCCGTTCCGCGCTTTCGACCTGTGGCTGCTGATCAAGTGGGCAGGAGCGGCGCGGCTGGGGGAAGCCATCGAGAGAAACATCGCGTGCGCCCGGCACTTCGAGCGACTGGTCGAGGCCAGTGAGGATTTCGAGATGCTGGCGCCGGTGGAGCTTTCGATCTTCTGCTTCCGCTACGCGCCGAAGAACTTCGCGGGCGATCTGGACGCCCTAAACGAGCGCGTCCTGGTGGAGTTGCAGCACGGCGGCAGCAGCTATCTTTCCAACGCGAAGGTCGGCGGGCAGTTCGCTTTGCGGGGCTGCGTTCTCAATTACCGCACGAGCGAGCGGGACATGGAAATCCTGCTGGAAGATGTGCGCCGAGCGGTGCTTACTTGCTGTCCGGCGCCTTGGCTTCGGTGATGCCGAGATCCGTCAGCACTTTGGGATTCGCCTCGTCCATGGCCAACAGGTTGTGGCAGGCGTTGCAGTCCTGGGTGATCGACTTGCCGTCTTTCGCGCTGTGGCCGCCGTCGTGGCAGCGGAAACAGCCGGGAAAATCGGTGTGGCCGATGTTGAGCGGGTACTTGCCCCAGGTCACGTCCATGTCGGGGAAGATGTTGCGGTTGTAGATACCGAGCACCTGCCCGGCCGATGCGGTCACCTCGGATCGCCGCGCGGACCACACCGCCGGATAGCTGTCCTGGTAGTATTTGGCAAAGGCCGCGGGGATCTTCTGCGCGGCATCCTCTCGCGAGCTGTAGGTGGCCTTCAGGATTTCCAGGGCCTTCTTCTTGGCGAACGGCAGTGCGGCGGAGATCAGCCCGTCCCGCATGGCGAGGTCCAGTGCGCGGTCCGGAAGGTCGTAGGTGTGGGACGGCCGATTGTGGCAGTCCATGCAGTCCATCTCGCGCATGGTCAGTCCGGCCCCATCGGGCTTGGCGTCGGCCGTGGCGTAGACGGTCTTGGCGCCATCGGCGGTGTATTCCACCCACGGAATCGTCTGCCGGGCCTCGTCGGAGTGGCCGTAGCGAACGACCACTTCGCCCGGCCGGCGGCCCAGGTGTGTCCCGTGGATGCCGATCCCGTTATTGCCGCCGCCGATCTTCATGAGCAGCACCGTCTTGGTCAGGCTGTTGGTTTCATCCTCGGCGTACTTGGAAATAATGCGCACGCGGTCTTCGCCGTACTTCTGCGGCCAGTGGCAGGATTCGCAGGTTTCGCGCGCCGGGCGCAGGTTATGGACGGGCGTGGGGATGGGGCGCGGGTAGGTGTTGAAGGTGACCGCGAAGACCTGGCCGACGCCGGAGAGCTTGCTCCGCACGAACCACCCGGCGCCGGGGCCGATGTGGCATTTCACGCACTCCACGTTGGAGTGCGGCGAGTTCTGGTAGGCGGTGTACTCGGGCTGCATCACGGTGTGACAGGTCTGGCCGCAAAACGTCACCGAGTCCATGTAGTTTACGGCGCCGTAGGAAAGCTGGCTGGCGATGGCGATGTTGGCCACGGTGGCGGCGCCGACGAAGTAGACCAGCCTGCGCAACTCGGCATTGTGCCAGGTAAGCGGCGGGAACTCCGGCGGATAGATCCCGCTACGGCCCTCGCGCTTGCGCTTGAGCCAGATCCCCAAGGGGACCAGCGCCAGGCCGGCGAAGAACGGCACCGGAAGAACCAGAAACGAAAGAATGCCGACATAGGGGCTCTTGGTCTCGCCCCGCAAGGTAATCGGCAGCACGAAAAGCCAAAAGATGGTGGCCGTGGTGACGATCACCACGCCCGCCAGGCTGATCCAGTTGTTCGACAGGTAAATGAACGGGGACAGCCACCCCCGGCCCCTGCGTTCAGAGTTAATGGGCGTCATTGGCAGTTATTAGGCGTAATTGATAGTAGGTCAGTCTCCCGCGACCGGCGCCTCGTGCGGCGTTACCGGGTCCCTCGATTGCTCCTGCTTCTTAACACTGCTACCAGTCAGGAAGGCGGTGTTCAACGGGTAGACATCGGGATCGAAAATGCTGGAGTAGAAATGCCACACCACAATCGCCAGGGTGGCGAGGACGGCCTCGTAGAAATGGATTGAGGTGGCCACGTCGAGCCAAGTCTTGGGCAGCAGTTTCAGGACCAGAGAGTCGGCCCAGAGAAACAGCCCGCTGGCTACCATGACCACCGCACCCCAGACTACGGCCCAATACTCGGCCTTTTCCACGTAGCTGTGGGCGGAGCGCGCCGGCTCCTGGTCGCCGAGGCCCAGGTTGTAGGCGAAATGGGAGAGCGCCTCGCGGGGATCGTCGATGTTGGGCAGCATCTCTTTCCAGTGGCTTCGCAGCTTACGGCTGGCGATGAGCGAAACCAAGTGGGTAAGGGCGACGGCCATGAAGACCACCGCGGCCACGCGATGGATCAGGCTGCGCATGGAGCGCGCGCCTTCCATAAACAGCAGCGGACGGGCCCACTCCTGGTTGGAGTACTTGAGGGCGAAGCCGGTCCAGACCAAGGTGAAGAACGAGATGACCAGGACGGCGTGCTGGACGCGCTCAAAGGGCAGCATGCGGATTTCGGAATGCGCCGCCGGTTCCGGCTGGCGCCGCGATGCCGATCGCGCGAAGCGCAGGCGGACGAGCTTGCGCACCCAGTCGCCGCCGTTGTGAAGAATCATCAGCCCGATGGTTACGGGAATCAGGAAGAGGTAAAACTCCCTCACCATACGCAGCGCCGCTGGCTCGGTGCGGCCCTCGGCGATATGCACCTGGCTGATGGCGAAACGGGTGCCGGCGCCGGCGTGGCACTGGCCGCAGGTCTTGGGCAGGTTCCTGGGGTTGATCATGGACTTCGGGTCCGACGACGGCAAAATATCGTGAACTCCGTGGCAACTGGAGCAGTTAGCTACGGTCTGCGATCCCGACTTGGCCGCCAGGCCGTGGAAGGAGGAATCGAAGCTGACCAGCCGGTCGGCGGGCAGCCCGAATTTGCGGGTGAGGCGGACGTCTCCGTGGCAGCTCCCGCAGGTGTCGCGGATATGGGCGGCATTGACGGAGGAGGCTTCGCTGGTGTGTTTGACGATCTTGTGCTCGCCGTGGCAATCGGTGCACAGCGGCGCCTGGGTGATGCCGCGTGCCAAGGCCTGTCCGTGGACGCTGGCGCGGTATTGCTCGACGACTTCGTTGTGGCACATGCCGCAGGTGTCGGGGACAGCGGCGCGGAACGCCTGCGATTTGGGCGGGATCAGCTCGTGGGCGCTTCCGTGGCAGAGGGCGCAATCGGGCGCGCTTTCGTTTCCGTTCTTGCGCGCCAGTCCGTGCACGCTGCCGGCGTAGTCGCCCCCCTGCTCCTCATGGCAAGTGGTGCAGACGGGTTTGGGAACGCCGGAAGGGTGGGGATACTTTTCGTGGGATTCGTGGCAAGTCTCGCAGGGCAAACCCGTGTGAGCGCTCTTCTCCAACTTTCCCGCCTGATCGTGGCAGGAGGAGCATTCCGCGGGGGGAGCCGCGTCCGCCGCTTGGAGACGGGCGCCGGCTGCCCCGAGCAAAAGGCCGAGCAAGACCACACAGGCAGGAGTGCCCGTGCCACCCCACCTTCTCATTGGATCAGGCTCCCTGGATATTGGATAACTGGACAAAATTCTGATAGACGTAGGCCGCCCCGAGGATCAGCCCGAAGACGAGGGTGATCACGGTCAGGATTTTGCCCCACTTGTCGATTACTTCAAGCTTTTGGGCCACGGTCACCTGTTGGGCCACCGAGCCTTGCAGCACATGCAGCGTATCGTCTTCGTTATTGGCGACCATCTTGCGCCAGACGATCAACACGAGAACCGATGCGGCGAGGAGCGCCCAAAGAACTATAAACGGAACTAAATTGACGTGCATTCGTTTACCTCCTGGTTGAGTTTCACATTTGAAGTTGCGGCCCCAGGCTGACGGTTGAACCCCCAGTCCGGCCGATATTCTGCTTGTCGAAGGTTTTCCCGGTGGCTTCCTCAATTGCATCCACCACCAGGAGCAAATAGGCATCCAGTGCGCACTGCACCAGTTGCCGGGTCTCGCAGGAGCCGTCGGGGGCCTGCTCATTGCAGACCGAACAGACGTTGCGGCGGATGGCCTCGATGTACGGGCCGACGTCGTCGCTCTGCACCGATTGGATCGCCTGGGCGACCTGAGGGAAGAGCCGGAAGAGCGCGCAAGCCGATGGTTCCTCCAGGCCACACTCTCCGCTGACGGTTCGTTCGGTGCAGAGCTTACAGATTTTATTTCGGACAATCGACTCTAATTCCGCTAAAGACTGTGTCACTTGAAACGACCTCCTTGCCGGAGTGAAAGGTAGTGCACGCAGGAGTCCATGGCGGCATCCATCTAAACTATTGGATTTTACAACGTTTCGATCCGGAAGTCCGATTCTGTGGGGGTATTGACGCAGGAACCGGAGCACGACTGGGGGATATTCCACTCGGGGCGACGACATTGTGGGATTTTGCAACACGCAAGGCCGCTGCCATGATGGCGAGCAGAACCGTGTTTATGGGGTCCTCCTCGGACACCACGGATACGATCCCCGCCTCCCAGGCCAAGGCGAGCAACTGCGGGTCCTTGCGGGTGATCAGCACCACCCGCTCCGGATTGGACAAGGGGAGCGGAAGCCGCGCGAACGCGGATTCATCCAAAACCAGGACGCTTTCGAGCCCGGGGTCGGGACGATCGACGGATTCGACGCGACAAGCGCAACTTCGGGACAGGGCCTCCCGCACGGCAGCCGCGTAGACGTGGTCAGCGACCGAAAGCTGAACCGTTTGCATCATAGACGACTCCCCGCCCCCGCCTTCCGCAACTACTTCTTTTCCTGGTAACCGTCCAGGTTCTTGTGCTCCGCGTAGTACTTGCCAGCGTCCGTCAGGTTCTTGTTCATAACATCTTTATCGGCGGATACCTTGGCGTGGCAATACACGCACTGCTTCTTTGTGGCTTTCATATATTCCTGCTTGCCATACGTGGCTGTAGAGCAAACCAGGAAGCCGCCCAGCACAATAACAGCGGGCACGATCAGTTTTAATTGGGACATGATGCCTCCGAATCCAGGAAGTAGCAATTGCATCTCCACCATCTATCTCCTGTCTTCCATGTGGTTTGCAGGGACTCCCCTCATCGGTTCGGGGCAATTCCCCACCGAAATCCCCGCGGATTGGGCCAATTGACGCAGATTGGCCTTGGTATGATTAAAGAGCTATCAGCTTTCAGCCATCAGCCATCAGCTTTGGCGAGGGGTGGGTGTTTGTTGGGACTGGTCGCTGAGAGTTAGTCCGTTAAGAATGTCCAAGCTCACACCAGGTTGGCAAAGAACCAGCGTTCTGGAAGCGGTGTTCGACCAGCTTTCGGACGCCTTGGTTCTGTACGATCCGGAATACCGCATCACCGGCGTGAACCGGTCGGCGGAAAAGCTCTTCGGCATGTCGTCCGAGGAAATGCTCGGGAAAAACTGCCAGGATATCTTCAAGTGCACTTTGTGCGAGCCGGGATGCGGGGTGCTGGTGGGGCTCAACCAGACGCCCGCGGCGCCCAACTGCACGGTCCGCCTGCACACCGACAACGGGATGGAGCGGCTGGTGGTGATGCGCACCAACCAGATGTTCGACGATGAGGGCCACCTGAGCGGTGTGGTCGCGACCATCAAGGACATCACCGAAGAGTCGGCTCCCGAGAAGCGCGAAGTGATCGCCGAATCGGCGGCCATGCGCGAGGTGCTCAACTTCGTGCGCCGGGTGGCGGCCAGCGAAGCCACCACGATCCTGCTGGAAGGCGAGAACGGGACCGGCAAAGACCTGGTCGCCAAGACGCTGCATTACCAGAGCCTGCGGCAGGCCGAGCCGTTCATCGCGATCAACTGCGCGGCCATTCCCGAGACGCTTCTGGAAAGCGAGCTATTCGGGTACGAGAAGGGCGCTTTCACCGATGCGCGGTCGCAGAAGCGCGGGATCTTCGAGCTGGCCGACAAGGGCACGCTGTTCCTGGACGAAATCGGCGAAATTCCGCTGATGCTGCAGGCCAAGCTGCTGCGCGTGCTGGAAGATCAGAGCTTCCGGCGCCTGGGCGGACTCAAGGACATCAATCTCGACCTGCGCGTGGTGGCGGCCACCAACAAGAACCTGCGGGAGGCGGTGAAGGAAGGGGCCTTCCGGCAGGATTTGTACTTCCGGCTCAACGTGATCCAGATCCTGATTCCGCCGCTGCGGGAGCGGATCGAGGATATCGTCCCGCTGACGCGGTTTTTCATCGAGCACTACAACCGCAAATTCAAGCGGAATATCGAAGGGGTGAGCGACGCGGCGGCCAGGCTGCTGACCTCGCACGACTGGCCGGGCAACGTGCGCGAGCTGCGCAACGCCATCGAGCGGGCCATGATCCTGGAGGATTCGGCGCGGATCACACCGCCCAGCCTGCCGATTGCGATTTCGCGGCCGGATCCGGGGGCGCCGGCGGCAGTATCGGTGAGCATGGACGGACCGACCGACGGGTTATCGCTCGAAGACAATGAGCGGAGCCTGCTGGTGCGCGCCCTGGAAAAGACGAGCGGCAACCAGACGCAAGCGGCGCGCCTGCTCCGAATTACGCGGGACACGCTGCGGTACAAGATGAAGAAGTTCAATTTGCGGTAGGGACTTCGCCGCGGCGTTGCAATCCGCCGGTATTCTTTGCCACTGGTCAGCCATCCAAATCCCGAGGGAACGGCTGGTTTTCCGGGGCGTGTTAGTTCCCGTTATAGGGGCCCCAACGAGAATTTTGTTCTCGTTGCGTGAGATCAAGCCGCAGCTTTGAGACCGACAGCCCGCAG
>Ga0316363_10003137_pt1 | contig 12008 bp, 8 predicted proteins | sample Sb_taG_3_FD_200459 | JGI IMG/M metagenome (GOLD analysis project Ga0316363, IMG submission 200459) | Peat soil microbial communities from Weissenstadt, Germany - Sb_50d_a_PC metaG (v2) (version 2) | ecosystem: Environmental > Terrestrial > Soil > Wetlands > Peat | place: Germany: Weissenstadt...
AACCGCAAGCCCGGCCACAAGAACGACCGCGCCCACTGCCAACATCCAGCGCAGCCGTTTTCTCGGAGCCGCAGGCACAACCGCAGCCGCTCCCGCCGCGGGCGCCACAATCGGGATCGAAGTCGATACTCGTCCCGCAGTCGCTCCCCGCGCCGAGTCCAATTCTCGCTTAAGCCGCTTAAGATCGCCGCGAATTTCCGCCGCACTCTGATAACGCGTCTCCAGTTCTTTGTCGAGTGCCTTGTTGATGATTTCATCCAGCTTGGGCGGAATCGCCGGATTCAAGGTGCGCGGCGCGGTTGGCATTCCTTCGAGGATGGCGTGAAAGATTACCGCCGACGTATTGCCATCGAACGCTCTCCGGCCCGTGCTCATTTCGTAGAGCACCACGCCCAACGAAAAAAGATCGGTGCGCGCATCCAACTCTTCACCGCGCGCCTGCTCGGGCGACATATAAGCCGCCGTTCCCACCGCCGATCCCATGCTCGTAAGCTGCGCCTGCGAAACCGCAGTGGCCGCGTCATGTTCGACGCCGCCCTTGCCCTTGTCCCAGAGCTTGGCCAAACCGAAGTCCAGCACTTTCACCTGGCCGCGCGGAGTTATGAACAGGTTCGCCGGCTTGATGTCGCGATGGATGATGCCCTTGGCGTGGGCCGCGTCCAGAGCGTCGGCGATCTGAATTCCATACTCCATCACCTGCTCGACCTTCAGCGACTTCCCCTCAATGCGGTGTTTCAGCGTCTCGCCTTCAAGCAATTCCATGGCGATAAACGCCTGGCCATCCTGTTCGCCGATGTCGTAAATGGTGCAGATGTTGGGATGATTGAGCGCCGAAGCAGACTGCGCTTCACGCTGGAAACGGATGAGGGCTTGCGGATCCTGAGCCACTTCCTCGGGCAGGAACTTCAAGGCGACGAAGCGATGCAGGCGCGTATCTTCGGCCTTGTAGACCACGCCCATCCCGCCACCGCCGAGCTTCTCGAGGATCCGGTAATGGGAAACAGTTTGGCCGATCATGAGCAGCGCGCAGACTTACCTGGCAGCCATGTTAGGGATCACGCGGACGGAAGTCAACGCCGTAAGAGTGTTGTGTACAGCGACGGGAAAAGTGCTACATTAACGACGACTACGCCGCTGATCTGTGTTGCGTGCTAGTCCCGTTACTCGTTCCCGGCGGCTAAGCTGTTGCGGTCGAGTGCACGGCGGTACGAGGAGGTTCTGTGCCGAGCAAGAAGACCCTGGCTCCGATGATCGCGGCCTTAGCCGTGACTTGCGGGTTTCTGGCCGCAGCTCCCGCCTTCGCCGCCAGCAAAGAGAAGGTACTGTACAGCTTCTGCTCCGTTTCCGGCTGCGCGGACGGGGAGTATCCCTGGGGCTTGATTTTTGATGCGTCCGGGAACTTGTACGGGGTCGCCGATGGTGGGGCTTACGGCTACGGGGTTATCTTCCAACTCACACCCGGCGCAGGCGGCACCTGGACCGAGAAGGTCTTGTACTCTTTCTGCTCCGGTGGATGGCCATGCAACGATGGTGCCTATCCAGTTGGCAGCTTGAACTTTGACAAGGCGGGGAACTTGTACGGCATGACGACGGCAGGCGGCTCTTACCAGGCGGCCTGCGGAGCTTCCGACTGCGGTACTGCCTTCGAGCTAAGCCCCAGTGAGAACGGGACATGGACTGAGGCGGTTCTGCATAGTTTTAATGACGACGGCAAGGACGGTGTAGAGCCTGCCGCTGGCGTAACTTCCGACACCGCCGGACACCTATATGGCACGACGCTCTACGGCGGCGCACATGGCGGTGGCATTGTCTTCGAGTTGTCGCCCGGCTCGAACGGAACATGGACCGAAACTGTGCTGCACAATTTTTGCTCTGTCCGTGGCTGTGCGGACGGGTCCGCCCTTATGGCCGGGGTTGTTTTCGACAAGAAAGGAAACTTGTATGGCACGACCACAGGAGGAGGCAACTCCAACACCTGCGGGACGCAAGGCTGCGGCGTGGTGTTCGAGCTAAAACCCGGCGCAAGCGGCAAGTGGAAGCAGGAGGTGCTATACAACTTCACCTCTCGCGGGGGCAGCGAGGCAGGACTTATCCTTGATGCCGCAGGGAATTTATACGGCACAACTCCTGAAACAGTCTTCGAGCTGAAGAAGAACGACGGCTGGGCTAAAAAGGTGCTGCACACGTTTGGAAGAGGCAACGACGGGTCTGTGCCGACTGGAAACCTGATCTTCAGCGCCGGAAACCTGTATGGTACAACCGGGAACGGGGGCAACTATCATACGTGCCTAGACGGCTCCGGTTGCGGGACCGTGTTCCAGTTAACCCGCCAATCGAACGGAACATGGAAGGAGACAATATTGCACAGCTTCACCGATAACGGAGAGGATGGCACCTTCCCCAATAGTGGTGTGATTCTTGACACCAAAGGAAATCTATACGGCCCGACTGCGTACGGCGGCACAGGCCCATGCCAAAACTCCGTCGGTGAAGTCGTGGGCTGCGGCACCGTCTTCGAGATCACCCCGTAAGAGAGATGTTTTCCCACGAGGAGCCCGGTCACTCCCCATAAAACCCGGCCGACGATCCTACCCACTCCATATTCTTGTTGTGGTCCACGCCCATCATCATCCCGCGTCCCATCCGGACGATGGTCATGACCGGCAGCAGTTCGTCCAGCCAGATATACATGATGCGAATCTCAGCCTTGGTCGCGCCCATGGGCGTTTCAATCACCGGCTCAAAGTTCATGCGCTCCTGGAGAATGTACTGCGAACGTTTCGCCTTGGGGATGTTCGCCAGATCGTCCTTGGTGGGCTTCAGAATCACGCCCAGCCCGGCGAAGGAAAACAGCGGCTTGACCACATAGTTTTCCAAATCGTGCGGCAGCGGTTCCACGCGATCAAGAAAAGATGTCTTGGGCACGCACACGTGATGCAGATACGGCAGGGAAAACTTGCTCATGCGGAAGTACCAGTTGGGATGCCCCGCCCACTCCACATCCAGCTCATCCGTGAACTTGAACGACAGATTCAGCTTCTTCCGCACTAACTCATCCACGATGGCGCGGTTGTAAATGCGCCGGATGGGCACGCGCTTGCCATCGTGCTCGTAAAAAAGCTCTTTGCCGCGCTTCTCGATGTCAGTAATGGAAACGGTCGCAATGCCAAGCAACTTTTCCGTAAGCAGAAAATCCGGCAGCGTCTTCTGGTGGCTGGGATCGATCTCCATCAAAATCACATTCTGCGGATTCTGATCGCCCACTACGGCCCGCCGCAACAGCTTCTTGTATCCTTCCCAGTCCAGCCCGCCCAGCAAATACTTCAATTTCTCATCCAGCTCGAACACTTCCATGTACACCTGCGACAGCATGGCCTGATACGCGTAAAGAGAAGGGAAGCCTTGCAACTCAACCAGCTTGGGCTGCAACTTGCCGGCCGCGTCGCGTACCAGCCCAAAGTCCACCTGAATGAACATGGGATGCGGCGCTTCGCGCGGAACATTGAAGTCAGGAGGAATCGCGTCGAACGAAGTTTTACGGTATTCCAGCCCGCCCAGTTGCCGGATCAATTCCTCTCCATACTTCGACATCTGGTCGAGCAGCGGCTTGGGAAAGAAGCAAGGTGTTTCGGAAAGCTGAAACTTCACTGGAGTGCCGCAGCGCTCTTCCATCAACTTCAGAAAAGCCTGGTATTTTTCCGGCGTGAAGTTCGAGTTGAACTGCTGTCGCAGGGCAGGAATCATGATTTCTCAAAACACACTGTCATCCTGAGCGCAGTAGCTGATGAGCACAGCGAATCAGCTACGGAGCCGAAGGATCCCTACTCCCTCATCCCCGCCGATACCGCTGCAAGGCATTCTTCCGCAGATGTCGAAAAACCGTCGGTAGAATTCCCTGGACCGGTATTGCCAACCCCATCTGCGTTTGGTCCTTCGACTCCGGTGATCATCCTCGAGCGGATGAATCGCCTACGCTCAGGATGACTCATCGGGTTACGCCTCCAGCAAGAACTTCCCATCTCGCATGATCTGCTCGTCATCCACCCAGATATCGAACTTCCTGCCCACCACGTCAATGTGCGTCGACGAATACCATTCCGCCCCGGTATGCGCGCCGTAAGGATTGCCAAAGGCAATATGCACTCCGGGATATTTCTCGTCCTGAAGAATCTGCCCAATCACGTCCTTCAATTCAATATTCGTGCCAATCGCAAACTCGCCCACGCGATCGCTGTTCTCGTCGGTATGAGTGTAAGTCCAGAAATCGCTCTCCAGATCGTGGTTCGTCGAGTGAGCCTCGACCACGCGATTCCCCTTCACCCGAATGGTCAGCGGATTCTCCCGCAAACTGCCAAACTTGGCGCAAAGCCAATCGCCGACGACGCCATCAATCACAAACGTTCCATTCACCTCGCCCGGCGTAGTAAAAACTTCGCCGCCCGGCAGGTTGCCCCATTTGTCCGGGCTAATCAGCCCGCTGGTCTTTACCCAGCGATAATTCGGATTCAAATCCGCAACCAGATCGGTCCCCGCCGCGGTCTTGGCCCGCACCTGTTTCGCCTTGCGCACCTTTTCGACGACTTTCACGCTGATGCGATCCACCTTGAGAAAATCTGCCCGCATCCCTTCCAGCATGATTTGCCGATTGACGTTCACCATGTGAGCATGGCGAATTTTCCGCCGGTTGACCACGTCCGTCATCTGCATGCGCGAATGCAATTCATTGGCCTGCGCCTGCACCGCAAAGATGCTTACCTGGCTGGTCTCGAGATCCTCAACAATCTCTCGTGGAAGATCGCCCAGCGGCCGCGGCGCTAAATCCTCCAGCACCCAGGCGCGGTACGGAGCCCCCACAGCTTCCAATTCGCGGACCATGCTGGCCGCGATTTCCTTGGTCGCTTCGTCGGTAATCACCGTGACCTTCTCTGCCGGCTGCACGCGCAGGCAAACCCACACCGCGTTGCGGGCTCCGGGAGTAAGTTCAGGATCGAAAGGAATCGTATTCAACTTCCGGTTGGCTTCACTGACAGGAACGCTCATTACCCTACTTTTCTAGCGGGAGCGATGACCTGCAAATCGGTCAATCCCACTTCTGTTTCTTCAATAATATAGTCGACCACTTTCTTGAGGTCGCCGGTTTCCTTAAACACGCGCAGCTGCCGGTCCGCCCCAGTGCCCATTTCCAATATTTTGTGAATGTAGTTCAACTCCTCGCGCGAATCCAGCTCGTCCACCACATCGTCCACGAATTCCAAGTATTCCAGTATCAGATCGCGCGCTGAAACTTCCTCCTGCTTGCCGAAATCAACCAGCTTGCCCGCCAGCCCGTAACGCGCCGCCCGCCACTTGTTCTCCATAACCAGCGCCCGCCGGTAAAGCCGGAACCCCTGGTTCGCCGCGTACAGCTTATAAAGCTTGGCGATGGTTGCCTGGATGAGCGCAGCCAAGGCGATGGTTTCATCCACGCGCATCGGAATATCGCAAACCCGGAACTCCAAAGTATTAAAGAATGGATGGGGCCGAATGTCCCACCAGATTTTTTTCGCATTGTCGATGCAGTTGGTCTTGATCAGCAGCTTGATAAAATTCTCATACTCGCCCCAGCTGGGGAAATAATCCGGAATGTTGGTGCGCGGAAATTTATCGAACACCTTGCACCGGTAAGATTTCAATCCCGTATTCATGCCCAGCCAGAAAGGCGAATTGGTCGAGAGCGCCAGAATGTGCGGCAGAAAATAGCGCGCATGATTCATCAGATGGATGGCAGTCTCGCGATCCTCGACGCCGATGTGCACGTGCAAACCAAAAATCAGGTTGGCTCGCGCCACCAGTTGCATGTCCTCGACAATGTGCTTGTAGCGTTCATCTGGCGTTATTTCCTGCACTCGCCAATCAGCAAAAGGATGCGTCGCCGCCGAGGCCAGCCTGAGACCGTTGTCCCGCGCCAGTTTAATCATGTCGCGGCGCAGGGTTTTCACCTCGGCCTTAGCTTCTTTAATCGTGGTGCAAACTGAAGTTCCCACCTCAACCACTGCCTGGTGCAGCTCCGCCTTCACCCGCTCCTGCAGGCGCATCCGTCCCTGCTCCATCATTTCGGTGTGAATATGTGAGCGCAGATCGCGCGTGACCGGATCGACCGTCTGGTATTCCTCTTCGATCCCGATAGTGAAGGTAGGTCGCATGGCCAACGTGGCTGCTCAGCCGAGCACCAGTATAACAATCCGACAGCGCAAGAAACGACCGAATTCAGCGCAAGATTTCCTTTGTGGACCTTCGCGTCCGGAGCCTGCCCTGAGCGAAGTCGAAGGGTGGTTGACGCCGTTGTTCTTACGCTCGAATTCGCTTTTTTGGCGTCGGCTTAGCCGCTGGCACAGCCACCGGCCCCTGCCCCGCCAGAAACGCTGCCCAGCGCAACTCCCGAGCCGGATTCTCATCGCTAAGCGCCTTCTTTACAGCCATTTCTGCCACGGCATTCACTACCCACTCAAAATTATCCTGGCCCACCGAAGTAGCTTCCGCGTCCGGCGCAGGATTCATAAAGTCGATCGCGTAAGGAACCCCGTCCTCCACCGCAAACTCAACCGTGTTCAGGTCATACCCCAGCGCCCGGCACAAAGTCAGCGCATCCTTCTCCACACGTTCCAGCAATTTGGCATTGGCCGGAACCGGATTCCGCACGTAGCGTTCATGAAATGGCGCCCGCGGGTCGTAATACATAATCCGCACCTTTTCCTGTCCCACCACATAGCAGCGGAAATATTCTTTGAACTCCACCCCATGCTGCAAAGTCATGCACAGGTCGCCAGTCTGGTTGTATTCCTTGAAAAACTCATCCGGTGAATGGACCTTGTAAACATGCTTCCAGCCGCCACCGGAATACGGTTTCAGGAAAGCAGGGAAGCCCACATACTCAAAAATCTCCTCCCAGTTCAAAGGAAAAATCAAATTGCGCATGGACTGGTCGGTAGTGCCTTCAGGATGTTTGTTATGAGGCAAGATTACCGTCGGCGGAATCGCCACGCCGAGTTTGGTCGCCAGCGCATAGTTGAAGAACTTGTCATCCGCCGTCCACCAGAACGGATTGTTGACCACGATCGTCCCATTCAGCGCCGCGTTTTTCAGATAAGCCCGATAGAAAGGAATGTCCTGCGAAATCCGGTCCACGATGACACGATAGCCGCTGGGATCAGCCATCTTCACCCCGCCCAGCTTCACGAACTCGGCCGACACACCGTCAACTTTCATGCCGTTAATCTTTGCCACCAAAGCCGGCGGAAAAGTATTTTCCATCCCAAACAAAACCCCAATTTTTTTCATAACAATCTCCTGTACAGACGTTGCTTGCAACGTCTCCCCACAACCCACAACAAAAAGTCATCCTGAGCAGAGGAGCTGAAGAGCGAAGCGAATCAGCTACGCAGTCGAAGGACCTCTAACGCGCCTGTCGAGTGAATACCAATTCAAGGCATTCTCCCTTGCGCTCGAAGCCTCGGCGAACTAGAAGTATTTCGCCGCCATCCTCTGCCACAAAGGCCAATCATGCTTCGAATTATCGCCCCAAACATCCAGCCAATGGGGAATGCCCTTTTCATTCAGCATCGCCGACAGCTTCACGTTCGCATCCAGACACATATCCCAGTCCGCCGATCCCAACACAATCTTCATCCGCCGGCAGTGGCTCAAGAACCACTCGTCATTCATGTTCGGCAGGTAATCCGGCGGGCAGTTGAAGTAACAATCGTCATCGTAATACCCGTCCAGAAATTGGTGAATGTCATAAGACCCGCTCATGCTCACGCAATGCGTCACCACATCAGGGTGCTTGAACGAAAAGTTGACCGCGTGATAGCCACCGAAACTGCACCCGGTCACAGCCAATTTCGGCGTCTGATTCTTCCATCGAATAAAAGGAATGAACTCATGCAGAATGTACCGTTCATACTGCAAATGTCGCAGCACCCGCAGTCGCGGATGAATGCTCCTGTTGTACCAGCTCTCGCCATCGACGGAATCCGGGCAAAACACCTGCAATTCCCCCGCCTCGATCTTAGGTGTAAGCGTCCGGATCATTCCCGCGTCCTCGTATTCAAAAAATCTTCCCATCGACGAAGGAAACACCAGCAGCGGCGGGCCCGCGTGGCCGAAGATCAGTCCTTCCATGTCGCGATGAAGTTCCTGGCTGTATCCTTTGTGATATTCGCGGTTCATTTGTCAGCAGACTAACGCCGAAGTATCTTACCTGATTCCACGGGCAGTGTGCTGTGATCGCGTGGCGACGGACGCCTCGCCCGTCCGGGTCGCAGACATTCCGTTTTGCCCCAAGAAAAAGCCCGCCTCGGTTAAGAAGCGGGCCATGCGCGAAATCGAAACGCCTAGCTGCCGTTCTGACAAACACCCAACGACTCACCTTGGAACGTGAAAAAGCCGTTCACCGAAGTACTCGCTGGCGCCCCGAAGTAGGGCAGCGTCACCAGATCCTGCAGGTTGTAGGTAAATCCGTTCAGCACGTACGGATAGCCTCCATAATTCGCATTGCCTTCCAGCGGATCTCCCACTTCCAGAATTCCGCAGGGTGTGTTGTTGCCGTTAGTATTCACCACCAGCGGATCGTCCGCCCACTCGCCCACTTCATGCGACAGCGCGGAAACATCCTGAGCGAAATCACCCGGGTGATCCACGTAAGTGGCATGCGCATAAGCCTGCGGGTTGCTGATGCTGCCTTCTGAGCTGTGGTATCCGCCAATGCAGCATTCTCCGCTTTCCGTGAGATAAACATCGTAGGTGAGGAAGATAGGCAGGGTATTCGGCTGAATCTGGCTAAAGCGGCTGATGATGCTCTGCAACTCCGCGTCAAACCAGTTGATGTCTACCAGTCCCGCCTTGAACCCGAATGGTGAACCCGTTGTCCCGTCGCGTGAAGGTGGACTCAGGGTTTGTTCCGCCAGCACCGTCGGCCCGCCAAGCAGCAAGTGGTAGTTCGGATTGCTCTTCACCGTGCCCCAGAAATTGGCCCGTTGGTAAGCGTCAATGTATTGGGTGGTTCCCACATTCACACCACCCTGGATGTAAGTCGTGCTTGAATTGAAAATCGGCGACGTAGTCGTGTTGGTCGTCACCGTTTTTCCGTTCGAAAGCACGTGGGATGGATCGTACGTAGTCGAAGAACCCCTCCTCGGCGTGATCACGATCTTGAGCGGAATGACATAAACCTGAACCGTGGTCGACGCATCCGTCGAAGGCGCCGTGCCCACCATGTTGTAGGTATAGTTCGTGCCCTGATAAGTGAACGAACCGTTCCAGGTCTGCAACGAAGCCGCCGGAGCCTTCAGATCATAGCGAAGCCGCGCCGGCAGAACTACGTACTTCCCCTTTGGCTGTACCTTCATATCCTGAGCTGAGGCCATACCGGCCAGGCAAATGCAGCCTAGCAAAGTGACCACAAACAGTGAACTGAGACGAGCAAAACGAGTCTTCATAGTTTTCGAGTCTCCTTAAATATGGGATTTGGCTTAGTGGCGGATGAACATCTCCAAGACTTCTCCAAAGTTCCTCGCTATCCAGGGAGAACCGGACGCGAAAAACAACCGGGCAAAATTCTCAATCTGTTTGTTATGAATGTCAATGTCAATTCGCTTCACAACAGTGTTCGATTTCAAATCAGGACACTTAGCACTTTTCGCTCTGCTAAACCTGTCTGAATTCTGGACAAATTTACGTGGTTGTGCGGTCAGAGCAAAGCTCGGCAGGCAAGCTGTCGAACGTCTCACCATCCGGTTAAAATCGACTGATGCGTGCCATGCTCCTCGAACATCCGCGACCCGCGCAAGATTCTCCGCTTCATCTCGAAGATCTCCCCACGCCAACCCCTGGCCCCGGAGAAATCCGCGTACGCGTCCGCTGCTGCGGACTCTGCCACACCGATCTGCACACCGTGGAAGGTGATCTGCAATTACCCAGGCTGCCACTCGTACCGGGCCATCAGATTGTCGGAGTCGTAGACGCCCGCGGCCGTGGCGCCCAGATTTTCAAGGAAGGAGATCGCGTCGGCATCCCCTGGCTGCACTCAACCGACAATCAATGCGACTACTGTCGTCGAGGGCTGGAGAATCTCTGCGATCGAGCCCAATTCACAGGATTTCACGTCGATGGCGGATACGCCGACTACACCGTGGTTGGCGAGAGCTACGCTTACCGCATCCCGGAAGTATTCAGCGACGAGAACGCAGCCCCGTTGCTATGCGCCGGGATCATCGGATACCGTTCCTACCGCCTAAGTGGCATTCTCCCAGGCCAACGCCTGGGACTCTACGGCTTCGGAGCCTCAGCCCATCTGGTTCTACAATTCGCGCGTCACCAGGGCTGTGAGATTTACGTCTTCACTCGCACCCCGATCCATCGCGAACTGGCCCAGCGGCTGGGGGCCGCATGGGTGAGCAGCGCCGAGGATGCCCCACCCCACCCACTCGACGCCGCCATTATCTTCGCTCCCGCCGGCGCACTCGTTCCCCTGGCTCTTCGCGTCCTACGCAAAGCCGGAACCCTCACCCTGGCCGGCATTACCATGAGTTCCATCCCGGCCATGGATTACTCGCTGCTCTACCACGAACGCGTGATCCGCAGCGTCGCCAACAGCACTCGTCAGGACGCTCGCGAATTTCTCAATCTCGCCGCCCAGGTCCCGCTCCAAACCGAAGTAGAGATATTCGACCTCGAACAGGCCAACCAGGCCCTGCAAGCCCTGAAAAAAAGCGAAATCAAAGCCGCGGGAGTTCTGCGAATCAGCAAAGTGTAGGCGCGAGCGTCATCGCTCGTGCTGAGCCAATCTAAAACTCGATTCCCTCACTGCTTCCCATCATCAAACAGCCGCAAAAACTCCGCCGGATGAAACTTGAAGTAAGCCGGCGCCACGTGAACATTCTTCCCATTCACCGACAGCACATTAAACGATGATCCCAGCGCTTTGGCTGCTTCGTTCAACCTGCCCGGACCCAGCGCAGGCCACTTGCCCGTATCCAAACGGCTGACCAGCGCGCCGAACGCGACCACAGTCTCGGCCGGAGTAAATTCGCAATGCCCCGCCCGATGCACAAACACTTGCCGCAGCCACGTCCCGTTATGCTCCTCGTCAACCACATCCTTATAAGCGCTCTCGTCCTCAACCACCACCAACCCATCGCCTTTGGTATGCAAGGTCAAAACAGGTATATCAATCTCTCCATTGAAAATAATATTGCGCTCCAGATAAGCCAACGCCGACGCTTTCGCCTTGATTCGTGCCGCCTCATTCAACGCCTGAAGGTCATCCTCCAGATTCAATCCAGCCTTCTCATAGAGCCCCTGAACTTCCGCGTAGTCCACCGAACTCTTCAGCTCCTTCCCATAATCCACTCCATTGTTCCACGACGGATTCCCCTTCGCCCGTCCCTCCATCTCCGCTCGAAAACCGAACGCAAAGAAAAAATCAACATCCGCCAGCCACAGATACTGATTCGCTTCCTGCGCAACATAATCCGCTGGCGACGGTTCCGGAGATAAAGGATCGTACCAACCCGGCGTGTCTCCAAGCGCCGCCGACAAAGCGATCCGCGCCCGTCCCTTCGCGGTTTTCTGCGCGGCGGCCAGAATCTCCTCGGCCGCAGTTACATTCTTCGTCGGATTGGTGATATTCACCAACTGCAACTTCGATCCCGCCCCGAGCAACACGTCGAAGACAAAAGCAGAGTCCAGAGCCAGGTTCCAGGTTCCAACTGCGCCCGCCACCACCCCGCACATGGGCAAAGCCGCGTCAAAGCGCGTGGGATATCTCTGCACCAATCCAGCCGTAATCATTCCACCCAGCGAATGTCCCCAGGCAATCGTCCGTGTGGGCGCGCCGACCAGACTCTTGAAAGTGTCCAGCACTTCAATCTGATCCGGCAAAGCCTGCTGCACTGCCCATCCGGTGCTCGCATAAGAAGACCCACCTAGGGCGTAGCCATTAGAAAGAAGATAAGCCCCGGTAATCGGAT
>Ga0316363_10003138_pt1 | contig 12006 bp, 10 predicted proteins | sample Sb_taG_3_FD_200459 | JGI IMG/M metagenome (GOLD analysis project Ga0316363, IMG submission 200459) | Peat soil microbial communities from Weissenstadt, Germany - Sb_50d_a_PC metaG (v2) (version 2) | ecosystem: Environmental > Terrestrial > Soil > Wetlands > Peat | place: Germany: Weissenstadt...
CATTGGATCGGCGGCCTCGCATTCGTGACGCTTGTAGTGCTCCCCCTCGCTCGGTTGCGTTCGACCGCAGAGGAGGGTGTTGCGCTTTTCAAAAGCGTTGAACGGCGCTTTGCGGCGCAAGTCCGATTTTCAATTCCGCTTGTCGGGGCGACGGGCCTGTGGATGACCTACCGCTTGGATCTTTGGGCACGCTTTGCTAATCCACACTTCTGGTGGATGTCGGCGATGTTGGGGCTTTGGCTTGTCTTTATGCTCATGGTTTTCGTGATGGAGCCGCTGCTGCACAAAAGGTTCGAGCATCGGGCGCGGCTCGACCCGACGTCTACCCTGCGCCGCATCGCACATCTGCACATGCTCTTGCTAGGTCTCGCCGCACTGACCGCCTTCGGCGCGGTCGCTGGAGAGCATGGGTTCGACTTCTTTTGATGAAGAAAGCCCTTGCCTGTGCTGCTACTGGACTCAACCTAGTGCATTCTCGCGCAATTGCTTGCGAAGCGCTTTCATTTCTTCAAAGCGTGCCGTGATATCTCGCAGGATCGCGACGATATTCGATACCCGGCCTTGCTCGTCTTTGATCGTGACAACAGTGAATTCGATCGACACTTGCGAGCCATCTTTCCGGCGGCCAGGAACCGAAAGGAGGTGTCCTTCGGGATATCGGCTTTGGCCGCAGCATATCATCTTATGGAATCCTTCCCAATGGCGGGCCTGAAGCCTGTCGGGAATGATGATATCGAGCGATTGACCGACAGCCTCCCCGACCCCGAATCCGAAAATGCGTGCAGCGCCGGGGTTCCAGAAGCAAATAATGCCATCGCGGTCGCAAACGACGACCGCGTTCGCCGCGGCGTTCAAAATGACATCCGTCACACGTGCGCGCAGGGCCGCTCGCCCGGCGTGATCGGCCTCTTTACTTTCGTCGGTTTCTTCGGGCATGGACGGTACCGCGTCTACTTCTGCTGTGTCGAGCGTTTGCGGGGTTTTTGATTTGGCTGCGCCGGTGCAGATAGGCCGGGTCCGGCGAGGCACTCCGCCAACGTATATTGATCGAGGTGCCGATAAAATACGTTCTTGGCGGCATCCAGCATGCCGCGCAGACGGCAGCGCGGGAGCAGGGTGCAGGCGCCGCCGTCGGCGCGAAAACATTCCACCAGGGCCTGATCCTGTTCATGATTGCGGATCACTTCGCCCACTTTGATCTTGCTCGCCGGCCGCGCCAGTATGGCGCCGCCGCGCGCGCCGCGGATGGTGCGCACTAGGCCCGCCTCGGTGAGGTATTGGACGATCTTGTGCAGGTGATTGCGGGAGATGACCAGTTCGCGCGCGAGCGTATCGGTGCTGACGTGAGCCTCCGGCGTCGCCGCCAGCCGCATGAGCACGCGTAAGGCAAAATCGGTCGAGGCGAGCAATCGCATAAGGTCCCTCCATATTAGCATTGACTATACCAGATTATGCACCTTAAGCGAATTTCCAATCTGAGGCCGACGGTTGCCCTCGCGTTCGGTCATGCCGCCAGGTGATTGCCTATGATCAGCAGAATCTCGCTTTATGTCGTCGCCGCCGCGCTCAGCGCCGCGCATTTCCTGCGTGTGGGCAATATGGTTGCCGTCGCGCTGTGCCTCGCGACGCCGCTTCTATTTCTGGTGCGACGGCGCTGGAGTCTGCTGATTCTGCAATGGCTCGCCTATGTGGCGGCGGCCATCTGGCTCGCGACCGCCTGGCAGATCGTCGATATGCGCTTGGCTTTCGCCTCTATATTGGTATTGACTATACCAAGATTTTGTGTTTGATAAAATGGCATCAGAAATACCACATTAAATCGGCATGCAAGGAGATAATGAGATGAGCCAGGCGGCAACCCAATCGATGGCCACGCGCAGCCTAGGTGAGATCGCCGCCAGCCTGCCGGGGGCGACCGCCGTATTCCACCGCCACAACCTCGACTTCTGCTGCGGCGGCTCGGAAAGCCTGGAAGAGGCGGCCCGGCACAAAGGCTTGGCGCTGGCGCCGATCCAAGCAGAGCTTGCCTCTCTTTCGCACGGGCAGGCGGCATTGCCGGAGGGCGTGGAAGATCTGATCCAGCTTATCCTTGAGCGCTATCACCAAGTGCATAGGCGTGAATTGCCGGAGCTGCGCGCGCTCGCCCGGCGTGTCGAGAGCGTGCACGCCGATCATGCGGCGGTGCCTAAGGGCCTCGCCGAAGTGCTCGCCCGCCTACAGGGCGAACTCGAATCGCACATGCAGAAGGAGGAGCAGATCCTTTTCCCGCTGATGCTCAGCGGCGGCAGCCCGATGATCGTGCATCCCATCGCCATGATGCGCCATGAACACGACGAAGCCGGCGAGGACCTCAAAGCGGTTTCCAAATTGACCGGCGACCTGACGCTACCGGCGGAAGCCTGCAATACCTGGCGCGCGCTCTATGCCGGCCTTGCCAAATTTGCCGAGGATCTAACCGAACACATCCACATCGAGAACAACATCCTGTTTCCGAAATTCGAGGACTGACGCCGTAAAACGGCAAACGCGAGTGCCTTCCCGCTTAGCGCAGCGTCGCACTGTCCAAAGAGCCTTAGCCTAGCGGTGGCCTTATGTGTCTCGATGATCCGGCATTCCGGTGCCTGATGCATCCGGAAAAATTATCGCATCTCGGAGCGCATCGTGCTGAACCTCGAGCTTACCCGTCGTGCCTTGCTTTGACCTGGACGGTGATGATCGTCAGCCATCGATTAAAGGATTGGGCCTAGCCCATTGCCGCAACGCCTCATGGTCCGTAATGACGATTTCGCGTCCAGTGTTCGAAATGCCGTGTTCCGCCAAGCTCGTCAGGTTGCGCGATAAATTTTCCGGCGTCATTCCCAATCGCGCAGCCAACGTGCGCTTATCGAGCCCGAGCGTGACGTGGCCGCGTCCGCCTTGCTGGCGATCGGATTCAAGGATCCAGTTGGCTAACCGTTCGGCACTGTTGCGCAGCTTCTGGTCCTTTAGCGCCCGAACGAGGCTGCGGTAGCGCAACGCCAGTTCGGCGACGATGGCCCTTGCAAAGTGGGGATCCTGATCGAATACGTCGCGAACGGAAGCGGCCGGAAGCATGAGGATTCGTGCCGGCGTGAGCGTGCGTGCCGATTTCAAATACACCTCATCCCGGATCACCGCGGCGAGAATGAATGTCGTCACCGGGCGGATGATATCTAATGTCGTCTCACGCTCGGCCGAACAGCCGAACAATTCGACCGTGCCGTCGACGACGACGTGCAAGAAATCGGGCGAGTCGCCCTCATTGATCAACGTGACATGCGGGGGAAAGCGCTGCAGAAACGCGGCATTCATCAGCCCGTTAAAATGCGTTTCTGCGACGTCGCGAAACAGCGGCAAGGCGCGGACCAAGTCCCGGTCGGAGTGGCGCACGTCGCGTATCCTCCTTGTCTCGTAACACTATAGATCGGACAAAAGCTCAACTGAAATTGATAATTATCAAGCAATGGATTAACATTAGTCAATTCGAGGCAGCAATAAAGCAAATCGAAGAATACGCACGACTCTTTGGCTATTCGCGAAAGTATTTGATCAAGCGCAAAGCATTGGCGAAGTCATTCGGCTTTCTTGGCGCCCGTGAAGAATTCGGGAGAGCCCAAGATGGCCGATACAATCGACTTAACTGCCGCGAAAACGCAACGGCACTATCAGCTTACCGGTAGCCCAACGGCCGGGCTCATTATGGGGACGTGGGGATTCTTCGTGGGCTTTGCCGCAGTCGCGCTTTACGGGCCGGCTGCAAAATATTTCCAGGAACAAATGCATCTCAGCGGCCTCGCTCTCGGCCTGCTGGTTGCGGCGCCGCAACTCACTGGTTCCCTGCTGCGCATTCCATTCGGCGCGTGGGTCGACCGCGTCGGTGGCCGTCTGCCAATGCTCACTCTATTCGGGCTGTCGCTGGTCGGCATGTGGGGCCTGGTATTCATTCTGCTTACGGTCAAAACGCTCACCGTCGCCGCCTATCCGATCGTCATTCTGTTCGGCTTTTTAAGCGGATGCGGCGTGGCCTCGTTTTCAGTCGGGATTCCGCAAGTATCCTATTGGTTCCCGCAATCGCGTCAGGGCACAGCGCTCGGCGCTTATGGCGGAATCGGCAATCTCGCGCCGGGCTTTTTCACGCTGCTGCTGCCTTATGCCATTGCGAGCTGGGGATTGGCTGGCTCCTATTTTGCTTGGTTTACGTTCCTTCTGATCGGAGTCGCAATCTACGCGTGGTTTGCCCGCGACGCCTATTTCTTCCAATTGCGCCAACAAGGCTTCGACTCGGAGGACAGCCGACGGATCGCCAACGAGAAGGGTGAGGAGCTCTTTCCGAACGAACGGGTCTGGCAGGCGATCATTTCCGCCGCCGAAGATCCGCGCACCTGGGGCCTCGTCGCTCTTTACTTCGTGTCCTTCGGCGGCTTCCTCGCATTGACGGCCTGGTTCCCGACTTATTGGATCAGTCTGCACCATATGGACGTGAAGTCCGCAGCGGCACTCGGTGGGATCGGCTTTTCCCTCCTCGCCGCCGTCGTCCGGGTATTCGGCGGCATGATTTCCGAGCGCGTCGGCGGCGAGCGGACCGCGGTTGTCGCCTTCATTGCCGTGTTGGCCGGCGCGCTGATGCTCACTTTCGTCGAGGAATTCTCGCTGGCTCTTGGCGGTGAATTGTTGATCGCCCTCGGAATGGGGGTCGGCAATGCGGCGGTGTTCAAGATGGTGCCGAAATATGTGCCGCAGGCAGTCGGCGGCGCGGCGGGCCTTGTCGGCGGACTTGGCGCGCTCGGCGGCTTCATCATCCCGCCGTTTCTCGGAGCCGTCGTCGATGCTCTCGGCACGCAGGGTTACGCCGGTGGCTTCTTCGCTTACGTCGTGCTCGCGGCGATGGCCATCGGCGTTTCTGCGTACTTCTGGCATCTCGATCGCAGCTCCAAATCAACGCCGGCGGTCGCGCCCGCGATCCGTCAGACACGTTAGAGGTCGCACCATGAGTCATTTCCTCGATCGCCTCACGTTCTTCAAGCGAGCGGGCGAGCCGTTTTCAGACGGGCATGGAATCACGACCCAGGAAGACCGGAGCTGGGAGGACGGCTATCGAAAACGCTGGCAGCACGACAAGATCGTGCGCTCGACGCACGGCGCCAACTGCACCGGCTCCTGTTCGTGGAAAATCTACGTCAAGGGCGGCATTGTCACGTGGGAAACGCAGCAGACCGATTATCCGCGCACGCGCCCCGAACTTCCAAACCACGAGCCGCGCGGCTGCTCGCGCGGTGCGAGCTACTCCTGGTATCTGTATTCCGGCAATCGCGTGAAATATCCGCTGGTGCGTTCGCGCCTGCTCAAGCTGTGGCGTGAAGCACGGCTGATCCGGACGCCCGTGGCCGCCTGGGCGTCGATCGTCGAGGACCCCAACAAGCGTGATGCCTATATCAGTAAGCGCGGGCTCGGCGGTTTCGTGCGCGCGACCTGGGACGAGGTTACCGAGATCATTGCCGCCGCCAACGCCTATACGATTAAACGACATGGCCCCGATCGCATCATCGGCTTCTCGCCTATTCCCGCGATGTCGATGGTCTCGTACGCGGCGGGTTCGCGTTACCTGTCGTTAATCGGCGGCGTCTGCATGTCGTTCTACGACTGGTACTGCGACCTGCCACCGTCGTCGCCGCAGACCTGGGGCGAGCAGACCGACGTGCCGGAAAGCGCCGACTGGTACAATTCGGGCTTCCTGATCCTGTGGGGCTCGAACGTGCCGCAGACGCGCACGCCCGACGCGCACTTCTATACCGAGGCGCGCTATCGCGGCGCCAAGAGCGTCGTGATCTGCCCGGACTATTCCGAGGCGTCGAAGTTCGCCGACCTCTGGATTTCGGTGAAACAGGGCACCGACGCAGCCCTCGCCATGGCGATGGGCCATGTCATCCTGCGCGAATTCCATATCGATCGGCAGGCTAAATATTTCGCTGACTACGCGCGCCAGTATACGGACATGCCATTTCTGGTGCGGCTGGTGAAATCCGAGGGACGGCTCGTGCCCGAGCGGCTCGTGCGCGCCTCGGATTTCACCGATTCGCTCGGCGAGGCGAACAATCCCGAGTGGAAGACCGTCGCTTTCGACGACGCAAGCGGCGAGGTCGTCGTCCCCAACGGCTCGGTCGGCTTCCGCTGGGGCGAAAAAGGCAAGTGGAATCTCGAGGAAAAGGATGCCAAGGGCCGCGACATCAAGCCGCGATTGTCGCTTGCCGAAACCAAGGACGAGTTCGCCGACGTTGCATTTCCTTACTTCGGCAATCGCGAGCACGATTATTTCGCCGGCACCGAGCATCCGAGCGTTCTCGTGCGCAAGGTACCGGCGAAGCGCGTCACGCTGAAGGACGGCGACGCTCTCGTTGCCACCGTGTTCGATCTGCTTGCCGCCAACTATGGCCTCGATCGTGGCTTCGGCGGCGAGCACGTCGCCAGGTCGTATGACGACAACGTTCCCTACACACCGGCCTGGGCGGAGAAAATCTCCGGCGTGCCGCGCGATCAGATCGTCACGGTGGCGCGCGAGTTTGCACTCAATGCCGAGAAGACCAATGGCCGCTCCATGATCATCATCGGCGCGGCGATGAACCATTGGTACCACTGCGACATGAACTACCGCGGCGTCATCAACATGCTGGTGATGTGCGGATGCGTCGGGCAATCGGGCGGCGGCTGGTCGCATTATGTCGGGCAGGAGAAATTGCGTCCGCAAGCGGGTTGGCTTCCGCTCGCGTTCGCGCTCGACTGGGGGCGGCCGCCGCGGCAACAGAACTCGACCTCGTTCTTCTACGCGCACACCGATCAGTGGCGCTACGAGACACTCGGCGTCGATGAAATCCTGTCGCCGACCGCGCCGCCCGGACGATGGGACGGCGCGATGATCGACTACAACGTCCGCGCCGAACGCATGGGCTGGCTGCCGTCGGCGCCGCAATTCAGGCAGAACCCGCTGGCGGTCGCGAGAAGCGCCGCGGCGGCAGGCGTCGACGCGAAAGACTACGTCGTTAACGCACTGAAATCCGGCGAATTACAGATGTCTTGCGACGATCCGGATCATCCCGACAACTGGCCGCGCAACATGTTTGTTTGGCGGTCGAATCTGCTCGGCTCGTCGGGCAAGGGCCATGAGTATTTCCTCAAGCATCTGCTCGGCACCACCCACGGCGTGCAAGGCAAGGATTTGGGCGAGACCGGCCGCAAGAAGCCGAAGGAAGTCGTTTGGCACGACGAAGCGCCGCAGGGAAAACTCGATCTCCTGGTGACGCTCGACTTCCGCATGTCGACGACCTGCGTTTATTCCGACATCGTGCTGCCGACTGCCACCTGGTATGAAAAGAATGATCTCAATACCTCCGACATGCATCCCTTTATTCACCCGCTTTCGGCCGCGATCGATCCGGTGTGGGAGTGCAAAAGCGATTGGGAAATCTACAAAGCGATCGCCAAGAAATTCTCCGAGGTCGCGCCAGAAATTCTGGGTGTCGAGAAAGACATCGTTCTCACGCCGATTCAGCACGACACCGCGAACGAATTGGCCCAGGCCATCGACGTCCAGGAGTGGAAGACAGGCGACGTCGAACCGATCCCCGGCAAGACGATGCCGGCGATCGCCGTGGTCGAGCGCGATTATCCGAATATCTACCAGCGATTCACCGCGCTTGGACCATTGATGTCCAAGCTTGGCAACGTCGTGAAGGGCATCGCCTGGAACACCGAGCACGAGGTTGATCTGCTCAAGCGTCTCAACGGCACGGTCACGCAGGAAGGACCGACCCAGGGCATGCCGAAGATCGACACCGACATCGACGCCACCGAGGTAATCCTTGCGCTTGCGCCGGAAACGAACGGCGAGGTCGCGGTCAAAGCCTGGGACGCGCTGTCGAAGACGACGGGCCGCGATCACACCCATCTCGCTATGCCGAAGGAAGACGAGAAGATCCGCTTTCGCGATATCGTCGCGCAACCCCGCAAGATCATCTCGGCGCCGACCTGGTCGGGCCTGGAATCAGAGAAGGTCTGCTACAACGCCGGCTACACCAACGTTCACGAGTTGATCCCTTGGCGTACGCTCACCGGACGCCAGCAGCTCTATCAGGATCATCTCTGGATGCGGGCATTCGGCGAAGCGCTCTGCGTCTATCGCCCGCCGGTCGATCTAAAAGCAATCAAACCGATGATCGACTCCAAGCCGAACGGCGAGAAGCAGGTCGTTCTCAATTTCATCACGCCGCACCAGAAATGGGGCATCCACTCGACCTATACCGACAACCTGCTGATGCTCACGCTGTCGCGCGGCGGTCCGATCGTTTGGATCAGCGAGACGGACGCGGCCAAGGCCGGCATTGCCGACAATGACTGGATCGAAGCCTACAACACGAATGGCGCCCTGGTGGCGCGCGCCGTGGTTTCGCAGCGCGTGAAGGAGGGGACGTGCCTGATGTATCACGCGCAGGAGAAGATCGTAAACGTGCCGGGTTCGGAAGTGACCGGCCAGCGCGGCGGCATCCACAATTCGGTGACGCGCATCGTGGTGAAGCCCACACACATGATCGGCGGTTACGCTCAGCAGTCCTACGGCTTCAACTACTACGGCACGATTGGCACCAACCGCGACGAGTTCGTCATTGTCCGCAAGATGTCGAAGGTCGACTGGCTCGACAAGCCGAACGCCGATCAGCCCGAACCAATGGCGATTGCGCCCAAAATGGAGGCCGCAGAATGAAGATCCGCGCGCAAATCGCGATGGTGCTGAACCTCGACAAGTGCATCGGCTGCCACACCTGCTCGGTGACCTGCAAGAACGTGTGGACCAGCCGCGAGGGCATGGAATACGCCTGGTTCAATAACGTCGAGACCAAGCCCGGCATCGGTTATCCGAAGGACTGGGAAAATCAAAAACGCTGGAACGGCGGCTGGCGGCGCAAAGAGAACGGCAGGATCGAGCCACGTATCGGCGCGAAGTGGCGGGTGCTGGCGAAGATTTTCGCCAATCCCGATCTGCCGGAAATTGACGACTACTACGAGCCGTTCACGTTCGATTACGAGCACCTGCAGAAGGCGCCGGAGATGCCGGCGTTCCCGACCGCGCGGCCGCGTTCGCTGATCAGCGGCGAGCGGATGGAGAAAATCACGTGGGGCCCTAATTGGGAGGAGATCCTGGGCGGCGAGTTCTCCAAGCGCTCGCAGGACTACAATTTCGAAGGCGTGCAGAAGGACATCTACGGCCAGTTCGAAAATACCTTCATGATGTATCTGCCGCGGCTCTGCGAGCACTGTCTGAACCCGGCCTGCGTGGCAGCCTGCCCCTCCGGCGCGATCTACAAGCGCGAGGAAGATGGCATTGTCCTGATCGACCAGGACAAGTGCCGCGGCTGGCGCATGTGCGTATCGGGCTGTCCGTACAAGAAAATCTATTACAATTGGTCGAGCGGAAAGTCCGAAAAGTGCATCTTCTGCTATCCACGCATCGAGGCCGGCCAGCCGACGGTGTGCTCGGAGACTTGCGTCGGCCGCATCCGCTACCTTGGCGTTGTGCTCTATGACGCCGACCGCATTGAGGATGCGGCCAGTGCTGCAAACGAGCAGGACCTCTACGAGGCGCAGCTCGGTATTTTCCTCAACCCCAATGACCCGGCGGTGATCGAGCAGGCGCGCTTCGACGCAATTGCCGAAAACTGGCTCGAGGCCGCGCGCCGCTCGCCCATCTGGAAGATGGCAATAGAATGGAAAGTGGCGTTCCCGCTGCACCCGGAATACCGCACGCTGCCGATGGTTTGGTACGTGCCGCCGCTGTCGCCGATTCAGTCGGCCGCGGCCGCCGGCAAGATCGGTCATGACGGCGAGATGCCGGATGTGCGCTCGCTGCGGATTCCGCTCAAATACCTCGCCAACCTGTTGACGGCGGGCAAGGAAGAGCCGGTCGCGCTCGGTCTGGAACGCATGCTCGCAATGCGGGCCTACATGCGCGCCAAGACCATCGACGGCGTCATCGACGAGAACATCGCCACGCGTGTCGGTCTCACCGGGCTGGCGATCGAGGACATGTATCAGACGATGGCGATCGCCAACTACGAGGACCGCTTTGTGATTCCGACCGCGCACCGCGAACTTAACGAGGATGCTTACGATCTACGCGGCTCTTGCGGTTTTTCCTTCGGCAATGGCTGCTCCGGCGGCGCGACCGAGGTCAACCTGTTTGGCACGCCCAAGAAAGTCAAGACGCCGATGGAGGTGATGTGATGACCCAGACCTTCAAGGTGCTGTCGGCGCTGCTGAGCTATCCTACCGCACAACTGCAGGAAGCCATGCCCGAACTCACGGCAGCTGTCGGCCAGGAAGCACTCCTGGACGCCGCGGTTCGTCGCCAGCTCGAGCGTCTGATGAACGAAATCGCGAGCGGCGATCTTTATGACCTGCAGGAGCGCTATGTGCTGCTGTTCGATCGCACGCGCTCGCTGTCGCTGCATCTGTTTGAACATGTGCACGGCGAGAGCCGGGATCGCGGTCAGGCCCTGATCGACCTCAAGTCGCTGTATGAGAACGGCGGGCTCGAGATCGAAGCCGCCGAACTGCCGGATTTCCTGCCGCTATTCTTGGAGTTTCTGTCGACGCGGCCGCGCGCCGAGGCCTACGAACTGCTTGGTCAACCGGCCTATATTTTCGCAGTTTTGGCCGAACGCCTGCACAAGCGCCAGTCTGACTACGAGGCTGTCTTCCGCGCTCTTACGGCGCTCGCGGCTTGCAAACCCAAAGCCGAAGATATCTCGGCGTTGCTCGCTGAGCCCGACCCGGATGCGACCGACCTCGCGGCGCTCGATGCCGCCTGGGAGGACCAGCCGGTCAACTTTGGGCCGAACGCCGGCGACGGCTGCAAGGACGGCCTCATCGCCAGGATCCGCGCCGGCCGGCGTCCCGCCCCCGGCGTGGCCAATCCGTCGCCTTCCCGCATTTCGCGCTCATGAGGAAATGATTATGCGCGAGACTCTCAACTACGTCGTCTTCGGTTGGTATCCCTACCTTTGCCTGACGGTATTTCTGTTAGGCAGTCTGGTTCGCTTTGATCGCGAGCAATACACCTGGCGGAGCGGATCGAGCCAATTGCTCCGCCGGCGCCAGCTGCTCTGGGGATCGAACCTCTTTCACGTCGGCATTCTCGTGATCTTTCTCGGCCATTTCGTCGGCTTGCTGACCCCGATCTGGATTTTCGAGATGCTCGGTATATCCCACACCTTCAAGCAATGGATGGCGATTGGCGTGGGTGGAGTCGCCGGCGTCATGTGCTTTGTCGGAACAACACTTCTGGTCCACCGGCGGCTCTTCGACCCGCGCATCCGCAAAACCTCGTCGTTTGGCGATATCGCAATCCTGCTGATGCTCTACGCCCAGTTAACTCTCGGTCTGTCGACGATCCCGGTGTCGCTCGGTCATCTCGACGGCCACGAGATGGTGAGGTTCATGACATGGGCGCAGGGCATCCTGACGCTGCGGCCCGGCGCGTCGGCGCTTGTTGCCGATGCAAGCCCCGTCTTCAAGCTGCATCTGTTCCTGGGCATGACGATTTTCCTCGTATTCCCGTTCACCCGCCTGGTGCACGTCTGGAGCGCGCCGGTTTGGTACCTCGGCCGCCGCGGCTACCAAGTCGTGCGCACCACCAGAACCGGCGGGCCGGCAGGCCGGCGGCCGAGCGCCGTTCCCGCGGAGTGACCGCGATGACATGCGCGGTGCATCAGTCGATCTTGCCGAGGGGTCGTGGTGTAAGCGTCAACGGGGTTGCGGTTCCGCGTGACCTGATTGCGCGCGAAGCCCAGCATCATCCTTCGCGCACCCCGGCCGAAGCGTGGAAAGCCGCCGCGCGGGCCCTGGTGGTGCGCGAATTGCTGCTACAGGAGGCACGTCGGCTCGAGGTTTCGGGAGAACCAATGGCCGAAAGTGAGGGTCGCCGCGAGACCGAGGACGAAG
>Ga0316363_10003145_pt1 | contig 11996 bp, 8 predicted proteins | sample Sb_taG_3_FD_200459 | JGI IMG/M metagenome (GOLD analysis project Ga0316363, IMG submission 200459) | Peat soil microbial communities from Weissenstadt, Germany - Sb_50d_a_PC metaG (v2) (version 2) | ecosystem: Environmental > Terrestrial > Soil > Wetlands > Peat | place: Germany: Weissenstadt...
TCGCTGAGGAGGATCACCATGAACGTTTTTGCAGTAGCGCTCCTCTTCTTTACTGCAGTCTTCCTCGGAGGCGTTCTGGTTGTTGTACTCGTCGCCTTGTTTAAAGTTCGACGTGGCCGCCAGGAGCGTCTGCAAATGAAAAGGCACCTCCAGAAGATTGGCGCGTGAGCCCAGTCCTATCTTCCGGCCCAAAGCGAGGTGTCATTTCTGGCTGCTACGGTGATCCATTTTGGACAAATCTTTGCTGCGAGCGGTTCCACTCGGCACAACGTGGACCGCTGCATTGCCCTCAAGGAGCCGCTCCAACTCCCCGCGGCGACCGCTCGGCGAAATAACAAATTCCGCAATGCGGGATGCCCTCGCTCGTTACCTCGGCCTGGCCTGAGCCGCCCGATTAGGCAAACCCGTCCGGGGGATTGCGCCTACTGGGCGTCGGTGATGGGGTTTGGTCAGGTTCAATACTGAGCCTGAAACGTGCCCGTCTCCGACCGTTCGGAAACCGTCCGGATCGGCACCGCTGTCCCGATACGCATGTTCTTCAGGTCGTAGTGGAATTGCTTACCGCATTCAAGGCAGGCAACGTAGGTATTTCCGGGTTCAACACGCGGCTTATGGACTGGCGTAATAGGTCTGGTGATCCGCCTGTGCCGGCAACCAAACAGCAGATTCAGAATACGGTCGTGGGCGAACATGACAGAAATTACACAACAGCTGCACTCCGCGCTGCGGTACTGTTCAGGATTGCTCGCACGTCGTCCGCGTCGCTCACCACGAACGACTCGAACTGAATCGGAGTTCCAGCTTCGTCAGTCCACTCGCCGTAGTTGCACGTCAATTCCATCGTATCGACGCTGCCGGGCGACACGATCCGCATCGTGAATTTGCCAGCGGACACCACCAATACTTCGCTTCTCCGACCATTGGGGTAACGAATGATGGCTTCCATAATGATCCACCTGCTCTTCTGTTGATTAATTCTCCGTTGCGTAATGGCTCGTGACAAGTTCACTTCGGATATGGACCGAAGGTTCTATGCCTCCTGTGGAATGTGGAGGATAGCCCCGATCAGCCGACGTCCGAGCACCATTACTGGGCTGTACACCCAGACTTCAACAGTTGTGACCTAAGCCTGCGCTAAGAGGGAATCATGTGCCGGCTTGCGCACCGGGCTGAAGACTGCGGGCATACTCCTACTCCATTGGCTAAAACAGCGCAGTCGCGACGGTCCTCCGGTGTCTTCCTTCGGCGGGATCGCGCGATGGCACACCGCGCCTCGCCGACGTCAACCGCGCTCGAGGCGCCGGGAGGCGCCCGCGGCTGGGACGCGCCGAACCGAAACCGCGACTGCCATAAGGGGACTCGGGCGAGCGGCGAGCTGAGCTAGGTGAGGCGGATCCGCATTCGTCGGCTCCGGGGCTTCGCCGACCGCGGGACCGGACGAAGGCTCAGTATTGTTCCTGAACTACCTGTTCGTATAGGGCATAGATGCAGGAGAACAGCGTCAAGGCGAGCCCATTGTCCCGCCACTCAGGTCTCTCGACGTCCCTTCGCAATTCTTCAATGGCCGGTAACAGCGGTCTGAAAGCGACTTCATAAGCGTCTGGCCCCACGTCGGAAATCTTCCGTTTCGGACATACGCGGTTCCTAATTCGATCCAGTAGGAACGGGGCGAACTGCGTGATGTCGCCCACCATTGCCAGGCATTTCGGCGGATGATCGCTCTCGTCACAGAAGAAGAGGCCGCAGTCCAGCACCCACTGAAATAGCTCGATTGCAGACTGCATTCCCTCGACGGTCGTATTTTCGAGACGGTGCAGTACGACGGCGCGTAGCCCGTGAAATTCGTCGCCTTCAATTCCGCCCGCCGACCGGAAGACTTCGACCTCAGCAGACTCAAGTTGTTCCTCGATGTCCGGATATTCGGCAAGGTTCAGCCACTCGCTATGCCCCGCGTAGGCTTCGTTAAGTTGGGTACGAATGAACTGGCACAAAGCGGGGTGTAGATCCGGTAAACGCTCAGGCGAATACCATCGCACATCCTCAAAAGTGTATCCTGCCGTATCGCTGAATTCCAAAAAGAATACTGCATCTTGAGGAAGCATCCACCCCGCCTATACCTCACGACATGGCACTCTAGCTCATGATTCCGATCCAAATGGTGCCTGCGCCGGAAGCCCCAAAGTCCTGCAAGAGCGCAAAGCCAAATTCCAGGCTCCCTTTCAATTCTTATATCACACTCATCGTGTGTAGAACTCATAGTGTTCACGTTGCACGATGAGCACAGGTGCGACCTCAAGACCCGCGCGTCCTATTTGGCAAGCGAGTTCGCGAACTGCGGACGGACCGCGGTCTGTCTCAGGAGCACCTTGCGGAGTTGTCCGGCTTGCATCGAAACTACATTGGCGGCGTCGAGCGGGGCGAACGGAACATCGGATTGCTGAACATCGTCCGGCTGGCGCACGCTCTTCATGTGAAGCCTTTGCAGCTCGTGGAGCCGCTCCCATAATTCGCATTAGTTGCGCCCACGGCCAACACGCTCTCAGGCTCCCGGAAGCGCCCGGGGCCGGGCCGCGCCGTACCGAAACCGTGACCGCCGGCCGCGGCTCCCGCCTGCGCTGCCGGCGCGGCTGTCGATTCCGTCACCTCCGCCGCGCAATCGCGCGATGGGCCCGCGTGGGCGCGAAGCGGGCGCGAAGATCGCGCATGATTTCACGGCTCCGACCGCGGACGGCGACCGGCTCTATTTCAAATGGCTGGCGCCACGCCGCGGAGCGGATCGCGGCGACAATCAGCGCGCGCGGTAGCGCTGGCCCAATCCCGATTTTGCGAAACCACGTAAGCGGGAGACACGTTTTGGGGTGAAGGCTCGCCGCGACCGTTCCCTGCTAAAGTTTCGATCTGCTGGCCGAGCCTGGCGCTCGCGTGCTTTGGTTTCGTTGCGGCCACCGCGGCGGGCGTCCAATGGAAGCGGTCGGGGGTATGCTTGCTAGTGGGCCAGGAAGCCCAAAAGGAAATCCTGGATCAGATCTGAGCGAGCCCGAAAGGGCCATGCCAACTCGTTCAAGGAAGGTGTGAAGTCAGATGCAGGACCGACGATCATTCTTGACCAGGGCGTCCCTGGGACTAGCCGCGGCGCGAGCCTATTTGGCTCCAGCCGCCGACCAGGTCGTGGCCGAATCTATCGGGCCGGCAGAGACGATGGCCGCGACGCCGCAGGAGACGGCTGCGGGAGAGCGCTACGAGTTGTCCAACGAGCGGGTTGGGGTGGCGCTGGATAACGAAGGGCGGCTGGTGGAGTTGACCAACCGTCAGACGGGGAAGAGTTATCTGGCGACTGCTGCGCGGCACGCGCCGTGGCGGATGTATTATCGCTGGAACACCCCGCTCGATGGCGCTCTGGAACTGGCGATCCCGACTGACGGCCAAAAGGCCCGGGTCAGACGGGACGGCGCCAGTTTGGAGCTCTCCTATGAAACCCTGACGGGAGCTCTGCCGCAGACCGGCAAGACGCGGGAATTGCAGATCGGCTTGGTCGTGCGCATCAGTTTAGAAGCCGACCAGCTCACTTGGACCGCCAGGATTGACAACCGGGAAAGCGACAAAGGGCTCCAGGTGAGCGAGCTCTGGCTGCCCTGGATATACGGGATTGGCGACATGGGGATGGGTCCGGCGTCGGACGTGCTCTTCTGGCCAAGCCGAGGCGGGCGCCGGGTAGAGGCCCCCTACGTCAAGTTGATGGCGGCCGTTGGCTCCCCAGCCCAGTCCACAGGCTTCGGGGCAAACCCGACATGGTCGTACAGCGACACCGGGGCGCCCGATTACCGCCTCGCCTACCCCTATCCGGCGTGCATGCAATGGTTCACGTTCAACAACGGCGCAGAAGGGCTGTATTTTGGCAGCCATGACAAGACGCTGATGACCACAGTCCTGAACGTGGCCGGCGGCGCCGGTGAGCGCCGGTTTGGGGGGCCGCGAGCGGCGCAGGCCGTGGCGGCCGACGCCGAGAAGGCAATGACGGCTTCGATCGTGAAGTTTCCGTTCGTCAAGGGAGGGGAGACCTGGGACTCGGAGCCGGTTGTGATGCGGCTCTACCGGGGGGACTGGCACGAGGCGGCGCGGACTTACCGGGCGTGGGCTGAGACATGGATGCAGAAGCCCGATGCTCCGGAGTGGGTCCGGCGCACGCCGGGATGGGCCGGAACGACCTTGAAGGGCCAGAGCGGGCAGATTCGCTCTACTTATGCCGATTTGCCGGGCATGCTGAAGAGCGCCCAGGCGGTGGGCCTAAACCTGTTAAACATCTTCGGCTGGGTGAAGCAAGGTTTCGATGACTACTATCCCGAATACTCCGCTGACGAGGCCATGGGAGGGGAAGCCGGCATCAAGAAGGCGCTTGCGGACGTGAAACAAGCCGGAGGCAGAAGTTTCCTTTACACCCAGGGACAGTTGATTGATCCCGCCGCGGAGTTTTATCGGACCAAGGGCTACCGGATCACGGCCAAGGACATCTGGGGCGCCGAATATCGCGAGACATACGGCGGAAGCGGAAGCGGCGCTTTCATGGGGACGATGCGCAACAAGTGGTTTGGCGTGGCCTGTCCTGCGGCCCCCGGGTGGATCGACCAGCTTGTGTCGCAGGCCGAGATGGTTCTTGGCTTAGGCGCTCAAGGCGCCTTCTTTGACCAACTGGGAGGCGCTCCTCCGTACATCTGCTTTTCCACCGAGCACAATCACACGAGGCCGTCTCTGGCGGTTGGTCCGTGGAAGGTGAAGAACCTGCAGCGGCTGCGTGAGGTGATCAAGGCGCATGATCGCGACGCGGTTTTGTCGCTCGAGTTGGTTACCGATTGCTACGCCGGGTGGGTCGATATCATTCATTCCGAGGGCATCGGTTTCTACCCGGATCCGGAGTCTTTTGGGGAGATGTTCCGGTACACGTTCCCCGATCCTATCGTCACCAACCGCACGCAAGGCCCGGAGGCGAACAATCTACGGAAGCAACTCGGCCATGCGTTCTCTCTGGGACTGCGCTTCGAGGGCGGCTCCAGGGGTGCGCAAAATCCGGACTATGCGCGTTATGCGGCCAGGCTGATTGACCTTTACAAGACCCATGCCGACCTTCTTTTGGAGGGACGCTTTGTGGATACGGAGGGCTTCCTGTGCGACAACAGCCGGGTTTCCTCGCATGCTTTTGTGGCGGGGAGCCGTATGGCGGTGACGCTGTGGAATTCAACGGACGCTGCGCAGAAAGCCAGAGTGGTGGCGGCCGGCTACCAGCTCGAGGCGGCGCACTGGCAAGATCCAAGCTTGTCGGGCCCGGATCAGTGGATCATGCCGGACGATGTAGCGGTGTTGATCTTTCGTCGCTCGTAGAGGGATTGCCAACAGAGGCTTTCGCTCGAGGCGACGGTGGCGATCGCCAATAATATTCGGTCGAATCGCGGTACGAAGTTAATGGAGTGATCATGAAAAGAGAATGTGTGTTGGCTATATGCCTGCTTGCCGTAGGCCTGCCGCTGAAGCCACCATGTTGAACTTGGTGGAATCGCCGATGGCGACTGTCGCGAAAATCAGGGACAGTTACCTCCCGCCGGAGCCAAAACAGCGCGCGTGCTAGCGCGGGCCCCCTCCCGATTTTGCGAAACCACGCAAGCGGGAGACACTAATTGAGGTGAGGGGAGGTGAGCAAAAAAGCGTGAGTAAAAGTGAGGAGGAGCCCCCTCCCGAGAAAGCGGAAATACGTACGCGGAGGGGCTAAAAAGGCCGGACTGGTGACGCGTTTCTGCCGCACGATGGACCCGTCCCACAACTTCAGAGTTTTGGAACACCGCCGCCGAAGCGGTGAAGGCGGCACCAGCAAAGGCAGCGAAGCAGAGTGCGCCCGTCAAGAAAACTGCAGCGATGAGCAAGTCAGCGAGGCATCCTGTGGATAATTAAGGAAACAACGACAACCAGAATCAATAACGCGGGCACTTCGTAGCTTCAGTTTCAGCCATGGCGAACCCGAAATCGTATCACGTTTGCTCGGAGAAGTCGTTCCGCGTTGCCCCCCGCCGCGGTCGGGCTTCTCATAGGGCACCGCTCGGTAACCGCCGGTTCATCGTCGGCGCTCTAGCCGAATTTCCTTGACACGGCCTCGCCTTTAGCGTTAATCTCGCATCAGTTTTCCAGGCGTTGTAGGAGGGGATGATGCCTCGTTGTGCATTCTTGCTTTCTGTTCTGTTTCTCACTGGTTCGGCCTTCGCGCAGGAGTTTCGTGCCAGCGTTTCCGGCCAGACCACGGACTCGACCGGCGCTGTAGTGGCTGGTGCGGAAGTGACGGTCACAAGCACGGAGAGGAACACTTCCACCCGAACGCTTTCCAACGCCTCCGGCCGCTATGTCCTCGAGTTCCTGCCGCCCGGGCACTACACCCTGAGCGTTGAGAAACCTGGGTTCAAGAAGTTGGTGCGCGCCGGGCTCAGTCTGGAAGCGGCCGATCACCTCTCGCTGGACGTCTCCCTCCAGGTGGGAGAGCTTACGCAGAGCGTGACGGTTACCGGCGAGGCTCCTCTCCTCGAAACCGAAACCGCTTCCCGCTCGGGCACCATTGAAAACCGCGTTCTCGAGAACGTCCCCACCAACGGCCGCAATCTCTTCTCGCTCCAATACAGCTTGCCGGGTGTCATCAAGCAATCCACCTACTGGGGCTCCATGGAACTCTGGGCTTACAGCGACGTCAACGCGGTTTCGATTAACGGCGGGCGGTCGGGCGAGAATGAAACGCTGCTCGATGGGCTTTCCGACACCAATGGCAACCGCAGCGTCGCCATCATGCCCGCCCTCAGCGCGACCCAGGAAGTGGCCGTGCAATCGAATATTTACGACGCGCAATTCGGCCGCTTCGGCGGCGGGGTCACCTCCATTTCGGTGAAATCCGGCGCCAGCAGCCCGCACGGTGAAGTCTACGAGTTCCTGAAAAATCTGAAGCTCGACGCTACCGAGTGGGTCCTCAACGCCCTGGGTACACCCCGGACGCGGTTCCAGAACAACACCTTCGGCGCTGAAATGGACGGCCCCGTGTACATTCCCAAGCTGATCAATGGGAGGAATCGCCTCTTCTTCATGTTCTCGTACGAAGGAGCGCGCGAACACCTGCAATCGTCTGCTGTCCGCACCTTGCCCACCGCCCCAATGCTGCAAGGCGATTTTTCGCAGCTCTACAACAACGCGGGCCAGTTGGTCACCGTCTACGACCCCAACAGCACCAGGCAACAGGTGGACGGCAGCTATATACGCACTCCCTTCCCCGGCAACCGTATCCCGTCCTCCCAAATCAATCCGATCGCGGCCAAACTCGCCGGCTACTACCCGCAGCCGAATCGGGCCGGCACCGGCCTGGCGGGTCTCAACAACTACTCGGTGCTCGAGCCGCAGACACAAATCTACGACGCCGTATTAGGAAAGATCGATTTTCGAGCTACCGATAAGAACAACATCTCGTTCCGCTACGGGCAGACTCCGTGGGTCTCCACCCCGTCCCTGGTCTGGGGCAATAACGCGGCAGAGCCAGCCGCGTTGAAAACCCGCGATCCCCGCAACTGGGGAGCGGACTGGACCTACACGATGAGCCCCACCGTGCTCATCAATCTCCGTGCCGGACTGTCGCGCTACGAGAATTTTTCCGGCAGTCAGTTCGGCGCCGGCTTCGACCCGCGTCAGCTCGGCTTCCCGGCCTCTCTCGTGTCCCAATTCACCACTCTGCAATTTCCTCGTTTCAATTTGGGAACGTACTCGGAACTGGGCGGGACCGCGGTCACGAACTACGAGACCGACGACACCTACAGCCTGCAGCCCAACATCACCTGGATCCACGGCCGGCAGACAATCAAGCTGGGAGCCGAGTTCCGCCTCTACAACCAGGATTTCCTGCAACCCGGCGCCGCCGACGGCAATTACACGTTTTCGAAAGCCTGGACCCAGGCCAATCCGCTTCGCGCCGATGCTCAGTCCGGCAATGAGTTCGCCTCGTTTCTCCTGGGTGTCCCCGCTTCCGGATCGGTGGACCATAACATAGACCCGGCCTACCGCAACTACTACTACGCCGCGTTTGTACAGGACGATTGGAAACTGAGTTCGGCCCTGACGCTGAATCTCGGCCTGCGTTGGGATGACGAAACCCCGCGCACGGAACGCTACAACCGCATGGTCCGCGGTTTTGCTTTCGATCAGGCCAGCCCCATCGCGGGCCAGGTTCCCGGGCTTGACCTCAAGGGCGGCCTGCTCTACGCGGGATCGAGCGGCGAAGACCGGCTCGCCTTCAACCCAGACAAGAAGCACGTTGAGCCACGCGCCGGAATCGCCTGGCGCTTTGCGCCCAAGTGGGTCATGCGCGCCGGCTATGGCTTGGCTTACCTGGGCCAAAGCGCCCAGGGACCGAATACCGGCTTCACCCAGCCCACGCCCTTGATTGCATCCACGGATGGCGGACTCACCCCGGCGATGAGCCTTGGCAACCCCTTCCCCAGCAATCTGTATCCCACCGGTCTGCTGAAGCCCATCGGCAGCAGTCTTGGCCTGGCCACCAATCTCGGCCAATCTATCTCCGCCCAATATCTGGACCGTCCCCTGCCCTACTCGCACCAGTTCTCGTTCGGATTTCAACGGGAATTGAAAGGCGGATGGCTGGTGGACGCCTCCTACTCGGGCAACCTGACGTACCGGCTGCCGGTCAGCCTGGGGCTGAACTTCATCCCGGCTTCAACCTTGAACAGTATGCCGGTGGCCAACCGGTCGGCATATTTCACAGCCGCTGTCCCGAACCCCATGGCGGGGCTGCTGCCTTCGTCAAGCATCAACGGCGCCACCGTGCCGCGGCAGCAACTGCTGAACGCATACCCCGAATTCACCGGAGTCAGCATCACCAACGTCCCCATCGGTTCTTCCAACTACAATTCTTTCCAGTCCAAGGTGACCCACCGCTTTGCGCACGGACTGGCGGTGCAGGGCTCGTTTACCATATCGAAAAACCTGGAAAGCGTATCCGTATTGAATGCCCAGGACGTCAATCTCGGCAACCTGCTCTCCACGCCGCTGGAGCAGCGATTGACCGCATTCGACGCTCCGCGAGCCGTTTCCATCGTCACCAGCTACGAATTGCCGTTCGGTAAGGGAAGAAGGTTCGGTAGAACCATGCGCCCGCTGCTCAACGGCATCATTGGCGGATGGAACCTGAACGCGCAATGGACCGCTCATTCCGGTTACCCCTTCGCCTTCCCCAATGCGTCCCCGCTGGTGGCCCAGACCGCCAATCTGCACGACGCCCAGCGGGATGCCAATGCGCAAAAGGCCGGCCGCACCGAGTGGGATCCTTCCTATGACGCTTGGTTCAACACCTCATCTTCCCCACTCAGGCGCAAGCCCCGTTCACGTTGCGGACCTTCCCCACCATGTTCCCCGACGTCCGGAGCAAGATCCTGAACGTCTGGGATTCGTCCATCTATAAGGAGTTTCCGATCAAGGAGCGGGTGCGCTGGCAGGTGCGCGCCGATTTCCACAATACGTTCAACCATCCCTGGTTCGGTAACCTGGCGTCCAACAATGTGACCAATGCGCAGTTCGGCCAGGTATCCGTATCGTCCATCGACGATACTTCCGAGCCACGGCTGATTGTATTGGTGATGAAGATCGTGTTTTGATTTCGAGGTGATCCTTCATGCGGATGATTCGACGGCAACGCCCCCGGATTCGAATAACGATCCTCGTGGTGACAGCCTTGGTCGCACTGCCGGCGGTGGCGCAGACGGACTGGGAGGTCGTGAAGACGTTTCAGATCGGCGGGCCGGGTTCGTGGGACTATCTCACGGTCGACCCGGGGACGCATCGGCTGTATGTGCCGCGGAGTACGCACACCATGGTGATCGACTCCGAGACAGGCAAGACTCTCGGCGATATTCCCGGCCAGAAGATCGCCCACGGCGTCGCGGTTGTTCCCGAGGCGAAGCGCGGGTTTATCAGCGACGGCGGCGGCGAGGGCGCCGTGGTGGTCTTCGATCTCGAGACGCACTCGATTCTGGGCGCCCTCACCGCGCAACCCGATGCCGACGGCATCATCTTCGACTCCTACAGCGGGCGCGTGCTGGTGGTGTCCGGAGACAAGGGCGTGCTGATGTCGCTGAAGCCGGACATCGATCCCAAAAATGGGAAGATCGACGCGCCCATCGAACTGGGCGGAGCACCGGAGTTTCTGGCGTCCGATGGAGCCGGCAAGGTCTACATCAATCTGATGGACAAGAACGAAGTGGCGGTCGTGGACATTAAGGCCAGAAAGGTGGTGGCACGCTGGCCCGTCGCGCCCGGAGGCGCGCCGGTGGGGATGTCGATCGACTCCAAACAGCACCGGCTTTTCATCGGCTGCCGCAAGCCGCAGAAGCTGATCGTGATGAGCACCGAAGACGGCAAGGTGGTGGCGGATCTGCCGATCGGCGAGAGCGTGGATGCCACCAAGATCGACGGCGGCCAGGCGTTCGCCAGTTGTCGCGACGGTTCGCTCACGGTGGCGGCCGAGGCAGCGCCGGGAAAGTTTGAAGTGGTGCAGACCGTAAAGACGCGCACGGGCGCGAGAACGATGGAGATGGATCCGACGACACACAAGATCTATCTGCCTACCGCGGAGTTTGGGGAGCCACGACCTGGATCGAAAGGAGCGCCGACGAAGCCGGACACATTCATGATCGTCGTGGTGGCACGCCACGGGTCAAAGTAGACGACAAGACCAGTGTTCCGAAACATGCCGGCAAATCAGCTCAACGCAAACCGATTCCGCACTGCGCTCCCCGCGCCGATACGCTACGCCTACTGGGCCCGCTGCAGTTTGAAGCTCTCCTGCAGGGGCACCGCCAGCGCCGTCCCCGCTTTTTCCACCGCCTGTAACACCCGCAGGAGAAGTTCCTGCTGGAGAGCGAGAAATTCGTCGTAATCGACGGTGTTGATGTACGCGGCCACCTCGACATCCATCGAATACGGGCCTACGCCCACGAAACGGACGGGAAGGCTGCCGGTCTCAACCTTGGGCTGGGCCTTCAGAATCTCGCGAACCGAAGAGAGTACTTCGAGGAGTTGGTCCGAGGTCGTATCGCGACGCAGGTTGAGGGTCGGGTGAAACCAGATCTTGTCGCGGCGTGAAATATTCTCGAGCGCCATGGAAGAGAACTGACTGTTGGGGATGGCGATGATAGTGCGGTCGGCGGTGCGGATGCGGGTCGAGCGCAGGCCGATGTGCATGACGGTGCCGGTCTCGTTTCCGAAGCGGCAGACGTCGCCCACCAGGACTGGACGGTCACCGATCACCGAGATGCCGCCGAAAAGGTTCTCGATGGTCTTCTGCGCCGCCAGGGCGACGGCCAGTCCACCCACCCCGAGTCCCGCCAGAATCGTGGAAGTGTTGTAGCCCCACGCACTGACGACGCCGAGAATGGCGAACAGGAACAGCGAGAGCTTGAGGATCTGCCGGCCGAGGGGAAGCACGGAATAACTCAAGCCGTGCACCCGTGGATCGAGACGGACGCGCCAGCGCTCGGCAAACAGATCCACCACCACGGAGCCCGCCCACGCGAGGCTCAGGGCGAGCATCATCGCCAGCGCGCGCTCGATGAATACCCGCGACAACGTGGCGGGCGGCGAGAGTTCCAGCGCCGCCCGAAATCCCGCTACCGCCAGCAACACGCGCAGCGGACCTCTCAGCGCCGGTGCATTCAGAACGGGCCGCACTGCTGCTACCAGCCCCAATGCCAGGAACCGCGTCAACACTGAGAGCACCAGCGCCATAAGGATCAACGCGATCCAGCGCCATACGGGCGTGTCGAGGATCTCAAACGTTACCAGGGCCTGAGGCAGTTTTTTTTCGAACGCTGTTTCCTCCACGAGTTGGTGCGCTTTCGGAATCAGCGGGAGGCTGTCGGAGGCCACCAGCCAGACATGGTATCCGGGCCTCAGTTCCACCCGCTCCAATTGCAATT
>Ga0316363_10003148_pt1 | contig 11990 bp, 7 predicted proteins | sample Sb_taG_3_FD_200459 | JGI IMG/M metagenome (GOLD analysis project Ga0316363, IMG submission 200459) | Peat soil microbial communities from Weissenstadt, Germany - Sb_50d_a_PC metaG (v2) (version 2) | ecosystem: Environmental > Terrestrial > Soil > Wetlands > Peat | place: Germany: Weissenstadt...
AAAGCCGTGTCGGAGTGGTGCCGCGAAAACCTCGGCACGACATTGTTCGCCAAACGCAAGCTGGCCTTTACCACCAGCGCAACAGAAACAGGATGAAAGCAGTGCCGAGGCTTTCATCAGTCCAGGTTGGGGGTGAGGGGGACGAACGATCACCGGCCAAGGCCCCTCACCCCCGACCCCTCTCCCCGGAGTACCGGGGCGAGGGGAGAATAATATGCTCCGGTTCGCCCAAGATCGATGGCCCGGACATGCCGTTTGCCCGCGGTGTCTCTGCCCGCTAGGATAGTCGCCAGTTCATCTTCCATTGTCCCCGAATGAGGATCACCATGACTTTCATCAAGGCTGAACCCGGCAAAACACGGATTGGATGGATCGGCACCGGCGTCATGGGCCGGTGGATGTGCCAGCATCTGATCGCCAAAGGCTATTCAGCAACCGTCTATAACAGGAGCCGCGAAAAGGCCCAGCCTCTCCTTGACGCGGGCGCGGCCTGGGGCAATTCTCCGCTGGCTGTCGCCGAGCGATCCGACGTCGTCTTCGCGATCGTCGGCTTCCCCAAGGATGTGCGCGAAGTCTTTCTCGGCACTCAAGGGGCGCTGGCGGGCAGCAGGCCGGGAACCATCCTGGTTGACATGACGACCAGCGAACCGTCCCTCGCGCAAGAAATCTACGAAGCTGCCAAGGGAAAAGCGGTTGGAAGCATCGATGCCTCGGTCTCCGGCGGCGACGTGGGTGCACGGAACGCGGCCCTGTCCATCATGGTGGGCGGCGATAAGGACCCATTCGATGCCGTACAACCCCTTCTGGAGTGCATGGGCAAGACGGTCGTGCGCCAGGGACCCGCGGGTGCGGGCCAGCACACCAAAATGGTCAACCAGATCCTCATCGCCACGAATATGATCGGCGTGTGCGAGGCGTTGCTCTATGGCTACAAGGCTGGTCTCGACCTGAAAACCGTTTTGCAATCCGTGGGAGGCGGCGCGGCGGCTAGCTGGTCGTTGAACAACCTGGGTCCGCGCATCATCGACCGCAACTTTGAGCCTGGTTTCTTTGTCGAGCACTTTATCAAAGACATGGGGATCGCCCTCGACGAGGCCAGACGGCTGGGGTTGTCCCTGCCGGGGCTGGCTTTGGCAAACCAGCTCTATCTCGCCGTTCGGGCTCAAGGTTGGGGGCGCAAAGGGACGCACGCTTTGATGCTGGCGCTCGAGCAGCTGTCGAACATCAAGCGCTGAGTGTTTCCATTTCCAATTCTAGCGCTTGGCCCGGTCGACTTTTTGCGGATTTACTGCCCGGTTGAAGATGGCCGGGTCATAGGGATCTGCAGACTCAGCCGGAGTCGCGGGGGGCGCGGATGCCCCGACATCGCTTCCTTCTGAGCGAGTGGTCGAAGGCTGCGCGGACGTGTTGGCCGGTTTGTTTGTGGAAGCCTGGAGCGATGCGCCTGTTGTCTCGATCGACGTGGAATCCGCCTTCGACGACCGATGCTCGAGTGTCTGAAGGTGATCGCCGACCGGCAGCCCAGCGGACGCGATCGCAGTCCCTTCATGGATCTGCAGGCTTTGCGGAGAGGTCACTTTGACCCATTCCTCCAAGGTCTTGTAGGCGGGAGCGTCCTTGCCCTTGAGCGCAGGCTGTGCCATGCTGCCGTGCACGCTGATCGACTTGATCAGCAACATATTTCCCTGAGGATGTTCCTTATTGATCTCGCCGAGAGCCGCCGCAAGGTTTTGCTGAGTCGTTCTGCGCGTGGCCGCGCCGGCCTCGTAGGTCCTTGCGAGCTTGAATGACCCGCCGTGGCCCGAAGCATGACAGTTCGCGCAGGCATTCATCAAAATCGGCTGAACCTTGGTAATAAACAGACTGAGGGATTCGGTATCGACCTCAGGCGATGTTTGGTTGCTTTCCGGCTCCTCATGAGCCTGCACCTGGAGAACAGGCGTGGCTGCAGGCTTTGCAGCCGCACGCTGCAAGCTGCGCAGCAAGCGCTGGCTCTCGGAGTGATCGGGTCTAAGACGGACGGCCGCGGTCACCTCGTCCAACGCCTGTTGGCGAAGGGCATGCATGTGGCACCAACGTGCCAGGCGGAGGTGCTCGTCGGGGTCGAGTAGGTTGGCCCGGGAACGCAGGAAGGCATATGCCTCCTCGCGAGTGTTGCACAGACGCAGCACGTGGTCGGCGGGCATCCACACTTCGCCGACCGATCGCCGAACGCGATATTGCGCTCCCTGGAGATCGATGTCGCCTTCGAGAATCTGCTCGTTGTCGAGAACGAGCACCTTGCCATTGGCAGGCGGAGTGGCCGCCTCGGCGACTCGAAGGAGCATCCAGCCCGGCACGGTGAGCGCCAGGGCACAGAGGGCCGACCCAATTTTGGTAGTCATAATGGGCCGCTATATACGAAGGCGTTTTCGACCCGTCAATAGAGATTCCCTAGCCTTTTTTCCTGTCGCTCTTCCTTGGCGCGGCAACTTGGACTTGCCAAGAACGGCCCAGAGAGATTATCACGACCTCCGTGTCCGTAACTTTCTTCGTTCAGATAACGATTACCAAGGTGCTGTTGCGCCTGTGAATCGCCTTTCTGACCTCGAACGAGAGAGAATATGCTTACCGCCGATCACGTTCAATGGGCGTACCGTCTCTTTCTGGACCGGGAGCCGGAGAGCAAACAAGTCGTGAAGGAGATGCTCAAGCAACACGCCACGACGAGAGATCTGCGCTACGCATTCACGCGTTCTCCGGAGTTCAGATTCCGCCATCCATTTCTGGAATTCAGCCACAAGGAAATCATTTACGATACTTCCTTTGGTTTCCGCCAGGTCCTCAACCTGGCCGACAGCGCGGTCGCCGGCATGATCTTGAATGAGGCCTACGAACCGCGCGAGACAAGCTTCATTTGCAAGGCATGCAAGACAGGCGACGTGGTCCTCGATATCGGTGCCAACATTGGCTACTACACGCTGCTCATGGCCAAGCTGGTCGGTCCGACGGGCTTCGTGTACGCCTTCGAACCACGCGAGGATTTCTGCGACTATATTCGCAGATCGGTTTCGGAAAACGAATTTGATCCTTACTGCTCGATACACTGCTGCGCCCTGGCCGACTTCGAAGGCACGGTGCAGTTCCGCATCCACCCCAAGCGGGGCTTGGATCCTTCCGATCCTAATTATTACTCGACCTGCTACCTGGCCGGGAGCGAATCAGACAAGGACCCTGAGGCGTTCATTGACGTGAAGGTCGAAATCCTGGACAAGATCCTCGCCGCCAACCCGGAGCGACGGGTCGCCTTCATCAAGATCGACGTCGAAGGCGCCGAATACCTCGTCTTCCGCGGCGCGGAAGAACTTTTGCGGCGCGACAGGCCGGTCATCCTGTCCGAAATCTTCGGACCTCAACTGGAAAACGTCTCCAAGGTCAACACGCTGACGTATGTGAAGTTTCTCGAATCTTTCGGTTACAAGTGCCACACGATCGGCGACGGCGGCGCCATTGCGCCCATCCCTGATGTGAAAGCGTTTTTCACTGCAAAGGAGTTCTTGAAGAGCCCCGTCGTGAACGTGGTGTTCAAGGCTGCTTAACTCACCAGTTTCCTCTCGCCAGAATTCCGTTGGCTTCAAGAAGTGGCTGAAGCGCTTCCCGCCCGAGGCGCTGCGTAAAGATAGTCGCACCGCTCGGAAGCAAGTGATGGCTGTCGAAGAACGCGCCATCTTCCATCCAGGATCGGGCGTCGATGATGGGTACAGCATAGTGAACGCCAACCTCCGCCAGATAGCAGTCGATTTCCTCCCGGACCGCCGGGGAATACCAACTTTGAAAGTCGCGCCCTTCCGGCATGAGCAGCAGAGTTGCAGCGATGTGCTCCACACGGCACAGATCGAGAAGCTCCTGTAGCGCACGATCCGGCACTTCGCTCACGTGAAACTGGTTGAGGCCGGGCGCGTACTGCTTGTGGGCAAACTCCAGGCCGTGCTGATATTCCTTCGCATCAACGACGGGGTGGTGGTAGGGTAACCAGCCTGAACTACCGATGGCTCCCCAATCGTCCTGGCGCGTTTCCCACGTGAGCCAGCAGGGAGCAAATCGACTCATGATGATGTACCGGTTGGAAAACCAGGGGACCAGACGCGATTGGATTCCCTGCAGCAGCGAGGAGCCAGGGTGCTGCCAGAACCGGCGCAGCATGAGCAGATCACGAATGCTCAGCCGGTCAATATTTAGCCAATTCTCCTCCGCCCAGGCCCCTTCCTGGTGCAAAAGGGGCGGCAGCACTTCAACGATTAGCTGCGTTGGATGAATGCCTGCCGCCAATAGCTTGCGCAAACAAAGCAGCTCCATCACCGGACCTGAGCCGGTGAGCGCGAAATTGAAAACGAGAGGAGTTTCACCATCCACATGCAGTGGCGGCAAAGCTTCGGGCCGGATGCCTAGCTCCGATCGAGAGCTTCCGAGCACGAGGATCAAGGGCCGCTTCTCTTGTTTCTGCAATCGAGCGCGCAGCAGGGCCAATTTCTGGCCGTATTCCGGGTCCTGCAACTCTGGCCGGCAGTAATCCATGTAGAGCGTCATACCGAGCTGAAAGCTGGCGAAGAAGAGCAGCCCCCAAATCAAGCCGGCACGGGCGCGCCAGCGATTCTTCTGGGAACTGCACGGGCGCTGCTTCCAACCCGTCCTGCGGCTCAAAGGATTCATGAACATGGGAACGCTCCGTCAGGACGAGACCACGGCGGGCCAAAATCAGAACTGAAAGTAGATGTACGCCTTGATAGTCTCTGGCGTCAGCACAAGCGCAAGCGTCAGCACCGCGGCGTAACCGAAGCCCACGACTGCTGGAGGCAATTGGAGCGTCGTTCGCCTCCAATGGATGCTTCTCCTCAAGGCGTGGCAGCAGACGGCGACGGCAGCCAGGTACCAGAAGCTGCGGTAATGCAGTGGGGCAGCCAGGCCAGCGTGCGCCGTTACCAGTCGTTGCAAGATAAGCGCGGCGGATGTGAATGTGCTGGACCGGAAGAAGATCCAACCGAGTGTCACGCACAGGAAAGTCAGACCGATGCGCGCCGCCGTCCCGGGAATGCTCAGCAACAGTCGATCCATCCACCGCTGGCGTTTGCATAAGACCTGAAAACAACGATGCGCGATCAGCAAGAGGCCGTGCAAGATGCCCCAGACGACGAATGTCCAGCTCGCTCCATGCCACAGACCGCCGAGCGCCATCGTGATGAACAAATTACGGCACGTTTGCCAATTGCTGCCCCGGCTGCCGCCCATCGGTATGAAGAGATAGTCCCGCAACCAGGTCGAAAGCGAGATGTGCCAGCGCCGCCAAAACTCGGAGATGTTCGCGGCCAAGTAGGGCATATCGAAGTTCTTTGCCAGCTTGTAGCCAAGCATGTGCGCCGCTCCCAGGGCCATATCGGTGTAGCCAGAGAAATCGCAGTAGATCTGCAAGGAGTAAGCCAGGACCGCGAGCCAGACGGCTCCCGTGCTGAACTGGCTGGGATTGGCAAAGACCGGATCTGCGTAAAGGGCCATGCGATCAGCGATCGCTTGTTTCTTGAAGAAGCCGATCAGGAAGTACTGCACACCCAGCTGCATGCGGGCCCAATCCCAGCGCTTGGCCCGCCGGATCTGCGGCAGGAAGTCTCGTGCACGCACGATCGGCCCTGCCACGAGGTGCGGAAAGAACGTGATGAACAGCATGAAGTTGGCCAAATTGCGTTCGGCCGGCACCCGACGGCGATAGACATCCACCGTATAGTTGATGGCCTCAAATGTGTAGAAAGAGATGCCGACCGGCAAAATCACCTGGAGCACGGGCAAGGAACTCTCGCCACCGATCGTATGGAGGGCCTCCTCCACGGAGTGGAGGAAGAAATTCGCATATTTGAAGTAAAACAGCAGCCCAAGGTTCGCTGCCAGGCTTAGACCGAGGAGCACTTTCCGGCGGCCCTGGGAAGAACTTGCGTCCATTGCCCTGGCCACAACGTAATCCATGGCGGTGGAAAGGCAGATAAGCCCGGCAAGCCACTTGTTCCAGGTAGCGTAGAATGTGAAGCTGGCGACGAGCAGTAACCAGACGCGGGCCCGGTGCGAAGGTAGAGCCCAGTAGACGGCGAAAACGACCGTAAAGAAGATCAGAAACGCCCGCGAGCCAAAAAGCATGACATCCCTGTCTCAAGAAGAAGTGAACGGTGGTATCGCCTGGGGCTCACCGATGCAGGTTTGTTGAGCCGCCTGGAGAAGTCGTGCGGGGGTTAAGAGGAATCCAAGAATAGGTATCGCCGTGTTCCGGCGGCGACAGGCACGACTTGCGGCCGTGAAGTGTACTCAAGGAGGCAGAGAGGTCAAGGCCGGCCGGGGGATTAGCCAGCCCATTACGTCGGATGTTCGAAGCCATCTGTATAATCTCAGAATGATTGTTTGCCTCTTCGATATCGACGGCACGCTCCTTTCCAGCGGTGGCGCGGGCAAGGCGGCAATGGAAGCCGCTCTGGCGGCGGAGTTCGGCGTTCCGCGTGCTTCGGACGGGATTCCATTTAGCGGGCGGACTGACCGTGCGATCGCCCGCGATCTCTTTCGTTTGCATGGGATCGAGGAATCGGCAGCTCACTGGCAGCGCTTTGTTAGCGAGTATCTTCGCGTTTTGCCCGCCCAACTTGCGAGCCATCAGGGAAAGGTTTTGCCGGGGATCGCTGACCTTCTACAGTCCCTGTCTCAGCGGGATGACATGGCTGTGGGACTTCTGACCGGCAATATCCGCGATGGTGCACGCATCAAACTAGGGCATTATGATATCTACCACCATTTCGCGTTCGGTGGATTTGGCGATCATTTCTTTGACCGCGATCAAGTCGCGCAGGAAGCACTGGCCGCAGTTCAAGGTCACTTGAACGAAGCTGTCGACACGACAACTATCTGGGTCATTGGTGACACGCCGCTAGACATCCGTTGCGCGAGATCAATCGGCGCACGTGCCGTCGCCGTGGCAACGGGCCTGCACAGCCTGGAGTCGTTGGCAGAGGAGCGCCCTGATCTGGCGCTGGCCGACCTCTCCGACCCCCAGCCCTTGCTTAGACTTTGGGCTTGACCACTGCGCATCCAAGTAAACCGACTGGCGAATTATACTGAGCGCGGTCAAAAATGAGACATCGCCCCGTAGCCGCATTCGCCAGAATGCGGGGGGGGGAACTGTGTAAGATAGCCCGCATTCTGGCGAATGCGGCTACGGCCTATTGGCATCAGTATTGACCGCGTGCCGTATAGCACAGAAGTGACGATTGCGACCGGCTCCAGCCTCTTTGGGCAACGAGCCTAGATTGTCTCAACTCTGCCTCTGAAAAGCGCTTCCGCTCGATTTTCATGAAAATCTCATTTTCGTCCGGGTATACTAACACTTCAAATCGAAGTTTAAGACGGAAACAGGCAAGAGCCGTAAGTCGCTTCATGAAGCGCGTGCAATGGGGAAAGCCTCGGGGAAGGGGCTTTATTTCCCAGGGATGGAAACACTTGTTCTGACAGCGAGGGTTAGTAGTAATGTTGCGCAGCCACAGTCGCTTTTGGTGGTTGATGGCCGTTCTCATCCCTGCGGCAGGGGTGGCGTTGACCGTGCCGCCGGCATCGTCGGGGGCGGACGAGGAATCCCGCGAGCGGCAAATCTCCGAGTTGCAAAAGCAAATCCGCGACCTCAGCAAGAAGCTGGACGAACTCAAGGCTGCTCCCTCGGTCGCGCCGAAAACTGTTTCGGAGGGGAGCATTCCCTCGGATTGGATCAAGGCGCTCACGTGGCGGAGCATCGGCCCGGCCAACATGGGCGGACGCATCACCGCCATCTCCGTATTCGAGACCGATACCTCGACCTACTGGGTCGCGACAGCCTCGGGCGGTCTGGTCAAAACGATCAACAACGGCATCAGCTTCGACCATCAATTTGATCATGAGGCGACTGTTTCCGTCGGCGATGTCTGCGTTGCTCCCTCCGACAAGGACATCGTCTGGGTAGGTACGGGAGAAGGCAATCCGCGCAACTCAGTCTCCTACGGCGATGGCGTCTATAAATCCACGAACGGCGGCAAGACCTGGAAAAACATGGGACTGAAGAAGTCCTACCAGACCGGCCGCATCGTCATCCATCCCAAGAACCCCAACATCGTGTACGTAGGCGCTCTGGGGCGTTGTTACGGCCCCAACGATGAACGCGGCCTCTTCAAAACCACCAACGGCGGTCAGACCTGGGAAAAGATCCTTTACACGGACGACAAGACAGGCGTCGTCGACGTGCGCATGAGCCCTGACGACCCCGAGACGCTCCTGGTCGCCATGTTCGACCGTCAACGTGACGAATTTGATGACTTCCTGGGCGAACCACCCCCGCCCGAAGGCATCGAACGCTACGACCCGATCCGCAAGTATGGCAAGTCGGCTGGCATCTATAAGACCACGGACGGCGGCAAGAACTTTCACAAGCTGACGAAGGGGTTGCCGACCGTAGCCATGGGCCGCGCTGGCCTGGATTATTATCGGAAGGACCCGAAGGTCGTGTTCGCGATCATCGACACCGAGAAAGTCGGCACGGGCATCCCGCCTCTGCCGTTCAACTTTGGGGCCACCGGCATTGACGCAACCGGCGGCGCCAAGGTGACCAAGGTAGGCGCCGAGAGTCCCGCGGAGAATGCGGGTCTGAAGGCCAACGACGTGATCCTAGCCGTCGACGGGAAACCATTCACGAATTACACCGGCCTCTTGGATCTGCTCCGGCCACACAAGGTGGGCGATAAGGTGAAACTTGCTTACGAGCGCGCCGGCAGCAAGAAGGAAGTGCAAGTGACGCTGGCCGCTCGCGAAGGAGGCGGTAGAGGCGGGCGCGGCGCTGGGTTTGGTGCAGGCGGCGGCGGCCGCGGGGGCGGGCGCGGCGGCATGCTCAGTCCGGGTTTCTCGGGTGAAGAAGCCGAGGGAGGTTTCCTTGTCACCGACGTCGTCGATCAAGGGCCGGCGGCCAAGGCTGGTCTCAAGGTTGACGATCTGGTGACGGCCGTCGACGGCCAGCCGGTTGAAAATTTCTTCGCCCTGATTCGGCGGATTGCCACCTCGCACAAGGCCGGTGACACCATTGCCGTGAACTACACTCGTGGCGCGGAGAAGAAGGAGATCAAAATCGCTCTCGCCGCGGGCGGCTTCGGAGGTCGGGGGGGCGGCGGCAATCCGCTGATCGCCGGCAAGCGCATTCCCCGTCCTTATAGCGGCGGCCTAGGCGCGCAGCGCGAAAACGCTCAGGACGAGCAAGGGCCGGACGGCTTCCAAACCGGCGGCGTCTACAAATCCACCGACGGCGGCGAATCCTGGCAGCGCATCAATAGCCTCAATCCCCGGCCAATGTACTTCTCGCAAATTCGCGTCGACCCGAGCAATGAAAACTTCGTTTGGGTTCTCGGCGTCTCTCTCTACCAATCTAGAAATGGCGGCAAATCCTTCACAGCCGTGGCGCGAAACCGAGGCGTGCACGACGATCTGCACGCCCTGTGGATCGATCCCAAGGACGGTCGACACATGATCGTCGGCGGCGATGGCGGGTTCTATCAGACCTATGATCGCGGCGAGCGCTGGGATCACCTCAATCATCTGGCACTGGGGCAGTTCTACAACGTCGTGGTCGATCCTCGGCCCATCTATCGTGCATACGGCGGCCTCCAGGACAACGGCAGCTGGGCTGGGCCCACGCGGACCCTGCGCGGCACCGGTCCGACGAATGAAGATTGGCTCTCCGTCGGCGGCGGCGATGGCTTTGTCTGCGCAGTCGATCCCGAGGATCCGGACATCGTCTATTCCGAGAGCCAGGGAGGAGCCATCCAGCGCCGCAATCTGAAGACCGGCGAGCGGGCTTCGATTCGGCCCCTGCGTATTCCGGGAAAACCACCACACCGATTCAACTGGAACACCCCATTCATCCTGTCCAAGCATAATCCGAGCATCTTCTACTGTGCCGGCGAATATGTCTGGCGGTCGGTGAAGCGCGGCGAAAACCTGCGCGTCAGCTCGCCGGAAATCACGCGCACCAAGCATGGCAGTGCCACCGCACTGGCCGAGTCCCCCCGAAACCCCGACGTCCTGTACGTGGGAACCGACGACGGCGCCTTGTTGGTCACGCGCGACGGCGGCGCCAAGTGGGTCGATGTCGCCGGCAAGGTCGGCCTCCCTGGCCCGCGTTGGGTCGCCAGCATCGAGCCGAGTCGCTATGTCGAGGGGCGGGCTTATGTGGCTTTCGATGCGCATCGTTCGAACGATGACGAGCCCTATGTCTTCGTCACCGAGGATTTCGGCCAGACGTGGAAACCGATTCGTGCAAATTTGCCGGTCGGATCGACCCGCGTCTGCCGCGAAGACATCCATAACCACGACATGCTCTATGTCGGAACCGAGTTTGCTGCCTGGGTATCGGCCGATCGCGGCGAATCCTGGACGAAGCTGAACAACAACCTGCCCACCGTGGCAGTCCATGAGTTTGCCCAGCACCCGACTTCGGGTGAAATTGTTGCAGCAACACACGGCCGTAGTCTCTGGGTTCTGGATGTCGCCCCATTACGGCAAATGACCGCAGAAGCGCTCAAGGCCAAGGCGTATCTCTACCAACCCAACACGGTCTTGAACTATCGGCCCGAAGGCGGGCACGAAGGCGGACTCAGCCCCAGTGAGCGAAAGTTCGCTGGCCAAAACCCGCCCCGGGGAGCGCAAATCTATTACTCCCTCGCGAAGCATGCGGACAAAGTATCGCTCAAGGTATTCGATTACTCCGGCAAATCGCTGCGCGATCTGGCGGCGAGTGCCGAGCCAGGATTGCATCGCGTCACCTGGGATCTGGCTCAGGGCGGCGGCCCCGGACGGGGCGGTGCCGGTCGAGGCGCCGGCCAGGGTGCTGGGCGCGCTGCGGGCCAGGGCGGCGGCGCAGCGGCCGGCACCAGCGGAGCCGGCGGTGCTGCTGCCCAGAGTCAGACTGGCGGGCCTGCAGGCCAGAGGCCGGCAGCGACCGGAGAGCGACCGGCTACCCGGGCGGGAACGCAACCTGGTGAGCTTGCGGCCCAGCAGCGGCCTCCGTCTTCCGAGGAGACCCCACAACAAGAAGCTGGCGGCTTTGGCGGTGGCTTTGGGGGCGGCTTCGGTGGCCGCGGCGGTAACCAAATCAGTCCGGGTACCTACCGGATCGTACTGTCCGTGGACGGCACGGATTACACTCAATTCGTTCGCATTGAGGGTGATGCCGCTCGCACAGGTGACCTGATCGCAACCGACGAGGACGACGAGGACCCGTGAAACGTCCGTTCGAAGTGAAAAGCCACTAGCGTTTGCAAAAGGGGTCTGACCCAATGCTTCTGGAGGGTCTGACCCCTTTTCGTTTTCTGCCATTTCGCAATGTCATGTTATGTCATGTAAACAGGGGGCACCCAGACCCTCTGTCTGACTTGCGCTCCATACTCAGAACATCAACAGCCACAATAGGTTATGACACTCAAGCCTCAATTGAATCCCGCCAGCTTGACATGAAATATGTCATGTGCACATAAGTACATGTTCTCGATGCCGTTTTCGCGACCGTGCTCGATTTGCTCGGCCTTTGCGGACGACTTTTTTTGTCGGCACCGCTGTCCGCCGAAGGTAATGCCAGAAGCTCGCGGCAGCACTCGAGAGCAACTGGTGTCATTCGCGAAGATCCGCCTCGACATGCGCTTTCCCACATTCCCTCGCTCACGCGTCGGACAGGTGCAGATGCTGCACTAACCCGACGCGTTAGCGAGGGACTGACCTAAACCCGAAACGATCACCCGCCTAATCCGCTGCCGCTTCACGCGGACGCCGCGTCAAAAGGAGATGCGTCCCGTTTAGTATCTTTCGGCTGACCTTCTCCGCAAGATGCGGAGAAGGTCAGCCGTTGAAACCCATTTTATTCACGCCACTTGCGACTGATAACGGCGATACGTCTGCAACGCGTCGCTCATGATGCGGCG
>Ga0316363_10003150_pt1 | contig 11988 bp, 13 predicted proteins | sample Sb_taG_3_FD_200459 | JGI IMG/M metagenome (GOLD analysis project Ga0316363, IMG submission 200459) | Peat soil microbial communities from Weissenstadt, Germany - Sb_50d_a_PC metaG (v2) (version 2) | ecosystem: Environmental > Terrestrial > Soil > Wetlands > Peat | place: Germany: Weissenstadt...
GTGATCGTGAGGGAAGGCGGGAGTGAAGGCAGTGGGCGAGAGGAAGACGTCTACGTCGTTGAAATAACTTTGCCACTGGGCGCGGAAGCCGAGGCGGCGGAAATTCTGGCGCTGCCAGTCGGCGAAGGGCGCCATGCCGGGATGAGGCGGGGAGTTGGGATCGGCGGCGGCGGCTTTGCGCTGCGCTTCCTGTTGCTCGGGCGGCGAGACGCTGAATAAAAATGAGAACAAGAGAAACTTGTAGGTGTCGAGAAGATTTTGGATTTGGAAGCCGGCGGGCCAGCCGGGCTTGAGTTGCGCGCCGGCGCGATCGAGCGCGGAGATTGTTTTTTCGAGCAGGGATTTCATTTCCGGCGTGGGCGGAGCGATGGGATCGTCAATGACGTAGCCTACGCGGAAATTTTTTAGGCTGGTAGCGCGCGGGGCGGGGAGTTCCCACTTCCAGGCTTTGGCGTCGTAATTCGCGGGGCCGCCGAGAATTTTCAGCGCGGCATTGAGATCGGCGGCGCTGCGGGCCATGGGTCCGGCGACGGCTAGCAAAGTATCGAAGCCGGGATTGTCGCGCACGCCGGCGGGAACTTGGCCTTGCGCGCTGACGAGATTGAGAGTGGGTTTGTGGCCGTAGAGGCCGCAGAAATGCGACGGGACGCGGATCGAGCCGCCGATGTCGCTGCCGACGCTGAGATAGCCGAGGCCTGCGGCGAGCGCCGCTGCCGAGCCGCCGGAAGAGCCGCCAGGAGTACGTTTCAAATCCCAGGGATTATTTGTGGCGCCGTAAATCGGATTGTAGGACTGCCAGTCGGCCAGGTTTACCGGGACGTTTGTGGCGCCGAGCAGAATCGCGCCTGCATTGCGGAGACGCGCCACGGCTTCGGAGTCTGCGGGGGCTTTGATGTCTTTGAAGGCGGGAATGCCCCAGGTGTCGGGATGGCCTGCTACGCCGAAGCTTTCTTTTACGTTGAAGGGGACGCCGTGGAAGACGCCTAGCGATTTGCCGCTCGCTTGGGCTTCGTCGGCTTTTTTGGCTTGGGAGAGGGCTTCTTCGCGCGTTTGGTAAACGAAGGCGTTGAGCTGGGGATTGAATTTGTCGATGCGGGCGAAGGCGCGCTGGGTGAGTTCGAGAGAGGAGATTTGTTTTTTGCGGATGGCTTCGGCGGCTTGGAGGGCTGAGGCGAAATCTAGATCGAGCGCTGCGGCCGGGATTGGCGACGACATCAGATTGACACCTCGAGGTATCGCGCTGGCGGCGAGGGCCAGCGAGGACTTGGCTAGGAATTCGCGGCGATTCATGGGGCGGAATCGTAGAACGTGCTGGAGATGAGTGCAAGGGAGATTGGTGGACGGGAAGAGAAAGAAGAGGCTACCGCAGAGGCGCAGAGGACGCGGAGATTCGGAGGAGAGCTTCCCCTTGACTATTGACAGGAGTTGGGGTGATAGTTGTCAATCGTTTAGGGGAGGGGAAATTTGGGGAAGCCTACTGATCTTTTGCAGGGGACTGTGGACCTTTTGATTTTGAAGACTGTGGCGCTCGAGCCTTGCCATGGTTGGGCGATTGCGCAGCGGATACGGATGGTGTCGGGGGATGTGTTGCGCGTGAATCAGGGGGCGCTTTATCCGGCTTTGCACCGGTTGGAGCAGCAGGGATGGATTCGGGCGGAGTGGGGGGAGTCGGAAAATAACCGGCGGGCGAAATTTTATTCATTGACGCGGGCAGGGCGGAAATATTTGCAGAGGGAAGAGGCGAATTGGGAGAGGTTGTCGGCGGCGATTGGATTGGTTTTGAAGACGAGTTGAGGCGGGAGGCGGACCATGCGTTGGATCGACAAGCTGCGGCTGCGCGTTCGATCGCTGTTTCGGCGAACGGATGCAGACTCCGAGTTGAGCGACGAATTGCAGTTCCATTTGCAGCGGGAGATTGACACGAATATTGCGGCGGGGATGACTCCCGTTGAGGCGCGGCGTGCGGCGCTGGTGGAATTTGGCGGGGTGGCGCGATTGACGGAGGAATGCCGCGACGCGCGGCGGGTGAATTGGATTCAGGATTTGGGACAGGACATTGGTTATGCGTTGCGGATGTTGCGAAAGAATCCTGGATTTACGGCGGTCGCGATTCTCACGCTGGCGCTGGGGATCGGCGCGAATACGGCGATTTTCAGCGTGCTGGATGCGGTGATTCTGCGGCCGCTGCCTTATCCTGCGGCGGATCGATTGGTCTTGATTTGGACGGATTTGACAAGTGCGGGATCGTCGGATGCGCCGTTTTCCGGGCCGGATATGGCGGATGTGCGGACGCGCTCGCGATTGCTGGCAGACGTGGGCGGAATCTGGGTAGGGCGAGCGGCGATGACGGGCACGGGCGAGCCGGAGCAGGTCAGGCTGGGATTTGTTACCGATAATTTTCTGACGATCGTGGGCGTGCATCCGGCGATGGGGCGGCTATTCGTGGCGCAGGATAACGTGGAGGGCGCGGCGCCGGTGGTGATTTTGAGCGACGGGTTGTGGAGGCGGCGATTCGGAGCGAATGCGGAGATTGTCGGGCAAACGGTGAGGCTCGATGGAAACCCTGCGACGGTGATTGGCGTGATGCCGGAAAATTTCCGGCTGATGTTTCCGGCGGGCTTCCATGTGCCGCCGGATGTGCAGGTTTGGACGCCGTTTCGGCGCGATGTGGCGCACGATCCGCGGGATTTGAATTTTTTGCGTGTGCTGGGGCGGCTGCGGCCGGACGCTACGATTGCGGCGGCGCGCGAAGAGATGCACGCGATCGCCGGGCAATTGCGTAAGGAATATGTGGTGGATTCGAAGCAGGGAGTGGATTTTGGAGCCGCGCCGCTGCAGACGGTGACTACGCGAGAAATCCGGCCGGCGCTGCTGGCGTTATTTGGTGGGGTTGGATTGGTGCTGTTGATTGCCTGCGCGAATGTAGCGAATCTGCTGTTGTCGCGCGCGGGAATGCGGAGACGCGAGGTGGCGCTGCGCTCGGCGCTGGGAGCTACGCGCGGAAGATTGTTCCGGCAATTGCTGACGGAGAGCTTGCTGCTTTCATTTTTTGGCGGGGCGGCGGGAATTTTGCTTGGGTGGTGGTGGACGGCCGGGCTGTTGGCGCTGCGTCCGAAGTCGCTGGTGCTGGTGGAATCGGCGGGACTGAATTTCACGGTGTTGGGATATGCGCTGGCGATTTCGCTGGCGGCGGGGGTGCTGTTCGGATTGGCGCCGGCGGCGGAGGCATCGCGAATCAATTTGATCGAAACGCTGAAGTCGGCGGGGCACGGTGCGGGATCCGGCAGGGGACGGTTGCGCTCTTTGCTGGTGGCGAGCGAAGTGGCGCTGGGATTTGTGCTGCTGTTTGGCTCGGGATTATTGATACGGACATTCTTACGAATCGTGGGCGTGAATCCGGGATTCAACGGCGGGCATGTGTTGACCTTTCAGGTTGCGCCGGGATGGACGCGTTATCCGAGCGATGCTACGCACGCGCAATATTTCGAGCAGTTGCGGAAAAACGTGGCGGCGCTGCCGGGAGTTGAGGCGGTGGGAGGGTCGAGCCACTTGCCGTTCGACGATTATCCGAATTGGTACAGCTATTACTGGCCGGACGGGGCGCCGCTCGAGACGCAACAGAGTGTGATGGCGGATCATCGCGCGACGACGCCTGGTTATTTTGCGGCGATGGGGATAGCCATGATTGCAGGACGCGATTTCACTGATGCGGATGATGCTTCGCGGCAGCGCGTTGTAATCGTGGATGATTTGCTGGCGGAGCGGACTTGGCCCGGCGAGAGCGCGTTGGGGAAACGGCTTTACGTGGAGACGATCAAGGATGGAGATTTTGCGCCCGGCGCGGCGGAGGTGATCGGCATGGTGAAGCACGTGCGCGCGGCGCGGCTGGCGGATGAGGGGCGGCCGGCGGTTTACGTGGCATATGCGCAGAACGCGCGGGAGCAAGTGGCGTTTGCGGTGCGCACTGGGGAGGACCCGACTTCGTTGGTGGGAGCGATTCGCGCGGAGATGGACAAGATGGATAAGGATGTGCCGATGTCGAAGGTGCGGGTGATGGATGATTATCTGCGCGATGCGCGGGCGGCTACACGGTTCACTAGTTTGTTGGCGGGGGCGCTGGCTGGGTTGGCTTTGGTGCTGGCGGCGATCGGGATTTATGGAGTTACGGCTTATTCGGTGGGGCAGAGGCGAAGTGAGATTGGGATTCGCATGGCTTTGGGGGCGCAGCGTTCGGATATCTTACGGATGGTGTTGGGGGAGGGGATGGTTTGGGTTTTTGGCGGGATGGTCGTGGGAGTGGGGCTTTCGGGGATTTTGATTCCGGGACTTTCTAGTTTGCTGTTTGGAGTGCGGGCGACCGACGGAATTACTTTTTTTGGTGTGGCGGTGTTTTTGGGCGTGGTTGGATTGCTGGCTTGTTACATTCCGGCGCGGCGGGCTTTGCGGGCGGATCCGATTGTGGTCTTGAGGTATGAGTAGCGCGGGGGAGAAGAACGGCGCACCGCAGAGACGCTGAGGGCGCAGAGTGAAGAGGAGAAGTCCATGGGGCTTGATGTGCGCGGGATGGCGCCCTTGTTGGGTGTGTTTGACATGCCTGCTTCGCTTCATTTTTATCGGGATTTGCTGGGATTTGAGGTGGTGGGGCGTTCGGGGCCTGAAGATGATTGCGGATGGTGTTGGCTGCGGTTGGGTGGCGCCGAGTTGATGTTGAACACGCTTTATGACAAGGGGGAGCGGCCTGCTGTGGTGGATCCGCAGCGGGTGAAGAATCATCGCGACACCGCTGTTTACTTCAGCACGCCGGATGTGGATGCGACCTATCGATACTTGCGAGAAAAAGGCGTGGAGGCGGAGGAGCCGTTCGATCAGAACTATGGAATGCGGCAGTGTTATGTGCTGGATCCGGATGGGTATCAGCTGTGCTTTCAGTGGGAAGTGAAAGCGTCGAGCTAGCGAATTTTTGCAGGTCCGCGGTTGATGGTTGCCCCAAGGGAGGGTCGTGGTCGAGAGATGCCGGCACGGAGGCCGGTGCTACACGTGCTGCGCCGGGTGTGCTAGACTACCGAGGCAAGGGCGAGTTTACTGCTCCTGCCATCTTTCCTCGACGGGATAACCTTATGTCTGGACATTCTAAGTGGGCAACCATCAAGCACAAGAAGGCGGCTACCGACGCTAAGCGCGGTAAGGCCTTCACAAAAATTATTCGTGAATTGACGATTGCGGCGCGGGTGGGAGGCGCCGATCCTGTGTCGAACCCGCGATTGCGGACGGCCATTGCCGCGGCGAAGAACGAGAACATGCCGAACGATAATATCGAGCGGGCGGTGTTGCGCGGGACCGGGCAGCTTGAGGGCGAGATGCTCGAGGAGGCCATGTTCGAGGGATATGGGCCGGGCGGAGTGGGGATGTTGGTGGCGGTGGTGACCAGCAATCGCAATCGGACCGTGGGTGAGTTGCGGCATTTGATGTCGAAGAACGGCGGGAACATGGCGGAGTCGGGGGCGGTCGGTTGGATGTTTCACCGCAAGGGCGACATCATCGTGCCGAAAGAAGCGGCGGACGAAGAGAAGATGATGGGGATTGTGCTGGATGCTGGGGCTGAGGACTTGCGCGATGATGGCTCGGCCTGGGAAGTTACTACGCCGCCTGAGTCGCTCGATAAAGTGCGCGACGCTTTGACTGCGGCGGGGATCAAGCCTACTACGGCGGAGGTTTCTTTTGTGCCGCAGAATTACGTGAAATTGGCCGGGCAGCAGGCGCAGCAGATGATACGGTTGATCGAGGCTCTCGAAGAGAGCGACGACGTGCAGCATGTTTATGCGAATTTTGATGTGGATGAGTCGGAGATACATGCGGCGGTCGCGAGTTGAGTCTTTGGCGCGAGCGGGCGGAGCAAGCCCCGCCCCTACGAAGAGAAATGCGGGATGACAACGCTTTCTGAAAAATTGCTGGCGCTTCTTTAATTTCTGCACTTACACTTGGGGCCGTCGTGAATCCTTCTGACGGCAACGGAACTCTCCGAAAAATTTGCGTGCTGGGCGTGGACCCTGCTGTGGCTGGGGCTACTGGCTATGGCGTGATTGAATTGGAACGCGGAGTGGCGCGGATGCTGCGTTATGGGGCATTGAAGATGCCGGCGCGGGCTAGTTATTCGGCGCGGTTGTGCGAGATTCACCGGTTGATTGTGGCGTTGGTGGAGGAATTTTCGCCGGATGCGGTGGCGGTGGAGTCGGTTTTCACGGCGTTGAATATGAATACGGCGCTGAAATTGGCTGAGGTGCGCGGCGTGGTGCTTCTGGCGGCGGCGTTGGCGGGCGTGCCGTCGCGGAGTTATTCGCCGCGCGAAGTGAAGTCGCGTGTTGCGGGATACGGGGCGGCTTCGAAGCAGCAGATGCAGCAAATGGTGGGAATGCAGCTTGGGATGCGCGAGACGCCGGAGCCTGAAGATGCGGCGGATGCCTTGGCGGTGGCGCTTTGCCATGCGCATGTGGCGGTGGCTGAAGAGCGCGTCGCTGTGGCGACGGGGCGGCGCGGCGGCGTTGCGTTGAGCGCTGCAGCGGCGGGTGCGGGATCGCGCAGCCATTCGCGAGTGGCGCGCATCGTATCGGTTCGATGAGTCCTGCGGATTTGCACATTCGATCTTCCCGACACTCGATTCTTACTGTTCTTGTGGCGGCGCTCGCATTTGCGGCGCTGGCGGCGGGGACGGCTTCGGGCGCGGGCGATACTCCGACGGTTACTTTCCGCAAAGTTTTCAAGCAGAGCTTTCCTGAATTCGTCGAGATCAAGGTGGGGGAGAACGGGCAGGCTTCGTACGACATTCGCCAGCTTGATGAAGAGGCGAATCCGCAGCCGTTTGCGGTGAGCCGGCCGATAGTGGAGAAGATTTTTCAGCTTGCGGCGCAGCTTCATCACTTTGACGGGCCGAGCCTGGATATTCACCGGAAGATTGCGAATTTGGGGGAGAAGACTTTCCGGTATGAGAAGGGCGGCGAGGTACACGAAACCACTTTCAATTACACGCTGGATTCTGGCGCGTCGCAATTGCTCGATCTATTTGAGGGATTGGGACGCGAGCAGATCGATTTGAATAATCTCGAGCGGGCGATGCGTTATGACCGGTTGGGCGTGAATGATGCGGTGATGCGATTGGAGACGGATTACAACAATAAATTGATTCCGGAGCCGGATCGGTTGCTGGCGTCGCTCGATCAATTGGCGGCGGATGAGAAGTATTTGGATATTGCGCGGCAGAAGGCGCGGAATTTGGCGGGGCGGATACGGAATCCGCGTTGAGGCGCGGCGTGTCGCCGCGATTACAAAATGATCGCGCCGGCGTACCCAACCACCCAATCGTAATCGCCGCTTACTTCGGCTGAGGTGGCGTGGGCTAGGATTTCGGCTCGCTTGGCGCCCAGGGCGCGCATCGCGGTTAGCATTACTACTGTCGGGCCGTAGCCGCACATCGAGATTCCCTTGGAATGGACTGCTTCGTAGAGGCCTGCCGGATCTAGAGCTGCGATTTTATCCAACGCTATTTGATCTTTTACGCGGGTGATGGCGTCGCTTTCGTAATGATTCAGGTCGGAGCTGGTGAGAATCAGGAATGGCTCGCGCTGAGCGGCGTGGACTTTTGCTATGGCGCGGCCGAGTTGCTCGAAGATGTCGAAGCGCTCGGTGCCGAGAACTATGGGCACGAAACGGAAATCGCCGGCTAGGCGCTGCAGGAATGGAAGCTGAACTTCGAGCGCGTGTTCGGTCTCGTGCGCGATGGCGTCTTCGCGCAGTTGCGGAAAGGCTTGCTTCAATTCGGCGGCTAGCGCGGCGTCGATTTGCGCGTCGCCGAGAGGTGTGCGCCATGGGCGATCGGAGAGGATCGCGAGCGATTCTCCGCGCGGAAAATGGCGCGGGCCGAGCATGAGGATGCGTGGCGGAATTTCGATGGCGCGATAGACCTGGCCTGCTACGCCGCCCGAATACATGTATCCGGCATGTGGGACAAGGCAGGCGCGGGCTTTTTGTTTTTCGGCGCGGCCTTTCGTGTACTTGTCTATGTCGCGGCGAAGCTCATCTGGATCGGAGGGATAGAACCGGCCGGCAACGGCGGCGGGTCGCGGCTTCGTCATTGGCGTGAATTTTTCCGGGCGCCAGCGGTGGCAGCCCGTGAGAGATTGCTAGAGGTCGCGAGCCGCGAGAGTGCGGCTCACTCCACTTCTACGCCCGCGGGATGGCCCTTGATCGCCAGCGCTACTTCCTTGCCGGGCTCGTGCTGAATTCTCACTTTATCGCCGCGCTGGTATCCGCCCGCATTCTGGATCTTTTCCATCTCTTCGGCCATTTTGGTTCCGAAGGAGAAGGTGTGCACCATCATCGGGTGATCGATTTCGCGGACCATGATGGAATGGCGATCCACGTGGATAACTTCGGCTTTCAGCCAGACGGGCTTCGTCTTCATCGGCTTCGATGCGACCGTGCCGGTCGGATCCATCTGCGCGCGCGCGGGAGGCGCGGCGGCGAGGCCAGCGAGGAGCGCGAGGGCGGCAGCGAAGCGTAGGGCGGCGATGCGGCGCTTATTCATCGAGTGAAATCTTCAGCGAGCGGAGGAACTTGATGTCCTGCGCCGTGATTTCGAACTTGTGTTCGTCGTCCTCATCGTCCTCGCGGAGGACTTCATCGTCCACGCGGATGCGCAGAGATTCGAGGAACTGGCGGTCCTGAACGGTCATGCGCTGCCCATCACCATCGCGGCGGGCGAGGCCGATGGTGGCGTCGAGCTTCAGGACGATGTCGTAACCCGCCGAGCGCACGCCGGAGATGGCTTCGGTGATCCTGTCGGATTCCGAGACCGTGTCGTTGATGGCGTGGCCCAGTTCGCGAAGCAAATTCTTTAGCCGGTCGTCGAGCTGCAAGGTGGTCACCTCCAACTGCGAGTGACTTCTAGGCTGATTCTATGGCGGAGAAAGGCCGGGCACAAGTGGGGAGTGATGTGGATGAATGGAGAAAGTACCTGACCGGGGGTGCAGGGGCGGGGGAGGACGGTTGAGAGTACTTGGACTTCTTCGGTAGCGCCGGCGTCCCTGCCGGCATCTTGCGATTAAGAGATTCACCAAGGGCAGGCAGCGCGCGCGGATTACAGCGTACGAACAGCGCGCGGTATTTGCGGAGATACTCCGCGGACACTTTCGGCCATAGTTGACCGAGTCTTCGTCAGATGCCGGCAGGGACGCCGGCGCTACCAATTTCGCGATAAGATGATGGCCATGGGATTTGAGTGGATTGCGGCAGCTTGGAAAGCGGCTGGAATTGTGCTGCGGGCTTGGTGGAAGGTGGCGCGACAGCTTTTCCATGAGATGACTGGGGCGCTGTTCGCTGTGTTTGCCGCTTCCGGCGTGCTGGCGGCTTGGCGGCAGTGGAATCATGCGCGGATTCCCTGGTTGCTTGGGTTGACCGTTTGCTATTCGTTGATCATGGCGATTTTTTCCTTCACTTCTTTCCGCAGCGCGCGGCGCGTCCGCTGATGGCCAACGACTCCAAGAAGTCTGCGCTCACCGACGTGGAAAAATTCAAAGAGAAGAAAGCTGCGACTACTACCGGTCTGCCGATGCCGGTGCTTTCGACGCGCGAAGATCTGGGCGATTGGGATTTCGAGCGCGAATTGGGATTTCCCGGCGAGTTTCCATTTACACGCGGCGTTTATCCGACGATGTATCGCGGGCGATTGTGGACCATGCGGCAGTACGCGGGATTCGGAACCGCGGCGGAATCGAACGGGCGCTATCGCTATTTGCTGGAGCGCGGGCAGAACGGGCTATCGGTAGCGTTCGATTTGCCGACGCAGATGGGCATGGATTCCGATCATCCGCTGGCATTGGGCGAAGTGGGGAAAGTGGGTGTGGCGATTGATTCGCTCGAGGACATGCGCACGCTGTTCGACGGAATTCCGCTGGATCGCGTTTCGACCTCGATGACCATCAATTCGACGGCGGCGATTTTGCTGGCGCTTTACGTCGCGGTGGCGAAGCAGCAGGGCGCGAATTTGCGGCGGCTTTCGGGGACGGTGCAAAACGATATTTTGAAGGAGTACATCGCGCGCGGGACGTATATCTATCCGGTGCGTCCGGCGATGCGCATTGTGACGGATATTTTCGCGTGGTGCCGGAGCGAAATTCCCAATTGGAATGCGATTTCGATTTCGGGGTACCACATTCGCGAGGCGGGCTCGACCGACGTGCAGGAAGTGGCGTTCACGCTGGCGGATGGGATTGCGTATGTCGAGGCGGCGCTGGCGGCTGGTTTGGCGGTGGATGATTTTGCGCCGCAGCTTTCGTTTTTCTTCAATGCGCACAATGAGTTTTTGGCGCAGGTGGCGAAATTCCGGGCGGCGCGACGGCTTTGGGCGCGCTTGATGAAGGAAAGATTCGGGGCGAAGGATCCGCGCTCGATGATGCTGCGATTTCATGCGCAGACGGCGGGATCGTCGCTGACGGCGCAGCAGCCGGAAAACAATATCGTGCGCGTGGCGATCCAGGCGTTGAGCGCGGTGCTCGGCGGTTGCCAATCATTGCATGCAAATGGACTGGATGAAGCGCTGGCGCTGCCGACCGAACAGGCGGCGGTGCTGGCTTTACGGACGCAGCAGATCATCGCGCAGGAAAGCGGCGTGACGAATACGGTGGACCCGTTCGCGGGATCGTATGCGATTGAGGCTTTGACCAACGAGATTGAAGATGGCGCGCGGGCTTATATCGCGAAGATTGATGCCCTCGGCGGATTGTTCCGGGCGATCGAGACGGGGTTTGTGCAACAGGAGATTCAGAAGGCGGCTTACGAGTATCAGAAGGCCATCGAGAGCGGAGAGCAGGTGGTGGTAGGCGTGAACCGGTTCATGGCGAACGAGAAACATACGGTGCCGACGTTGCGGATCGATCCGGTGATTGAGAAGGAACAAGTGGCGCGATTGAAAGCGCTGCGGGCGAGTCGCGATGCCGCGAAGATGCAGGCGGCATTAGCGGAAGTCGAGCGGCGGGCGCGTGGGAGCGAGAATTTGATGCCTGCGATACTGACGGCTGTCGAGGCTTATGCGACTGTGGGGGAAATTTCGGATGCCTTGCGGCGGGCGTTTGGGGAATATCAGGAGACCGTTGTTATCTAGGCAAAGAGCACAGACAGAGTACCGCAGAGACGCTGAGGGCGCAGAGTAGGCGCGGAGTTCAGAAACCTAAATGAAGCTCATTCTTGCATCGGAGTCTCCGCGGCGGGCGGATATCATGCGCGGGGCTGGATTTGTGTTTGAGGCGTGCGCGACCAAGGTGGACGAGGCGCGTCACGGTGGAGAAGCGCCGGCGGATTACGTGCGGCGGCTGGCGCAGGAAAAGGCCCGGGCGGCGGCAGCGAAGTTCCCTGAGGCGGGATCGCAGGAGACAACCGTAATCATCGGAGCGGATACGGTGGTGGTGCTTGAAGGCGAAATTCTTGGGAAGCCTGCGGGCGCGGCGGAAGCGCGCGCGATGCTCAATCGTTTGAGCGGGAGATCGCACGAAGTGCATACCGGCATGGCGCTTTTGCGACTGCCGGACGGCGCGATGCGGATTCTCGAGGAAGTGACGCTCGTTGAATTTGCGCCGATGACGGCGCGAGAGATTGAGGACTACGTCGCGAGCGGCGAGCCGTGCGACAAAGCCGGGGCGTATGCGGTCCAGGGACTGGGCGGCCGATTCGTACGGCGCATCGGCGGCTCTTATTTCAATGTGATGGGCTTGCCGGTGGCGAGGCTGTATGAAGAGCTGCTGGCGATGGGGATCGAAGCGGATGCGCTGTCACCCGCCGCTGTGAAGGATACTTACACTCTTTGGAATGAGCGCGTCCGGTAGAAAACCTAAGGTGGCCGCGCGATGGGCTTCAGGACTTCTGTTCGGGCGTCTGCGGAGGCGCGTTTGTGGCTGTCGGTGTGGGAGTGGACGCCGGCGGATTCGTCGGCGGTTGATCGTT
>Ga0316363_10003156_pt1 | contig 11970 bp, 9 predicted proteins | sample Sb_taG_3_FD_200459 | JGI IMG/M metagenome (GOLD analysis project Ga0316363, IMG submission 200459) | Peat soil microbial communities from Weissenstadt, Germany - Sb_50d_a_PC metaG (v2) (version 2) | ecosystem: Environmental > Terrestrial > Soil > Wetlands > Peat | place: Germany: Weissenstadt...
CAGAAGCAGGAAAAGGAACAGCAGCAGCAAGCCAAGGGTCAGCAGAAGCAGGAAAAGGAACAGCAGCAGCAAGCCAAAGGTCAGCAGAAGCAGGAAAAGGAACAGCAGCAGCAAGCCAAGGGTCAGCAGAAGCAGCAGGGTCGGCAGCAGGCTAGATCTTCACAAGGCCCCCAGCGCACACAGCAGGCGGAGGCCAGACAACGAGCAGAGCCGGCACTGCGACTCAGTGCCAGAGGCGAAGGTCGCATACCTGACGATCGCTTCCGTTCCCATTTTGGGCGCGCGCACAGATTCCGCATCGGCGGTCCGAAGATGGTTGACGGATATTCTCGCTTCCAGTACGGCGGCTTTTGGTTCGGATTTGCTGAGCCGTGGCCGGAAGGTTGGTATTACACCGACGATGTTTACATTGATTTCATTGATGGCGGATATTACCTGTACAACCCGTACTATCCCGGCGTTCGCATTGCCATTTGCGTCGTGATGTAGAGCCGCCACATGCCTCGCTGGACAGGGCTTCCGAGAGATTTGGCCGACGATGATTGCCGGGTGCGGTACAGCGCACCGTCCAATGGAAAAATGGGGTGACAACAGCGTAGCAAAACTGGGGCAGCAATGGCGTGAGGCTACTGCTCCAGTCCAGCCTCACGCAGCACGCTCAAGATGTGCAGTGCCCGAGTGATAGCGTCCTGCTCTTCTCCATTGTTGCCTGGCGGCTTCGATAAACTTCGCGATCGCTTGAGAATCGCGCCCTCTGCCACCTCGATCCGCTGCAGCAATTTGCTCCGGTCAGACTCGAGGACAGCAGCGCGGTAAAGCCTTTTCCAATCTTGCTTGACATAACGCGTAGACCGGGCGTGATCGGTGTGGTCCCAATGAACAGGGCACATATTGACCTCCGCGCTGGGACGGTACAGCAGTTTGAATTATTCAGTGTTCTTGCTCCTTGTGCTCTCGGCTCTTGGGTGTTCGGCGCAAACATGCAATGCAAACGCTTTATCGCGCTGCAACTCAAAGTTCCGCATCATTTCATCGAAAGATGTGCCGGTGGGCGGTCCAGAAGGTTTGAACCGCCAGCCACATTCGGAGCAACCAAAACCCCGAAAATGCTGTTGCTCAATCCACACCAGCTTCCGGCTCATGGCTGCCTATATCGGTGCGCCCCAACGTTGTCTGACCGCATGCCTAGCACCCGCTTGCCGTCGAGGGACGCAGCGTTCTCCTTTCGCAGCGGCGTACTGCCTGATTGCAGCAGAAACCGTCACCCAGTCTGGACGTGGCGGAAGATGCGTAACGTGACGAACTTTACATGCAACAATCGGGATGGTCTGTCGGGCATCCTACCTACATAGAAGATTCTTGTTCGTGCGCTCGCCCGATTTCGGGACCTCGTTTTGAAGTGGTGGAATCGCTTAAGTGTTCGCTCAGGGTTCGTGCGTCTTGAAGCGGTCAGTATTGCTCAGTATTACGGGTCGCATCCAGCATAGTGTTGATAGGTCTTCGAGAGGGGTTCGCCATGCCCTCCGAGAATCCTACCCTGTTTCGCGCAGCATGACAGGCGAGTTCATCCCCGCACCTGCAAGGGTTTTCGGTTCTGATCCTAGTCTGTTAAGGATGGTTTATGGAAAGCAAAGGTCTCCAAGTCGTGCAGTCTGGCGAGCGGACGAATCCCGAAGGGAAACCAGTCGGCAACCTGATACTTCTATCGATCTCCGATAGCGACTACAGCTCACTTCGCCCTCATCTCGAATACGTCAGCTTGCCAAACCATCTGGTCCTTCACGAAGGCGGTGGAAAGCTGGAATTTGCGTATTTCCCGAATCGAGGTTTGATTTCTCTTGTCGTCGTAATGAAAGATGGAAAGACCGCCGAAGCCGGCATAGTTGGCAATGAGGGCTTTACAGGAACACCGGCGGCGGTTGGCCTGAGCAGGAGCCCGCTTCAAGCGGTGGTACAAATCACGGGGGATGGGTTTCGGGTAGAGGTCGCAGCTTTGCAAAACACTTTGGAATCCGCTCCACACCTGCAGTTGATGTTGAGCCGCTATGCAGTAGTTCAGGGAATGCAGGTTGCACAAACAGCCGCGTGTAATCGGCTGCACGGCATTGAGCAGCGCCTTGTGCGGTGGTTGCTAATGACTCAGGACAGAGTGGATTCGGAATCGCTGCCCATCACCCACGATTTTCTCGCAACAATGCTAGGGACAGATAGGCCTACCGTGAGCTTGGCAGCTGGTCTTTTGCAGAAGAAGAAGCTCATCGAGTACACCCGTGGCGCAGTGAAGATCGTGAACCGCAAGAAACTGGAAGACTCCGCCTGTGAGTGCTACGGGATTACCCAACAGTACAATGGCGAGCTGGGCCTGAAATAAGTCCGCAGGTGAAGACTCGTCCTGTTTTTTTGTTGTCGACCGAGCGCGAATCGAAAACGATTACGCGTCTGGGAAAATAAGGTCCGCTGTACACCAAGAACACGTTCCGTGCAGGGGTTATCCCCGGATCCGTAGTGAAATGGACTGAACGACAGGACATTATCTGGTTGGGATGGAGACAACGTCCCTCGGGGGCTGGCCGTGGGTGATGCGCTCTTCGATCCTAGACACGAATTTCGGTGTGTAACCCTTCACCATTTGCCGGATGCCAGGTCCAAACTCGTGGTAGACGTTGATCCCCGCGTCGCTGCCAATCGTCGAACCAAAATTGTTGAATGTCGCCGAAGTGGATCGCGCCCAATATGGACGGTAAGCAGTGTGGATCGCGACCGAACTCAGCACCCCGAGAAAATACGAAGTGTTCAGCCTCCCCTTCCCGGAGCCGTCACGCGTGATAAAAATGCGCGAAGCTGCGTAGGATGCCCGGCCCATAAAGCTGTCGCTGGTCGAAACGTAGTAACGTGAATCCTGCTTGAGCAACGGCGGGCACAGGTACCTACCAAAAAAGGCGCTGGATTCTTCGTGAGTAAGCGCCACTTGATAAAGAGCGGTTAAGCTGGGCTGTGGTCCGGGAGCGACGTGTCCCATTTCTGTTTCGCGCATTACGCTCGGGCTGACGCCAACTGCGTCAAGTGTCAAAGGCGAGCTTGCTTCATTGACGAACTGAAATCTCTCTGCTTGTGTTGGAGGCTGTACCGACGACGGAGCATCAGGAAGTGATCTCCACGTACGCATCTTCTGGCGCTGCACTTCGGGTGAGTGTGAGCCGTCAAACTGCAATCCCTGAAGCAAGTCAGTTGAAGGACGTTTCTGGCACAAAGCCCCGCAAGCAGACAATAGAATAAGAGAAATGACCCGGATTGGCGCAGTTCGCTTTACCATAGCTCGGTCCTGCAAGGCGACAAGCGACTTTTGGCTCCTCGGCGATTCGGCTGGAAGCACACCTCGACGCTAGCACTCCACTGGGCCATTCGTCTGAGCAAGATTGCTCATCCCGGGAAGCGGAAACTCCCCATGCGCCGCCGAACACCATTCGAAACGTCGGCAGGCCTCTATGGTCTCCTTCCGCCGGTTGCGCAGCCGGAGGTCCTCGTTGAACTGCTCCACCGCGTCGTCGAAAGTGATTCGCCCCAGTTTGGGAGCAGCGAGTTCCACTCCGGCAGACAGGGCTTGGAGTTCACCTTCCTTCTTCAGTTTCTGGGCGAGGGCGTGGGTCCAGGAATCGCACCGCTCCCACCCCTTCTTATTGCCCTCGCGCCAAGTGATATACCAGCGACCCTGATCGCTGGGTATCCGCTGCCGTTGAGCGGCCTACGGATTGATGAACTTCCACTTGCCGTTGAGCTTTACCGAGCGGAGGACACGCACTCTGCGGTTGGCCAATGCCCAAAATTATGCCTTAGGCAAACGGTAAAATAACGGTCAAACTAGCGGGGAGGTTACTATCGTGCGTAGAATCAGCGCTTTACAAGCGCTGGTGCCGGGAGGGGGAGTCGAACCCCCAAGGGCCGAAGCCCGGCGGATTTTGAGTCCGCTGCGTCTGCCAGTTCCGCCATCCCGGCTCAGGTCGTAAGTCATGGAGAAATCAAGCTTAATTGATGATTTGAGGCTTTGCAACTTGCCCATCTATCGCGTCACCGTGACCAGAAACTTGACAGGACGGTTATTAGAGCCAAAGTCGGCCGTCAGACTGAATGTGACCGCACCGAATTGGTCGGGAGTCGCGAGTGTCCCGGAAAGCCCCACACCACTTGCGTTCACTTTCTTTGCGAGGATCTCATCGGTCAGGTGCCGTTTCCCGAAATTGTGTTGGGCGAATCAACATTGAAAATGCCGCCGAAAGCCATCGGCAACAATTTGGCTCAAGCATTTGATTTGTCACATTTTGTCAGTTCAATCGTCACAGACAGCCGCAAGCGATCTTCAATACGATTTGCTCGTTTAATGGTAGGACGGTTTCACAACGCGACCGAGCGGTACCTGACCCAGCACGGATCAACCGCGTGGGTGGACAAGTACTGAAGGCTTCGTCTCGCTCGCCAATGGTTCTGACAGAAACTTTTTCATTGCGGAGATCTCGAAGTCTGTTCAACAAGAGCTCGAGCAGTGGTTGGAAAGAGGATGAATCGGGAAGAGATAGACAGATTGCCAGCAGCATGACTGGGAGCTGACTCGACTTGCACCTTTACCCGCAGCCTGACGTTAATGTGCACTACGCAGCTTTTTCTCTTTTTTTATTTTTCGAAGGTGTGCAATATTGATCAGTCGCGGCATTGTAGATGGCTGTAACCTAATACGTTTTTCGAGCAGATATCACTGCCAGCTGCTGAACTCAAACTGGCGGTTACGAGTGCCGCAACTCTAAGCACCTGCACTACCATGCAAGCGCTTGTCTATCACGGTCTGGATAAGGTGCCTGGGAGGACAAAGCGCGCCCTACCGTCCCGGGTCCGGGCGATGCGGAATGGCGGGCCTCGTTAATGAGAGATGAAAGATGAGAGATGAGAGAGGACTGGTTGATGAGATGAAACCGGGCGACTTCAAACCTCTGAGCCACGAGATTCCTTGGTCACACATTCATGACAAACCGCCGGTGTCGAAGGGGGGCGTGCTAATGCGAATGCCAGCAAATTCCAGGTCTGCTCGAGTTCTTCTGTTCTCGGTCTTACTTCTTTTCGTTGTCGTCGCCTTTGCTCCGGGCCAGGGTCGCCAGCAGGTTGCCGATAAGAGCGCTCAATCCGCCAGCCCACCCGTGGCCAGTGCGCCTTCATCCGATGTCTCCAAGTACGTGGGGGCGGAGACCTGCAAGACCTGTCACGAGGAAATTTACAACGCCTGGGAGAAAACGCCGCATTGGAAGACCACACTAAATAAGGAGCCCTCGCACCAAGGTTGCGAGGGCTGCCATGGTCCCGGCGCGGCGCATGTGGAGGGAGGCGGAGACAAAACCAAGATCCTCACTTTCACAGGGGCGAAGCCGGAAACCATCACCAAGCGTTGCCTGGCCTGCCACGAGTCGAATCCCGAGCAGCGCGAATTCATGCGTTCAACCCACAACGAGAACGGCGTCACCTGCACATCCTGTCACTCCGTGCACCACTCCACGCTGGAATATCTGCTGGTAAAGAAGCAGACACCGCTGTGCTTTTCGTGCCACGCCGAACAGAGAGCCGATTTCCAGAAACCGTTCCATCATCGCGTAGAAGAGGGGCTGATCAAGTGTACCGATTGCCACAATGCGCACGGCGCATTGAGAGATCGGCAGCTGCGATCGACCCCGGATCAGGATATGGTCTGCATGAAGTGCCATAGCGACAAGCGTGGACCGTTCGTCTTCGAGCACGAACCGATCAAGGCTGAGGGATGCCAGACTTGCCACACCGCTCACGGCTCGCCCTATCCGCGCATGCTGCTGACTGCACGCGTGAACACGCTCTGCCTGCAGTGCCATACGGGTATTCCGACTGGCCCGCACCCACAGAACGCGTTCCGGCAGGATTGCATTCTGTGCCACATGAGTATCCACGGCTCAAATATAGACCCCAGGTTTTTCAAGTGATGGGGAGGAGAACATGACGATGGCCAACAAAAATTACAACTCACCGCGTCCTCTCCTTCCGGGAGAAGAGCCGTCAGACCGGAGCCGCTGCAAGAACAGGAAGCGTGCAATCTTGATTGCGCTCCTGATGCTGGCGGTGGCGCCGCAGTTCGCCCTGGCTCAGGACGATGAGGAAGCCCCCCAGGGCCGTGTTTGGGGCGATTACACCGTGCATCAGTCCTTCGAGTTCGGCGGCCGCAATGTAGACGGCAACGGCAACCAGCAGTTGTATGACACGCTGGTTAACCTGAAGAGCGGTCCGCGTCTGCTCGGGGAGGACTTGTCGATGCGCTCGAACACCCACATGGGAGGCCTCTTCGACAACTTGTACCTGAGCAGCTTCGGATTCGGTGGCGACCCGAACGACGTCGCGCGCCTGCGGCTCGAGAAAAACAAGTGGTACAACTTCGTCGGCCTCTACCGGCGTGACGAGAACTTCTTCGACTTCAACCTGTTTGCGAACCCGTTGAATTTGAATCAAGGCATCGGCACCGCCCTCCAAGTCAGCCCCGGTGGGTTTAACCCGACGACCATGCCCTGGTACGCGAATAGTCCTCACCTGCAGGACATCACCCGCCAAATGGGCGATTTCAACCTGACCCTGTTTCCCCAGTCGGCCATCCGGTTCCGCCTGGGCTATGCCCGCAACAACAACGCAGGCAGGCTTGACACCACCCTTGAGGCCCCGATTCGCACCATAATGACGGAGTACGACCAGTCGCGTTCCGACCGTTACCAGTTCGGTGTAGACATTCGGCCGATGGAGCGGACGACGATCAGCTTCGACCAGTTCTACGAACACGATAAGGTCGATCCCAACTTCAGGGACAACAATCTGTCATTCACGGACAGCGTGTTGGGGACACGAGTCGATATTGGTATTCCGTTCCCGCCTTCCGGCTGTACTATCGTTCCTGGCGTCACCTTCACTCCCACCACCCCCTCTGGCGTCAATGTCCTGGTTACAAACTCGAAGTGCAACATCGGAATGTTCAGCTTCTCTCGTTCCGGCCGGGTTCGCACTGGCATTCCGACCTCGCAGTTGTCGTTGCAGTCCAACTACTTCCGGAAGCTGGACATGACCGCCTCCGGTACCTATAGTTCCGGGAGCTCCAACTTCCTGAACTATCAGGAGTTTGCCAATAATCGTAATAATACTAATACTGGCGTCACCCTCCTCGACGGTACGTCGCACACGGATCGCGTCTCAGGCAACGCTGATCTCGGCTTGACCTACCACTTCGCCCCGAGTTGGAGTGTTTCGGACAAGTTCCGCTGGCTGGACTGGCGCAACCCGGGCAACTCCAATCAAACGGGATTCACCTGTTCTGGCGCTGCCGGTCCAACTTTGACTCTAGCCACCGCCGGTTGCACCACTCCTTCAAGTTCCAACTTATATGATACGGTCTTGGCCGAGAAGACGTTTGCCAACACGGCGAAGGTGAACTGGGCTCCGAGCCGCCGCCTCAGCGCTTACCTCGGCTACCGCTATGGACGTCGTGAACTGACGGGCGCGCTCCAGGGTTCCTCGCCAACCCTGAACAGCTACTACTTGGTGCAGAACGGCGTGACAGCCCCGTTGTCGACGAACAACGCTTTGCCTGCTAACTTGAACATCACCAGGATCAACGAAAACACGGCTCTCGGAGGCGTTGTGCTCCGTCCGACGAATGCGTGGCGCGTCAATGCCGATATGGAACTTCTGAGTGCCGACAACGCCTTCACCAACATTAGTCCGCGTCACCAACAACGGCTGCGGGCCAATACCACCTATAAGGTGAACCGTTGGGCGAGTGTCAACGGCGGTGTGCATTTCATTGAGACCCGGAATGACTTTGCCGAGTCTGTCAATGCGGCTTTTAATCCCGCGAACCCCAACCTGTTCCCGACGACCCCGACCCCGGCGAATCCGAATACCGTCCCGCCTGCTTACGGACACAAGGATCACTGGCGTTACTACACGCTCGGAGCGAGCCTGCACCCCGACCGGCGGGTCGGATTCGACTTTGGGTGGACCTACCTGGACCAGCAGTTCAATTCGGCGACCTGCGTGCCGTCGACCGGGCTGACCGTGCAAGCCACACCGGCTACTTGTAACGGTTTCCAATCCGGAGGTCTGCCGCTGCTACTGAACTACCAGGAGAGAACCAACACCGGATTTGCCAGTCTCGCCGTCCGGCCCACCCATCAAGTTGCACTGAGCGCCGGCTATGACATCACCAGCACCGCGGGCCATAACAATTGGCTGCTTCCCGGTGGCAGCGACGGCAGCGGCCTCTTGCTAATGACGAGCGACATTTACGGTAACAGCCCCCCTCTTGCCGGTAATCCAATTACTCCTTGCCCGGCGGCGTCCACAACAGTACCCGGCGTCGGCTGCGGCTTCGCTGGTCCGTTCCCGGACGCCCCGTTATCCCAGGCTTTGAACTGGCACAAGCCTACTGCCGGTATTGCCATTGATGTCGCCAAGGGTCTCACCCTCAAGGGCAACTACTCCTACTACGACTACAACGAGAAAGAAACTCTGGGGCTGCCGATCGTAACCCTGCCGCGTAACCTCCATGCGAACATCGAAACGATGTCTTTGAAATACGCGTTCTAGTCTTAAGCGTAGCTTGCCAGTAGGGGTGTTATCTGAGGGATGATGCCACCACCCACACTAATTTCGGAATGACCGCCATCAGGTTCAAGCCCGAAAAGCGAGTGACGGCCAACGTCGGCTACAGCATTACCAGTGTTGACGGCAGCACTCCGCAGTTCAACATTCTGCAGCCTCTCGGCTCGTTGCAGTACAAGTACCAGCAGCCGGTGGCCAACCTGAGCGTGGAGTTGGGCCATAAACTGGCTTGGAATATGGGCTGGAATTATTACCAGTACGGCGAGGGTTCGTTCGTCGGCCCCACCGCGCCACGCTACTTTCACGCGAACTCGGTGACCGAGTCCCTGCATTACGCATTCTGATTTTTCTTGCTTTCCTGGCCGGAGTTGCGGAGCGGCCAGGAATCGAACGAAATTGGTCGGGGCGCGCGGATTTGAACCGCGGACCCCCTGCGCCCAAGGCAGGTGCGCTACCAGGCTGCGCTACGCCCCGACATGATTAACAGCATTGATTCTAAAGCACCTTCCAATTTTATTTCCACTCCAACTCTCGGCTTCTGGCCTCCACCGTGCTCATTGAGTTTCTTCGTCCCAGAATCAATTAAGATCAAACTGCCACGGCAAGTCATCTTCATAGAAGCATTGCCCCGCAACGCCTATGGTAAAGTCCTGAAACTCGAACTCCGGGATCGGTTGAAGAACGACCGACTGCGGAATCTCAAGTCTGGCATCGCCAGCGAAAGCGATGCTGTCACGTCGGAGCGAAAAAAGTTATCCTAGTAATAAGAGGTGTTTTATGAAGCGCATTTACATCGCTGCCTATCATCAATCGAAATTCGGGAAACTCATGGGCATGTCTGTACCCGAGATTCTTCAACGCGCCGTTACAGAGACCTGTGCGGAGATCAAAGTGGAACCCTCCGCCATCGATGTAGGCTCCGTAGGCGCCACTTGCAATATATCCCTCAACCAGCAAGGGCTGCTCGCGGGCCTCGTGGCGGAGGTTCCGGGACTCGCCGGTAAGCCAATCGAGTCGGTCGAAAATGCGTGCGCCTCCGGTGGTCAGGCCATCCTGTCCGTCATCCAGAAACTGCAAATCGGATGGGGCGATACTGGGATTGCCATCGGCTACGAAAAAATGCGCGACGCCGAAGGCAAGATGGATGGAAAGCTCATCGGCCAAGCCCTGGGGTATTTCTCGCATCCCGACGAACGTGAAGGCAAGGTATACATCTTCCCCCACCTCTTTGCGGAGGTGATGGAGTGCTATCTCAAAGTGCACCGCATTCCGGAAGAACACCTGGCGCAGATCGCCGTTACAGAGTACGCGAACGCCCGTCACAACGAGTACGCGCAGATGCGCAATGTCGAACTTACGGTCGAACAGGCGATGCAGATCGGTGGCATCAATCGCTACATTGTCGAAGGGCTGCCGCTCAAGACCTACGATTGTTCGCAGATCACCGACGGGTATGCCGCGCTCATCCTCGCTACTGAGGAAGGACTGGCAAAGCTCGGCGTGAACAAACAAGACTGCGTCGAGATTGCCGGGTATGCGCAGGCGACCGACCCTCTCAAGAAGGCCGGCCGCGATGTGCTTCGTCCGGCGGGTGCGATCAAGGCCATGCAAAGCGCTTACCAGATGGCGGGGGTCAAGCCGAACGATGTAAAGGTCGCCGAGATCCACGATTGTTTCACGGTCATGGGAGCGCTCGGCACGGAGGTCTTAGGAAAAGCCGAATACGGCAAAGGCGCACAGTATTGGGTTGACGGAAAAGCTGCGGTCAATGGCGAATGTGGCATTAATACCTCGGGCGGTCTCATTGCGAAAGGCCATCCCATTGGCGCAACCGGTGTCGCCATGCTCGGATGGTGCGCTCGGCAATTGCTCGGTAAGGTCCCACAACCGTTGCAGGTGAAGGGTGCCAAGGTTGCTGCCACGTTCAATATAGGCGGGCCCATCTGCGCCTCGGTGTGCACGGTATTGAAATCCTAGAGATGAAGATGAAAAGTTGTCCCGCTCGGATCCAAGCCAGCGGTGGCGCAGACGGCCGCCACTTGGACAATTGTGGACGACTCGCTCGGGTCAGTCACACGGCGGGCCATGGCGGCAAAGTCAGGCAAGGCTAGAGGCAACTTCCTTACGGCCCGTCCTCGTGTTTCTTGGATAACTGTTGAATTATCGCCATTGCACTCATTGACCGCGTCGTGAGCGCAAACGCCTGTTGTCGACACCTATCGCTAAACAGCCAGAAACGAGGAAGGTTTTTTCAGCTACTGCAGCTTCGCGTACTCCGCTTTCTCTTCCTTCAGAATGAGGGATGTCGGGGTCCAAATCTCTAAGACGTTCCTGGTGGGGGGCCCCGCGAGAATCAGAGCCGCCCAGAACAGGTTTCAGTTATTTCGCTGCATCGATTCGATGTGCTTATTCAAGTTGCTAATGCGCAACTGTACTTCGGAGGAGTGTCCCTGGCTCATACGCCAGAACAGTTCGCCCCAAACCGGCATGTCCTTCGAGCCGTGTGCCGGCAAGCGTGCGTCACCCACGATCGCGCTTCTAACGCGACCGTATGGATAACTGTTGTCGTTCTTTCTGGCAAGAATCGTGAGATCCGGTGGTGGGACTTTTAGCGCCTCAGCAGCCGGACCGTTTCCCTTGCCTTCCTTGCCGTGGCAGACAGCGCAATATGCGGTGTACATCTCTTGACCCGATGCAGGCGATGTCGCCTTCACCGACACATGCTTGATCTGCTTTTGCTCAGATTCACCAAATGCGGCAAGACTAAGGAAGAGAACAACGAGTGAAAAGACTCTGCGAATGGACATCACTCCCTCCTTTCCCCGCGCCTAAGGAGACACGGTACCTAAGGTTCAACTTCGGGAGTTCTGTGAAGGATCCCCATCCCTCTACATTCATTATCCGCCTTTTTGGGGCGTTTAGCGCAAATTGGTAACTGCGCATAACTTGTTGCTACAAAAAGGGTTGGCCGTTCAAAAAGTCGCCTTCATTCAGGGACAGCCGAAACCAGGGCATTCTGATGGTCCAGTCGCCTCTCGGGCAGATTAGGCTCCCAACTGTTGCCCACCTGTTGCAACATCGCCTTTACGCTCATTTACCCGGTCGTGAGCGCAGATGCCTGTTTTCGACCCTCATCGCGTAGTGCTGGAACTAATCTTCACGTCGGCCCCGCGAAAACCGTCCCGAGCTTCTTTACCAGCGCAGAAACTCCAAAGTCAACGCCCACGCCTGCCGCGCCGAGCGCGGCTCATACGATGCACGTTCGTCACAGAAGAATCCATGGTCGGCATGGGAGAACTCGACATTCACATAAATCTTCTGCTG
>Ga0316363_10003162_pt1 | contig 11949 bp, 12 predicted proteins | sample Sb_taG_3_FD_200459 | JGI IMG/M metagenome (GOLD analysis project Ga0316363, IMG submission 200459) | Peat soil microbial communities from Weissenstadt, Germany - Sb_50d_a_PC metaG (v2) (version 2) | ecosystem: Environmental > Terrestrial > Soil > Wetlands > Peat | place: Germany: Weissenstadt...
AGCCGCATCGGCTGTCTCGGGCGGGAATTCCAGCAAGCGCTGGTACGAGGTGCGTGGCTTCCATGCCATAATCACGAACACTGGTTGACGTTTCTCGCGGCCGCAGGATCGCCGCGGAAGTCGGCGGTAAGCAATAGCTGTGCCAGAACCACAGTGGCATGCCTGGAAGGTCAGTCATGCGGCGGCTCTCATCGAACCATCAAATTGTTGATTGCGCTAGATGCCGGTACTTGGCAGGGCTTGACCATGAAGGATACTGACAACCTGCTCGCTGCACAGCTTGCCAAGGCCATTGTCGCCTTGTGCGTGCGCAACACGTTCCTTGAGGATTTGCATGCTGGCACAACTCCGTCGTCGAAAGCCGGAGATTATTCTGACGTCAAGGTCGTGACTCCTTACGGCGAGATACCCTGGCCGCAGGTTTCTCGCATCAGCGACAAGGAAATGAAACGGCTGATGAAAGAAATCGTGAACGCACTCCATACCTTTCTTTGCCGGCAGGATGAAGCGGCTTTCACCGAGGCTTTCATCAGGCTGGGCAACAGCTACACGGCGCGTTGGGATGAGCCGGAACTTTTGCAAGACTTCGTCATGCCCGCGAAGGCTAGCCGCACGAAGCCTGCCACATGAGGATGTGGGTCTTAGGATGCCGGTAGACCGTGTTCCTCGACCGAGGTGGATTTGCGGCGAATGGGAATGAAGCGGATTTCTACGCGCCGGTTAAGTGCGGATGCGATGCGACGAAGCATGCTCAACGAATGGCCCTCGTAGTCGGCGTCTTCAAGCAAGCAAATGACCGAGGCGGTGGTCCCGACCAGCTTAGCGAGTTGTCTTTGAGTAAGACCGGCTTTGGTGCGGAGTTCATAGATTTTTCTGGCGACCTCGTCATTGGCCCGTGCCTCCTCCAGTGCCGCGAGCATTTCGGGCTTCCCTTCAAAGTAGCGACGGTGCATGATTTCTACGGCATCCGTCGTAGGTTTTCTCTTTTTGGACATGGTTAAATCTCCTCGTATGTGTGCGCTTGCGGGTCGTCTGCGAACGCTCGCTTTCGCTTGACAGCCCGGTCGATTTCCTTCACGGGAACATCCCGTTCCTTGACAATGCCGTGCGAAACGACGGCGGCGACGTTGCCGTGGAAGAAGTACAGGAAGCGATAGTTGATCTTCTGTAACCGAACCCGTAATTCGTAGATGCCGTCGCGCAAGTAATCAGCTTCGGGGCGGCGAAGCTCGTGGCCCAATTCCTTAAGGCGATCGAGTTTCAACCGGCACTTGACGATGGCTTGCCGAGGAAGTTCGTCAAGCCACTCCAACACTGGAACCGTCCCGTCATCTTCCTTATAGAAAATGACCCTGGTTTGTGGCATCCATACCCTCCTTAACGCCATGTTCGCATATTTACGAACGAGACGCAAGAGTTATTTCTTGGGGGCAAGCCGCTTGCGCCCCGGATTCCTCTCCTCGGGCATAGCAAAGGGCTCCGCTGCCATTGCAACTTCCCAGGCCGAATGTCTTGGCATCACCGCAGACTTGACCGTTACCTGCTGTCCTGTCTGCCTTCGCCGCCGCCGCCCGTCGCCCCAAGTTTTCGGCGCGGGTCCCGAGCTGCGGTAGGACGCCGCAGCTTGGGTAGCCGCAAAACTTGAAAGGCGGCCAGCCTTGGGAATGGCAATTGCAGAAGGCTAGGATTTCGGGCCGTAGTCAGGTAATTTACTCGGCCTAAGTCCACCATATAAGCATCGTGGACACCGCGCTGATTTTACTTGGTTTCGCGCGCAGGCACACGGCATTCCATGCCGACAGCCAGGCTGTCTACGCGGAAACCTCTCAGGGGCGGCGGGAAAAAATGGTGTGGTGGATGTAGTAGTCGAGACTGGCAGCTACTCTCGGCCCCGGTCAAATCGGCTGGGGTGCCGGTCGCTTCCCGCGTCATCGCCCGCAGTCAGTTGGGAGACGGGGCGGCGCGGCGGAGGTCGGTCATTGCCTGCGGGTTGGGTTTGCCCAGTTCGGCGGTGCTCGGAGTTCCGGGGGAAGAGGGCTCTCCACAGATGCACGCTGGCCAGAATTCCGCTGATGACGACGGTGCCGATCAAGGCACAGTCTGCCACCGTCTGGAAGACAATTCTGGCCTTGCCGGGAGTGCGCCCAGCCTGGTTGGCGAGGTCTTGCGCGGCGTAACGCACCTGCTGCAACTCCTGCGAGCCTGGTGGACGGAGTACGCGGTAGTCGCTCATATTCGGCTCCGCTGACGCTGGAGAGGATTGAGCTGGCGGGAAATGGTATCCAGGCCTGCTGCATAGTAAGACACGGCCTCACGCACGGCCTGGTGGACGGATTCCTCCAGGTTTGGCCGAAGATCAGCGGGGAGTCGCTGCAGAATCTTGTCCGCTCCCAGATAAGTGGCTTCGTTTAGTAAGCGTTGGTGAGGCATAGGCGATTTAGCGATTAGCGATTGCACATCCGGATACGGGCAGTGGTGGAACAGAAAAGCAACACAAGGAAAGTTAAGCTCCCTGCTCCATCGTTTGCTTCGGTGGCGAATGCAAGAGCCATGCCAAAAGCCGACCAGTATGCCCGGAAGGTGTATCTCGCGCCAAGCAGAGAGAACAAAGGCTCTTCTCGGAATGAAGAGATAGGATACGCGTACTGCCGGCAGGGTTTTTTGCCTTGAGGGCATTACTGGCGTTCTAGCCATTCTTGGGCCGACAACGGGCGAGGCGGAGAGAAGGAGGCGGAGGTTCCCTCAGTGGAAATCGTGACAGCTATGCCCGTCATTGATTCTAACTTGGTGAGTAATCTTTCAATGCTCTTGGCGGTTCGGTCGGCTGGGACTGTACAGATCTGGGCAGTCTTATCCCGACTCGCGGAGACGATCCGGTTGCTGTCCCCACTGAATGCAACCTTCCCCACCAACCCGCTATGTATCCAAAGCCCGCCCGTCCAGTTGCCGGTCTCTGCCGACCAAGTGCGCACCAGACCGTAACGTGTTCCGGTGGCGAGGAGTTGTCCGTCTGGGCTGAATGCGATCGTCTCCACCGCGCTCTCATGGCGGAGTTCCTTCGCTTTCTCATGAGGTTTGTCGATGGACCAAAGCCGGACCGTCCCCTCGGCCGCTGTAGCCAGGAGCGGTCGAGTGGGATGGAAGACTAAGGCGGTGATTTGGCCAGGATGGGGCCATTCGATTTTGGTTTGATGCGGTGGCTGTTGGCTGAGATCCCAAATGACGACGCTGTTTGTCTGTCGCGCGTAGACGGCTGCCCACTTCCCATCTCGGCTTATCACGCCGCAGGTGTCGTGTCGGTTGTCCGGTTCGGATGATGCTGGCTGGGCAGTGTGCCAGATGGTAGACAACAATCGCCCTTCATCGACCCGCCAGATTCGAGCCTCCGTGCCTCCATCGATCAGCAATCGGCCGTCCTGGCTGAACGTCATATTCCAGAACAATGAAGCCACGGGATGCTTAGACCCCGCAGGGAGGGAGACCTTCAATTCGCGATTGCTGTCGAAGTCCCATGCTCCGAATTGGTCAGCACTGTTGGCTCGCCCGCCGAACACGAAAAACCGCCCAGTGGGGCTGAACTCTCCATGCAGGATGATGCTGTGGTGGGCGAGGCTGGGATATTTCTCCCTGCCGGTTGTGGCATCCCAGAACTTCACCAGTTTGTTGTTGCCGGCTGTCACCGCCGTGTTGGGGTCTCCGGGCCGGAAGCGAACGACTTGTGTGTCTGCCCCGTGAGCGAGGAGTTTCACCTTTCCCGTGGCCAAGTCCCACACTCTGCCTGCCCCCGATTCGGTCGGGCCATTCAGACATCCAGTGATGACTCGTTTGCCGTCGGGGCTGAACTCCGCGTCCCAGACAGGGCCTGGGTGCTTGAGCACACGGACTTCCTGAGAGGAGGGGGGCATGTCCCAAATACGGACATCCCCGTTAAGGTCAGCGGTGAACACGCGGCCGATGCCTGACGAAATCCCGCCGCAGCGGAGATCGCCGAGGTGGTAGAGAACTTGCCCGATGGGCTTGTTCATATTCAGATCCCAGATACGCGCTGTCCTGTCCTCAGAACCGGCGAGGAAGTACCGCCCATCGGGACTGAAGGCCAGTAACCGCGCCTGCTTGTTTAGTGGAATGGAGGGATGGTTTTCCTCCTGCTTTTGAACGTTCCAAAACCGGATAACCCCGTCCACGCCCCCCGTGGCCAGGGTTTTCCCATCCGGACTGTAAGTGACGGTGAAGACCCGCGTGGGGTGTTGCAGCACTACAGGTTGGGTCTTCGGGTCGAGCAGGTTGAACAAGCTGACTCGAGGGGATGGCTCGACCTCGCCGCAGCAAGCTATCTGTTTTCCGTCGGGGCTGTAATCGACCATGTACAGGTCATCGAATACGGGATACTCTACGAGCTTCTTCCCCGTTTCCGCGCTATAAGAAATGAGTTGCGATTCGGGTATTTGCTTCTTAGTACCGTGCGAAGCAACGGTTAAGACGCTCCCATCAGGACTGTAAGCAACCGACATCGGGCGGTTTGGGTGGAAGAAGGAGAGGACTTCGTTCCCAGCGTCCGTGTCATAGACGTGGATTTGCTTTCCGACCGTGGACACTGCAAAGCGCCGTCCATCCCTGCGGAAAGAGAGTGAACTGACGCCGGTCTGCTTAATATCTTTGCCGATGGTTATTTGTTTGGGTTTGGCGGTTTCTGGATCAATGACCAACCCTGGAGTTTTCAGATCAACATACGATATTACGCCTTTGCTCGTGCCGACGATCGCCAGCATGCGCTCGTAATTGACGGCGCTTCGCAGTTCTCCGTCCAGGTGATGGACAAACCTCAGCGGCGCCACTTGAGGTTCCATTAGGGAGATCCAGTGCCGAACGGCATCGGCTTGGGTCTTATCTTGCCGGGGGGCAATCCTGAGGCTGTGTCCGGCAAGAAGTATCCCGTAGCCGATGTCGCCGAACCGGGCCTCATTGACGGACGCATCCTGAAGCAGCCGTGCGTTGGCGCTCTGCGCCGCGAGGCGCTCGTTGGCGACAACCCACAGCAACACACCGCCCACGGCCAGAAGGACGAGCAGGGACGCGGCGACCGCGGACAACAACGCCCGCGCGGGATTCTTGCGCCTCCACCGGGCCAGCGTCTCCTGAAGACCTGCCTCCCTGGCCTTCACCTGCTCGTCCAAGAGAACGCGGTTTAGGTCCTGCCCCATTTCTTCGGCCGTAGGGTAGCGGTCTGGGGGTTTTATCGCAATCGCCTTCGCGACGACGGCCGCCAGGTCTTTACCGACGCAGGGAAGGCGCGCTAACTCTTCCTTGCTTGGAAGGGAACGTGGTGCCTTTCCTTGCGCTGGCTTCGAGATACAATCGGTCAGCATTTCGCAGGCCGTGACGCCTAGGGCGTAGACATCGCTATACGCCGTGCGAGGTTCGTCGGGATCTGGGGGCATATATCCCGGTGTTCCTATTCCTAGCCCAGACCGTCCTGCCGGCCCGGAAAGGCCGAAGTCCGCCAGCTTGGCGTCCAAGTCACTCCCTTGGAACGAGCCCGCCTCGGGCAATGCCGGTGCAGCGCTGCCGATTCCCGCCGGTATACGCGGGTCCGCCAGGACGAGGAGGATATTTTCTGGCTTAATGTCCCCGTGGATATTTCCCTTCTGGTGCAAAGGTGTTAACCCATCCGCGACCTGTTGCAACCACCGGACGAGATTCCTGACCGCTTTAGCGGAGCCGCGGCACTCCTCCCGTTTCAATGCACTTAGCCTCCCACCAGCCGCGTACTGCATCACAAGGTATGGCAATTTGGGGTCGTGGTCAGCGAATTCGTGCAAGGCGATAACATGTTGGCTGTTGCTAGCCTCCCCGGCCTGCCTGGCTTCCTGCCCCAGGGTCCTTAGCCCTGTGCTCGGTTTAGCGCCCGATTGTGGTTCGTGCGACCAGTCCGAATTAACGAATTTGAGCGCTACGAATCGGCTCATCTTCCAGTCCCAGGCGGCATATACCTCTCCTTGGCCGCCGCGTCCCAACGAGCGGTAAATCCAATAGCGGGGGCATTGGCCAGTAGAAAGGAGGGGGCCGAAGCCATCGTTGTCCGGCAGTAATTGGCGGTCGTAGTCGTAGCTGTCCATTGGATTCATTCGCTTTAGAGCATTCTGTGCTCGGGAAACCGTTGCTGGAGCCACTCCATCGCGTTCTTGAACCATTCGTGGGCGGTGCTGTCGGTCACACCTAGAGCCCGACCGATGGCTGCAAACGTCGTGTCCTGAACGTTGGTGGCCAAGTATCTGAGTTCGATTACCGCAGCCCAGTCGCGATTATGTGCCCGTAGTGCCTGCATCATCTCTTTTACCATATCGAGTCTTATCAATTCGTCGGTATGGGACTTGGGGTCCACCTTAGCGCGAGAGTAGCTCCAACTTTCGGCGGCCTGTCGCTGTAGCACGCGCCGGCGTTGGCCATCTATGGCTCGGCCAACGATTCGAAGTCTGAATGAGTTGCAGAGGTGGTCGATGTCAGTGAAGCGGTCGATTTCACCCAGCATTTCAGCGATCACAATCATCGCTAATGACTGAGTCGAGATCCCGTTCCCCCAATCCTTCCGCGCGTGCTGTTGGATAAACGACAGGTGGGTGTCCCAGAGGAAAGCGAATATGGCCCTCCTAGCCTCGTTGGCGACTGCCGTCTCCGGCGAGTTGGCCTGTTTCAGGAGCCGTGGGAGTTCCGCCCGATCAGGGCACAGGCCGAAGGCGCCGGCAGTCGAATCTGCACTCATCGCGGAATCTCCAAAAAAAGTGGCGGTCTGCCGGATTTCCACAGGGCGCCGTGCGAATTCTCTTTGCAGATGATGGTAACGAGGTCCACATCGCCGGCCAAGCTTGTCCTGGACAGGCGCCGAGAGGGTACCGTGGAGCGTCACACATGAAGTCCTTGAACGGGCATCCCGAAGGCGGTAGGAGCGACCTCGAAGCAAGAATTGCCGAGGAAACTCCAGACAAAGCCTTTTCGGCTGACGTTGTCACAAGTGATATTTCTCGTGTCCCGCTGGCACGAGATGCCGCCGTGAATAACCATTTCATGGAGGAAATCCGTCGGCAGGTCGCCGATGTGGTGTGCGAGCTCATGGCGCCTCCGCACGCGGCGCCTGGCTTGGGGCACATTGACAGAGATTCTGCCGGGGAGCTTCAGCTAACGACGGTCCTGGTGGTTGGCGTCTTGACCGTTGGCCCACCGTCCACGGGCGGGAGCACCCGGCGTGTGTCACGTGTATCACTAATCCCTGAAAAAAAACTTGAAGCTTCGGCGCCAGTCTTCTTGGAACGATTCCCTGAGTTGTCCAGGAAGAGGACGATGAAAGTGCTTAAGCGTTTGTTTGTGCTCGGTTGTGCCCTAAAAGGGGAGGCCAACTCGCTGGGAACTGCAGAGGAATGGCTTAAAAAAAGGCAGTGTCCAGTGCCTTGCGGGAAAAGCCTGCTAAGCGCGTGCGTCAATAAAGAAGTCTGGAAGGAGGCAGCACCAGTATTTTTTGCTGAATTCTTCAGCAACCCCCTAGTGATCCTGGAGCGTCGTGAGGAAGGTGACCCGCCGCCGTGCGACTCCAAGGGTCGTCACCTTCGGCCGGACACGCGGCAAATCATTGGGCTGACCGAAGAGGCGGGCTGGCGGTTGTGGGAAGAAGCCGGGAGATTCCTGCAAAAACACGATCCTCTTTTCCACACTTACGCGAGCCTCTTGTCGCCATAGTTGACGCGAACCAGTTCGATCTGCTATCAGTTGCCGTGCGTGCCACTGTTGGCCGCAAACCATCGCCCAGCTGCGTGATGTCCGAGGATTCGCCCGAATACGACTACATCGAGTACAGGTTGATCCGCTTTCCCTCGGATAAGCTGGATATCGCCGCCATGCGGCGGGCGCACCCAGATTTGTTCGACGTGGAAAATGCCAGTTTTGAAGAGGTACTCACCACCCTCCCTGAAGATAACGATGGACCGCTCATCGGCTCGATGCTTCGTCTGGAGCGGATGTTGGCCCAAAACGCTTATGAGGAAGTGCGGGGAGTCTTCACCGAAGGGAACGTGATCTCGAACGAGGAGAAGCCGGGCTTCATCGACGAGTTGACGGGATATTACGTCAAGTATGGTCTCGCCACTGGGCGCCAACACGCTCAGCAAATGATCCGTGATTTTGAAGCCCAGGCTACCAGCCAGGCCAGGACTCGCGGACCAGGTTGTCCCTAGACACATTGCGCACACCTCAGCTCTGCGACCGCATCCTTAATCAAGCCGAGTGTTCTTTTTTGAACACTCAAAAACACGCTGCAAACACGATCGTTATTTGTTTTGGTTGATTAGAAGTGCAGAGTTCTCGCCCAACCCTCCGTCGCACTTGGTCAACTACAGGAGGCTATGATGTCGCTGAATCATGATGTGGTTCCAAATCCCAGCAATGGGCAAGAGAATGAGACTGACGCGGGTGAATGCCGCAATGGTCGGCCTACCCATGACAGCGGCGATGGACGTGACGGCACAGATGCACGGCTTCCGGCTACCCCGCTGCCCGGTGACGCGGATAGGACGACGCCGGAGAGTGGCACGGGCCAAAACGGGGCAGTGAATCCCGCCGCGAAATCGGAGCAAGTCTCAAAGTCTCACGATACTGGCGATTCGCGGCCGGAGCAGGTGGCTCACACTGGAGAGCAGCCGCAGATGCGGCCAGCCCCGAAGCGAACAGCGAAGAAGCCGCTAATGGCCCGCCTACGCAAGGGAAAGAACGTACTCGTGCTCCGCACCTTCCGGGAGCTGGATCAGGTGGCGCGGGCGTGGGCAGACGGCCACTTCAAGGTAATAGTCCTCATTGGCAATCCCGGCCTGGGAAAGACACGGAGGTTCAAGGCCGTCGTCGGCCAGGGGGCTCTCTACCTGCACGGACGTGTCACACCTCTGCAACTGTATATCGCGGCCTACCGCCATCGCAATCTCCTGATTGTCATCGACGACGTGGCGGGCTTAATCGGCGACCCCCTTGGCGTGGCGGTGCTCAAAGACCTTTGCCAATCGGAGGCCGAGAAGACGGTTGCTTGGCGCAGCTCCACCAAGGTGCTGCAGGACGAGAACGTCCCGCCAGATTTCAAGACCACGAGCCCCGTGGCCTTCATTACTAACGATTGGCCGACGTTCGATCAGAAGCTCTCCGCCCTGGAGGACCGAGCCCACTTGATGGTGTTCGATCCGCGACCGCTCGAGATCCACCTGGCTGCGGCCACGTGGTTCGAGGATCAGGAGGTTTTCGATTTCATCGGCGAAAACCTGTATTTCATGCCGGGCCTTTCGCTGCGCACGTATGAGCAAGCGGCAGAATTCAAGGCGGCCGGATTTGCCTGGCAGGATCCGCTCATCGATCCGCGCAAGGGATGGAAGCGGCGGCTAGTGGCGACGCTCAAACTCGACCAGTCCTTCTCGTCGGAAGAGGACCGTGTGAAGAAGTTCGAAGAACTGGGGGGCGGATCGCGTGCTACTTACTACCGGCACGCCAGGATCTTGGCAAAGCTACCGCCCGTGCCGCGTATCTTGTTGTCCAATGCGAGGCAGTTCGGAAAAAACGGGGAAACCGGCAAATAGCTTTTGAATACAAGGCGCCGCATCTAGCGGCGCGTTTTTCAGGACTTATAAGCTAGTTGTAAGATCGTGTTAGATTTGTAATTACGTCTTCATTCACCCTGTTTTTCGGAGACACATATGTTGGTCCACTTTAGACACGAGCGGGACAGCGACATGCTCGCTGGCGACCCAATCCTCTGCCCAGTTGACACTGGCGATCTGAACCTGGGCTACGGTCGTTTCTTCAGGCGGAGGTTGGTCGCCTTCTCGTTGGAGCTAAGCGGAGGCGCGGTGGGTCGCCTGCGAGAGATGGGGGTAACCAATTTCGTCAGCATGCCGGCAGTCATGATGTCCACGCCCGAGCCGGTGGATGACTGGGATCGTGAGCTGGCCTTCTCCGCATGGAGTGACGACGGCGGACCCACGCCTGACGAGGATTAGAGCAACTAGAGGTGGCAATTTGCAGCCGCTACCAGAGCTACGGACCGAATTTGTGATGAAACCTTTCGGAAGCGTTTCCGAGATTTGAATTTTAATTGCTGTCCTGAAAGTGGAGCTTCCTTGACGCGACAACACATGACCGAGAGGCCGTCAGGCCAGATCGCAAAGCAATAACTCGGAGGACCTCGTCATGAAACGTTTCATTAAACATTTTCAATCCCTGCCGGCCCGCAACCGGGTCGGGGCCGTCCTCAGCTTCGTGGGACTTATCGTCACCCTCGTCGCGCTGGGATTCCAGATCGGCGGCTTGGTGGCCGGCGTCCCCGACACAGTCCCGCCGACCCGTCAGCCCTCCACAAACGTTCCGGTGCTGCTGCGGGATCGCCCCGATTTGTAAAGCCTTGCGTGAGCTCCAGGCGCCGCACGTCGCAGGTGCTGGATTTGTGATGCTCGTTTAAGGAGTTAATCGATGAGTGTGAAACTTGAAAGTTGTTATCCGCGGTGGCGGAAGCAGGCTCTGCTGGCCGCTGCCATCTTGGCCGGACTGATCATTGCCGGGATCATTCGCGGGCATTGGGGAGGCGCAGATCCCGTTCGCCAAGCCGCCTGGGACACAATTGCACCTCGGTTGTCGAGTGCCGAACAGACCTCGTTGCAGGCGAGCGACAAGCATACTGAGCGCGTCAAGGTGTACTTCGCAGATCGGAAGCTTGCGGCCAGAGCATTCGCAGAGGAGGTGTTCTCACTGTCCGGCAAGTGGGCGTTTGTGGAATCCAAGCTGCCGTGGGCCGAAGCTGAGGGTCATAAGCGGTTTCTGCGTGAGTCCTTCGAACGTCACATGTTCAAAGGCAAAGACATCCAAGACCTTATCGAATCGGCCATTCGAGGCTATGTCAGCGAACTGGAAGGAATTGAAAGTGCGATGCTCGTCGATATCCGCGCCGACCTGAGCGAGGGCGAACTGGCCCCGTCCGATCTGCTCCCGGCGCTTAGCAGCGATGAGAGTTTTCAGAGGGCGTATGCCCAGATGGCGGAGCGGGTGCTTCCCGTCGTACAGCTCGACATGGACGTAACCGTCGCTCGTGAAGTGTCGTCCTTCATCGCGACGGATATCGCCTCCAACATTTCCCTGCGGATTTTAACCGCCGTCACTGCACGTCTCGGACTCTCCGGTGGAATCCTTGGCAGCGGGGCAGCGCTTAGCGTGGAGACGCTCGGCGTCGGGCTCGTGGCTGCATTGCTTGTGGATAAGCTCATCGACTTTGTGATGCACAAAGCGGGGTACGACCCGGAAGGCGACGTGGCGAACAAGGTGTGTGAAGCACTGGATAAGGTCGAGGCAATGCTTTTGGACGGGGAGCCGGAGAGCGGGACCTTGGGACTGCGCGGTGAATTGCTGAAGCTGCAACAGGCGCGTTCCAGGCTCTGCAACGAAGCTCTCAAGAAACTCGTTCTCGAAGGAGGCTTGTGATGAAGAAGCAAATCGCCGATGCCGCGCAATGGCCAATCACGATTGTATTCGCCGTCACATTGCTCATGGCGACCGGAACTGCGCCGGTTCATGCCGACGGCAAGAGCAAGGTGGCGCAGGAGGCGGCCGAGTACATTGCGCAGAAGTTCGGTCGTCAAGCGGCCAAAGAAGGCATCGAAACGCTGGCAGCCAAGATCGAAAGCTACGCCGCCCGTCACGGCGACGGATTCTACGCAGCCGTCCGGAGGGTCGGTCCCAGCGCCTTCCGCCTGGTAGAGGAGGGGGGCGAGCACGCGCCGCAGGTCATCAGAATCCTCAGCCGGTTCGGCGAGGACGGAGCGGTGTGGGTTGCCTCCCGTCCTCGGGCGATGAAACTCGTCCTGGAGCACGGCGAAAAGGCGGCGGCCGTACTGGCAAAGACGCACGGTGTCGCAGAGCCAGCCGTAGCGGCGTTAG
>Ga0316363_10003188_pt1 | contig 11888 bp, 11 predicted proteins | sample Sb_taG_3_FD_200459 | JGI IMG/M metagenome (GOLD analysis project Ga0316363, IMG submission 200459) | Peat soil microbial communities from Weissenstadt, Germany - Sb_50d_a_PC metaG (v2) (version 2) | ecosystem: Environmental > Terrestrial > Soil > Wetlands > Peat | place: Germany: Weissenstadt...
CATACCACGAGAGGGCGTCCGAACGGCCCAAAATGCCAGCATTGAGCAAATTGGCGTTCGGATCTTACTGAAGATACAGGTTGTTAGAGCTTAGCGTACGTTTTGGTTCCAATACTTGTGGGACCCCGAGCAGACCAGCGGCAACCAGACTCAGGCGGCGCGGCTGCTGCGAGTCACGCGCGACAGACTGCGCTACAAGAAGAGGAAGTTCAACGTCACATAACGCGGCGAGGCGGCTGGCCTCGATGAGATTACAACCGCTCTGCCGCCAGATGCGCCAATTCTTCGCACTCCGCCGCCGGACCAACCGTCACCACAAGGGCCCGGAAACGCCCCGTATCGAAGCCCGCAACTTGCTCCGCATTGCGCCGCGCCATCCGAACCCCCTCATGCACGCCCCGATGCGGACCCACATAGATCGAATACTCCCGCGTGCCGTTGGTGAAGACCAGGTGCAACATGCGCTGGCCATCGATACCGCATATCTTTGCGCGCTCCAGCCAATAACCTGCCGGCGCCAGGCCGGACGCCTGAGCGAAGGATAAGCCGCTTTGCACCGCCAGGCTCTCGATTTCGGCAGCCCCGGATCGCCAATGCCGCGGCTGCCGCTCCACAACCTCCGCCAGGTGATCGCGCGCCGCATCCGCATACCATCGCGGAGCCGGCGCCAGGCGCCATAACCCATAACTCCCGGCGATCGCCGCCACCACACTCGCCGCTACCGCACCCCGAGCAATCCGTCGTCGCCGCGATTGTGAGGCTGGCATCTGCCGGCGGACGAACTGCTCGATCCGCGTCGTGTCTGGCAATTCCTGCGAGAGAACCCCCGCCAGCCGCTCGTCCAGCAGCGCCTGCTCTTCGATCTCCCGTCCACACACCGGACACCCCGCCAGGTGCGCGGCGAACCGCTGGCGTGCCTCCCCGTTCATCTCCCCCGATAAATAAAGGGGCGTCAGATCCCGGACGTCGCGGCAGTTCATCGCACCACCTTCTCGCCGTGCCGGCCGCTCCTGGGTGAGAGCAATTCGCGCATCGCCTCGCGTGCGCGGCTTAATCGCGACATGACCGTACCCATCGGAACCGTCAGAATGTCCGCGATCTCGCGGCACGTGAACCCTTCGACGACAGCCAGCAGCAGCACGGTCCGCTGATCGGTGCCTAGCCGGTCCAGCGCCTGTTCCACTTCGAGTAACTCCAGACTGGAATCCGATACCGCCCGAATCTCGGGAGTAAGAACCAGGGCCGGCAGCGAGGACCGCGCCTTCCGGTTCTGCGCGTGGAACGCGTTGATCAAGATTCGGAAGAGCCACGCCCGCGCGTTGCTGCCGGTTTCAAACTGCCGGAAACCGCGCCACGCCAGCAGGAGCGTTTCCTGAACCAGGTCTTCCGCGGAGGATGCGTTATGCGTCAAGCGTAGAGCAAAGCGGAGCAGGCTGCGCGTATGCGGCATCGCGACCCGCTCGAACTCGCCCTCCGACCGTTTCATCCGAGCCGATTATATCCCGCCGGTCACTCCTATTTCTGCATCTCCGTCAGGTCCGCCAGTACCTCCTGGCTGTGGGGATTCGGGCTCACCTTCGTGTAGACTTTCCGAATCACACCCTGCGGATCGATCAGAAAAGTATTCCGCGCCGCCACCATCCCGTTCGCCGCCAGCGATCCGTAACTGGAGATTACTTCCTTTCCGGGATCGGCCAGCAGCCGGAATGTCAGGCTCTCCTTCGTGCAGAACTGCTGGTGCGAATCGACGTTATCCGCGCTCACCCCCACGATCGCCGCCTTCTTCGCGGTGTACTGATCCAGATCTCGCTGAAAGTTGTGCGCTTCGATGGTGCAGCCCTGGGTCATATCCTTCGGGTAAAAGTACAACACCACCCACTGTCCCCGAAAGTCCTTCAGACTGACCGTCTTGCCTTCCTGTGACTGCAAGGTGAAATCGGGCGCCTTGGCCCCGCTGGCTGGCATATCGGCAGCTCGCAAAGAGAGCCCGGCAACCGCCAGTGAAAGCGCCAGCGCGGACGCCGCAAGAGAAAGTATTCGCTTCATACTTTACTGGAATGCGGCCGCGGCCCCGGATTCATCCGGCCCTGAAAAGTAAACTTTTCGACCCACCCGGGAATCCGGGTCACGCCGGAACGAACTATTTTTTCAAACCACCTTTTCGCTCATTCTAAAACTACTTACGCCCATCCACCGCGCGCCCGGTACCCCTGTCTCCGCATGTCTGTCTGCTAGATTGAAATCAGGAAGAGATTTGCGCCCCGCGTGGCGCGCGCAGCCGGAACGCGGCCGGAACGCGACCGGGGCACAGTCCCGTGGGCCGTCCGGACCGCATCTTCCGGAACCCAAACCGCTCATTCTTGAGCGGTTTGTCCCTGTAAGTTATTGATTTTAAATATAACCGACCGCTCACTTTGAGCGGTTTTGCTTTTTAGGAGACCTCTATGGAACCGATCAAGACGAACTTCGGCGGCTTCGACCTGGGAACCTGGTTGGGCCGTAATCAAGCCTTCGGCGTAGTGGCCGGACGCTGCTCGGCCGCCTTTGCCGAGAGCTTAATCGAGATCAAAGACGCCAAACTGTATCTGGCCACGGACGACACCTGGGAAGGCTTCTGCGTAAACCGCATCGGCATCAGCCGCGCCACTGCCGACCGCATCATCCGTCAATACAAACAGCTCGGCGCCGGGTATTCCAAATTGAACAGTTATGTAAAGATCAAGCCGTCGGAATACCGCCTGATCGCCGCGGCCGTCACCGAAGACGGTCTGTCGTATAACGGTGAGACCATCCCCATAGAACCAGGGAATACTCCGCAACTCGCGCGCGCCGTCGAAGCGCTCCGCGGCGAGTCTGCCCCGGAACCGCCGCCCGCCGACCCCATCGAGCAGGCTTTCGCCAAAGCCGAGAAAGCCCTCCAAACCGTGATCGCCGAATTCTCCCGCCTCCAGGCCATGAACCTGGACGAGGAAGGCCGGCTCAGGCTGGTGATCGCTGTGGAGGGCGGCCGCGACAGTTTGGAACAAATCCGCTTGTCGACCGCCCTGTGAGTACGCCGGAGTCAGTTCGCCAGCGGGTCGGGCCGAAGCTGGAAGTGCAGCACCTTGCTCGTGGTCCCTTTGCCGCCTTCCATGTGGAACACCGCGCGCGTGGCGTAGGTCGACCACAGTCCTTTGCCCTTCCAGCCGGCCTTGGCATCGTCGATCCGGCCGTCCAGCCCCTTGGCGAAGAAGCCGATGGGATACGGCACGCGCAGCACCACCCACTTGCCGTTCACCAGCGCCATCAGCCCGTCCTCTCCGTTGCCCGTGGCGATGGGCACGTCGGCGCCCAAGCCGAAAGTGTCGAACTGATCGACCCAGTCGTAGTAACTGGCCTCGGCGCTCCCCGAATCCGTCACGCCTTTGAGCTGCGGAGCGGGGAAGGGATACAGCGTCCAGCCTTCCGGACAGTGCTGTCCAGTGGCCGTCGGCCCATTCAGCACTTTGCATTTCCGCCGGTCGAAGCTGGCGAAATGCCCGCTCGCGAGGACCGTCCACACCACGCCCTTGCGGTCGATATCCAGCCCCCGCGGCGAAAAGCCCTGCACCTTCGCGTTCGGATTGTTCCACGGCAGCTCGTAGACTTCCGACAGGGCGGTCTCCGGCGGGTGTGGCCCCGGATTGATCCGCGCGATGCGGCCGGGGAAGCCCAGCATCGATCCCCAAATGGATCCGTCTGCGGGGCTCACCGTGACACCGTAGAACGAGCCCGAGATGCGTTTGTCTTTCGCCGGATCCACCGGCTGGTTCGGCTCCACATAGTCGTCGCGCTTGCCGTTGCCGTTGGTGTCCAGCACCAGCGCCGTCCATCCCTGCGATTTCTGCTCGTCGTGCGTCTCTTCGAACATCTTCACGTTCAGCCAGCCCACCACGTCGCCGCCCCCTCCGCTGCTGGTCCATAGGGTGTGGTTGGCGTCCTCGGCGAATTGCAGGTGGTGCGTGCCGAAGCACGTGTCGATGAGGGTAAACTGCTTGCTCTTGGGATCGTACATCGCCAGTTGCCGGCCGCTCCGGTTCACTGGAAACAGCTTCGCCGATGGGTGGCTCGATCCCTCTTTGCAGAAGGACGGATTATCCGGCGGCCGGATCACGGACGTGAACCAGACCCGCCCTTTCTCGTCGAACATGGGGTTGTGCATGTTGGCCTGGCTGTCCCAGATGGCTTCGTCTCCCCAATAGGGCGAAGGTTGCAGTGGTTTGCCCGGCGCCGGGGTCTGGGGATCCCGAACCGGCATCTTCACCGAGCTCGTGGTGAAGTGCACCGGGTCGATGACCGGGATGTTGTCCGTGCTCAGCTCGGGAGCTCCGTAGAGCAGGCCGTTGGCGTTGACCGTGGGGTTGCGCTTGTCGGTCGCGATCTCGTCGTGGAGATACACCTTCGGTCCCGCCCAATCCAACTCGGTGATGACCACGTTCCGCTCCGCGCCCTGGGGTCGCGGCGGCGCCGGAGGCAGTTCGCCCGCCGCGATGCGACTGGTCCAATCGGCGAACATCGCCAGCGCGCGCTCTTTGCCCATCTGCCCGATGCCGCCGACCATACCGCCTCCCGCCTGTCCCGATTGAATCCGCCGCTCCCAGGCCTTCACCGGCGAATCGAAGCTCCCCAGGCTCTTGGGGATCTCGCGGGTAGCCTTGGTGCCGAGCTGATGGCACGACCAACAGCTATCCGTCTTGATCAGCTCCAGGAATTGCGCTTGGCTCTTCATGTTGGGCGAAATGCCGTTGCCGTTGGGCCCGGTCCCCGGGAACTCGCTCTTATCCGGCGGCTTGAGCAGGGAATACCAGTAGCTGGCGGGATAATACTCGGCCGCGGCCCGCGCATTCGGCGCCACCACCGCCGTGAGATTCACCATCTTGCCCGGCGCGGTCTGCACTTTGGGCGAGTCCACCAGCCCGTACCCCCGCACCCACACGCTGTAGTTCGCCTTTGGAAGGTCCGGGACCACGTACCGCCCGCGGTCATCCGTCACCACGATCTTGGCGTACTTCGTAGGTAAGTCGGTGGTCTCCGCGATCACCCACACACCCGCCTCCGGCCCTTTCGCACTGGTGACTACGCCGCCGATATCGTCGCTGTCGATGCGAACCGTTTGGCCATATGCCGCAAAGCCGGCCGCAATCATGATCAGAAAATACGTCATCCTCATGTCCCCTCCTGGTGGGGCAGGCTTCAGCGCCCTTGAGCGCATAGTATATACCCCGAAAGGGGCGCTTGCTGTGCCACTCGGTGGTTCAGTTCAGGCGCGCCGCACCACGAAGTACGGCTGGTTCGTAAGGTCAGGCCCGAATCCCGGATACAGCCAGGCTTTGTCGGGCGCTTCCTTCAGCTCGAAGTAATAGACCAGGGGGTAGGGCGAGTCGGTGTAGGCGCCCGGAATCGTGGCTCGATAGCGGCCCCCGGTGCCCTGCATCTCCGCCATCTGGTAACGCTCCGCCTGGTTCACGTGGCGATAGTAAAGCCGCGCCGAAACCAGCTTGCGCTCCACCGCGATTTCCACGCCGAGTGGCTGGCTGGCGTGGAACTGAACGGGCGGTGTGTGGCGGCAGGCCGCAGGAGCGCGGCGCGGCCTTCCCAGTGCTTCCGCGATTGCGGCCCGGGCAGCGGGCTCGCCCCCGGCCTTGGCCGATTCCAGGCGCTTCTGCATATCGGCGATATCGTCGTCGATGGCGGGCAGCCGGTCGAGCCAGTGGCCGCGCAGCCACGGGTGCTCGCCGATCGTAATGTCGGGGACGTATACACCCTTGGTGCGATCGGCGATCTGCGCCCAACTGTCGCGGGCGCGGCGGTATTGTTTAATCGCCTCTTCGAGCGCCGCGCGGTCGCCGGTCTGCTCGTGGATGCCGTACAGCACGGCGCTGCGGAGCTTGGCGCCGAAAAAGCGGCCGAGTCCGGCCTGGACACTCACGTCGATGGCCAGCCGGCGGAATTCCGGAGCCTCCACCTGTTTCAACTGACGGGTCGCGGTATCGGCAAGGTCCTCGAGCCACTGCGCCACCTCAACCGGCGAATACTTGCCGCTGCGTTCCCCCTTGATGAGCTCGGCGGCGAATTCGTTGACCCGAGAAAATAGCTGCGGATCGAAGGGGCTGACGTTCCCGAATACCTTGGGTGACGCGGTATCCGTGTAGGGATTGTTCTTGCGCGGGTCGACGATGGGCTGATTGGTGTACATCTCCGGCCAGTACGTGTTGTTGGCCGCCGAGGGACCGTGCGCGGTAGTGATGATCGGCAGGATGCGGCTGGCGCTGGCCAGCGCGGCCTCGGCGGCTGGCAACCGCAACGCCCGGCGCCAGGTGTCCGGATCGGCCTGTGGGTTGTACAGCAACCGGCCCCACACCCGGTAGGAGTACAGATATTTTTCCCAGTCCCAGCGCGGCTTGAGCGTTGCGTCGGCGTAGCCGCAGCGATTCCCGCCGATGCCCGAGCCGCGGCGGCCCTTGAAAGAAAGCGGCTCGAAGATTTCCACTCCGCTCGAGCCGCAGAAACCGAAGGCTCGGGAGTACGCGGCCGCCGTCACCGGATCGCCCCACAGCAGCAGCCTCTGCGTCCCCGGCCAGATGCGGTGCAGGAGGCCGAACCGCCGGTCTTCCCGCAGCAGGTCGGCGTAACCGTAGCGCGTGAAGCTGCGAGAGCCGCTACTCAACGCCATGAGGCCGGTCGCCGTGCGCCCGTGCGGAATTTCCTGGTCCCGGATGTCCGCCTGGTGGTAGGGCATGCCCATGTGCTCCGCCCAGAACTTGGGCGACACCTTCACCGGCATTCCGGTGGCCAGCCCCACATCGATCATGCCCTGGTCGATGCCCTTGGCGTGCATGTCGATTTCCACCTTGCGACCCGAGCGCACCACGCCATCGAACACCGTCTTCCAGAACTCGTAGCTGCCCTCCGCGACGCCGCTTTCGCCATGAATGCGGAAGGTCACGCCGCTGATGGCCGGGCATGCCTTGAGCAGGGCTGCCAGCGCATCGCGGCAATAGTTCGCATGGTTATCCGCGGTCAGGCCTTCGATGGTGTAGTTGGTCTTCACCGACGGGCTGTTGGCCCACTGGTAGCCGTGCATCCAGATACCCAATTGGAATTCCAGGCCGCGTGCGACGGTCTGTTCGCTGATGAACTTCAGCATCTCCAGGTTGTGGTCGCGCTCGGCGTCCGGCAGGTTCACGGCGCGCACGTTGTAGCCGGGAACCGAGAGGAAGAACGGGTACGAGAACAGGAAGTAAGCATCGGTGACTTCGCGCAGGAAGTCATAGCCGATGCCCAGCGCCAGGCTGAATCGGTTGAAGCGCTGGCTGGCCAACATCGTGAGGTAGGCCGGCCACATCTCGCGGTCGTTGTACCACGGCTTGTCCTCCACGTCGCTGACGAACATGCGGGAGATGCTGCGGACGGTGTTGGCGGGCCGTTCCGTAGTGGGCTTGGTCGTGGTGAGGGCGCTGATGAGCTCGGAGTGCCGCACACGGTCGGCAACCTCGAGCAGCCCGTAGACCAGGCCGCGCACGTCGCTGCCGAGCACGGTCAGGCCCGAGCGGTCCGAGAGCCACGCGGGGGCGATCGTGAGAGCCTCGGGCGTGTCGGGTACGGTGATGGTGCGCGCCGGCTTGGGTCCCGACGCGAGGATGCAAAAGTCCGTTTCGGCGGTCAGGTCGGCGGCATCGAACTGGCCGCCGGCCATGCCGTGCTCGGCCAGTGCGCGCTGGAGTTCCTGGGCAGCCCAGCGGACCGGCGGCGCGGAGGCCACTGGATCCCTGGGGTCGGTCACCACCGAAACGCGCCCGCGCGGCTGGGCTAGGGCGCCTGGCCCCGCGGCTGCCGCGCCGATAGCCACTCCCGTATGCTTGAGAAAATCACGGCGATCCATACGTATCCTTATATATAGGGTTACAACGGCACGGCCGCAAAGAGTTTTTGCGGCGACCGGTCGATCCGCAACGGGTTGCGCAAGGGGCGTCCGAAGCCCGTGAACCGCACCTGCATTACGTCGCCGTCTTCCAGGCGAAGCCCCTCGCCGAAACTGAATGCATCCGCGCCGAAGAAATGGACGTGCACGTCGCCGGGAAGGCGGTGCCCGGCATGCTTGAAGTGGTGGTGTTCCAGGTTCCCCAGGCTGTGCGACATCGATGCGTCACCGCTCGCGATCGGCTTGGACCAGAGCACCTGCCCGCCGCGCTCGATCGCCACCTCTCCCGCAAGCGAGCCGAAATCCGGATCGGTGATCAGCTCCGGGCCGATCGCGCAGGGCATGAGCTTGGAGGCGGCCAGGTAGAGATAGTTCTTCTTCTCGAAGCGATGGTCGGAAAACTCGTTGCCCACCGCCATGCCGATGCGCCGGGGCGTGCCCGATGCGTCGACGAGATAAATGCCGGCGATCTCGGGCTCTTCGCCGCCGTCCTCGGCGTGCGGCGGGATCTCGAGCGCTTCGCCGTGCGCCCGCAGCGTCGCGCCGCAGCCTTTATAGAACCATTCGGGAGGAACGCCGATGGCGCCGGGCGCGGGCCGCCCGCCGTCCACGCCCCACTGATACATGCGCATGCTGTCGGTGGGGGCGTCGCCCGCGGCGTGCATCGCCTGGCGGTTTTGGGCGCTGGCCATGTGGGTGAGACCGGTGCCGCTGATCAGGCAGTGGGCGGGGTCGTGCGGATGATCCATCGCGGGCAGGATGCGCCACGGCGAGCGGCCGGTGTAGATCGCATCGTATTGAAGAGCATCCACGGAGGCATGGTGCTCCGCCATGGCTGCCAGAGTGGCGCCCGCGGAGAGAGCTTCCTGCGCCAGTTGGTAGACGGACGCAATGTCATCCAGGAGCAGGACCCAGGAATCCTGGACGATTCCGACGCGGCGCTGCCCTCCGGGCCCGGCGATTTGCAGAAGTCTCATCGGGAAAGACCGATTCAGTGCCAGTATGGCGGAAAGCGATCAGGGGAGCAATGTCGCGGGTCCGCTAATGGAGTGAGACCAGGCGGCGGACGTCCTTAAGCAGAACGAATAGATGCAACGCGTCGCTCGGGGAGGGCAGGAACTCGAAGCGCTGATGCAGATCGCGATCGCCGCCGATTTCACGCAGCGCCCAAGAGAGCCTTTTCCACCGTCTTCGGGAAACGATCAATGACCATGAGATAAGCGCGGACAGCGCTCGGCGGTTTTGCCCGGCCAAGTTCCCAATCCTGCAAGGTGCGCGTACTGAATCCGTAACGGCGAGCGAACTGAGATTGCGATAGTCCCGATTTCGCGCGAATCGCCTTCACGTTCACCGGTCCCGGAACATCGTACTCGTATGCGCGTAGAGAAATTTCACCTCGAGTATGCGCCGCGGCTTCCTTCAATCCATGAACAACGTCCTTGCCTACGCGGCTGAGCCTCTCAGCCCCAGGCTTACCGGCCCGCTTGCTTTTTTGCATCTTTCAAACCCTCCACGAACCTTTTCGCTGCCTTCCGATCCGCAGCAGTCATGTCCGATTGATCGCTCTTGGCGTAGATCGAAAGCAGGTATACCTCAGGGTCCAATATCTGTCTCGCGATTTCCCCGGTCGTTCGCCAGTAATAGTAAATCACCCGCACGCCGCCGCTCTTGCCCTTACCCTGCCGGGTCCACCGGGCCTTTCGGACGCCACCTGTGCCGGGAACTATTGGATGTGCTTCAGGATCGGCGGCGATTGCGAGTTGCATAGCGGCTTGCTCAGATTCGCCAAGCAGTCGCCGCACTTCCCTTGCGTATCGGCTTGTGGCGAATACGCGGACCTTCACGAGTCGATCATACGGGATTCCCGCATAGCTGTCAATGGGAATCCTGCCGTTAACCCGCATGCCCGTCCAGGATGGAGATTGATGGAGATTGATGGAGATTGAAGGACAATGAGAGGGAAGGCCATGATCACCCTGGACACACTGAGGCGGGAGAAAAAGGCGGAAATCCTGCATCTTGCCGAGATGCATGGTTGCCGGAACGTTCGCGTGTTCGGCTCCGTGGCCACGGGCGAAAATCGGCCGGGCAGCGACGTTGATCTCCTGGTGGATTTGGACGAGGGACGAGGGACGAGGGACGAGGGACGAGGGACGAGGGACGAGGGTTGCTCGATTTAGGCGGTTTCCTTTCGGATCTCCAGAAATTTGTTGGGCGTCGAGGTGGACCTGGTTGAGTCTAGCTGCGCCCATCCATACGTCCGGCGGCGGGTCCTGGCGGAAGCTTTGCCCCTGAGTCGTGACTTGCGCCAAAAAGCGATCCCACCTACCAGCCGCCTGCGTAGCGATACTTGATCTTGTATCGCTTCCCTCCGAGCTCAAAGGAGTAAATCCAAAGGGAATTTCCATCGATCTCGGCGGCATAGTTTCCCGGGCCGAGATTTTCACAACGGCGAAGCCCTGTCTGGCACCACAAAGTAACCCGCCTCCCATCGGACATGATGGCGTGAACATAAGCCTGCGGAATCGAACCCACCACTGTTCTTGCTGGTAGGCCGGGAGTCGTGGTAGTTGCGCAGTTGCTAGAACCAGTGGCTGTCGCCATCCCGCCGATTCCGGTGGCGGTTGCGCTGCCACTGCAATCAGTGGTGGACTGTGATGCAGTTCCTGGGACGGTGTAGGCGGCCTGACGCTGGCTCGTTTGGGTATTGACAACCTGGATCTGAATCTTAAATCTATCTTTTCCCTGTGCAGCGGTCGTTAGCAGGACGGCGTACACGGATATCATGATCGATTTCATAGCTGCCTCTACGGTTATGTAGGCGGCGGACTTCGAAGCTCTCATTTTTTTGTGGCTGATGCTGGCGCTGATATGTTACATAGCTTTGCCTCCGGGACTCAACTAGCGTTTATGCCGCTAAAGATCCCCTGGTGTACAATCATGCATATCCGAGACGCCTGCTGGCGCATCAGCGAATATGTAGCTGGGGGACCGGCCGGCCAGCGCGCCGCAAGCCCCTGAAGACGGCCATGCCACCAGGCGGGGACCAGCCACTTGGCCGAGGAAAGCCGAACGGGACGACCGCGAAGTCGACATAACGCCGGGTTATCGGAAGCTGGCCGGTCGCTTGGCGGGCCGCCATGGAATCTCGGCGAGTTCGCCAAGAAAGAGCGAGAACGGGCAATCCGCTTGGGAACCAAGTGTCATAATTTGCTAGAATAGCCACAGTTCTTTACGCGTGTGGAAGACTTTTTGATTGGAGTCTTCTGTGTCCGGCGATTCGCCAGACCTAGTTTCGATTGGTTAAAGCAGCATTAGCCACACTGACCGACCATGCCCGAAAGCCGCCGCATAACTAAACGCGGTTCCCGCCGCCCCATTTCGCTGGTCAGGAAAACGCTGAAAGACCTGCGCGATCGTCGACATCTCTGGATGTTCGGCGGTCAACCCTGCCTTCGATGCAACCCGCACGGCCGCGCTATCTCCACATAAGCGTTTGCCCGTCTCATGGAAATACAAGCCACGGAGCATGTGCATGCCGCTGCCGTTTACTCTCTGCCGATCCATCTGAATCGCCATGACGGGGTTTCCACTAGGCGCCAGAATCTTCATCACGTGTGACTGCCGACCAATGTAGTCGGCGAATCCCCGGGCGTCCGGCCTTTGCAGCGATCTCATAATTGCGGGAAGGTTTGATTGTGCCGCATAGTTCCAGTTGGCACGAATATCGGGAGCCAAAACGCTGCGCGGGTACTCGTCGTCTGGTTTAAACGAGCCGTTGCAGTCAGCACAAGCCGGCACGGTCAGGAGACTTGGCGGAAATGACCCTTGAGAACGATTCGCGCGAAATCCTCACGTAGGTTGCCACCCCATCCACCCACCCCAGACAGCACGAACCCCCGAGATTGCACCCCTTCGTTTGCACACCGTGTTTGACCACACCGGACAT
>Ga0316363_10003193_pt1 | contig 11880 bp, 8 predicted proteins | sample Sb_taG_3_FD_200459 | JGI IMG/M metagenome (GOLD analysis project Ga0316363, IMG submission 200459) | Peat soil microbial communities from Weissenstadt, Germany - Sb_50d_a_PC metaG (v2) (version 2) | ecosystem: Environmental > Terrestrial > Soil > Wetlands > Peat | place: Germany: Weissenstadt...
GGTAGTCCCGACACGCTTGCTCGGTGTCGAACCGAGCCTCGAAATCGGCCAGACTCCGGGGATACTCCTCCACAGCCGGCCATGCTACAGGTTGGGGCCACCTGAGTCAAGTAAATACCCCCTTTTAGGGTAAAAAAAGAACGACAAACAATAAGCTAAAGCGTGTATACTGAAGCCACATGTGGGGCTAAGAGAGAAATCCCTCGGGGGAAAAGTTTGTTTATGCGTGTTCTCAGGCAAGCGGTATTCTTAAGCCTAGTCTCCGTTGCCGGTTGGGGTACTACTTTGTATAGCAACGGTGCCATCAGTGGAGCCATTGGGGGTTCCATGATCAACGGGGGCTCTGAGGTCACCGATTCCTTCGTGCTTTCGTCCGACGCGTCGGTGACTGGGGTATCGAACGTTGGCCTGTGGGTAAGTAATGGGGACTTTCCGGTGGCGCTGAGCTGGGTTATCTCCACAGCGCCAGACGGGGCCGGGACGGTGGAGGGCTCCGGAGCGGGTGTTGGTTTGGGCGCGAGCTTCCTCGAGACCGTCGGCAGCTTCGACATCTACGCCGCAAGCTTTTCGACCGGCGCCGTAGCCCTCACGCCCGGCACCTATTACCTGGAACTGTTCCACGCGACGTCGGAGAATGCCGGCAGTGTCTTCTGGGATATCAACGGCGGTCCCTCCACGGCCGACTCGAACGGCGGACCCATCTCCTCTGAGTCGTTCGAAATCGACGGCAAAGTTCCCGAGCCCACCAGCGTAGTGCTGTTGGGCCTCGGACTGATGGCGCTCGCGGGTACGGCGCGGCTGCGCCGCCTACCGCGCTGACTTGGCTGGAGGACGGCTCGGTTGATGCATGTTTCCGAAGAGCAGTTGCAATCCTACGTAACCGGCGCATTGTCCGAGGAGGACTGCACTCGGTTAAAGTCTCACTTGGACGAATGTGGCAGATGCAGGACACGGCTGGCGAAAAGCCGCACCGACGTCCCCGTAGAGCCAAAATATTCATGCGGCTCGGGCATAGAACTTCAGCAAGCCTCCGAGGCGTTGGTGGCAGTGGATCTTCCGGCCCTTCGCCACAGCCATTGGCGTCAGTAGCTGGTTGTCCTTGCCCTGGTGGTTGCGTTCCAGATGATAATGAGCCGTGAATTCGGTCAGACTGCGCTGCAACGGACCTTCGCCAAACAGAACCAGCTTTGACAGGCACTCCTGTTTCACCGATCGAACCCAGCGCTCGGCATACGCGTTCAGATTCGGACTCTTGGCCGGAAGCATGATTGGTTTCACACCAGCCGCGGCCAACACGGACCGGAACGAGGCACAAAACTTCGTGTCCCGGTCATGCAGAACGTAGCGGCATCGATTCAGATAACCCCAGCTCTCCTGGGTCGCGGTCCGGGCGATCTGCTCCATCCACTCACCGTCCGGATGCCGGGTGATTCCGGCGATGGTGATCCGGCGCGTTTCCAGGTGAAGGAAGAACAGCACATAATAGGTCACCAAGCCCCGCCACTTCAGAACTTCCACCGTGAAGAAGTCCGCTCCGGCCAACACACTCATGTGTGCTGCCAGGAAATCTCTCCACGACATCGTGCGGCCGCGCTGGGGAGCCGGAGCAATGCCATGACGACGCAGAACGTTGCCCACGGTTTGATCCGAAACTGCGTAACCCAGGTTGGCCAGCGCGCCGACGATGCGGTCGTAGCCCCAGCCTGAGTTTTCCCGCGCCATCCGGACGATCAGAGCTTCCAGCTTTTCATCGAGCAGTGGCCGTCCAGGGTATTGACGATGTTTGGAGCCATCGAACTTTTGCGCGATCAGCTTTCGGTACCAGGCCAGGATCGTGTCGGGTTTGGCGACACAAACGATTTCCCGCAGAGCCTTCCTTCCCACGCGCTTGCCGATCTCGGCCAGGGTGACGCGTTCCGGATCGGACAATCGCAGCCGGGACGGAAGCTTGGTTCGGAGGATCCGGTTTTCCGCCGCCAGATACTCATTCTGCAAGAGCAGTTCCTGATTCACCGAACCGGTCACATACGCCAACAGCCGCACCCATTTACTGTTCCTCATCGCCTGTCTATCTTACTCGGTTGCCGTCAGTTCGAGTTGTTTGACCCCCGCAACTGGACGCGGGCTGCACACCTGCTGTAAGCGGAAACCCGGAGGTAGCTCCGGCTTTACGGGGGAAGGATCAGGGCAGCTGGAAGACCCAGACTGCGGGTGCGCGGTCCACGTTCTGGATTTCTGGAACAAGCGCCGGGAATGTCATCGCTTGCGCGCCGCCGTTACCGACGCCAATGGCAATGTACTGCTTGCCGTTGACCGTATAAGCAATGGGCGCGTTGCTGGGGACGTCGCTGAGGCGTGCCTCCCAGAGCAGCTTGCCGGTTTGGTCGTCGTAGGCGCGGAAGAAGCGGTCAATATCACCGTTGAAGACCACCCCGCCGGCGGTCGCCAGCGTACCACTCGACACCGGAGCGCGATGGCGCTCGGTCCACAGGACTTCGCGGGTCAGCATGTTCACGGCTTCGACGCGGCCATACCTGCCGTCCGAATCGGGGCGCGGACGCAGCGTCCAGCGAACGCCGGTAGAGAGGCTGCCACGGCCGCCCTCAGGCACCGGAGTCAAATCCATGCATGATTCGACCAGCGGAATATATAGGATTTTCGTATCCGGGTTGTAGGAACTGGGAAGCCAGCTCTTGGCGCCTCCAGCATGAGGGCAAACCATGTGCGCCTGTCCGTCGCCGGGGAGCGCCTTGGGATCGACGTTCTTCTTGCCGGTTCCCGGATCAATCGAGGACACGACGTTTTGCAGACCGAGGTCCTTCGAGTAGATCCACTTTCCGGTTTCGGCGTCAATTACGTCGTAGATCGCAGTCTTGCCGGCGGTCATGATGACAGGGCGCACGGTGCCATTGACCGGCATGCGGACGACCTGACGCTCAAAGACCCAATCCAAGTCCCACTGATCGTTGGGCTGATGCTGGTAATACCAGACGAGCTTACCTGTGTCGGGGTTGATGGCCAGCGTGCAGTCGGTGTAAAGGCCGTCGTTGGTTACGCCGGGCTTGTTGACCGGCTTCGCCAGAAGCGCGGTGTCGTAGGTCTGCGCGACACCGAAAAAGGCGAGGTTGAGGGCGGAATCGTAGCTTCCCGCGATCCAGACCGAGGCACCGTTCCGCTCTTCCGCGGTGTGACCATTCCAGCTGTCCCCGCCAGGTTCGCCAGGCTGAGCGATGGTGTTGAAGCGCCACGCTAGCTTGCCAGTTACGGCGTCGAGCGCGACGATGTAGTTCTTACCTGGAACCCGGCCGCCCGTCCCGATCATCACCTTCCCTTTGGCGACGAGCGGACCGCCAGTGAGGTTGAAGCCTTTTTCAGTGGCCAGTGCCTCGTCCCAGACCACTCTGCCGGTCTTGACGTCAAGAGCTACGACGTGCACGTCGGAAGTGCCCAGGTAAACTTTGTCGCCGTAGATCGAGATGTTACGCTTCACGCTTGCGGTTACGCCCTGGGGCAGCTGCCGCGTGTACTGCCAGAGGAGGTCGCCTGTGGCGGCGTCGAGAGCCTCGATCTTGTCGCCCGGGCTGTGCAGGAACATTACGCCGTCGTGAACCAGAGGTGTGGCTTCGTTCGCGCCGGGGGAAAGCGCCCAGGTCCAGGCGATGCGCAGGTTGTTCACATTCGCCTTGGTGATTTGCTTGAGCGGACTGAAGCCCTGATCGTCGAAAGAGCGCCGCCACGTGAGCCACTCGCCCGTCGGCGGGTTCTGCAGCATGGTGTCAGTCACGGGAGTGATCTTTTCGAGGGGGTTGACCTTTTTCGGCGCTGCGGGCAGCTTCACGCCCGCCGTGACTCCACCAGACGGCCCGGCGGGTCCGCCACGGCCCGGCGTGCCGGGAATCACGACTGAAGCGAGTGCCGTCGCATCGGAGGGGAATTCTGCGTTTCCAGTGGGGAGACCGTTCTGTTGGAGGATGTACGAAAGGATCTGCGCGTACATGGCGCCGCCGAGGCTTCCAGGATTGGCCGGAGGCATCTTCATGGTCGTGTAGTTGAACAGATCAGCCGCCGGTTTCCCTGCGTAATTGCCAATGAAACCCGCGCCCCGGAGAGGGGGAGCGAATTCGCCGTCATCGACGTTGGCGCCGTGGCAGGTTGCGCAGTTCTGCGCGTACGCGGCCTTTCCGGCGGCCGCCTGAGCCGAGGTGAAGAGCGGGCTCGCAGGTGCGATGACGGCGCGGCCAGGGCCCGCGGGCGCCTGGGCGTGCAACTGTACCGGAGTCTCAATAACAATCAGGGCCGCAATGGCTCCACAGAACACAGCGGCGAGAGCCAATTGGCGCACCTTCTGAATGTTGGTGAGTGTCATTCCTGGATCTTCCCTTTCGATAAGTATGTGAGTGAATTTATCAGATCCGCGCCCACGGGTGCTCAGTCGGCTGGTTGTGGCGAGGGAGGGATTTCCTCCGTCTGTTCACCAAAGGTCAGGCATGCGTTGATCGCGGGGCCGAACATTTCGAGCAAAACCGCCAAACGCGTGAACTGGCCAGACTTCAGGCTCAGGCTGGCTCGCGCGGATTCCGCCTCGTTCCTCTCACCGATTCACAACCATGAACCACAGAACTTGAGTTTCTGGAGAGAGGATGTCAAGAGGACAGTCCGCTCGAATGCGGCGCGTTCCAACACTGAGCCGCTGCCCTCCGCGCTTAGAAGCGGAAGCGCGCCACCACGGATCCATTGCGTGGACCGGGAGCGGCAAAGGTAGCCGCCAGAGGCGTCTGGACGTTGATATAGCCGAAACCAGCGGTGGTCTGGCCGAATTTGTTGACGGTCTGGGTTAAGGCGGCGTTGGTAGCTGCCGGAGAAGCGAAATAGGCGCGATTCAGAACGTTGCTAAACTCGCCGCGGATTTCGAGCGTCACCCGTTCCACCAGGCGGAACGTACGCCCGAGGTTCAGGTTCTCGCCCGGACGGCGGGGCTGCCGGTAGTCGGAGTAGTAAGCAGCGGAGCTGCTAAACGTGCCGGCCGGCGGATCGACCCAAGCGTTCTTGTTCAAGACAAAAGTGGTGTTGGGATCGAAGCAGTGGCAATTGACGTCCACCGTATAGAGAGGCTGCCCGGGCACGCGGTTCGCGAAAGTCGGCCGGAACAGAACCGAGTTCAGAGCGTTATTGGAAGTCGGCACAAGCAGCGGCAGGCCGCTGGCGTAGTTCAGCACCGTACCTAACTGCCAGTCGCTGACCACGTATCCAAGGAATCGATTTCCCACCAGTTTCGATTTCGCAGGCAGTTTGTAGTTCAAGGAAAGCACCGAAACCATCGGCTGCGATTGTCCGGAGATGTATTTATTGGTCGAGCGGTTGAAAACATCGTCCACCACGGGGTTAATGCCGGGACCGGTGACGCTGTCGTTTTCAGCACCCATTTGTAGCTCTTTCTGGTACGTGAAGGAGTACGAGAAATCCAGACCGTAGGAGTATCGTTTCGTTACCTTAAGCTGCCCCGAGTCGTACCAGGTCTTGCCGAGAGGCGCGCCGATGGCGCTCACCGTGGTGAATTGAGGGAACGGCCGCAGCGATTGGGCGACTGTCTGGTTAGCAGGGAAGCCGGGATAAGGCAGGCCAAATCCGCGGGACGCGGCCAGCGCCGAGCCGACGGTGGAGGTCAGTAGTGTGCGGTCGGCGGCATTGTTGATATTCAATCCGACAGCCGAGAGAATTTGGGGCGTCAGGGCGTTGTAATTCAACAGCGAGTTTCCCTGCCACCAGGCACCGCGGTTAGCCACATAGGATGCTTCCACGGCAAGGTTCCGGAAAATCTCGCGCTGCAAGCCGATCGACCATTGATTCTGGCGCGCCGGCCGCCCGGCGTTGGGATCGATCAGCGACATGGGCGATGCGCCGATGGTCGCCGGCGTCACGGGATAGAGGCCGTTGCTGAAATTCGGCCATGCATACTGCGCCGGCGTCAACGGTACACCATTCTGCAGCAGCATCGCGTACGCGTACGGAGACGGCGAGGTGAACGGAGTGGACGAGACGGCGCTGGTTGCCAGATTGGCGTTCGGCGTACCGGTGTAAACGATGCCCCAGCCCGCGCGCATCACGGTCTTGGAATTGAGCTGATAGGCAGCGCCCAAACGCGGTCCGATCGCATAGGGGTAATTTTTGGCGAAGTTGCAATTGCAGTAATTAGGCCCGAAACCTTCGAAGATCGGCGCACCCAGGCGGCCGCCTACGGTCGGGTCCGGAGTCGTAGGGCTGAAGTCTGGAGCACGTCCGTGCTCTTCCTTGGAATATGTGGAGTAGTCGTAGCGGATGCCGTAATCCAAGGTTAGCTTGCGGGTGATCTTCCAGGAGTCCTGAACGAATACGCCGGTTTGCGACTTGCCGCCGCGGGCATCGGTCACATTGCCGATGGTCCCGTTATCCACCATGCCCAACAGGAAGTCCGCGTAGGCAAATCCGGTGCTTCCACCGTTCAGGTTCTGACCTTGGGTGGAAGGCAAGCCGGTCTGATTCGGGCTGAACGTATAGTTGCCTTTCGCGGAAGTGTAGCTGATTACCGGATAACCTTCGAAGCGCAGCTCCCAGCCGGTCTTGTAGGTATGGTTGCCGCGCACATAAGTAAGACTGGAGTTAAACGTCGGCTTCACCATGCCGGAAATACTTTGCACCGGAGGACCCATGGGCACCATTCCCCCCTGGCCGGTACAAACCGTGCCTGCGAGTGTGCACAATCCATTGAACGTCGGGAAATTGCGGACATAGGTCTGGCCTTTCAGCCCCAATTGGGCATAGGAATCGTAAGTCAAAGTGGGCGACTTGTCTTCGAAGTCCAGGTGCTGGTAGCCGCCGCCAACGTGCAGCAGCAGTGTGGGCGTAATGCTGTAGTCGAAGTTCAGACGTTCGGTGTGCGAACCGATAAAGTTACCGCGCGCCTGGGTGATGGTATCCGGAAGCCCGTCCGCGTTGCCGGTTCCCGGCGAATACTGGCGGATATTGCTCGATTCCGACCAATACACCGACAGCTTCATTTTCGAACCCAATTGTTGATCGCCCTTGTACGCCGGGAAGTTGGTGATCGTGTGCGAAGGGAAAGAGGGAACGATGTTATTGACCAGCGCAGAAGAAGTAGCGAGCGGGATGAGCGCCTGAACCTTCAACGCCACTGGATCGAATCGCGATGCCGGGATGATGTTACCCGGAAACTGATCGCGCACCAACACGCCATTGACCGTGCGCTGCGTATTCGGATCATAAATCGCGTTCTCGGGAATCGGCCGGCCCAGCGGATCCGTGTTCAGGATGCGTCCGGTGAGTGCCTGGCTGAAGTTGCCCGCCCGGTACAGGTCCGTGGGCACGGTCTGCGGCGTCGTATCGTAAATCTGGCGCTGGCGGAAGTATTCGAGGTTCAGGAAGAAGAACGTCCTGTTGTGGCCATCGTAAATTTTGGGAATCCACAACGGACCGCCGACGGAGCCGCCAAAGTCGTTGCGGCGCTGCGTGTCTTTCAGGTTGGTGTACGGCTGCGCGGCATTGAGTGCTTCGTTGGCGTAGTAGTCATACGCGGTGCCGTGATACTGATTGGTGCCCGACTTCACCGTCATGTTGAAGTAGCCGCCGCCGACTTGCCCGAATTCCGCCGCGAAATTGCTGGTCTGCACTGCTACGTCCTGAATCGCATCGGCGCTGGGCTGGGTCATGACCGTGGAGAACGGCAGAAAGCGATCCGTGGCGTCCTGACCTTCGATCGCGATGGTCTGCGTGTTACTGACCGCCCCATTGACGCGAATCACGGTGTTGGAATTGAACATCGTCCCGGGGATCAGTTCGGTCAAGGTGTAGGTGTTGCGCACGCCCCACGTTGACGCGTTCGCAGCGCCGGTTCCCAGGATCGGCAGATCGTCCAGCTTCTGGCTGGTGACCGTGTGGCTCAACTCGCCGCTTTCCGTCTTGAGCAGTGTCACTTCCTCGGTGACAGTGACCGATTCAGTCGCCGAGCCGACTTCCATGGTGACGTCCAGGCGTAGCGTCTGCGCGACTTCAATTCCGATGTTTTGACGGACGTACTTCTTGAAGCCTGGTACGGTGACGGACATTTCGTACGTTCCCACCGGCAATTGCGCGATGGTGTAGTTGCCGGTGTTGGTAGACGCCGCCTCGTACACGGCTCCGGTTTGGACGTGCTTCATCTGGATCATGGCGTTCGCCACCACGGCTCCCGCCGGATCGGCCACCGTACCGGTAACGGTCCCCCGGTCGTTCTGTGCAAACGTGGAAAATGCCAGGAGAAAGAAGGAACAAGAAACGAGCCCGACTGACCGCATCACTCACCCCCTATAAGTTGCAAGAAGCCACCAAATCCATGGAATTTGCTGAGACTTCTCGCGTCGTGGAGTCTACACGAGCCCGGCGTCGGGGTCAAGGAGAACGCTTTGAGGACGCTTTGATGACTTTGATGACTAAGTTTCCATCGTGCGACAATGTCGCATTGGGATGTTGGGCGAGAAACTCCCGCACTGCCGTTACTGCCATGTGTCCGCAGCCATGCGCACGTCTCGCAGGTAGGGTCATGCTTCCGGCGTTGAAGTTCCGCCTTGATGGCTTTCAACTTTGCGACCATCCGTCGTCCGACGCCAGCGACATCGACTATATCTTGATCCAAGCGTTTGGCGGCGGCTCGGTCAGTCTCGGAATTACCTCCTTTCAGGCGGTGCAGTAAGCTTGAGCGCTCCGGTACGGTTCGACTGAGGGGGGCGCGTGGTATGGAAGCGCCCCCTATTCAGATTCCCGTCTCGGGCGGAGCGGCGATTTCGCCGGTCACGACTCCGTCCACTTCGACTTTGGCGTGGGTGACGCGTTGGACTATCGCTCGCATATGAGTTCCGCAGAGCTCGTGGGCCAACTCGCGCCGCAGCCAGGCGCGGGCGAACTGCCAGTCGCGGCGGACGCTGCGCTCGGAAACACTGAGAACGTTCGCGGTTTGATAGTCGACGGATTCCTCCCCACAAACACTGGTTACCTTTCACGAAACACTGGGATCCTCTCATCTCCTTGCTGTTCTCAACCGTCCGTCCTGATCATTCTGTATTTGGGTCAAGTCTTTTGTGCGGCCGGTTCGGCGCATCGCCGCGATCCAGTCCAAACTCCACAAACCGGCGCCTGTAATAGCGATGTATGTGAATACCACCACGTAAAGCAACGTTTCGTTACCCCCGTTTCGGATCGGCCAGACGCTGCGAGGAGCGGCTGCGTAGACATACGCGGCGATTGCGGCCACAGAAGAGAGGAGGGCCGCGGGCCGAGTGAACAGCCCAAGCAATAAAAGGACACCACCAACGATCTCCCCGTAACCCACGGCTCGTGGTAAGAGGTCGAGCGGCATGGGCACCGCGCCGCGTCTACCAGCTAAAGCCGGGAGCAGGTCGAATGCAAGACGGAATCCGTGAAGAGAGAATGTGAAGGCCACAATGATTCGAAGCACAGAACGGCCGTATCCTTCCCACGAAACAATCCTCTGCTTCATAGTCGGCGCTTCACGAGAGCCATTCTTTTCGATCAGACGATCCAGGCTCCCCGGACCAGCTCCAGCGGTAACCAGCCACAAATAGATGTAGCAGAAGAGCGCGGCTTCCTCGCCGCCGTTTTGAATCGGGAAGAACCCTCGCGGCGCCCAGGACCTGAAATACGCCACGGCCATTTCGCCGCACAGTACGAACGCAGTCATGCGCGTGAACAGGCCCAAAGCGATAAGCGTTCCTCCCACCACCTCCAACGGACCAGCAAACCCGCGCAGCGTGCCGAAGTTATGGTCGATCCGGCCGCCGGCAAATCCCCAGAGTTTCTCCGCTCCATGTTGCAGGAAGAGCAGGCCGACGATGATCCGCGCCACGCTGAGGAGATAGGGTGCTGATCTCATGGGGGCATTCTACACCAGCTCCGTATCTGCCGCGAAGATACGAACGATCGTCACGACCGATAAACTCTCCCTGGAGGTACGTCCTACGGGGAAACAGGCGCCAAGGGCCAGCGTGTTCGATTGGTCCTCGCGGTTCACGGCGGCGGGTCTTGATTTTGGCCGCTTCACGGCGGCAAAGCCCGCGAGCGTTCCGCCGATGGCTGCCGACACTCGCGCTGCGTGGACCGGCACTTATGCCGAAGGGCGATTCGAGGAAGTCCGCGTAGAAGCTGCGTCCTGGGAAGGCCATCCGGTCTTGTTTTCCGTGACCGGCGACTGGATTGAGAACGAACGATTACAACGTCATGGTGGCGAATTCATAAATCATGCCGCGATGGGAGTCTGATACAACCCTCGGCAGTGACTTTGCCACCGATAGGAGCAGAGATGTAGGGGTGCAGAACCGACCGCACCCGGCTCCGGAAGATGGCCCTCCAACCCAGCATGCGTGCGATGAGCATTATAGTAATGTTGGAAAGCGGTGAGTTTGGTCTCCAAATCTGACACAGTCCAGAACAGCATTCGGTCGAGAAGCTCGCGCCGAATGGTGCCGATCAGCCGCTCGACAAACGGATGCGACAGGGGCACGTAGGGAACCAGCGGGAGTTCTCAGATCCAGGGGGCGAATGGACATCCGCCAGCGCGCCTGCAAACGAATTCACAAGGTTCGCGGAGATCCACAAGCTCGAACGGGTCCTTGGGGAATGCGTGACCGCATTAATCGACGTATTTGCCGAAGCATCCTTAAGTCTCGGGTCAGTAGAGCTCTACCGCACTCAGGTCGAAGCAGAGGCGGCAAGAATTCTTAGCTGGGCGATTGGACAGGTGAACCAGAAAGATCGCCGCTTCCTGAACAGAGCTTCTCTTGACGAGGCGGTTAAGCGACGGGTCTCGGCATGGGTTGGCAAGGCTGAGGGTGAGATCGCGCCGCCGGGATGGATGTCCGAATCGGAACCGACGCGGCCCGGGCGTCAGGACGAGTCAACGCTGATTGAAGAAGCGTCGCCACCGCAGGTTGAGGCTAAACGCGAGGGCAAGAAACCGGCGAGGCGGAACGAGAGGTACGAGGGGATCGACCAGGCATTGCGTGATTTCGCTGCGGCGCGGCCCAAGAACCATGGAGAAGTTTTCCGGCTGCTCGACGATCGTAAAGTCGCGATTCCCAATAGGGAGCCGTTCAAAACTGCTGGCGGATGGCTAAAGGGGTTTCAGCAGAACCCTCATGCAGCGAGCGTGTGGCTCTCACAGGCATGGGGAAGATTGGGTCTCCCTGCTTTCGCCCCAGGCCCCAAAAAGTAGTTTCAGAAACTACTTTTGCCACCATTTTTCTCGTTCCGCAACATGTTTCTAGTCAGAGGCTTGCCTGAGATTCCTACGTTTCTCAGAAACTAGAACTGGACGATCTCAACACAAAGCCGCAAGATTCAATCAGAAATCGCTTTTCTGATTTCTCCCCTCGCCCTGGGGTCATCGGGAGAGCAGAAGCCGGAGGACTACCCATGCTGTTTGAGGGGCAACAATTGCGTGAACTCATCGCCCGCACTCCGAACGAAATCGAGCTCCGCAATGCGCACGGGCGTTGTTGCCGCACGCTCTCCAGCGTCCAGGCGCTCGCTTTGGATTTGGATCTGTTCATCGGCATCGGAAATCTGCGTCGCATTCGATTCCTGCGCAGCCGTGCACAGAAGTTCGCGGTCAACACCGGAAGCCGCACCACGCAGCGCCTGAAAGGCGAGGCCGGAATAAACAGTGCAAATCCGCTCATTCGGGAGCATCGGCCAATTCAGAGTAAATGACTAAGTGGGGTATTTACTTCACTCAGGTGACCCCTACCGGTTGTGGTCGGCGTCTGAGCCGACGGCGGCACACCTGACCAGAGATTTGTATGGCACTGGATCGACGACAACCGCCTGCTGCACGAG
>Ga0316363_10003209_pt1 | contig 11844 bp, 3 predicted proteins | sample Sb_taG_3_FD_200459 | JGI IMG/M metagenome (GOLD analysis project Ga0316363, IMG submission 200459) | Peat soil microbial communities from Weissenstadt, Germany - Sb_50d_a_PC metaG (v2) (version 2) | ecosystem: Environmental > Terrestrial > Soil > Wetlands > Peat | place: Germany: Weissenstadt...
GCCCTGATGACCCTTTCTGCGAACCGCGGCACGTTCGCCTGTTTCGGACACCTAACGGCTCGTGGTACGCCGAGCACAATCGGACCCAGAACGGCCTCTGGCTGCGAATGTCCCAGATCGTGGTGGACTCCGTCGTCCGGTTCCAGATCGGCGAGCAGCGTTTTTTGCTCAAGGTGTAACGACGAATGGGCCTCCGAACAGTGGGCCCAGCTCACAAACAGCTTAATGATTCAGGCCACTGAAGTTGGTTCCGATTTAGTTTCCATCCGTGTTTCATCCGTGGCCGAAAACGAATTTGAAGATGATCTAGCCACGGATGAAACACGGATAAAGGCAAGATTCATTGGGCGATGCCCAAGCCCGCAGGGCCCGCATCTCAAGTTTGATGGTCCCCAGGTTGATGAAGGAGTCCGCGATGGCCGCCCCCGCCGCTGGGCACCCGTCTGACAAGACCTTGCAGTCCTATGGCCTGGGCAAGCTCGATGACGATTCTGCGGACGCGGTCCACAAGCACCTGGAGCAGTGCCCGGATTGTCGGAACCGCGTCGCCGCGATCTCCCCGGACACCTTCCTCGGCCGGCTCCGCGACGCCCAGGCCCGGCCCGACTCGCCTGTACGGATCGTCTCCTCGCTCGCCGGCCTGTCGATGCTGGCTGGCGGCTCACCTTCCGCGGCACCGCCTCCGGCCAGCACGCTGCCCCCGGGCCTGGCCGACCACCCTGACTACGAGATCCTCCGCGAGCTCGGCCAGGGCGGCATGGGCGTCGTCTACCTGGCGGAGAACAGGCTCATGGGCCGCAAGGAAGTCCTCAAGGTCGTCAGCGGCCACCTCATCAACCGCCGCGGCGTCCTCGACCGCTTCCTCGGCGAGATCCGCAACGCGGCCCAGCTCCACCACCCCAACATCGTCACCGCCTACGCGGCCCTCCGCATGGGTGAGAGCCTCGTGCTGGCCATGGAGTACGTCGAGGGCCTCGACCTGGCCCGGTTGGTCAAGGCCCGCGGGCCGCTGCCGGTGGCCAATGCTTGCTACTACGTGCACCAGGCGGCCCTGGGCTTGCAGCACGCGCACGAGCACGGCATGGTCCACCGCGATATCAAGCCCGGCAACCTCATGCTCGCCCCCCAGGGGTACAGGGCGGTGGTCAAGGTGCTCGACTTCGGATTGGCCAAGGTGAGCCGGGAGGTTCCGGCGGACGGGACGCTGACGTACGAAGGCCAGATGCTCGGCACGCCCGATTTCATCGCGCCGGAGCAGAGCATCGATGCCCGCAACGCCGACATCCGCGCCGACATCTACAGCCTGGGCTGCACGCTCTACTACCTCTTGACCGGCGGGCCGCCGTTCCAGGGGACGAGCCTGTATGACATCCTCCAGGCGCATCACTCGAGGGACGCCCTGCCGCTGAACCTGGCGCGACCGGAGGTGCCGGTGGAGCTGGCGGCGCTGGTGGCCAAGATGATGGCCAAGGAGCCGGAGCGGCGGTTCCAGGAGCCCAAGGAGGTGGCGCAGGCGCTGACACCGTTCTTCAAGAAGGGGACTGTGGCATCGGTGGGATCGAAGCCGGACCTCTCCCAGGTGGGACAACCGGAGGCGAAACAGGGTAGGGCCAGTGCGGTCTCGGCGCCGACGCGGCCAGCCACGGAGATCGCGCCGGCACCGGCGCCCGCGGCCAGGAAGCCGTCGGAGCCGACGCGACCGGGATCGATCTTGGAGGGCCTCATCGATCTCCACGAGACGGAACCTCTATTCGACCCGGTTTTGGATACGCCCCTTCCCACTGTTCACACTCCTTCGCCCTCCTCATCCCCTGTCACTCCGGCCCCTGCGGAGGCGCCGGCGTCGGACGTTGAGCCGGGACTGGCCGATTTGTTCGCCGAGGTCCGGCAGAGCGCGCGGCATGCAGGACCGAAAGCGAAGAAGCAGGCTACGTCTCGCCCGCTCGCGGCGCAGGGTCAGTCGCCGGCCTCCTCTCGTCCGCTTGTCGCACTTTGGCGTCGCTGCCAATCGGCCCTTCCGCCCCGTTTCCGCACCCGCGGTTGGCTTGCCGCCGCTGGGGGCGCAGCCTTGGCGGGCATAGTGTTGTTGGGCGTGTTGTTCACCCTGCGGACGTCGGAAGGGACGCTCGTCGTCGAAGTCGATCCGCCCGCAACCATCCAGGTGCTTGATGCTGAGGGCAAGTTGCTCATCGAGCAGAAGGCGGGCGCGGAGAAGGTCGAAATCAGCGTTGTGCCGGGCAAAGGCAAACTCCGCGTTGTGAAAAACGGCGTGGAACTGCTCACCAAAGAATTCTCCTTGCTCTCTGGCGGGCGGGAAATCATCAACGCGAGGTTGGAACCGCCGCCGATACCCGGCATCCGCTACGTCCGCAGCAGCGCCAAACCTAACGGGGATGGGCGGACATGGGCAACCGCCTGGAGCGACCTCTCCGCAGCGATTTCCGACGCTGAAGCGATCGCCGGCCATTGCCCGATCTGGGTGGCGGCGGGAACGTACCGGCCGGGGTCCGCGGGTGCTCCTCGAGAGGCAACGTTCCACCTTCGCGGACGCGTGGAGCTTTTCGGCGGGTTCGCCGGCGACGAAACCCAACTCTCACAGCGGAAGCCGGAACAGAATCGGACCATCCTCAACGGCGACCTTAAGGGCGACGATCAGCTAGGGTTCCTTGCCAACGAGGAGAACGCATTCCACGTTGTCACGATCGATCAGAGCGACGCCAGGCCGACTCTCGACGGCCTCACAATCACCGGCGGCAATGCGAACGGTGGTGGCGACAAAGCAATGGGTGGCGGCCTGTTCTGCGCCAACGGGGATCCGTTCGTGAGAAACTGTCGCTTCGAGGGAAACTCCGCTGCCGGCCACGGCGGCGGCGCCTACAACTATCGCAGCGGCGCGATCTACTCTCATTGTGAATTCCGTCACAACCGCGCCGGCCGCGGCGGCGGCATGCACAACCACGGCGACGTCAACAATCATGGACAGCCCAACAAGCCGCCCGTCCGGCTTGTCCATTGCACATTTGAGCGGAACACGGCTGCCGCCGGCGGCGCGCTCTTTTCCTGGTGGGCCGATCCGACGGAGGTGTTCAACTGCCGCTTTCTGCGCAATGAAGCCTCCGGCACAAACGAATTCTTCGGCGGCGGCGGCCTTTACAACGACGCCACCGCCATGTTGCTCGTCAACTGCGTCTTTGTGGAGAACCGCAGCGCCGGTTTTGGCGCGGCCATTAGCGCAAAGTTCGTACCCCATGCCAGGCTGGTCAACTGCACTCTGGCGGAGAATGCGACTCAACTGCCAAACGGGCACGTTATCCATGCTTGGAACGCGGCGATCGTGAACCTTGGCAACTCGATCGTTTGGAACTACAGCGGGCCGTCCACGGGCGCCAGCCTGCTCCAGGGGGTGGAGGCGAAGAACAGTTGCGTTCGCGGCGGCGCCCAGGGCGAAGGGAACGCCGACGCCGATCCGCGGTTCATCGACTTGGCGGGGGGCGATCTGCGGCTGCAACCCGGCTCGCCGTGCATCAATTCCGGCGACGATCAACTGGCGCCCTCCGACACGGTCGACCTCAATCAGAACGGCGATTGCCGCGAAAGAATTCCCTTGGATCTTGACGGCCAGCCGCGGTTTCGCGGAACCGTGGACATGGGGGCGTACGAGGCGCAGCATGATGCGGAAAAGGGTACGGGAACCGTTGTTCCGCCAAAGTTGCCTGAGAAACAGTTCGATCAGATTACCCCCAGCCAAATCGCCGAGATTCTCGAAAAGACAAATGGCAATGCGGAAAAGATCAACGGCAGCGACAACGGAATGAACCAGCTCCTTCCCGGGAGCATTGTGGTTTACAGGACGAAAGAAGGGCGATACGGGAAATTGGAAGTCTTGGAATACGGCTACAACTTGGTGGTCAGACTGGTGACGTACAAGGCCGACGGTTCTGTAATCGCAGAAAAGGACCGAATGGTGTTTAGCGGGACATGGCTGTACGATTTGGACCAGGGCACAGAGTGTGATCTCCCGCTAGAACCCAAGAGCGACATCTTTTGGGAGCAAGTCGACCGGGTGAGACGGTACTTGGCTCCCAGGAACGGCGCGCTGATCGCGTTGTTCAAGGCAGATAAAGCTGCGGGAACCGTTGTTCCTCCAGACGGGTTTTTGGTCAACACTCGCGACGGCCTCCGATTCCTCACCGCGGAAGGGAAGGTCAGGCAGCTTGCTGAAACGGAACGCCTTTGGGGCCACCTGAGTCGCTTCCAGAACAAAATAGCTGTCTACAACGGCCACCAAATTCGTGAAATCGACTGTCGGGGCAAGGTCCTGAACGTGATCGCCGTGCCAAACGGCGCGCGTGGCCACGGATTTGCCGTCCTGCCAAATTCGCGATTCGTCATCTTGGACAACGCCCAGGACAAAATGTATTTTCTCGATTCAGAGGGAAGTCTTCTGAAAACGGTCAAAATGCGCGACAAGCCTGACAACCATTTGCAGAACATCTATGGCATCGTTGTCGGCAATGACCTGGTGATGTCGGAGGATGGCGACGGGCAACTCTTGAAAGTTGACCTAACGACTTACGAATGCTCTGTCCTTCGTAAACTGAGAATACCCGGCCGTAATTTGGGTGCGGTTGCGTATGACCACGGCACATTCTACGTATGCGGCGCCCAAGAGATCCATGCCTTTGCTCAAGGCCAAGAGCCGCGACTGGTTGCCCGCCTGGACAAATGGAACATCACGGGAATCGTGGTGAAAGGCAAGTCGGCGTATGTGTCCGTGAATTTTACGGGCCAGATTCAGAAGGTCGATCTCTCAACCGGGGCTGTTACGGTGTTTGCGGAGGGGCTTAATTATCCGGAAAAGATTATTGACGTCGGAGCAGAAAAAGCTCTTGGAACCGCCGTTGTTCCGCCGGACCAGGTTCCGACGGCCGATGCCGTGAACTGCAAACTCCGGCCGCGGCAAGGGATGTCCGGTTTATCAGTGAACTATTACCGGCCCATGAGAATCACTTTGTCTGCGGAACCGACGAACAAACCCTTGGCGGAACCGCGGTACCGTTCGAAGAAGCCGCTCTACGGCACGATCGTCGTGGGGACCGGTCCGAATAATCGCATTACGGTGGTCTTGGACGAGCCTGACGACGGGCCGCCGCGACTCTTCGTCGATCGCAATAACGACAAGGATCTCAGCAACGATGGGCCGGGCGAGTCCACCCGCCAGTCCGCCGAGGCCGCGACCTTCTCGAACGTCGTGATCGACGTGCCCTATGAAACAGGGCCGGTTCCCTCCACCTACAGCTTCTATCGGTTCAAGACCCGATTACGCGACTCTTTGTTCTACTATCGCGACTCCTGCCGTGAGGGCGAAGTTGTTTTAGACGGCAACCGATACAAACTCGCCGTCCTGAATGAGAACGGCGACGGCCGTTTCGACGATCTTCGCAATGGTACACTGATCATCGACCTGAATCAGGACGGCAAGCTTGAAGGCAATACGGACTCGGCGGAGTCTTATAGACTCGACGAGCCTTTCAACGTGTACGGACAGGTCTGGGAAGTCGCCTCCTTGTCGCCCAACGGAATGGATCTTTCGTTCCGGCGATCTACGGCCAGAGTGCCAAGCAAACCATACTTCGATCCGGGCTCCACGGCTCCGACGTTCAGCGGAAAAGGATTGGAAGGCGAAACGGTCGATCTAAAGGTCGCCGCAGCCGAGTCGCAATACGTTCTCCTGGACTTCTGGGCGTCTTGGTGTCCACCTTGCCGGGACGAGTTCCCATGTATGCGGCGACTCCACGCCCGGTACAAGGACCATGGCCTGCGCATCATCGGGATCACGATCGATAACGATCGCCAGCAAGCAATCCGCGCGGTCGCGCAGAACGAATTGAGCTATTCTCATCTGTTTGACGGACAAGGTTGGAAGAATGCAGTCGCTCAACTCTATCGCGTGCATGGGGTTCCTAAGACATATTTGCTCGACAAGGACCTGAAGATTGTTGCTGTTGATCTCCGCGGAAACGCCCTGGAGCAGCGAATGCGGGAATTGCTCGGAGAGGGCGAAAAGGACGTAGGGGCCGGCCGACGGCAGCCCCCGCCTGTGCCTCTGGCGCCTCCAAAGCCGAAGCCGAAGGAAGCGGCCAATCCCTTGATTCAAATCCTGCCAATTCCCGAAATCGCCGCGTATGCCGGCGAAGACCATGTCGTCCCCATCCGCATCGAGCGGAGCGGCTACGACGGGCCGGTCAATCTGCGACTGGAAGGACTTCAAAGGAGCCTCACTGCGGCGGCCAGCACGATTCCGGCCGGCCAATCGCGGGTCCTCGTCGACCTGGCGATAGCCAAGAATGCCGAACGGACGGAGAAGGAAGTCCGCACGGTCGCGTCCTTCAACGGCGTCACATTGGAAGCGCCGCTGCGACTGGCCGTCGCCAAACGCCCCGTCGTGCGGCCGTTCACCGTGCCGCTCAATGGCCTGTGCGGACGCCAGCAGATGCTGCCCGTCAGTTTCGGGCCGGATTGGCTGGGGAACAACAAGCCGGCCTCGCCGGCCGCATGGCTGGCGCCGGGCACCTTCGCCGGACTGGCGACCAAGGCGGCGCTGCGATATCCGCGAATTCCCGTCGCCCACTACGTCATGGAGATGGAACTGGAGATGATGACTCCCGAGACCGGCTTGCGGATTTGCCTCGGCGACCATTTTACCGGCGTCCATCTGAGCATCTATTGGAAGAAGGAGCGGCAGAAGTTCGAATGCTGCCTGATGGAATGGCGATACGGCGGCTGGGGGTGGTGCGGCGGCCGCGACTTCGAACTGCACGAGCGCCTGCCGCTGAAATGGATCGTGTTGGACGGCCGGCAAGTGCTGTGCCTGAAGAACAAGCCGATTCTCAGCGTCGAGTTCCCCTGGCCCGCCGATCTGACGCTCACCATCTGGTCGGAGAATCCGGGTTCCGCGTTGATTCATCGCTGCTCTTTCCGGCCCGCGCGGGAGGAAGAGATGCAAGTGCTCGACTGGCCCATGCCGCAAGACGACCTGTCGTTGGACAAGGAGGCGGGCAAGGCGCGTTTTGACGAGCTCAAACACGGGCTGCCGCGCCGCCCGATCAAGGGCAAGAACTTCGCCGTGCTGAAGACCGACACGCCGATGGTCTGGATCGCGCCGGGGCAATACGACATGGGCTCCACCGATCCGAAGGGACCGGGAAAACGCCCGGTGCGGGTCTCGCAGGGCTTCTGGATGGGGAAATTGGAGCTTACCCAGGGCGAATGGAATGCGATCATGCCGACGAACCCGAGCCATTTCCATGGTTCGCCCTACCTGCCCGTGGATTCGGTCACGTGGCAGGACGCCATGCTCTTCTGTGCGGCGCTGAACAAATTGGAGTTCAAGCGGCATCATCTTCCCACAAATTATTTGTATCGATTGCCGACCGAGGCGGAGTGGGAGTACGCCTGCCGCGCGGGGTCGAACGACGAGTTCAGCGTGAAACGCGAGGACATCGCCTCCCGGGAAACCAGCAACCGGCTGCCGCGTCAAGTCGGCGAGAAGGCGGCCAACGCCTGGGGGCTGTTCGACATGCACGGCAACGTCATGGAGTGGTGCATCGATGCCTGGCACGATTATCCGAAGGATGACGCCGGAGTCGTTGTCGATCCGTTTCATCCGGGCAAGGCCGATAGCGATGCGTTCGTAGTGCGTGGCGGGGCATTTTGGATGACGCCTGACGCCTGCAACAGTTCCTGGCGAGACCGGAGCCAATCTGAGCCTGCGAACGGATACCGCGGGTTCCGGCTGGCGCTGGGCCCGGCGTTGAATGCGTCAGCGCAGTGAGGAACGATGCACGTTCATTAAGTGCGTGCGACGAGGAAACCTCCCGTGAGACGCCAAAATCCTTGGAGTGCATAGGGTCAGACTTTGTTCTTGGTTTCGAAGACTACATGGAAGAACCAAAAACAAAGTCTGACCCAGCGCGCTTGGAAGAACCAAAAACAAAGTCTGACCCTGCGCGCTCGGGATCGGGCCGCGCGGGCCGGTCGAGGTGATCGACTCGGACATCACTACCCTAACGGCAGCCGCTGACAAAGTGATCCACGTCGGCGGGCCGCAGCCCTACTTGGTCAATTTCGAGGTCCAGTCGAGCCACCAGACGGACCTGGTCGAGACCACCTGGTTCCGCCAGGCGGCCCTCTTTCACCGCCACCGGCTGGCGGTACTCACCGTCCTGGTCCTGCTGCGCCCGGATGCCAACTCTCCCAGCCTGACCGGAACCTTTGAGCTCTCGATGCCAGACGGCTGGCAGACGAACCGGTACAATTACCGGGTGGTGCGGCTGTGGCAGGAAGATCCCGAGTCATACCTGACCGGCGGGGTCAACCTGGTGCCGCTGGCCCCGCTGACCAACGTCCCGGATGCGGAGGAGGAACTGCGCGGCCTGGTGCGGCACATGGCCGAGCGGATCAACGCTGAGCCGGAGCCGCGGGCGGCGAAACTCTGGACGGCGACGTATCTACTCATGGGATTGTGCTTCTCGAAAGAGTTCGCGTCTCGGTTGTTGGAGGGAGTGCAGAACATGCGAGAATCGACGACCTACCAGGCGATCTTGACAGAGGGCCGCAACGAGGGACGCGTCGGTGAGGCGCAGCGGATGCTGTTGATGCTTGGTGAGACTCGCTTCGGAGAACCGGACGAAGCGACCCGTGGCGCCGTCGAAGCAATTCTCGATGTCGAGCGCCTGGAGAGGATGACCAAGCGGGTACTTGACACGAACATCCAGGACTGGAACGGCCTGCTAGGCACGCCGTGAAGAACCAGCGTGCTACCTGAGTTCTGCCACGACACGATGAGGCCGCTCGATTTTATTGAGATTCGTCATCTCAGGATTGATGTAATTCACGCCGGACCCATTTATTGTCTGGGCTCGAATTCGAGGAGTCCAGGTCGGTCAGAAACTCAGAATTCGCGTTAAAGCTGAAATTCTCAACGAGTTACGCGCGGAAACCGGGCAGTTCCCAAGAATTTTGCATTTTTCGCGTCAGGTCGGGCGCGATAGCCGCCTTTCTTTCTGTAGACTGAGCCATTGACCCAACGACGGAGACTCGGACTCGAAGCGGGAGACCGATCCTTTGGACGCCCCTCCAGCTAACCACCCCACCGACCAGACCCTGAGTTCCTATGGCCTGGGCAAGCTCGACGACGGTCCGGCGAAGGCGGTCCACAAGCATCTGGAGCAGTGCCCGACCTGCCGGAACCGCGTTGCCGAGCTGTCCCCGGACACCTTCCTCGGCCGGCTCCGGGACGCCCAGGGCCGACCCGATTCCCCTGCGCCGATCGTCGCCTCACTCGCCGGCATGTCGATGCTGGCTGCCGGCTCGCCTTCCCCGGCACCACCTGCGACCAGCTCGCTGCCCCCGGGACTGGCTGACCAGCCTGATTACGAGATCCTCCGCGAGCTCGGCCAGGGCGGCATGGGCGTCGTCTACCTGGCGGAGAACAAGCTCATGGGGCGCAAGGAGGTCCTCAAGGTCGTCGGCAGCCACCTCGTCAACCGCCGCGGCGTGCTGGACCGGTTCCTCGCCGAGATCCGCAACGCGGCCAAGCTCCACCACGCCAACATTGTCACCGCCTATGCGGCGCTCCGCATGGGTGAGAGCCTCGTGCTGACCATGGAGTACGTCGACGTCCTCGACCTGGCGAAGCTGGTCAAGGCCCGCGGGCCGCTGCCGGTGGCCAATGCCTGCTACTACGTGCACCAGGCGGCCCTGGGCTTGCAGCACGCGCACGAGCACGGCATGGTCCACCGTGACATCAAGCCCGGCAACCTCATGCTCGCCCCCCAGGGGAACCGGGCGGTGGTCAAGGTGCTCGACTTCGGCCTGGCGAAGGTGAGCCGGGAGGTCCCGGCGGACGGGGCGTTGACGTACGAAGGCCAGATGCTCGGCACGCCCGATTTCATCGCGCCGGAGCAGAGCGTCGACGCCCGCAAAGCCGACATCCGCGCCGACATCTACAGCCTGGGCTGCACGCTCTACTACCTCTTGACCGGCGGGCCGCCGTTCCAGGGGACAAGCCTCTACGACGTCCTGCAGGCGCATCACTCGCGGGAAGCCCTGCCGCTGAACCTGGCGCGTCCGGAGGTGCCGGTGGAGCTGGCGGCGCTGGTGGCCAAGATGATGGCCAAGGAGCCGGAGCGGCGGTTCCAGGAGCCCAAGGAGGTGGCGCAGGCGCTGACACCGTTCTTCAAGAAGGGGAATGTGGCATCGGTGGGATCGAAGTCAGATATCTCCCAGGTGGGACAACCGGAGGCGAAACAGGGTAGGACCAGTGCGGTCTCGGCGCCGACGCGGCCAGCCACGGAGATCGCGCCGGCACCGGCGCCCGCGGCCAGGAAGCTGTCGGAGCCGACGCGACCGGGATCGATCTTGGAGGGCCTCATCGATCTCCGCGAGACGGAACCTCTATTTGACAGGATTTTGGATACGCCCCTTCCGGCGGCTCCGCAGGCGAGTCGACGGAACCTCCGGCCCTGGTCGACTGCGTTTGAGAAGCTGAGTCGGTCCGGGCCGCGTGCCTGGTGGGCCGCCGCCGGGGTGTTGCTGCTCGGCTTCGTCGTCGCTTGGCTGGTGGTTCCCAGGGTGAAGACCTCGAACGGGATGATCGAGCTGGTGAACCTCCCGAAGGATGCCGAGGTCCTGGTCGACGGCGAGGAGGTTGCCGTCACCTGGCCGGGCGGCGGCAAGCCCGCTGTGGTCACGGTCACCGCCGGCAAGCACAAGATCATGGTTAAGAAGGATGGACTTGAGATATCCGGCGACGAAGTGACCGTCCAGGCGGAAGGTAGAGAAAAGTTCACCGTGCGGTTTGTACCTCCCACCAAACGGACCCACGAACTTCCGAAAGACGACGGCCAGGCACCGATCAACAACTCGATCGGGATGACGCTCAAGCTGATTCCGGCCGGCGAATTTTTCATGGGCTCACCCGACGACGCCATCGAGGCTGAAAAGAACGAGAAACCCTCACACAGGGTGCGGATCACCAAGCCGTTCTACCTGGGCGTTTACGAAGTGACCCAGGCGCAGTATGAAGGTGTGATGGGCAACAATCCGAGCTACTTCTCCGCAAATGGCGGAGGCAAGGACCGGGTCGCGGGGCAGTCGACCGACCGGTATCCGGTGGAGAACGTTTCCTGGCTGGACGCGATCCAGTTCTGCAACAAGCTCAGCGAGAAGGAGGGTAGGAAGCCGTTCTATGAGATCGATGGGAAAGATATCCGGGTTCCGGACTGGAACGGGCAGGGCTACCGTTTGCCGACGGAGGCGGAGTGGGAATACGCCTGCCGGGCGAACGCATCCACTCCGACGCGCTTCTCGTTCGGAGACAATATGGCGGAGTTGGGACTATATGGGTGGTTCGTCGGTAACTCCGAGTGGCGAACGCACCCGGTAGGCCAGAAACGGCAGAATGGGTTCGGGCTGTATGACATGCATGGGAACGTTTTGGAGTGGTGCTGGGATTTGTACGGCGAGGGCTACTACAATCAGTCAGCCGCGGACGACCCGACCGGCCCCGCGGGGGCCGTGGACCGGGTCTTCCGGGGCGGTGGCTGGTACATCAGCGCCAGGGGCTGCCGCCCGGCGTACCGCACGTGGGTCACGCCGGAGGGCCGGGGCAGCAGCCTGGGCTTCCGCGTGGCCCGAGGGCAGTCTGGCCGCTGAGCTAAGGGCCCGAAAAACAATAATCGTTACACACTGGTTGTTTTGTGGTTGATCGAATAGTTCCATTCCCCGTGGAAGTTATGGGGGTGTAGGTCCACCATCGCCAACTCTGACTCGGTGACCTTC
>Ga0316363_10003223_pt1 | contig 11813 bp, 11 predicted proteins | sample Sb_taG_3_FD_200459 | JGI IMG/M metagenome (GOLD analysis project Ga0316363, IMG submission 200459) | Peat soil microbial communities from Weissenstadt, Germany - Sb_50d_a_PC metaG (v2) (version 2) | ecosystem: Environmental > Terrestrial > Soil > Wetlands > Peat | place: Germany: Weissenstadt...
GGGCCAGCAGGCAGGGAAAAGAACATCGCTGGCTTGCAATATGAGGATCAACTCCCCCATCACCCTCCTGCCGGGCGCAAGGAAACTGCGCACATTGCAGGGCGGTGGGCGAAGCCCACGTTAAGAATATCCGTGTATTCGGCCTCGACATTGAATTGCGGGGTGCCCTTGACGTAATACAGCACCTCCTGGCGAACTGCCATCCAGTTCTTCTGCGTTCCATATCCTCGCTGGTTGCGCATGGTGATGAAGCTGCGAGGCGCAAACGGTGCGCCGCGCATCATGACCATGAAGTCGGCGAGTGGTTGAAATCCGTCGTTTTGATCCGCACCCAGCCACACATAAAGTGACGCATTCTCCGCGAGAACGGCGTGCGTAAGGCGGACCCAGCGGCTAGACCACTCGATGTACTCCTGAATGCTTCGACGCTCAAAGGCAACCAGATTGTAGGGGGGATCTTGGATCGCCAAGGTGGGGAACGAGCCGGCAAGTAGCGCGGCGACCGATATAGCATCAGTCGCATCCAGGCAACCGACTCGATGCTTTCCTTCGGGATCCTGCCAGATGTCACCCGCCTTAAGTCTGCAATGCGGAAGAAGGCGCGCCCGCCATTCGGGTGAAGTGTCAAGCCGAGGTAGTGGGTTGTTCTTCATGATGAAACAGCGTACCGAGTTTGTCCCTGCGACGCCACCTCTGCTGGCTAACCATGGATTGGACAAAAAACTTCTTGATTCTTAACAAGTGCGTTCGGCGCTTTCACCAAGAGAAAGGATTTCCGTGATCTCGCGATTGGTTTATCTGCAGATTCGCGCCGATAGGCCAGCGACGCGGCTGTTGTGTTCATTGGGCGCCGGGCGCCATCATCTCGATGAGGAAGCCAAGCTGATTCTGGAGAGCGTCAATACCGATATTGGCGTGGGCGATTGATTGACTCCGTCCCGGAGGCGGGGAAACGACCGCCGGTGGGAAGCCTACTTCCTAGCGGGCACCGGTATCAGCTTGGGCCTAGGCACAACAATGCCGACGACCTGGCCGTGCCTCTGCATGAGCTGGGAAAAACTCAGGCGCAAGAATGCATGGAGAGCCGGCACCGCCCCGTCGGCCAGATAGGCACGGGCCAGGTGCGCCATGTGCTCGTCGTAACCGCGTTTGCTGTGCGAGTGAATCGCATACCTGCCCCCATGGCGGCGCAAGTCGCCATCGAAGGCTGGACTGATGTGGTAAAGCTCGTGGAAGAGCGTGATCAGCTTGTCATCGAAATCTTGATCGAGAAAGCGTGGCAAGCAGAAAGTCATCACATAGAGCATTTCTCGGTCGCCAACGAAATAGCGCTGCACCTGGTAGGACTTGCCGCGCCGCTTGCGAACCAGCATGCCATCGCGGAAGCGCAGAGGTGTCACGCGCGCCTGCAGGCCAAACGGCCGGCTGCTGCGCGCCTGAGTGGCGGCAAAGAGTACGCGATCGACATCCACGTGATGCAGATGCTCGGAGCGCGCAACCACGTCCGCGGTCAGGCGCCGGATGAATTTGCAGAAATCGAAAGGCCTCTCCGTGGGCCCGCTGGCCAGCCAGGGCTGCGCGGCAGCCTGCAAGGGATGTCGGCCGCCCGAACCGCGCGGAGCCCAGATGGCGCGGACAGGCAAAGGCTGCGCAGGATGATCCCACGAGCGTGCCAACGGAAATGGCGACAGCGCTTCCTCATCATGCAGGCAGATTGCAGTGGACACGTTCCGCCTCCTGTATCCGGGTCGACGAGATTTGCCGACCTTCAGCCCGCGAGGGGACCTCTCCATCCCCTCAATCCTAGCTCAGTTTGCCAGAGCCCCGACGTTGCGATGTTGGAGCGCTGCTGCTTGCCGGCGTTGAATCTTTTTCGCCGGCACGCAAAACTTCTTTCCCATTCTGCCCGACTTGTTCGGCAAATCCAGTAAATTCTTACCACCGGTTAGCCGATAAGACACTGGGGGATCACTTCACCATCTATACAGCCCGTCAAGCTGGCGCCGGCCGTGGAAACTGCGGCATCGATCCGGCCGGTCTGCGTCCACTTGTTGGCTTCGGGAGCACCCCGAGGAGAGAGGTCCTATGAAGACGAGGCTCCGCTTGCAGTGTCTGAGTTTGGCCGGGCTCGGTTTGGCGCTGGGGACTCTAACCGGTTGCCAAACATGGGTGGGGGGCATGACCCTGCCGTCCGGCCACTACCTGCAGCATCCTCCCCAATACTTCGCGCCGTCGCCGGCGTTTCCACTGTCGAACGAGTTGGCCACCATGGAAGCAGAGGAAGGCGGAGCCGTTGGCGGACCTGGCGCACAGCTGCCGCCGCCTGCAGTCGCGCCCGCTCAGGCCCCTCCACCGGTTCCAGTTCCGCTCCCGGCCGCAGGCCCAGGGCGTTAAGTCGCCCTGCATAATGGAGCATCTGCCGGGACCGCCAGCGTAACGCAAAGAGGCCGCGGACGAGCCCGGATTTGGCGGGCGAGCGCGTAGCTGCGCTCACCCGCCAAATCCGCATTCGTCCGCGGCCTTCTCATTTCTATTCCCACGCTCCCTTGCGCCGGAGCATTTTCACCGGAACCCCCTCCAACCGCTGGTGTTTGATGCCCTAGAGGAACTCAAAACCAGTTTCTCGCTCCAGGCTATCGCTCCGAGCCTTGGCATAGGCTAAAATCTACTAGGGGTTTGCAGCAGGAGCTGCTGCCATCGTGATTGCCGACCCACGAGAAGACACCATGCACCGCACTCAATGGATCGCAAGAATAAGCCGACCCGGCGTCCGCTTCCTGGTCATGTCTATCAGCATGGCCGCCGTGCTTGCTCCGAGTGCAAGCCTGGCCCAGAAGAAGGCGCCTCCCAATGCCAACAATAGGAAGGCGCAGCCGGCCAAGTCGGTAGCGCCGCCGCCACCCCGCTCCGCACTCCTCACCCACGAAGCCTGGCAAAACGCGCCGATGACACCTCTGCAAACCGGCGAGATCGACGCCCTAGTCGCCAAGGAACTGCAAGCAGACAAGATCGAGCCCGCCCAGCGCACCACCGATGAGCAATTCGTCCGGCGCGTCACGCTCGACCTGACCGGCAAACTGCCGGTGCCGGCCGACGTGACCGAGTTCGTCGCCGATCCAGATTCCCAGAAACGAGCCAAGCTTATCGATAAACTTCTCGCCAGCGACGACTACGCGCACCATTGGGCCCATTACTGGCGCGACGTGATCGCGTCCCGCGTCAGCGATCGGCGCGGCCTGGGCCTGGCACGAGCCTTTGAGGAATGGTTGACCAGCCAGTTCAAACAAGATCAGAAGTGGGACAAAATCGTCCGCGCCATGATCACGGCTGAAGGCTCTTGCCAGTACGACGACGACGGCAAGAATGGCGCTCTTTTCTTCCTGGCATCACATACTGGTGCCGACGCCGCCAATGAACAGGCTGCCGAGACGTCGCGCGTCTTCCTGGGCATTCAGATTCAATGCGCCCAGTGCCACGATCATCCGAGCGATCAGTGGAAGCGCGTGCAATTCCACGAGCTAGCCGGCTACTTCGCCCGGATTCGCGAGCGGCCCCTGAAGGGCGAGATGGGTCGGCCAAGCGGAGTAGAATTGATTTCGATGGCGCGCGGCGAACACGAAATGCCCAGCCCGCAAGACCCCAAAAAAACGTTGGTCACCTATCCGCGGTTCTTGGACGGCAAGGGTCCGGCCACCAATGTTGACGACAAGCAACGCCGGCAAGCCCTGGCGAACTCCATCGTCGACAAGAACAACTACTGGTTTGCCGGTGCCTACGTAAATCGCATCTGGGGCGAGCTGATGGGTCAGTCCTTCTACCAACCGGTGGACGATCTGGGGCCGCACAAGGAAGCAGTTTTCGCCTCCGTACTCACGCGCTTGACGGGAGCGTTCCGCGGTACCGGCTACGACGTGAAAGAACTCTTCCGCGCCGTCATGAACAGCGAGACCTACCAGCGGCAGATCCGCCTGGGCGAGACGAGCGATCAGCATCTCCATTTCGCCGCCGCCTACCCGACCCGGCTGCGTGCCGACGCTCTCTGGGATTCGCTGGTGGGAGTGCTGGGCAATCTCGGTCCGCCGCGCGACCCGGCCAGGCCTCGTCCGCAAGGTCCATTCGCGATGGCTCCAGGCCTCGAAGGTCTCTTCAAACTGGAATTCAGTTTCGACCCGTCGCTCAAGCCCGACGAAGTGGAAGGCAGCATCTCCCAGGCGCTGCTCCTCATGAATAATCCCTTGCTCAACCAGCGCATTCAGGCGAGGGGAACCAACCTCCTTGGCAGGATCTTGAAGTCCTTCCCGGATGACGACGCTGCCTTGCATAGGGTTTACTTGCGGACTCTGGCCCGCAAGCCGACGGACCGTGAAATGGAAAAATGCCGCACTTATATCAGCAAGGCAAGCAGCCGGACCGAGGCGTTCGAGGACATTCTTTGGGCGCTCGTGAACTCCACCGAATTTCAGACCAAGCGCTGACGACGGCTGGGGCGATCCGCCAATTCGCGCTGCACACATAAGGCGAGGGGCAAGTAACGATCTCCCCTCTCCACCGTACTCGGGGGAGAGGGGTTGGGGGTGAGGGGTTGAACTATCCCCGGCCAAGGCCCCTCACCCCCGACCCCTCTCCCCGGAGTACCGGGGCGAGGGGAGAAAATTTGCTACACGCATAGGGGCCGAACAGAACGGAGACCATTGATCATGACACTGCAATCCTTGATGCACCTGCAAACCAACAGCATGGGCGTCGTTAGCCGTCGCTCCTTTCTCCGCAGTCTGGCGGTCGGGGCAGCCGGCTATGGCATGCTCGGCTGGAAAGACACGCTGACTCTGCATGCGGAGGAACTCCGCAAAAAGGGCATGGCCTGCATTCTGCTGTTCATGCGCGGAGGCCCCAGTCAGCTCGAGACGTTCGATCCAAAACCCAATACCGACCACGGCGGACCGACGAAGGCCATCGATACCGCTGTTAGCGGCATTCAGATTGCCGAGGGGTGGAGCAACACCGCCAAAGTGCTCAACGACATCACTTTGATTCGATCGATGACCAACAAGGAGGGCGAACACCAACGGGCCACCTACCAGATGCACACCGGTTACGTTCCCACCGGGAGCGTCAAATACCCGAGCATCGGGTCGATTGTGGCTTCGGAGCTGGGGCCACAGAATTTCGATCTGCCGCATTTCGTGAGCATTGGCAACCGTGCAGCCACCATCGGCTCAGGCTTCTTGGGAATGCACGTTGCCCCGTTCGTCGTGTCGAATCCGACGCAGATGCCGAGCAACGTCGCGCTGCCCCAGGGCGTCAATACCGGCCGGTTCGGCCGTCGAGTGGGGCTTCTCGATCAGCTGGAAGAGGATTTCGCCGCCACCGGAGGCGGTCCGCGGGTCGAGGACCACAAGACCTTGTATGCCAGTGCAGCCCAGATGGTGCGCAGTCCCCGGCTCAAGGCTTTTGCGCTGGACCAGGAGAACGACGCCATCCGCGATCGCTATGGCCGCAGTCCGTTCGGGCAGGGTTGTTTGCTGGCCCGCCGGCTGGTGGAGCAGGGGGTCACTTTCGTCGAGGTCGAATCGAACGGCTGGGACACGCACGACGACAACTTCAAGCGCGTGAAGTCGCTGAGCGATTCGGTCGATCCCGGCTTCGCAGCCCTCGTGGGCGATTTGAAAGAACGCGGCATGTTGGAGCGCACGCTCGTAATCTGGATGGGAGAATTCGGACGCACGCCCAAGGTCAATCCCCGCACGGGTCGCGATCACTACCCGCGCGCGTTCAACGTAGCCCTGGCAGGCGCCGGCATTCACGGCGGGCAGATCATCGGTTCCACCAGTGCCGACGGCACCGACGTCAAAGCCCGGCCGGTCTCCGTTCCGGACCTGTTCTGCAGCTTCTACCAAGCGCTGAAGATCAATCCCCGCAAAGAAAACATGAGCACGCTTGGCCGGCCAATCAAGCTCATGGATAAAGGCCAGGCGGTGAAAGAACTATTCGCATAGTCGAATGTGAACAGGAGAGAACAGAGGGGATCTCTCTGCGTCTCTGTTCTTTTCTGTTTTGAGATTACAAGAATGCATCCCTTGTTTGAAAAGGCCTCCGGACTCACCGAAACGATCATCGCGGCGGCCATTGAGGTTCATCGTGATAAGGGACCAGGGCTGCTGGAGTCGATTTACGAGTGGTGCTTGATTAGGGAATTGGAATTGCGAGCACTGAATTGCGCAGACCAAAAGAGCGTGGTCATTAGGTAAAAGGGGTTTACCCGCGAAGAACCGTTGCGTTTCGATCTACTGATAGAGGACTGCATCCTCGTCGAAGTAAAAGCGGTCGAGAAGGTCCTTCCTATTCACAAGGCACAACTTCTCAGCTACATGAACATTCTCGACATTCCCCTCGGCCTCCTCATCAACTTCCACGAAATGCGTGTAACTGAAGGCGTCTCCCGCTTGATCTTACCTGGAGCAAATCTCTGATTCCTTCGACCCAGAATTGCAAAATGCATTTCTGTTGCCTCCTGTTCAAAATCGACCTTACCCAATTTGATAGAACGAAGAGCATGGCGGATGATCTGGATCGTTTCAATGATCGGGTGACCTCCTGTCGAAAGTGTCCGCGCCTGGTTCGTTGGCGGGAACAGGTGGCCCGGGAAAAGCGCGCAGCCTTTCGCGATGAGGAGTACTGGGGCCGGCCCCTGCCCGGATTTGGCGACCCCAAAGCCCGCTTGTTGCTGTGCGGACTAGCCCCGGCAGCGCACGGCGGCAACCGCACGGGGCGGATGTTCACCGGCGACCGTTCCGGCGATTGGCTCTATGCGGCCATTCATCGAGCAGGCTTTGCCAACCAGCCAGCCTCCCTCAATCGCAACGACGGGCTTCGTCTGGACGACTGCTACATCACTGCCTGCGTCCGCTGCGCACCGCCTGCCAATCGGCCCACGATTGATGAACGCGATAACTGCCTTCCTTATCTCGCGGAGGAATTGGACTTGCTCCCCAATGTTCATGTGATTGTCTGCCTCGGGGGATTCGCCTGGGACGGCGTCCTCCGCGCGCTTAAGAGCCTGGAAATCCGCCTGGCGCGGAAACCACGCTTCGGCCACGGCAGTGAAGCCAGCGCCGGCCCCTATCGCCTTCTTGGCTGCTATCATCCCAGCCAGCAGAACACCTTCACCGGCAGGTTGACGGAGCGCATGCTCGATAACATCTTTCAACGGGCGCGTGCACTTCTTTGATTCGGCGCGGACAGAATCGTCAGGGGGCATGAATGCCGAGTTCGGCGATCCTTCGGTACAGCGAGCTTAGGCCCATGCCCAATCTACGAGCGGCGTCTCTCTTGTCCGGCATCTGACGAAGAATTCGTTCGATATGCTGTTTTTCGAAGCGGCGCACGGCCTCTCCTAGATCGTCAACCAGCGCCGGGTCGCCTTCCATGGGAACGAGGTCGGGAGGCAGATCGGCTGGCGTGATGAGCGGCCCCTCGCCAAGGATCGCGGCACGCTGCAAGGCGTTGTCCAGTTCGCGGATATTTCCCTTCCAGCGGCCGGCGAGCAGCACTTGCATCGTCTCGTGGGTCACGCCGGCAAGGCGCTTCCCGAGTGTGCGTGCGTGGCCGGCCAGTAGAAACTCGACCAGTTCGGGAATGTCCTCCCGGCGCTCCCGCAACGGCGGCAGGGCGATGGTCACGACGTTGAGCCGATAGTAGAGGTCTTCGCGAAACCTTCCCTGTTCCACTTCGCGAGCCAGATCCTTGTTCGTGGCTGCCAGCACACGCGCTTCGACTCGAACCGGCTCGTTCGCACCCACGGGCAGGATTTCTTTCTCCTCGATGGCTCGCAACAGCTTGGCCTGGGTGCCGAGCGGCAATTCGCCGATCTCGTCCAGGAACACGGTTCCCGCAGCCGCGTGCAAAAACACTCCGGACCGGTCGCGGTCGGCTCCGGTGAACGCGCCCTTGCGGTGACCAAAGAGCTGATTTTCCAGCAAATCGTGCGGGATCGCGGCACAATTGACCGCCAGAAAGCGGGCAGTGCTCGCCGCCCCTTGATGGTGGATCGCACGTGCGATGAGTTCCTTGCCGGTGCCGCTCTCGCCGACCAGCAAGACCGTGGAACGCGTCGGCGCCACCTTGCGCACCATCTCCAGAACGCGTTGCATGGCCGGGCTGTGGCCGACGATGTGATCGAGTGGGTACGAGCGATGGAGTTCCCGGCGGAGCCACTGGTTTTCCTGCGTCAAATCGCGATAGGCAAGCAAGCGGCGGATCTTGCTGTGCACCTCATCCAGGACAATCGGCTTCATCAGATAGTCCTGTGCCCCGCGTTGAAACGCTTCGATGGCGTTCTCCACGGTGGCATACGCTGTCACGAGCAGAATAAACGTCTGTGGGCTGATTTTCAGGAGTCTTTCGAGGAGCTCGATACCGTCCATGCCGGGGAGCTGCACGTCGCACAGGGCAATGTCAAAACGCCGTTCGCTCGCAAGGGCCAGGGCCTTTTCGCCGTCGTCGCAAGCGACCACTTCGAACCCTTCCTGCGAGAGAAATTCGGCCAGCGTAGCGCGGATGAGAAGTTCGTCATCGACAATCAAAACGCTTGCGGGCGAGTGCGTGGCCGGCGGTGTGACTTGGGCGGGCATGGAATAGATGACTCCGCTAATCGAATCGCGAGGAGCGCCGCGCGAATATCAGGCTTCCACCTTGGCAGGCACGGCCGATGTCTTGCGCGCTCCCTTGGCTGACTCCGCGTGCACGGGCAGCCGGACACAAAAGGTTGTGCCGCTGCCAGGCAGCGATTGAAATTCAATCGACCCGCCATGGTCGATGACCAGCTTGCGCGTGACAAAGAGGCCCAGGCCGGTGCCATGTTTCTTGGTCGTGAAATAAGGCTGGAAAACACGGGCGGCTTCTTCTGGGCCAATGCCACAGCCATCGTCGCGGATTGTCACCAACAGTTGTTCGCCTGTGCAATCCGCCCTGATCTCGATCCGGCCGCCTTTCGCCGTGGCATCCACGGCATTCAGGATGAGGTTCAAGAACACCTGAACGAGCTGATCGCGCACGCCGTCCAGCAGCGGCAGCTCGAGGGAAAGGTCCGACTCGATATGCCTTCCTTTAGTGCGTTTGTAATACTTCGCGATACCCAGCGCTTCACGAAGAATATCGTGCAAGGCAACCTTGGCGCGCTCCGTGCTGGCGGGCCTGCTGAAGTTCGTCAGCTCCCGGAGGATGGTCTGAATGCGCTGCAGTTGCCCACTGACGAGCGTCAGCTTCTCACCGGTATACGAATCACACTCGCGCCGCTGCCACATCTGCACGAGGGAGCTGATCGAGGTGAGCGGGTTGCCCACTTCGTGGGCGATCCCGGCGGCCAGTAGTCCGAAGGCCGCCATTTTTTCCTGCTGCAGGACATGCGCCTGGGATTCTTGCAGCTCCCGCGTACGATCGGCAATGCGGGCTTCCAGTTGAGCCTGGTTCTCTCGCAAGGCGGAATTGAGCCGCGCGAGATGGTCGCCCACATGCTTGAGCAAAAGCGCCATGGCATCGCTCGCCCAGGTGACCCAGCCGAGCACGACCACGGTCAGGACAAGCACAATCGGCCTGCGCTGCTCCTCCGGCAAGGCAAGGTACAGAGCCAAGCAGCTCGTGCAGTGCAGCGCATACGTGGCATAGGTGACGCGCGAGGAGTAGCGAATCGCGCAACAGACAAGTGACAGAAGATAGTAATACCGGAACGAGCTTTCCAGGCCGCCATTGTAGAAGCACAAGAGGCCGATGAAGAGCGCTTCCATCACCGAGATCGACAGTGGATACCGCCCGAGGAAAACGCGGCCGCGCAGGCTGTAATACGTATCCATGAGAGCATAGACTGCTCCCAGGGACAGGATCGCATTCAAGATCGGCTGGTGCTCGGCAGCGTGCTCATCGAAGTTGACGAGAAGGTAGCCGACCAGAAGGCCGAACCAGCGGATTTTGACTGCAATCGTCTCTGCCGCCAGTTCCCAGTGGGAGGAGACGGGGTACGTGCTCGCGATGGCCATAGATCAAAAGGGGCCTTCTCAAGTAGAAACACCAGGGCTGCCCTTATTATAGCCAGGCCATCGATGCCCGCAGGGCGATCATTTGCCCATTTCCCCGCCTCGATCATTTTGAGACTATCAAACAAGAAAAACCGCGTGCGCGCAAAATTTGCAAGTTGCAAAATCCGCGGAAACCACGGGCTTTTTGCTCAGCCTGGGAATTATGAGACTGGAGCGCCGAAATTGCAGCCAGCGCGGAGGCTCAAAAAGTGCTAAAAATACGGACTTTTTGCGTTGTGATCATTTTGGGACTAAAAAGGCACCTTGGCGCAAAATGCATTTTGAGGGTCCAAAACGAGCTTTTCACAAGATATTACAGATTCTTTTAAGGTTTACTTTGGACGGAGTGGCTTCTCATAATGACGCCAATCTCCCGGAAAACTGGGGAAACTTTGAAGAAATGCTCGGCTGGGGATCTCATCGATCACAAAGGGATCGATAGTCTATCCAAGACATGTGGTCTGGAATGCCTCCGCAAAGGTGTCGTTTCCGACCTGACAATGCAGCCAGGCGGTTGCGTAGTGGTTTTGGCGGAAACTGCTCTAGGAGATCGCACCCAGCAGCCAGAGCACCCACGCCGCGACGCTCAGAACCTTGGCCGTCCCTTCACCACCGTCTGACGAATTGTGCACGTTTTCGAAAAAATCGCTCAGACGAACTTCGATCCAGCGCTGGGGGTTTCCCCTGTCATCTTGGGCGTAGACGAGAGTCGTCGTTTTGCCAATTTCCACGGTCTTGATTGCTAGAAGAGTGTTGCCCGCCACGAGCGTGTCATGCCGGAGCGCCTTCTGCACGTTGTTTTCGCGCACCGACAAGTTTATGCGCACTTTGTTCGCCGGCCTGTCGGACACCTTCACATCCAGAGCGAGTTCCGCCGTAGCAACATCCTGTTCTTTTGATCGATCAAGCGTCCATACGCCGCCCTGGCGCACAAGCCTGGTGTGAGGTGCCTGGGAGACGACAAGGGCTGGAATTTCAATTTCCTCCTTGCCTTTCGGTCCGACTCTCACCAGTTTCCACTGCAATCTGTACGATTTGTGGGTGTTGGCGTCCGCATTTCGAGCCGCCGGCTCCCCAGAAAGCGCGTAGGGAGACTTGCTTAAAATGCCCGGACCAGCAGGCTGCTGCGCGACTGTGCTCGACGCCGCGCTCAGCGTCGCCATCACGATCATCATTGCCTTCAGCTTCATGGCGGACCTCCGAGAGACTGGGAAAATGCGGACAAATGCCAGGCTTGGGATCTCCGCGCGCCGAGGGATCCATAGTCTCTTCGCAGCGTGCCGTCAATACTGCCTCTTCGAGTCAGTCTTCTCCGCTTCAATGCGCTCCGGTCGTCTTTTTCTAAATCGACGTGCGCGAATCCGCAGCAAGCTGTGCAAGCCGGGCTGTTATGCGACGTGACAAACCTTAGAACCCGGGGTGCCATGCTTTCGCGACTACTCAAGATAACCGACAATAGCTCCAAGGCCTCGCGAAAGCATGTCCCGACTCACCCGGGCAATCCCGCACCAGTCGAGATGCCGGGGAGGCCAAAAACTTGGACGGGACGCCTACCGCGGGGCGGGACATGCTTTCGCGATTTTGCCTGAATGCTCTCTCATGTTTTCGGGAAGTCGCGAAAGCATGGCATCTATGAAGGATCCGTTGTCAAGCCGGTTGGTGCAGATTTTGTTGAGCAGAAGTTCTTCCGCAACATCCTCGTCACCGTCGGCGTCGGTCGATCTGCCCTTTGTCCGACCTGGT
>Ga0316363_10003225_pt1 | contig 11804 bp, 8 predicted proteins | sample Sb_taG_3_FD_200459 | JGI IMG/M metagenome (GOLD analysis project Ga0316363, IMG submission 200459) | Peat soil microbial communities from Weissenstadt, Germany - Sb_50d_a_PC metaG (v2) (version 2) | ecosystem: Environmental > Terrestrial > Soil > Wetlands > Peat | place: Germany: Weissenstadt...
AGATCGAGATTCTTGTCGCCGTCGTCGCCGACGTTGACGTGCACGACGTGATAGTTTGCATTCACGACGGGGGCGAAATTCTTGGAATGAAACGTGGCGTCGAGGACGTGGCAGTCGTAACACCAGTTCGCACCGAAGACGAGGATCAGGCGCTTGTGGTCCTTCGCGGCGCTGGCGAGCGCGGCGCTGATTTCCTTTTCAGCCTTTTCGGGCGGAGGATAAAGATCCGTATTGGGTTTCACCGGCTCGGGCAAGCGAAACGTCGGACTGGCGGCGAGGTCACCTCTCTGGGTCAAGGCAATGCGCCAGGTGGCCCCTTGCTGTATCCACACCTGAGTGCCTTCGACGGTGAACGGCTGCACGCCGGAACTCGTCTTGAGCTTGAATTCGATTCGCAGGATCAGAGCGACTTCGCCGGGCTGCGGGCGCGAGATCGAAAGCACTTTGGGCTGGAAGTCACTCAGCCCCTGGCCTGCCAGCGCGGACCAGAACATAGGTTCTTCATTGGGATTTTGTGTTTTGCCTGCCGGCGTCTGATTCTGGGATGGCGGAGCGCTGGTATAGAGCGCGGTAAGCGATGCCTGGTTTCCCGCGAGAACGGCGGCGCACCAGCGGTCGAACGGTTCAAACGCGGACGCCTGCGGCTGGCCGAACGCTGCGATTTGGATCACAGCCAACAATGCCACGACCGAAATCATGCGGCTTATTCTCATGCGTTCCCTCGAGTGCGGATCGCGCTTCGCTGATTCTACCGCACGCCATTGCGCGATCCTAGCTGCGGCGCAAGGCGTTGGTAGCCTGATTTGACTGGGTGGAGGATTTCAAACTGCGAGCTAAACACAGAGTGCACTGAGAAGGCACAGAGCCCCCCCGGCGACCACTGTTCAATAGCTTAGATGTCAAGCGGCTGCTACAATGCCTCGACATGGCTGATTGGCGGCAAATCCAGGCGCGCATCCGCAAGGCGAAAAATAGCCCCGACGCGCAGGCAAAACTCAACGAACTTTACCAGCGCACGCGCGACGCAATGGTTGCGTGGGAGCTCGGCGCTATTGAAGAAAAATCCGAACACAAAGAAGAAGCGGGGAACTGGTACACGATTGCGGCGCAGCGATTTCGTCGCGCCGACTGGCGGAAGAAGGCCGAAGAAGCGTTGACGCGCCTCGGCATCGAAATTCCGCCGCCGTTGACACCCAGCGAGCAAGCCGCGCGCCCCGGACGCGAAACGCGCGCAGATTCCGAGCCCCACGGCGAAGCGGGCGAGGAATCATCCGGCGCGGACGCGCACGAATCCGAGGAGTCGACTGGAGAGGGCCTGCCTCTCGCGCTCGGAGAGATTCCCGAATCACACGAAGAAGACGCGTCGTCGGAAGCCTCGGCGGCGTTGGCCGACCCGGCCGCAGGTTCTGATCCGAGCAAGCGAAAGCGGCGGCGCGGACGTCGCGGGGGCAGAGGCCGCCGGCGCAAGGGCGCACCCGCTTCGCCTGGACTACCGTCGCAAGCTTTTGCGCAATCCGCCGAACCTCAGCAGTCGCGACCGCTGGCACCGCGTCCGCCTGCATTCGAGCGCTCCGTGCCGGAGCGGTCTTATACCGAACGAGCCGCGCCCGAGCGACTAACTTCTGACAGGGTGGTTCTCGACCGGGCGGCATATGAACCGCCAATGTCCGCGCCCGAGCGGCCGTCGCGCATGGAACCGAGGTCGCCACAATTGCCTTCCGAGCGTGCCGCGCACGGTCGCGGCGATCCGGCTCTGGCCTCGCGGATGGCGCATCTCGAATCGCTACTGCGACGGCTGGTGACCAGCCCATTGCATCGACTGGACGAAGCGGAAGACGCTCCGGCTGGTCCCGGCGTGTTTTTGCTCTCGGATTCCGATCAGATCACTTCATATTACGTGGAAGCGTGCCAGACGCTGCGGATCGGCGCGGGGAATTTGGTGCGCGGCGGGCGCGCCGTAAAAAACACTCGCGGCGGGCGCGGCTACTCGTCGGATACAGGCCTGAAGGCCAAGCTGGCCGAGTACCTCGGCATCAGCGAAGCGAAGGTCTCGCAGTACATGAAAGACCATTGCGTGCTTCGCTGGATTCAGCTCGATGACGAAGCGCCGCTGCTGGCGCACTTTGCCATTGGTGTCCTGCGAACGCCGCTGAACCTCGACTGAGTTGGGACTGAGCTGGGACTGAGCTGGGACTGAGCGGGGACTGAGCGGGGACTGAGCGGGGACTGATCCCGGTTGGTCCGAAGTACCCTCACTTCCATTGGTGCCGAAACTGAACAGGTGCCCCCCGAACGGTCAGGGTTACCCATGGGCCGGTACTAAGCGGTCCCCCTCGGCTGCCCGTTTCTACCGTTCAACCCCCCATTTGTACGTTTGGACGCATGAACCTAGACGGTCCCTTAGAAACCGGGCAAACTCTGGTACCGTAACCTCTTACGGGCTGGGGCCAGCTCGTAACGGGCCAGTTTTCCGGCGGATTCGCGGGGCATTAAGTTCAAGCCATTTTCAGATCATTAGGTCATCTTAAAGAAGAGGTGCAGGTATATGCCGAAAACATTGGGCAATCAAATTTGGAAATCGTTTGACTGGGCGCTCTGCAAGACGGCGGGGCTGACCTTCGACACGATTCAATACTTCAACAAGCGCAATCCGAATCCGTCTTTTACACCGAAGTGGTCCGACAAACCGCTGCTGAAGTCGTGGGAGAAGTCGAAGCCCACGCTCGGCTGGCCGCGGACGACGGACTCGCTGTGCCCCGCCTGCGTGAAAGAAGCGCGCGAAGCGATCATTGACGGCAGGAAAGACTGGACCGACCTCGTTCATGAGAAGGTCGGAGAGATCAAGGCCCAGATTATCGAGCGCGACGGCCAGGTCTGGATGGTGAAAGAGTGCGCCATCCACGGCAAGTACGAAGACCTGATGGCCATTGACGCGAAGTTCCTCGAATGGATCGAGGGGAATTTTCCGGGGCGCGACATTCCGGCGCACAACGACGAAAAACTGCACAACCACGGTTCGAGCACGGTGCGTCACGGGCGCGGGTCGGTGCTGACCGTTGACCTGACGAATCGCTGCAACATGATGTGCGATCCCTGCTTCATGGACGCGAACCAGGTGGGCTACGTCCACGAACTCAGCTGGGAAGAGATCCAGGAAATCCTGGACAACGCCACGAAGATCAAGCCGCGCCGGCAGATGTCCGTGCAGTTCTCCGGCGGCGAGCCCACGATGTCGCCCTACTTCTTCGACGCGGTCCGCTACGCGCGGAAGGTGGGATACAACAGCGTGCAGGCGGCGACCAACGGAATCGAGTTCGCGAAGAGCAAGGATTTCGCGAAGAAGGCGTTCGAGGCGGGCTTGCGCTACGCCTATCTGCAATTCGACGGCATCGGCAACGACGCGAACAGCCACCGGCAAGTCGGCAACCTGTTTGACGTGAAGCTGCGCGCGATCGAGAACCTGCACGAAGCTGGCGTCGAAATCGTGCTGGTGACGACGATCGTCAACAACGTAAATAACGATCAGGTTGGCCCGATCGTGAAGTTTGCGATGGAAAACCCGAAGAAGATTTCGTTCGTGTCGTTCCAGCCGGTTTCGTTCACCGGGCGGGACGAGGACATCACGCCGGAGCGCAGAATCCGGCAGCGCTACACGCTCTCACATCTGGCGCAGGACGTCAGCAATCAGGTCGGCAAAGTCGAACCGACGCGCGACTGGTTCCCGATTTCCTACATCGCGACGTTCGCGGGATTTTCGGATCTCTCGCACGGACCGGATTCGCAGTGGGGATCGCTTTCCTGCGGATGCCACCCGAACTGCGGAGTAGGCACCGCGCTGATGATCAACAAGGAAACGAAGGAGTGGGCGCCGGTGCCTCGATTCCTCAACGCGCCTTCGCTTACCAAGGACGTGACCGCAATCACGGACGCCGCCCGCGGCAAGGGCTTCTCCAACTTCATGATGGCGCTCGCGCTGCTGAAAAATTACAGTCCGTTCCAGGCGCCGCCCAGCTTGAAGCTCAAGGACTTGTGGATGAAGTTCGACAAGACCTGGGCGCTTACAAAGGATGCGGATAAGAAGTACGGGAAGATCAGCACGGGCCGCACCTACGAAGACGCCATGAAGCGCCGCAAGGAGGACCCATGGAACTTCCTGTTCATCGCGGGAATGTGGTTCCAGGATCTCTTCAACTACGATTTCCGCCGCACCGAAATGTGCATCATCCCGTACGCCACGCAGAAGGGCGAAATTTCATTTTGCGCGTACAACACGGGCGTGGGCTGGCGGCAAATCATCGAGAACATGCACAAGAATGCGACCGTCGCGGAATGGTACAAGAAGAATGGCAAGCATGAGATCTACGCGAAGAACAAGAGCGTCGCACTCACCGATTACGAGCACTCGCTGAAGATCAACGAGGACGATGCGGCGCGCGTGCGTCATCTGGAGCACGACATTCCCCAGACCGCGGCCGAAGAGGACCGCATCCGCCGCAAGCAGGCCTACGAAGAGGCGGCCAAGGTGAGGAAGATCTACGAAGAACTCGTGCTGAAGAAGAAGTCGGAGCCTCTCATGCAGATCGGCTCTATGGATGAGATTCTGTCGGCTGTTCCCGGCACGACCGTGAAGCGGATTGAGCCCGCGAACGGCAACGGCAAGAGCGCGGCTACGCAGTCGGAAGCTGCTACCGTCGCCGGCGACTAAGAACCGGGCGCAGCAAGCAGCGCCCCTACAAACTCAAACCTGGCGGATTTCACCAACAGCCCCGGCTTCGGCCGGGGCTGTTTTTTTGATTCCGCGACTCCTTTGGACTAGAGTCAAAGTTCTATGGCGCGCATTCGAGTGATAGGCGGAAACGGGCACAAGCGGCGGAGACGTGTGTTTGATTTCACCGTGATTCTGATGCCGGTAACGGAAAACGCGTCGGTTGAGGGTGGCTCGAAGGCGCGGACCGTGCGCGCAAGAAACCCGATGAAGACGGGATACCAGGTAACCGTTCCGCTTTTGCCCGGAGTGATTACCTACGGGCGCAGCGAAGAAGAGGCGCTCGAAATGGCGAGCGACGCGATCCGCTGCCATCTCGATGGCCTTCGCAAGTCCGGCGAAGAGATTCCCGACAAGAAAAGGGCTCATACGGCGAAGTTACGCGTCGCGCTGAGCGCCTAGATGGGCGCGAAGCTTCCGCTTCTCAAGCCGCGAGCTGTGCTTTGAGCGCTTCTGCGGGCCGGCTTTTACATCTATCACCAATCAGGAAGTCACGCTCAACTTCGGCATGTCACCAAGCTTCATCTGCGGGTGACCGTGCCGCGTCACGATCGGTTTGATCTGCCCAGCCCGGTCTTGAGAAGCATCCTCAAGCAAGCTGAATTGGCTGTCGACGAGTTCATCGCGCTTCTCTAAGCATCGCGCCGCGCTCAGCGATGTAGAATCGGGCTATGCCAGATCGAATACGAACGCGCGAGCTTGCAGCTGAATTCATCCGCAGGGGCGATCCGCTGGGATGGTTCGAAGCGCTCTATCAGGAAGCGGAACGCGGCGACGGCGCCGTTCCCTGGGCCGATCAAGAGCCCAATCCGCGGCTGATCGAATTCTGGAAAGCCCATCCGCTTGAGACGTCGGGCAAGCGCGCGCTGGTGATCGGCAGCGGCTTCGGCGACGACGCCGAGCAGCTCGCCGCCTGGGGATTCAAGACAACCGGCTTCGACATCTCGAAGACGGCCATCGAGGCGACCAGGGAGCGCTATCCCGAGACGCGGGTCGAGTACGTTGTGGCCGATCTGTTCCAGCCGCCCGCCGGCTGGCTGCGCGCGTTCGATTTCGTGCTTGAGATTTACACCATACAGGCGCTTCCCGCGAATCTGCGCCCGGGCGCCATCGAGAAGATTGCGCAATTCGTCGCGCCGGGCGGGCTGCTCCTGGTGATCGCGCGGGGCCGCGCGGAAGATGAGCCCGAGGGCCAAGGCCCGCCGTGGCCGGTGACGCGCGAAGAACTCGACGGGTTCCGGCGCGCGGGGCTCGAAGAAGAATCGTTCGAGGACTATGCGGAGCCCGAACCGCCGTGGGTGCGGCGATTTCGCGCGCTGTATCGCCGGTCCTGACACAGCTTGCCAATTCGCCTGCGCACCGGCAATTCTGGTAAAATCAGAACTCTAATGCCAATCTACGAATACCTTTGCGACGATTGTGGCGAGCGCTACGAGCGCATCGTCCTGAGCAAGAGCACGGCGATCGAATGCCCGAAGTGCGCGAGCGCGAAGCACACGATTCAGCTCTCGGTTTTTGCCGCGCACGGGAACGGCACGAAGTCCTCCAACGGTCCCTCAGGATCGTCTTCTGGTTCGTCGTCAGGCGGTGGATGTTGCGGCGGCGCCTGCGGCTGCCACTAAGCCGCTGGTGGCACAGACACTCTTGCCTGCACTGAGGCCCGCCAGCAGCGGGCCGAATGTGTCTGTGCTCTTACGACCTTCGCCTCAACTCATGGCAACTCCGCGCGGACGAATCTCTCGATTTCTTCCCTGTCAAGCGGGCTTGTAGTAACGAATCCCTATCCCTGCTCTCCTACCTCTGCTAGGATTTGCCCGTTAGTTGGCCGAAGCGCGCACGAGTTCGGGCTGCGTTGTTCAGCCCCGGAGCGGCGGCCGTAATTAGCCCGGCACAAAGCGCAGCGCAGTGCCGGGAAGAGAAGAAGAAGAGCCGGCAGTTCCGGAGGGACGGTTGAGGGGTTTCAGCCCCTGAAATTCCCCGTGACGCGGCGAACAAGTGCGCGGAGAAAAAGTCCACAGGCGCACATCCTTTTTTCCCTTGACGAGGCTAAGTAACATACACGCAGTGAGCAAGAGACTCGAGTTCGGAATGAACGGCAAGCCGCACGGGGCGGATCCACTCCGTCTCCCGGACGGCATCGGTCTGCGCCAAATTAAGTGTCACACCATGCAAAGTAATGTTCCGCCTAACTCTCTGAAAACAAAGGAAGGGGCACCCTGCAAAGTGTCACACTTTTTCGACCCCCTCGGACGAGTCGCCCTTTGGACCATTTCCGCTGCCGCCGTCCTGCTGGCTGTTTCATTTGCGCCGCAGGGCAAAGCACACGCCGCAAATTCTGCGCAAATGGGCGCGATGCCCGCCGCCTGCGATCGCGCCTGCCTCTACAGTTTCGTCGATCAGTACATCGCGGCGCTGCTCGCCAAGGACGCGGCACGGCTGCCGTGGGCCGCGCACGTGAAATTCACCGAAAATAATGTGGAGCTGCCAGTCGGCTGGGGGCTCTGGCGCACCATCAGCGGGCGCGGCGCCGAAAATCTGCGCGCGGCCGATCCGCAAACAGGCCAGGTGGCGTACTTCGGCGTCATCGACGAGCGCGGTACGAAATCATTTTTCGCGCTGCGGCTGAAAATCGACGACGGCAAGATTTCCGAAGCCGAAACGATTATCGATCGCAAAGGCTACGGCCCCGGTCCGTTCGGCAATCCCGAAGCGCTGCAGCCGGTTCCGGTGATGTCCGAAGACGTGCCCGCGGATCGCCGCCGCCCGCGCGAACGCTTGGTCTCGCTCGCCGACGGCTACTTCAACACGCTGGAGCTCAACGACGGCCAAATCTTCACGCAGTTCGCGCCCGATTGCAGTCGCCGGGAAAACGGCGTGTGGACGGCGAACGATCCGCATCCTGGCTCGAACGCTGATCCGAATCTGAATCTTTCGGCGTACGGAAAGATTTCCTGCGAGGCGGGTTTCAAGCTTGGCAACTACCGCTGGGACGACGAGCTGCGCGCGCGACGTTTTCCACTGGTCGACGAAGAAAAGGGCCTGGTGCTCGCGGGCGGGTTCATCGATCATTCCGGGCGGCTCGACAAATTCACCACGACCGACGGCGTGGTGCACGATCCGCCGCTGAAGTCGCCGCATTCGTTTTGCTATCTCGAGATGTTCAAGATTCAGGATGGCAGGATCCGGCACGCCGAGTCTTTGTTTATCACCGTGCCGTACCGCATGCCGTCCCCGTGGTATCAGCGCGGCTATTAGCAAACGTAAGGGAGACAAGCCATGGTCGATTTTTCGAATCAGCCCACGATGAAGGGATTCTTCGCGCCCACACGCTTCGAGGCGGATGTGTACGATTGCGAGGTCGTCGGCAAAATCCCCGCGGACCTGAACGGCGTGTTCGTGCGCCTGGGCGGCGATTGGCTCTATCCGCCGAAATTCGAAGACGATTCGCCGTTCAGCATGGACGGCTACATCAACATGTTCCGCTTCAAGAACGGCGTCGTGGATTACAAAGGCCGCTGGGTGAAGACGCCGCGATTCAAGGCCGATCGCGCCGCGAAGAAACAGCTCTTCGGCAAGTACCGCAATCCGTTCACCGACGATCCCAGCGTCGCGGGCCTCGATCGCAGCGTGCAAAACACCACGCCGCTGGCGTTCGCCGGCAAACTGTTTACCCTGAAAGAAGACAGCCTGCCCTACGAAATCGACTGCAACACGCTCGAAACCATCGGCCCGTACAATTTTCACGGCAAATACAAGAGCCTCACGTTCACCGCGCATCCGAAGGTCGATCCGGTGACCGGCGAGATGATTTGCTACGGCTACGAAGCCGAGGGGCTGGAGACGAATGACGTGTTTCTGTACACGATCAACAAGAAGGGCGAGGTCACGCGGGAGCTGCGTTTCAAAGTGCCCTACGTCGCGATGGTGCACGATATCGCGATCACGCAGAAACACGTGATCATTCCGATCTTTGGCTTCGTCTCGAGCATGGAGCGATTGAAGGAGGGAAAAGTTCACTGGGGCTGGGACGATACGAAACCCGCTATGGTCGCAATCGTCCCGCGCGACGGCGAGGCGAAGGACATCCGCTGGTTCAAGGGTCCTTCGCGAGCGACGGTCCACACGCTCAACGCGCGCGACGAAGGCAACAAAGTGATTTTCGAAGCGCCGATCTACGATTCGAACCCGTTTCCGTTTTTTCCGCCGATCGATGGTTCGGCGTGGGATTCCACCAAAGCGCGCGCCTACATTCGCCGCCAGACTTTTAACATGAACTCGAAAGACGACGGATTCACCGAGGAAAAACTCTTCGAGATGAACGTCAGCGATCTGGGCCGCGTGGACGATCGCTACATGACGCAGCCTTACCGCTACGCGTTCACGGCGTATGCCGATAAACAGCGGCCGTTCGAGGAATGGAAGGCGGGCAATCTCGGCGGACGCGTGAACAACTGCTATGGGCGCTTCGATCTCGCGACCGGCAAAATGAATTCCTACTTCGCCGGTTCGACGCACAGTGTGGCGGAGGTCTGCTTCATCCCGCGCAAGAACGGCGGCGAAGGGGAAGGCTACATCATGGGTGTCGCCAACAATTACGCCGAGATGCGCTCGGAGCTGATCATTGCCGATGCGCAGCGGCTGGAGGAAGGCGACGTTGCGCGCGTGATTCTGCCGTTTCGCGCGACCGCGCAGGTGCATGGGCGATGGGTGGACGAGAACGAGCTGCCGTTCGCGTGAGAGGCGGAAAATGCTGACGCGGCGCGACTTCATCGCGGAATTAGCGTTCGCCGGCGCGGCCATGGCCCCTATAGCCATGCTTCCGGAGGGAATTTTAGCGCCAGGGCAGATGGGCGCACGGGCAGCCGTCGTGTCCATTCACATGGAGCAGCCGTATATCGATGCGACAGGGAGAGCGCTGCCGTATCTGCCGCCAGATGGCTTGTGCGCGGGAGCGCCTGTGGCGCATCTGAGCGAAACCGAATTTCGCCGCCGTTTCGTATATTTGTAACCCATCGTGAAGCGATTGCTGAAAACTCTGGCGTGGACCGCGGTTGCACTGGCTGGCGCCGGCGCGCTCGCGGCGATTGCATTCGAGCGGCGCGAACCGCTGAACGCCGTGTGGTTCGTCGTCGCCGCGCTGTGCACGTTCCTGGTCGCCTATCGCTTCTATTCCGCGTTCCTGGCCGCGAAGGTTTTCGCGCTCGATGACACGCGCGCAACTCCCGCCGAGCGCCTGGAGGATGGCCGCGATTTCGTGCCCACGAACAAATGGGTGCTGCTCGGTCATCATTTCGCGGCCATCGCAGGGCCGGGACCGCTGGTCGGGCCCACGCTCGCCGCGCAATTCGGCTATCTGCCGGGCACGCTGTGGCTGATCGTGGGCGCGGCGCTGGGCGGATGCGTGCAGGACTTCACGATTCTCTTCTGCTCGATTCGCCGCGACGGAAAGTCGCTGGGCCAAATCGCGCGCGAAGAAGTGTCCAAGCGCGGCGGGATGATCGCGACTCTGGCGGTGCTCGCGATCATGGTGATCCTGCTGGCGGTGATCGCGCTGGTGGTGGTGAAAGCGCTGAAGGAATCGCCGTGGGGTACGTTCACGCTGGCGATGACGATTCCAATAGCGCTGCTCATGGGAATTTATCTGCGCTACCTGCGTCCGGGGCGCGTGCTCGAAGCCACGTTCGGCGGCGTCGCGCTCGTCGCGCTAGCCGTGGTCGCAGGCCAGTGGGTGAACGCGTCGCCGGCGTGGTCGCAGGCCTTCACGCTTTCGGCTCCGGCGCTGGCCGCCGCCATCATCGTCTATGGATTTGCAGCCTCCACGCTGCCTGTGTGGCTGCTGCTCGCGCCGCGCGACTACCTGAGCGCGTTCATCAAGGTGGCGGCGATCTTCGCGCTCGCGGCGGGCGTCCTGATCGTGCGGCCCACTCTCGCGATGCCCGCGCTCACGCGCTTCACCGACGGCAACGGTCCGGTGTTCGCGGGGAAAATCTTCCCGTTCTGCTTCATCACCATCGCATGCGGCGCGGTGAGCGGCTTTCACGCGCTGATCGCCTCCGGCACCACGCCGAAAATGATTCTGCGCGAGGGGCACGCGCGCATCGTGGGTTACGGCTCCATGCTGATGGAATCGTTCGTCGGCGTGATGGCCATGATCGCCGCCTGCGCGCTGCAGCCCGGAGTCTATTTTGCGATCAATAGCCCCGCTGGAATCGTCGGCAAAACCGCTGACGCCGCGGCGAAGACCATCAGCTCGTGGGGCTTCGCGCTCGATCCGCAGACCATCACGTCGCTCGCGCAGCGCGTGGGCGAGCGCACGCTCCTGGACCGCACGGGCGGCGCGCCTTCGCTTGCCGTCGGCATGGCGCAGATTTTCAGCGGGACGATCGGCGGCGAGCGCCTGCTCAGCATCTGGTACCACTTTGCCATCATGTTCGAGGCGCTTTTCATTCTCACCACTCTCGATGCGGGCACGCGCGTCGGCCGCTTCATGGTACAGGACCTCGCCGGGCACGTCTGGAAGCCGCTCGGGCGATCGGGCTCGCTTTCCGGAACCGTCGTGGCGAGCGCGGCGATGGTCGCCGCGTGGGGATATTTTCTGTGGCAGGGAGTCCAGGACCCGCTCGGCGGGATTAACTCGCTCTGGCCGCTCTTCGGCATCGCGAACCAATTGCTCGCGGCGGTCGCGCTGGTCGTGGCGACGACGATCCTGCTGAAAATGGGCCGCGGTCGGCTGGTCTGGGTGACGCTCGTTCCGATGGCGTGGCTTGTCGTCGTGACTATGACGGCGAGCTACGAGAAAATCTTCGACGCGAATCCGCGCATCGGTTTTCTCGCCCAGGCGCGCGTGCTTGCCTCGCAGATTTCTTCGGGCGCCATTCCCGCCGCGCAAATCGCGGAGACGCAACGGCTGATTTTCAATAATCGCCTGGACGCCGCCGTCACGGCCGTGCTCGCCGCGATGGTTCTGGTGCTCGTTATGGAAGCGATCGCGGAGTGGATCGGCCTGCTGCGCGGGAGCAGGCCGGCTGTGCTGCATGAG
>Ga0316363_10003227_pt1 | contig 11794 bp, 12 predicted proteins | sample Sb_taG_3_FD_200459 | JGI IMG/M metagenome (GOLD analysis project Ga0316363, IMG submission 200459) | Peat soil microbial communities from Weissenstadt, Germany - Sb_50d_a_PC metaG (v2) (version 2) | ecosystem: Environmental > Terrestrial > Soil > Wetlands > Peat | place: Germany: Weissenstadt...
CCAGAAAGTAGCTGCCGGCCGCAATCGGATTCGGCTTTTCGCGCGCGGCGCGCTCCTCGGAAATGACCGGCACGGCCGGAGCAAGCCGATTGAGGCCGTCGCGGATGATAACATCGGCGGCTTCGTCGGCCGCGGTCACCGGCGAACCGTCAGCTTTGCTGCGCAGGCCCGCGTCAATGGCGAAACCCAGGATCGCCTCCGCGGCTTGCGCGGCGATTGCGGTCAACGCGTCCATCAGATCGGCGCATGCGGCGGCATCGAGGGTCGGCACGGACGGTTCCTCGGGGGGTTCCAATTGGAAGGAGGAACGCCGCTCTAGCACGGCTGCATTGGCGGGGCACGATTGCCGAATCGGCTACGCTGTGACAGGCACTGCCCTAAATCTCCCGAAGCGGAGCTGCGCATGTCCGCACCGTCCAGTCCCATCGCCATCGGCGCCCTCGATCTGGCGGCGCTATTGTGCTCCCGCGTCTGCCATGACCTGATCAGCCCGGTCGGCGCCATCGTCAACGGCCTCGAAGTCATGGACGAGGACAAGGACGAGGAAACCAAGGTTTTTGCCCTCGATCTGATCAAGAAGAGCGCAAAACAGGCCTCCGCCAAGCTGCAATTCTGCCGGCTCGCCTTCGGCGCGGCGGGTTCGGCCGGCGCCCAGATCGATCTGGGAGACGCCGAAAAGGTGGCGCGCGGGCTCCTCGGCGACGATAAGACCACGATCGTGTGGAACCTGCCCCGCGAATTGCTGCCGAAGAACCGCGTTAAGCTTTTGTTGAACATGCTGCTGATCGCGGTCGGCACCATTCCGCGTGGCGGCACGATCACGATCGACCCGACCGAGGGCAGCAAGGGGTTCCGCCTCACCGCATCGGGGCTCAATGCCCGCCTGGCCGAGGCCACCGCCGGCCTTTTGGTGGGCAGTCCGGCGCACCCGGTCGATGCCCATGCCATTCAGCCCCTCTATACCGGCATTCTGGCGCGAGATTGCGGGCTCACGGTATCGGCTGCGGCCGAACGCGAATCTGTGGTGGTGACCGCAAGCTAGAAGTGCAGCGGGCGTATTTTACGACTCTCTGAGCGTCTTTCGGCGCCCACCGCAACTGAAATTAAACCGTTTGGCAACAGACTGAGGCCGTCCGATCAGGCGCGGCGTGCCTGGCGACAAAGGCGCGCGCCTTGCGCGCCTCTCCATGCGTATGCAAGCGGGGCGGGTGCCAGCCGGCAAGCACCCGCGGTGTCGAGGGCGCCTGTATGGACGACCTGTTGCGTGAATTCCTGACCGAGACCAACGAGAGTCTCAATCTGGTCGACGCCGAACTCGTCCGCTTCGAGCAGGAACCGAACAACGGCGCCATTCTCGGCAATATTTTTCGCCTGGTTCACACCATCAAAGGCACCTGCGGTTTTCTCGCGCTGCCGCGGCTGGAAACGCTGACCCATGCCGCCGAGACGCTGATGGGCAAATTCCGCGACGGCATGCCGGTCACCGCCGGAGCCGTCACACTCATTCTCTCCACCATCGACCGGATCAAATCGATCCTCGACGCCATCGAGAAGAACGAGCAGGAACCGGAAGGCGGCGACGGCGATCTCATCGATCAGCTTGGCCGCATGGCGCGGGGGGAGGCGGCAGCACCGCCGCCCGCAGCAGTGCCGGTCGAGCTCAAAAAGCCCGAAACGCCCGAGCCGTCCGAGCCAGCCGAGAAGCCAGACAAGCCGGCGGCCGAGCGGCCCGAGGAAGACCGCGGCGACCGGCTCGCCAACCATTCGATCCGCGTCAATGTCGACACGCTTGACCATCTGATGACCACCGTCTCGGAGCTGGTGCTGACCCGCAACCAGCTGCTCGAGATCGTCCGTCGCCACGAGGATTCCGATTTCAAGGTGCCGCTGCAGCGGCTCTCCAACGTCACCGCCGAGCTACAGGAAGGCGTGATGAAGACGCGCATGCAGCCGATCGGCAATGCGTGGCAGAAACTGCCGCGCGTGGTGCGCGACTTGTGCGCCGAGCTCGGCAAGGACATCGAGCTTGCGATGCGCGGCGCCGATACCGAGCTCGACCGCCAGGTGCTCGATCTGGTCAAGGATCCGCTCACCCATTTGGTGCGCAACTGCGCCGATCACGGCATCGAAGCGCCGGCCGAGCGGATCGCCGCCGGCAAGCCGGCGAAGGGCACCATCCGCCTGTCCGCCTGGCACGAGGGCGGCCACATCATCATCGAAATCTCCGACAACGGCCGCGGCCTCGACCTCGACCGCATCAAGGCCAAGGTCGTCGAGAAGGGCCTCGCCAGCGAGGCTCAGCTCGCCGCCAAGTCGGAAGCGGAAATCAGCAATTTCATCTTTGCCCCCGGCTTCACCACCGCGGCGAAAGTGACCAGCATTTCCGGCCGCGGCGTCGGCATGGACGTCGTGCGCAGCAATATCGAGCAGATCGGCGGCACCGTGGACTTGAAGTCCGTAAGCGGCGCCGGCACCACCTTCACCATCAAAATCCCGCTGACGCTGGCCATCGTGTCGGCGCTCATCGTCGAGGCCGGCGGCGAGCGTTTCGCCATTCCGCAGCTCGCCGTGCTCGAACTGGTTCGTGCCGGCAACAACGGTGAGCACCGCATCGAGCATATCAAGGACGCGCCGGTGCTACGGCTGCGCAACAAGCTGTTGCCGCTGGTGCGCCTGAAAGAAGTCTTCCGCCTCGGCGCCTGCGACAACGAGAACGGCTTCGTCGTGGTGATGCAGGTCGGCAGCCAGGTGTTCGGCGTCGTCGTCGACGGCGTCTTCCACACCGAGGAAATCGTCATCAAGCCGATGTCCTCAAAACTGCGCCACATCCCGGTATTTTCCGGCACCACCATTTTGGGCGACGGCTCCGTGATCATGATCATCGATCCGAACGGCGTGGCGCAGGCGCTCGGCCGCGCCGCGGCGGCGGCGGCGCATGCGGAAAATTCCGAATTGCAGAGCCGCGAGGAAGAGAGCGACGAGGATACCGTTTCGCTCCTGGTGTTCCGCGCCGGCTCGCAGCAGCCCAAGGCGGTGCCGCTGTCGCTGGTGACGCGGCTCGAGGAGATCGATTGCCGCAAGATCGAAATCTCCGACGGCCGCCATCTGGTGCAATATCGCGACCAGCTCATGCCGCTGTTGCGCATCGATGCGGAAACCAGCCTCAAGAAGGAAGGCGCGCAGCCGATCCTGGTGTTCTCCGATCAAGGTCGCTCCATGGGCCTCGTCGCCGACGAGATCATCGACATCGTCGAGGAGCGGCTCGACATCGAAGTGTCGAGCGATCGCCCGGGCCTGCTCGGTTATGCCGTGATCAAGGGCGCGACCACCGAGATCGTCGACGTCGGCCATTTCCTGCCGCAGGCGTTCGAGGATTGGTTCCGCCGCCGCGATCTCAAGGCAGCACGGCAGACGCGCAGCGTGCTCCTGGTCGACGATTCCGCGTTCTTCCGCGAATTGTTGGCGCCGTTGATCAAAGCCGCCGGCTATCGGGTGGTCGCGGCGGCGTCGGCCGCCGACGCGCTCGCGGCGCTCAAATCCGACGCGCGTTTCGACCTCATCGTCACCGACATCGACATGCCGGTCATGGACGGCTTCGCGCTCGCCGAAGCGGTGCGCGCCATGCCGGCGACCGCGGCGGTCCCCATCATCGCGCTCGCCACCATGGTGTCCGCCGAGACAGTGGAGCGCGGCCGCGCCGTCGGCTTCCACGATTTTGTCGCCAAGTTCGATCGCGCCGGCCTGGTTGCGGCGATCAAGGAACAGGGCGCCGACCTTGACCGGGCGGCATGACGGCCATGAACGACACCGCCAAGCTCAGTGACTATGTCACTTTCACCACGGCCGGGCAGATGTTCGGCCTGCCGATCGAATGCGTGCAGGACGTGTTCAAGCCGTCGCGCATCACCCGCGTGCCGCTCGCCGGGCCGGAGATCACGGGCGTGCTCAATCTGCGCGGCCGTATCGTCACGGCAATAGAGCTGCGCAGCCGGCTCGGTTTGGCCGCGCGCGACGCGGCCCATGTGCCGATGGCGATCGGCATCGAGTCGCGCGGCGAATCGTTCGGCCTTCTGGTCGATGCGGTCGGCGAAGTACTCAAGCTGCCCGACGCCGAGCGCGAGCCGAACCCGATCAATCTCGACCGCAATCTCGGCCGCGTCGCCGCGGGCGTGTACCGGCTCGACGGGCACCTCCTGGTCGTTCTCGACATCGACCGGGTGCTCGATCTCAGCCCTGAAGCCGCGGCGGCATAAGGGCCAGTGATGACGACGAATGCGTTTGTGACGTGGACAAATTCAAAGCGGGTGCGCCCGCGAAGCGTGGAGTGAGGACGTTATGAAGACCTGTTTGGTTGTCGACGACTCGAGCGTCATCCGCAAGGTGGCGCGACGGATCCTCGAAGGCCTCGATTTCCAGATCATGGAAGCCGAGAACGGCGAGGAAGCCATCGAAACCTGCAAGCGGCAATTGCCCGACGCCATCCTGCTCGACTGGAACATGCCGAAAATGGACGGCTATGATTTCCTGCGGGTGTTGCGCCGGCTGCCCGGCGGCGACGGGCCGAAAGTGGTGTTCTGCACCACCGAGAACGACGTCGCGCATATCGCGCGGGCGCTCCATGCCGGCGCCAACGAATACATCATGAAGCCGTTCGACAAGGACATCGTCCAGGCCAAGTTCGAGGAAGTCGGGTTGATCTGAGTCCGGTCAGCGCCGTCGTTTCGTTGGTAGCCCGAGTAAAGTAGCGTGCAAAGTCAGAGTTCATGAGTATCGCTTTCGCCGCCGCCGACCGTGCGGTCGCAGCCGACAAACCGATCCGCGTCATGGTCGTGGACGATTCCGTCGTCGCCCGCAGCTTGGTGGCGCGCTGGGTCGACGGCGAACCGGACATGACGGTCGCCGCGTCGCTGCGGACCGGGCGCGAGGCCGTCGACCGCATCGAAGGCTGCGACGCCGACGTCGTCGTGCTCGACATCGAAATGCCCGAACTCGACGGCATTTCGGCGCTGCCGCTGCTCTTGAAGAAGAAGCGCGATCTGATGGTGATCATGGCGTCGGCGATCACGCGCCGCGGCGCCGAGGTCTCATTGCGCGCGCTCTCGCTTGGCGCCGCCGATTATATCCCCAAGCCCGCGACCACGCGCGAGGCCACGACTTCGATCGATTTCCGCCGCGAGCTGATCGAGAAAATCCGCAACCTCGGCCGCCGCCGCCGCCTTTTGCTGCGCCAGCCCATGCCGGTTGCGGCGCCGGCCGAAGCCCGCCGGCCGCGCCATACGCTGGTGCCGCTGCCGTCCCGCGACAGCCTGCCAAGCAAGCACGAGGCGCCGCCGCTGACGCTTCGGCCGTTCTCGCCGATCATGCCGCGCGCCTTGCTGATCGGCTCCTCGACCGGCGGCCCGCAGGCGCTCACGGCCTTGATCGAAAAGCTTCCGGCCGCGATCGACCGCGCGCCGGTATTGATCACGCAGCACATGCCGCCGACCTTCACCACCGTGCTGGCCGAGCATCTGTCGCGCGTCGGCGGCCGCGGCGCCCACGAGGCCGAGCATGGCGAGCCGGTGCTCGCCGGCGGCGTTTACGTGGCGCCGGGCGGCCGGCATATGCGCGTCGTGCGCGATCGCGACGGCATCAAGATCGCGCTCGGCGACGACCCGCCGATCAATTTCTGCAAACCGTCGGTCGATCCGCTGTTCTCTTCGGCGGCGGCGGTGTGGGGCGCGAGCGCGCTGGCGCTGGTGCTCACCGGCATGGGCACCGACGGCACCCATGGTGCCGCCGATATCGTGGCTGCCGGTGGCAGCGTCATTGCCCAGGACGAGGCGACCAGCGTGGTCTGGGGCATGCCGCGCTCGGTGGCGCAGGCTGGATTGTGCTCGGCGGTGCTGCCGCTCAACGAGATCGCACCGAGGATACTTCGATTATTTGCCGGGGGCCGCGCGTGACGCCGCTTGATTACGATTATCTGCGCCGCTGCCTGAAGGAGCGCTCCGGCCTCGTGCTGTCGGCCGACAAGCAGTATCTGGTCGAGAGCCGGCTATTGCCGGTCGCGCGCAAGGCCGGTCTCACCGGCCTCGGCGATCTGGTGCAGGCGCTCCGCGTCGGCCAGGACAACGCGTTGATGACCGCGGTCGTCGAAGCGATGATGACCAACGAATCGTTCTTCTTCCGCGACAAGGTGCCGTTCGAGCATTTCCGCAACGTCGTCATGCCGGCGCTGATCGCGGCGCGCCGGCCGTTGCGCTCGATCCGCATCTGGTGCGCCGCCGCGTCCACCGGCCAGGAGCCGTATTCGCTCGCCATGTGTCTCAAAACCATGGAACGCGAAATCGCCGGCTGGCGCATCGACATCCTGGCGACCGATCTTTCCGGCGAGGTGCTGGAGAAGGCGCGGCAGGGCATCTACAGCCAGTTCGAGGTGCAGCGCGGCCTGCCGATCCAGCTCTTGATCAAGCATTTCGCGCAAGTCGGCGAATTGTGGCAGATCGCGCCGGAACTGCGCGCCATGGTCAAATATCGGCAGTTCAACCTGCTGTCCGACTTCACCCAGCTCGGCCTGTTCGACGTGATCTTCTGCCGCAACGTGCTGATCTATTTCGACCAGCAGACCAAGATCGACGTGCTCAACCGCATGGCCCGCGCCGCGGCGAGCGACGGCTATCTGGTGCTCGGCGCCGCGGAGACCGTGGTCGGCCTGGTCGACAGCTTCAAGGTCGTGCCCGACAACCGCGGCCTCTACGCGCCGAACGCGCGCCGGCCGCTGGCACCCGCGCAGCCTGCAGCCAAACCCATACCACGCCTGGCGGTGGTGAACGGTGGACGGTGAGCGACTTTCGCTTCTTGATCGCGTTCTGGCGCACAAATGAAAACCCCGCCTCGCGGCGGGGTTTTCATTGTCCCGGTCCCACTCAAATTCGTCAGGCGGGTATCTTCGCCTCGTCTTCGGACGGCTCGCGCAGCACGTAGCCGCGGCCCCAGACCGTCTCGATATAGTTCTTGCCGCTCGAAGCGTTGGCGAGCTTCTTGCGCAGCTTGCAGATGAAGACGTCGATGATCTTCAGCTCGGGCTCCGCCAATGCGACTTGAGATTGACCTGAAATCCGCCGCGACTTATGATTGCGACTTAAAGCTGCCATCACCGCAGTCGGCAGAGGGCGCATGCGCGACGAATAATTCAATGGGAGGAGATTATGGCGACGCTCAGGGAATTTCTTTCAGGCTTGGCCACCAGTCCTCAAAAAATGGAGGAGTATTTTCGCGACCCTGATGCCGCGATGGCGGCCGCCGGTCTCAGCAAGCGCGACAAGGACGTACTCAAAAGCGCTAGCGCGGCCACCTTCACGGCCGCGGTTGCCACTCAGCCGCAAACAACCGTTCCGTCGTTCAGCTTTGTCCACGGAAATTCGCTCATCTCCATCTATGTCGTCGTCTCTCCGATCGCGACCGCTGCTGATCCGAGGGCAGAGGCCGCCGTCGCCATGGCAATTCGCCCGCCGCCCGCCATTATACGGCCGGCCACCGTCAACGTCGTTCGTCCGCCCATCGTTCACGTCCCGACGGTGCGGCCGTCGCCCAATGGACACAAGAAGAAGGGGAAGAAGGGTAAGTGAGGAGGAGCGGCTTTTTGCGGAGCGAACGCAACATGGATCGAGGCTCTCTGGTTATTGTCGGAACTGGCATAAGAACTGTCGGTCAGCTCACAGTCGAGGCGATCGCTTCAATGAGGGTCGCCGATAAGCTCCTGTATCTCGTTGCGGACCCGATCGCCGAACAAATGATTCATCAATTTAATCCCGGTGGCGCCGAGTCCTTGTATGGCTTTTACCGCGAGGGCAAGGACCGCCTCGATTCCTATAATGAGATGGTCGAGGCCATAATGGAGCATGTTCGCTCGGGGGCGAAAACGTGTGTCGCTTTCTACGGGCATCCCGGTGTGTTCGTGTATCCCTCGCATGAGGCCATTCGACGAGCGCGCAAGGAAAACTTTGTAGCCAGGATGCTGCCTGGGATTTCTGCTGAGGATTGCCTCTTTGCGGACGTGGGCATCGATCCGGCCGAGTCAGGGTGCCAATCGTACGAAGCAACCGATTTCATCGTCAGCAATCGAAAGATCGATGCGTCGAGCTTCGTCATCCTCTGGCAGGTGGGCGTGGTTGGGAACTGGGGATACAAACGGGACAGCTATGACCTATCGGCCCTGCCGATCCTGCTGGAGCGCCTGTATCGGGACTATCCGCCCAACCATAAAGTCATCATCTACGAGGCCGCGATGTTTACGGATTGTCCGCCTCTCATAAGGCGTCTACCGCTTGATAAAATACGCGCTCGAGACTTGTCGCCAGCGTCGACGTTATTTATTCCTCCAAGCCGACCCACGACGCGGGATTCAAAGTTATGCGGGCGGTTGATGGCGTCGCCGCGCAAGGCCGGGTTGAAATGAATAAAGGTCTTGGACTGTGCATCGCCGCACCGGCGGCGCGCTGACCGTGGAAACACGCTACTCGCACGGCTCAGTCACGGCGACCAGCGGTCCACGAAGTTTTCAAAACAAAGAGTCTTCAGATGAAAAAACAGTGGTCGGGATTTCGGAGCGGGCGAGTTGGGCAAGCAAAAAACCCCGCCGTCGCCGGCGGGGTTTTCATTGTCCCGGTCCCACTCAAATCGTCAGGCGGGTATCTTCGCCTCGTCTTCGGACGGCTCGCGCAGCACGTAGCCGCGGCCCCAGACCGTCTCGATGTAGTTCTTGCCGCTCGAGGCGTTGGCGAGCTTCTTGCGCAGCTTGCAGATGAAGACGTCGATGATCTTCAGCTCGGGCTCGTCCATGCCGCCGTAGAGATGATTGAGGAACATCTCCTTGGTCAGCGTCGTGCCCTTGCGGAGCGAAAGGAGCTCCAGCATCTGGTACTCCTTGCCGGTCAGATGCACCCGCGCCGCGCTGACCTCGACGGTCTTGGTGTCGAGATTGACCACGAGATCGCCGGTCTGGATGACCGACTGGGCGTGGCCCTTTGAGCGCCGCACGATGGCGTGGATGCGGGCGACCAGTTCGTCCTTGTGGAACGGCTTGGTCATGTAGTCGTCGGCGCCGAAGCCGAGACCCCGCACCTTGTCCTCGATGCCGGCCAACCCCGACAGGATCAGGATCGGCGTCTTGACCTTCGAAACGCGCAACGAGCGCAATACTTCGAAGCCGGACATGTCAGGGAGATTCAGGTCGAGGAGGATGATGTCGTAGTCGTAGATCTTGCCAAGATCGATCCCTTCCTCACCGAGATCGGTCGTGTAGACGTTGAAGCTCTCGGATTTGAGCATCAACTCGATCGATTGCGCGGTAGCGCTATCGTCTTCAATCAGTAAAACGCGCATGCCAGTCCCCTTCCTCGCCGCGAGGGCTTAGGTCGGCACGCCGCAGCGGCGGCCCCTGGAAAACGCCTTGGGACAAACTGATTCGACACACTAACGACGCTATGGTTAACAAAACCTGATTCCTTCACGCAAGCATTCTGTAGGCGAAATTCGACGAATCGCCTTAAGATGTTGCCTCACAGGGGTTTTCTCGCCACGCGGTCGCTCATGTTTCAAATTAAGTTCCGGCGCTAACCGACTCTAACGACTCACCCTCCATCCTGGCCGGTGAGCCGCCTTGTTCCCAAGGACGATAACTGGATGATTAACGGCCCGGGTAAATACACCGTTAAGACGACGGCCCTCCGGGTAACCATTATTGCGGTCTTAAGATCGCGAGGCCGGCCGTGAAGGCGCTGGCCGAACAGATCAACGAGCTCGACGGCATCGAAATCTATGGCCGCGTGGTCGGCGTTCGCGGCTTGATGGTCGAGGTTTCCGGGCCGCTGCATGCCATGTCGGTCGGCGCCCGGGTGGTGATCGAGACGGTGGCCAAGAACATTCCCTGCGAGGTGGTCGGCTTTTCGGGCAATAACGCGCTGCTGATGCCATTCGCGCCGCTCGAGGGCGTGCGGCGGGGCTGCCGGGCGCTGGTCACCTCTGTTGCCGGCGCGGTGCGGCCTTCGCAGGGCTGGCTCGGCCGGGTGGTCAATGCGCTCGGCGAGCCAATCGACGGCAAGGGCCCGCTGCTGCTCGGGCCGTCGCCATATGCGTTTCGCAATACGCCGCCGCTGGCGCATGCGCGCCGCCGCGTCGGCGCTCCGCTCGATCTCGGCGTGCGGGCGCTCAACACCTTCCTGACCTGCTGCCGCGGCCAGCGCATGGGCATTTTCTCCGGCTCCGGCGTCGGCAAATCGGTGCTGCTGTCGATGCTGGCGCGCAACGTGGAGGCCGATGTCACGGTGATCGGCCTGATCGGCGAACGCGGCCGCGAGGTGCAGGAGTTCTTGCAGGACGACCTCGGCGACGCCGGTCTCGCCCGCTCGGTGGTGGTGGTTTCGACCTCCGACGAGCCGGCCTTGATGCGCCGGCAGGCGGCGCACGAGACGCTGGCCATCGCCGAATATTTTCGCGACGAAGGCAAGGACGTGCTGGTACTGATGGATTCGGTGACGCGCTTTGCCATGGCGCAGCGCGAGATCGGACTGTCGGCGGGCGAGCCGCCGACCGCTAAGGGCTATACGCCCACCGTGTTCACCGAACTGCCGCGGCTCCTGGAGCGGGCCGGCCCCGGCACCGAGCAGGGCACCATCACCGGCATTTTCACCGTGCTGGTCGACGGCGACGATTACAACGAGCCGATCGCCGATGCCGTGCGCGGCATCCTCGACGGCCATATCGTCATGGAACGCGCCATCGCCGAGCGCGGACGCTACCCGGCCATCAACGTGTTGAAATCGGTGTCGCGCACCATGCCGAAGGCGGCCGACCAGGCCTATCTGCCGGCGCTGACGCGGGCGCGCCAGGTCATGGCGACCTATACCGACATGGAGGAGCTGATCCGGCTCGGCGCCTACCGGGCCGGGACCAGCCCCGAAGTCGACGAGGCTATCCGCCTGCACAAGCCGCTGGAGGACTTTTTGGCCCAGGGCAAGGAAGAGGCGACCAGCCTGGCCGATGGATATCGCCGTTTGGACGAGATTTTGACGGGCGCGGAAACGGAACGCTAACGATATCGCGCCACACTCCCTCAGATTTGAGGCGCCGCGCCGGGCTTTTGCGGTGCCTAGTAGCTTCGGATGTGACTTCGGGGGAGTAGTAGTCGATGAAGTCCCGTGAGACGCTTATTCGCCTGAAGAAGTTTCAGGTCGACGAGAAACGGCGCAAGGTCGCGCAGATCGAGACCATGATCGCCGAGTTCGAGCGCATGGCCGCGGATCTCGAGCGTGAGATCAAGGTCGAGCAGGATCGCGCCGGCATCCACGACCCCGGCCACTTTGCCTATCCGACCTATGCTAAGGCGGCGATCGGTCGCCGCGAGAATCTCAAGCGTTCCTCCGACGAATTGCGCACCCAGCTCGAAGACGCCAAGCTGGCGCTGGCGGAAGCTTTTGAGGAACTCAAGAAGGTCGAGTTGCTCGACGAGCGCGACCAGATCCGCGAGCGCGAGGCCGAGAACGCCGCCGAACAGGCCGAGCTCGACGATATCGCGCTGATGCGGGTGCGCGGCGTCGCGCCGGCGTAAGTCCTCATTCCTGTCATTCCGGGTCCGAGCCAACGGGTCCGGCCCGAAGTGGCCGGCCCGATGACAGGCTCCGCTCGGAGCCCGGAATCCATATGTGGACGGCCCCCGTGCCACAAGAGTTTTTGCAGGGGCTGATCGGATCGCTTGCATCCATATGTCCGGCCTGTTGATGCGGCCGCTGAATGACCGCTGGCCAAGATGGTT
>Ga0316363_10003228_pt1 | contig 11794 bp, 14 predicted proteins | sample Sb_taG_3_FD_200459 | JGI IMG/M metagenome (GOLD analysis project Ga0316363, IMG submission 200459) | Peat soil microbial communities from Weissenstadt, Germany - Sb_50d_a_PC metaG (v2) (version 2) | ecosystem: Environmental > Terrestrial > Soil > Wetlands > Peat | place: Germany: Weissenstadt...
GGACCGACCTCAGCGGGGCCTACCTCAGCGGAACCTGTTTGGAAGCCATGATCATCGACGATCAGACCAAGCTCGAGCCCAAATGGCGGCTCGTCTGGAAAGTCGTCAATCAGGCGGTGCCAGGCCGCTACCTCCGCGAGGCCGACCTCAGCGGGGCTAACCTCAGCGGGGCCGACCTCAGCGGCGCCGACCTCAGCAGGGCCGACCTCAGCAGGGCCAACCTCAGCAGGGCCAACCTCAGCAGGGCCGACCTCCGCGGGGCCAACCTCCGCGGGGCCAACCTCAGCGAGGCCAACCTCCACGGGGCCGACCTCAGCGGGGCCGACCTCAGCTGGGCCGACCGCAGCGGGGCCGACCTCAGCGAGGCCGACTTCCGCGGGGCCGACCTCAGCTGGGCCGACCTCAGCAGGGCCGACCTCAGCTGGGCCGACGTCGTCGTCACGGGCACGCTCGGCGCGGACTTCCCGCCTCACGTCGAAATCTCTCAGAAGTCCCCGCCTCAGGTCGAAATCTCTCAGGTGATGACCGCCTATTATCCCAAGGAGGTGGAACCCCTGGTCTGGCACCCGCTCCACGCCTACATCTTCCACGAGTCCGCCGCATTCCAGGTCGAGGCCGATGCGCGCGAACGCTTGGGCGAGCGGATTAATGAGTACCGTCGCCCGAGCAAGACGGCCCGACGACCGATCGCGAAGGGGTCCACGATCACTGCGATCCCACGGCTCGAAGGCTTCCAGTTCAATCCTCCGAGTCAGACCGTCGAGCTGCACGAGGATTGGCACCGTTTGGACTTCCGGCTGCGCGCCCGGCCGGAGCGGGTCGGGACGGCCTCGAACGGCCTTCTGACCTTCACGGTCGAGGGCGTGATCGTGGCCGACATCCCGATCTCAATCTACGTGGGCGATCGCGTGATGAAGGCCGAGATGGTCAACGCCCCGGGCAGGCCATACCGGTCGATCTTCTGCAGCTATAGCCGCCGCGATACGTGCGTCGTCAAGCACGTCGAACGGGCCTGCAAGACGCTCGGCATCGACTACCTCCGCGATGTCGTCTCGCTCCGCAGCGGCGAGCCCTGGCAGCCCGCGTTGCTCTCCATGATCGAGCGGGCCGACATCTTTCAGCTCTTCTGGTCGCGCAATGCGGTCAGGTCGAAGTACGTGGAAGATGAGTGGCGGTATGCCCTGCGGCTCGGCCGCGAACCATCCCGGTTCATCCGCCCGGTCTACTGGACGGAGCCGATGCCCTCCCCGCCGCCGGAGTTGGGGCATCTCACCTTCGCCTTCGTCCCCGAACTGGCCTCGCGGCTCTGGCGGTTTGTATCCCACACCTATCGGCTTGTCGCCCGCCTTCGGCCCCGACCGTAACCGGCTCTTCGAACGGGCGGTAGATGCGGCGATTGAGCCGCCGAGATCGATGGTACTCCCCTGCTCATTTGGGCCGTCCTGACGGGGAATGATAACCGGTTTTATCATTCACCGTCAATCAACCAAAAACCGGGGCAGTTATGTAAACTTGCACACTAAATGGCGTTATTTCTTTCACGCTATTTGGCGTTCCGCGCCTGGTCAAGCCGCCCCGCCGGCCGCCTCCCCGTGTCAATGCGCGATAAGATAGATCTGCTTCGTCTGTTGCTTGAGTGGATCCGCTACCCGCTCGGACTCGTGGTTCGAGCGGGCTCTTTTTATGCGCTGCATCGCACCTGGCAGCGATGCCACAGTTGATCGGTCGAGTACTGGCGAACCATCGCCTCAACCGCGACTTCGTGCGCAGGGTCGTAACCAAGCCGTGCCTGCTCATCGATGGCACCGTGCAACGACCTGGTGAATTCCAAAGAGAAGTTGGATGTTCGGATCGCGCGCACGATCCCGCTCTGGCCCTCGACCAGGACGAACCTGACCACTTCCGAGGCCGGTGGGTCGGTGCGTTCCTCAGGACTGCCCCACCAGCAGCAGGAGTACACCAGGCTAAGAGCGACACGATCAGTCTGCTCACGGAACCTGATGAGCAGGAAAAGCACGGGCGGCTCGACAAGCAGGGCCGCCTCGATCCGGCCCGACTCGACCGCGGTGACTTCGGCGCTCCGAAGTCTTGGTAGGACAACCCAGAGCTCATGACCATTCGGTCCCCAGCTAAACTCGGCGCCCTGTCGCATCGCTCGCATCGCTCGCATCGCTCGCTCCCTCGCCCGCAGATCGGCCCGGAATGCGGCAGCAACCCCGACCGCGCATGCCAGACTCGTGCCCAAGATGATGTTGTCCATGTCGCCGCTCCCGCCTGCGGCTGCTCCGCCAACCCTCTGAACATCAGTTCCCGTGAAGATCGTTGTTTTTTCTCCGTTGCTATCGGAACCCCTCGTACTCCGTCAGATACTACATCCCCCATCATAAATATATCGCGCCACGCGGTCCGTCGCACCGTCCCTGAACCTTCACTATCTGACGCGACTCCGACCCGGAGGCCGCAAGGGGGTCGAACCCTCCTCCCCCAGCACGCGGCAGTCGAGTTCGTCTTCCGCCAGGGAAGTCGCATCGCGTCAACTCATGCCTCTAGCTACATGTTGGGGGAAAACCCGCATTTCCCAGCAACACCAGGCTCCCACGAGAAGTATTCGTGTATCCACGCTCTCGACGAAAAGTGCACTTTCTGCGTTTTCCGACAACTAAGAGAGTGAGACTGTCCATTCTCCCCGAGAATGGACAGTCTTTATGATGGCTGAGAGTGATAGCCTGGTATCGTCGTCGGTGTCGGCCACCTCTCGAAGGCGGTGCGGCGTCTGAGGCAAACGTGGAAGGTCACTCAAGACCTGTATCGACGCCAGCGCAGCGAGTGAAATCGCAAGCCGGCGAGCAAGATGTGGTGAGTTCGCGGATCAAGTCCCTGCAACAGCTCTGGGGGGATTTGCTCCCCCCAGAGGTGATCTGCCCCTATGTACGGTTTGGCTATGGCACATCCCTGAAGGACACGGCCATAACAGGGTCGTGGACGTTAACGCAGATCCTCGTAGAACCGCCGAGAGTCATGACGGGACATGGGCTCGGCACCATTGTCCGTGTAGAACACATGGCCGGACTCATCCCGGGAGGAAGGAGTCCCGGCATCGTTCGTGTTTTCCGCGCGTTGACATTCCAGGACCAGGGAAGTCCCTTGTCGAGTCATCTGGGTTACCTCGAAACGGATCAAAGGTTGTTCGGTAAGCGACACCAGCAAGTGACCCTCCCCACAGGGAGAATCCTGGGTTAAGTTCTGAAAACTGTCCATGAGTGGAAACATGATTCGTAAAACTCCTTTCTTCTTTCGCGCCCGGGGTAGATGCACGAAGGGTCCGATCACTCGAACCGACGGGATTGTATTAACGCTTATCGTCAGAATCAATAGCAATAAGATGTAAAATCATACAAAATATTTTCTGATAAGAACGGCATGTGAAAATAGCTAAGAAATAGGGTTACACATTTGAAGGATTGAATCTCCGGGAATCTGGAAAACCGGGTGCTTTGGCAACGAGATGGGGGCTTCCGGCAGCCTACCTGTCTTTCCTAGGCCTACTGGTGTTACAGGCGACGGGAAGGGATAAGTCATCTGCTTAAACGTGAAGGCATTGGCTGGGCAGGGAACATGCAGACGGAAACGGGAATCCGGCGATTCGGCGAACGGGCTGAGGAACATGGCGCGGATGGCCATTCTGCGCACCACCGGGGGAATTTCCGGTTGCTGAACCGGCATTTAGACCGCAAGACGCCCTGGCGGATGGTCAAGAAATACTGCGAGGCGGCTGGCATCGACCCGTCCCGCCTGGGCGCCCGCAGTATCGGCATCCACTCCCTGCGCAAGACGGCCATCAACGACGCGATCCGCAACGGGGCGACGATGCACGAGGTACGGGAGTTCGCAGGCCACGCCGACATCCGCACGACCGAACTCTACTTCGTGCGCCGGGAAGAAGACGCCGAGGTGGCCGCGCGCAAAATCCAGATCCGCCTCACCGGGTCCAGAGGCCAATGAGCCTGAGCCTTGGGGACCTTGAATGAACCGCGGGCACTATACTACAGTTTATCGTCCTGACCGACCGGGGAGGGCATTCATCGTGGCTGGAAGCCCGTCTGGCGACGTGATTCGCTCCGAAGGGACGCCGCTCGACTTGCCTCGGGGGCGTTCGTTTTCCTGCGAGGTCCAAGTCCGCGTAGAGCGTCTGAGCGGCGTCTTCACGACCAAAATCGGCTCAGCGGGCTCCGATGCTCGCTCGTATCCAATCCTGGCGTGCCTCGCCACCGGCGATGGCGCCCCCGATCGCCCCTGGGTCCTGATCTCCGCTGGCGTGCACGGCGACGAAATCGCCGGCGTCTTCGCAGCCCTGGAGTTTCTGGAAACGCGGTCTCGCACGCTGGCCCCCTGGTTTCAGTTCGCCGTACTCCCCTGTGTCAACCCGAGCGGATTCGAGCTGGGCACCCTCGAAACTGCCGACGGCGCCGATCTCAACCGACTGTTCGGGATAGGGAGCCCGCAACCGGAGATTGTCTCGGTCGAGTCGTGGCTCAGGCAATTGCAGCAGCGGTTCGTTGCCACCTTCGACCTTCACGAGATCTCCCCCGATTATCGCGGCGAAGGGTTCGTCGAGTCCGACAATCCCCGCGCCTGCTATCTTTATGAAATCCAGTCCGATCGCGCGCGGCGGATCGGCCGAGCGTTGATCAATGCCCTGCCTCCGTCATTCGAGGTTTGCCGCTGGCCCTTCATTTACAAAGATTGCAACGACGAGGGGGTTGTATCGTATCCAGAGGCGTGCAAGAACGCGATCTATGCCCAGCAGACGACCTTCGACGCCTATCTCAACGCACGGTTCACCAGCCATTCGTTCACGCTGGAAACGCCGATGGGCTGGCCTTTGGAAAAGCGCGTCCAGGCGCACTTGATCTGGCTTGGGACGGCAATGTCCTCATTGTGCCAAATGGCACGGAGCGGCAAACCACCCTGCCAAAGAGGTTCGTGACAGTTGGCATCAATGCCGAATAGTGCCGCCCCGTCGCGGGTTACGACGCGCAGATCAGAGACAGGCCTGAGCACCATCAGACACTTGTCCGGAGGCCGGGTGGCACTATTCCCGCTTGAGAGCAGTCAACGAAGGCCGAGATGGTGGACAGAACTCCCGCCCCTAGATGTAGCAAACCGATAACATCGGCGGGCAAACCCAAAACAAGGCGGTTCGCCTGACCACTTTAGCTGAGAACAGGCCGATACGCCTGATCACATTACATGAAATCTGTTCACAGTATAATATAATGTGATGATCACTGCTTGGCAACTCCGGCCGGGTATGCTAACATTGTCCCACAAAGTTCAGGAATAACATCATGTCTACACTTAACCTGAATGAAGCCCAGGAAGCTGCTGTGAGGCCGAACTATACCTTTTGGGTGCTTAGTGCAAAGAACCCCAAATAAGGACGGCGAGCGCTATGCCCCACGGTCGGCCTCGCCAAAGACCTTTTGGGCCAGCGCTAGCCCCTCCCAGCAGGCCGGGAACCCCGCGTACGGCGCGATCTGGAGCAGCGTCTCGACCACGTCCTGCCGGGTCGCGCCGTTGTTCAGCGCCATTCGGATGTTCAACTCCAGCCCGAGCGTCCGGCCCTGCGCCGCCAGCGTTGCGATCGTCACCAGGCTCTTGGTGCGGCGATCAAGCCCCGGCCGGCTCCAGACCTCGCCCGAGAGGAACTCGACGACGTACGCCTCGAAGTCGGGGCAGATCTCCTTCCAGGTCTGCCGCACCCGGTCCGCCTGCTCGGGGCCGAGCATCTGTCCGAGTAGCTCCGCGCCGCGTGCCGTGCGATCGGCCAGGTCCATACTCCCCCTCCTTTCTGTCCGGCGGGCTGTGCCGCGACGGTGTGTGCCCCCGGCCGGCCTCAGAGCCCGAAGCCGGCCGAGACGTCGAGTGCCTGTCCCGTGATGTTATCGGCCTCGGGGGAGGCGAGAAAAGCCACCAAGGCCGCCACATCCTCGGCCCGAACCATCCGCTTCAGCGCCAAGCGTTCGAGATAGTCGCGCTCGACTTGCTCGGGCGGCTGCCCCAGCTCGGCGGCGCGTTGCTCGATGACCTGCCGCATCCGCTCGCCCGCGACGGGTCCGGGGCAGACGGCATTGACCTGAATGTTGTGCTCGCCCACTTCTTTGGCGAGCGTCAGCGTCAGGCCGATGAGCCCCCACTTGCTTACGGCGTACGGGCTACGGAGCGGATAGGCGATCTTGCCGGCCACCGAGGCGATGTTGACGATCTTGCCCGAGCGGCGGGCGATCATCCCGGGCAGCACGCCCTGGCAGCAGAGCAAGGCGCCGGTTAGATTGACGGCCAGGACCTCGTCCCAGTCGGCGCGGGGGACCTGGGCGACGGGTGCGGTCGGGCCGATGATGGCTGCGTTGTTGACGAGGATATCGATCCGCCCGAGGGTGTCCAGCGCCAGGTCCGCCAGGGCGCGGACCCGATCCTCTTGGGAAACGTCGACGACGACCTCCAGGTGGCGCCGGCCCAGGGACTGGATCTCAGCCCCGGTCGCGTTCAGCTCGACCGGCTCGGGACCGGCGAGGACGAGGTTGAAGCCCCCGCGGGCCAGGCGCAAGGCGATCGCTCGGCCGATGCCTCGGCCACCTCCGGTCACGAGCGCCACGCGCATCTGCGAGTCCATCGCTCCCCCGGGCTCTGTTGATTGCAGGCTGCCGCTCCTGGAAGCTCAGCGCGGCCGGGCCGATCTCGCTTCATGAACTCCAGCTCAAACGGCCATGAACTCACATCGGGGCTTCCCCACAATGATACCACACGCCCCCATGCCGGTCACGTTGCCGATCCTGTTGATCGAGGGCGAAAAGACCGATGGAAGCCGATACGAAAGCTGGGCAGTCACACTCGGGTGAGCGATCGATCTTCCCTTCGGTGTCCGGGGGGTGGCACAGGTGGCTTGTCCCAACAGGCCGTCCGTGACCGCGGCAATGAGCACCGTGACATTGACCCGGAACGGCGAGCCCGGCTGCGGTGCCGAGGCGAAGCCGCCCCACACAAACCAATCACCTCGGTTGAACGCGTAGTTGGTGTTGTTCCGCGGCTGCCCCTCGTCGATGAAAATGACCCGATTCTGTCCATCCGATGGGCAAAGATACGTGGCGATGCCCATCCGCATCACGGTGTCGTTCTCCGGGGTCTCGTTGGGCAGGTTGAGATAGCCCTGAAGAAAGGGTGCCAGTTTGCTCTCAACTTAACACTTGTCGCCCCCTGCCCCGGCTCGGTATCGCTCGCATAACGCCCTTTATGCGAGTAACGTAGACCGGAGAAGGGGACCCGAACCGCCCATGAATTTCCTGACGGCCTTGCCGTAGTAGATGGACAATTTCCAACGCTAAGACGACGACGAGGTATTAGGGCAGCTTCTGAACATAAACGCCACACGATCCATAAAGGATTAACCACAGGCAAGCCGCAACCGTTCAGATTGGCCGAACAGGAGAATCCGCGCATTTCGACAAGACCGGCTGGTACGATGATGGGAGGGTCCAGTGGTGGGTGTTCGTGTTCTGGAGAGTTGCTCGATCGACAGACTTCGTCTCGACGACTTGCTCGCCCCCCACCATCAACCCGACATGAGGCACGCCCAAATGTGCATGATTTACTTCCTCGGTTGTGAGGGTGACGCGCCGCTGACGGCTCCCTGGTCGGAAGCGTCCCCGAGTTTCTACGTCGCCCAGCCCGAGTCCCATCAGGCCGAGCGGGTGCGTGCCCACTTGCCGTTCCCCTGCATCCGCTCCCTGGGCGCGCACACTGGGTGTGGTTGCGGTTTCCGCTGCGACTGGGCCGGCCCCGTGGACACCGATCCCGAGGAGACTGCCGCCGCCCAAGCCGACCACGACGCCCTGGCTCGCTACCTGAGCGGTCTGCCGCCTCAGAGACGACCCATGCAGATCTACGGCTGCTGGTACGGCGACGAGGCCAAGCGACCCGAGCACCACCGTAGCGTCTCGATCGCTGAGCTGGCATCACCCGAGTTCGTCTTCCACGAGCGGGAGCTGATCACCCTCACCTCCTGAGCTGAACTCGGGGCTTTCGCCAGGAAGTGGTTGGCCGGCAGCGGGGGGCCCGGCGGTGGCGGAGCCGGCACGCCTCTCGGCACGACGGTGGGCGCGGCGGGCTCAGGGTTGGAAGGCCTGCTTGACGACGTTGAAGGCCGCTTTCGGCACGAGCTGGTCCAAACGCCACGTCACGTTCGCCATCGGACTCCCGTTGATCAGGCCCACCGTCGGCGGTACGTCGGTGATCGTCTGGTAAACGCCCGTCTGGAAGGTCTGGATGCCGAAGCCAGTCTCGACACCCGTCTTGTGGGCGAGCTGGTCGAGCGACTGGAAGACGCAGGCGCCGTCGAAGTTGGGGTTCTGGCCGTTCGTCCGGGCCTGTTGCACCTCGGCGAGTTCCCTCTGGAGGATCTGGGCCTGGATCGTGGGATTGTTCCCGGGCTGGGCGGAGCTCGGGCCGTCCTCGGTGAAGAACATCGGGATGCTCGCCCAGTCGATCTGGGCCGAGGTGCCCGCGGGATGGTTGTACGGCGCGTAGGGGGGATTCGTCTCCAGGCCCAGGAAGGCGGCATTATCGTTGCCGACGGGGTTGTTGGCCCAGACGAACCGTGACGTGAAGAAGTCCGAGGGAAGCGCAGGGACGCTCATCTGGCTGTTATCGAGCGCCGTGGCGGCGAAGGGCGTCGTGCTGCCGAAGGCGGCGAAGAGCGCCTCGACGGCACCGACCGACGGCGTCGGGTTGCTATGGTTTGTCCCGACGTAGGACGTGGCCCAGGAGAGCGGGACGGCGATGGGCAGCCGGTTGCCGTCGGGGATGTTCGCCTGGTCCTCGGCATAGAGGATCATCTGCGCCACCTGCGCGACCTGCCCGGGCGTGATGTCGCCGCCGGAATTGTCGGGCTCGTTGCCGATCGTCCACATGGAGATGGCGGGATTGGGCTCGGTATCCCCACTCTGCCAGTTGGGATAGACCTGGTTGAAGATCTGCTGGACGTACTGGAGCTGGGTGGCGTAGGTGTTCGGGTTGAACGGGAGGGTCATCGACAGGCCGAAGACGTAGTTGGAGATCGGCACGTTGACCGTGATGCCATCGGCCTTGGCGGTGGCGAGGAAGGACGTGTGGTCGCGCTGGGAGTTCCAGTCGTAGAGGTGGAGGAAGTTGACGCCGAGCGACTGGATAGTCGCCAGGTCACCCCGGCCGGAGACCACCCCGCCATTGCTCTGGAAGCCGGGGATATTCTGCTGCGAGCTCCACATCGGGGTGAAGGCGTTGTTCCAGAAGTCGGAATCGAAGTAGTTGCCGGGCGTCGTCGGGTAGTCATCCGAGGGCTCGGGCGTGTAGCACAGGCCCTTGATGTTGGTCAGGCCGAAGGCAGCCATCCGTTGCTGCGCGGTCAGGCGGTTCGTCGTGGTCCGCTGCGAGTGCGACTCACTCTGCGGCAGGCGCGGCCGAGGCATCATGTGGGGCGATCTCCCTGCGGTAGGGGTATAACCGAATGTTGTGGACGGCGAGTTGAAAGGCGGCGGGGTATCCTTCGGTGATGCAACCGTTACGAGCACACCTGTTGGCCTACCAGGCCGAGGAGTCCCCGCCATGCACCAGTCTACCACCGACATCCGCATCGTGCCCCTGCCCACCGGCCAGGATGTTATCAGGGGTTCCGATAGCAACGGAGAAAAAAACAACGAACTTGGTCCGAGGCCCCAGTTTCACCGCGGTTTGCCTTCTCGAAACCCATCTCCGATGGGCTGATTCGAGAAATCTCATTCGAGAATGGTCATCGAGAATCAAGATCCCGCGGGATCTCGCGATCGCGACGTAAGGGCTTGGCAGTTCTCGGAAACCATCGTTTGGGAGAACCGCCCACCCTGAAAGATCGTTGTTTTTTTCTCCGTTGCTATCGGAACCCCGGTTTCAGTGCGGACGTTGCAGTGCGCCGAGGTTCGCTTGGTACCAAACCTTTCCTACGAACACATGCATGACCGGTCCACGCCCAACCTTGGCCGCTCCACTCGGTACGAGCTCTCCTGAAGGAAGAAGTAGCCGGCAGCTGGCGGTGTCCTCCAGCCGTCCAGCACCGAGCGAGGCCAGCACTACCCGGTCGGCATCGGCGCCATAGCCGCCGGCGAACAGAACCTGTGTGCCGTCCACTGCAATCGCGTGGGCACCGCTGACCTCCGTGCGCCACACACGCGTGTCGCCATCACCCATGCACACGAGCGGGAAGTCGCTGTAGTAGTAAGCCCACGTGGCCGCGTCGCTCACGTTCAGGGCATAGCAATCGTCGATGGGACCCAGTTCGGCTGGCGGAGTGTACTCCCAGAGCCGAGCGCCCCAGCGATCGAAGCGAACCAGCCCGGTCGCGCCGATAGGCTCGGAGTCCGGGTCATTACCCCAGCCATAGTTCCCATAGACGCCCTCGTCAAAATAGCCAACCCAGATGTCCCCGGCGGCTGTCGTCTGGACGTGCTTGATCCCGTCTCCGAGCACGAACTGCCGTCGAAGCTCGCCGGCCGCACTGTATACCTGGGCGTTCCGTTCAGAGGTGCCATCCGGGAGGCGTCGGCAGCGCGCACCGACTAGAAGTATCTCGCCGTCGGGCAGGGGTTGCAGCAGCGGGTGAGCCAAGGTCAGTTGGTTGAGCCTTATCGACCGCACGGGCTGACTCGGTGTGTCGATGAGGATCTCCGTAGTGACAGGCAGCTTTGCACGGCTGTGAGGGAAGGATGCCCATCCCGGCTGGACGTCATGGCCTTGCAGGACCTGGGCGTCAGAGTCGTGCGCCAGCAGCAGGATGGCCTCACCTGCAGGACCCACGTTCGGAGAGAGAAGGCGTCGCCCAGCAGCTGCGTCTGTAAAGTCGTTCACCAACTCGAGCGAGATGTCCAGCATCACCACAATAGGGTCCTCCACTGCGGCCGCGACCGCCTGCTCTTTCCGCACCAGGACCAACTCGCCGCCCATCGGCATCCCCCTGACGATTATCGAATCCTGAGAATCTCGACTCCCACGTCGCATTCTTCCCACTTCTTTTCCGTGGTGACCGCAAGCACGCCCCGGGACAACGCCAGTGCCAGGCAGGCGCAGTCGCCCAAGGAAATCCCCTGCCCTCGCGTCCGCTCATGGATCGAGGCTGCCACATACGCCATCGTCTCATCGAAAGGGACCGGCGACCGCACTAGGGGCGTCAACGTCGCTCTTACGGTTTCCACTGGCAACCCACGCCGCCTCAGCCTGTGCACCGTTTCACAGAAATTGACCGCCGAGATAATGGACTGTGCCATCAGCGGTCGCACCTTGTCAGCCCCGGGTTCCCCGTTAATCAGGGCGAGCAGGGCCGAGGCATCGAGCACGTACTCAGTCAAGGGCTGCATCCTGGCAGCGGGCTTCCCGCAGATCGTCCACCAGGCTCACCCCTTCCGGCACGTAGCGGCGAACCGTCTCCTGCGCCTGCCGGATCGCGTCGTCGAGCGTCGTGATCTGGATGCCGTACCGTGTGCGGCTGAATACCACATCCACCCCATCCTCGATGCCGAATTCCTTGCGCATCTCCGACGGCACGACCACCCGTCCCGCCCCGGATACCTTTCCCTGAATGAAATCTCCCATAAGCCATGACCTCCGTATCAAACCACTTCAGAGAATCATGGCACGATTGCTTATGTTTGGCAATGATTACCTGCCCGTCGCGAATTTGATCCCGTCAGATACATTTGCACATCAGGGGGCGGGCGTCAAGGTAGGCGGA
>Ga0316363_10003229_pt1 | contig 11793 bp, 10 predicted proteins | sample Sb_taG_3_FD_200459 | JGI IMG/M metagenome (GOLD analysis project Ga0316363, IMG submission 200459) | Peat soil microbial communities from Weissenstadt, Germany - Sb_50d_a_PC metaG (v2) (version 2) | ecosystem: Environmental > Terrestrial > Soil > Wetlands > Peat | place: Germany: Weissenstadt...
ATGCCGACATCGGATGGGACTGCTGGCGCACGCAGGGTAATGCGCTGCCGGACCGTACGATCGAGTTATTAACTAAGCATAAGTTGGGATTGTTTGGCGCGATTACCTCGAAGCCGAACAAGGCGGCACAGGCGGAGCTCAAGCCCGAGCTGCAGGGGAAGGGTTATGTCTATTACTCGCCGATCGTGACTATGCGACAGAAATTCAATCTGGATATCTGCGTGCGGCCGTGCGTCGGTTTCACAGGCAATCCCCTGAATTACATTCGCAAGAAAACAGATGGCGGTTTCGATGAGCCACAGATCGACACTACCGTCTTCCGGCAGGGCACAGAGGGCATGTACGCCGGTGTGGAGTGGACGAACCCTCCAGAGAACGTGCGCGCCGCGTTGAACAGTCATCCGCGGTTCAAAGCTTTTGCCAATGTGCCCGGACCGGAGATCGCGGTGAGTTGCCGCGTCATCACACTCAAAGCGGCCGAGCGCATTGTGACCGCGGCTTTCGAATATGCGAAGAAGCGCGGATTCAAAGGTGTGACGATCTGCGAGAAGCCGAATGTGGTGCGCGAAACTTCGGGCATGATGGAGGAAGTGGCAAAAGAGGTTGCCAAGAATTATCCGGGGATTGCGCTTTGGTCGACGAACATCGACGCACAACTAATGTGGCTCAACAAAAATCCGGAGGACTACAACGTAGTCGTGTCCTCGAATCTGTTCGGTGACATTCTTTCCGACGCGTTCGCGGGACTGGTGGGCGGACTGGGATTCGCGGCGTCCGGTAACATTGGCGATGACGTGGCGGTATTCGAACCGACACACGGATCCGCGCCGAAGTACGCCGAACTGAATCCGCCCATCGTGAATCCGATTGCGATGATTCTTTCGGCGGCGATGACGCTCGATCATGTGGGCGAAGACCAGAAGGCGAACCGCATCCGCCAGGCGATTGCGGATGTAGTGCGTGAAGGAAAAGTCCGGACCTACGATATGATGCGCTTGACGGGCGGTCCGAAAGCGATCAGTCAGGGTGCGGCTTCGACGGTGCAGATGACGGATGCGATTTTGGAGAAACTGAAATAAGCGGCTAACTGGGAGTCTTCGAGTTGAGGATCTCCGGTTGAGGAAATTATGAGCGCTGTCGAGACTACGTCCCCGCGTTCTGGCGAAGCTGGCCATTGGGGCCAAGAAGTTCGGTCGGACGCGCACGTCGCCTTTGAGGCGCGTGACCGCGGCGGGGTCGAGATCTCACTGGAGTCGCGCGTTGCGCCCTATTACGGCTCGGCGATCATGGATCAGACGCGAGAAGTTCTGGTTGAACTTGGAGTGAAGCACGCGCGGGTTGCGATTCATGATGAAGGCGCGCTGCCTTTTGTCATCGCGGCTCGCATCGAGGCCGCAGCGCGGCGAGCAGGGATCGCGCTCGGCAAACGCTCGCTGCCGGAGCAGCATCCGCTGCCGGCGCCGTCGCAAAAAGACCGGCTGCGTCGATCGCGTCTGTATCTGCCGGGCTCTGAACCGAAGTACTACATCAACGCCAAATTGCACGCGGCGGATGCCGTGATTCTCGATTTGGAGGATTCGGTGCATCGCGGAGAGAAAGATGCCGCTCGCATCCTGGTGCGAAATACTTTGCGGGCGGTCGATTTCGGATCGTGCGAGCGCATGGTGCGCATTAACCAGTTGCCGCTGGGCCTCGAAGATCTGGCGGAATTGGTTGGCGAGAGTCCGGACCTGATTTTGATTCCGAAGGTCGAGGAGCCTGAACAGGTGAGAGAAGTGGATCGGATGATCGGCGAGATCAAGGCGCGCCACGGAATTATCCGGCCGATCTGGATCATGCCGATACTGGAGTCGGCGCTGGGAATCGAGAATGCATTTGCCGTCGCGACGGCTAGTGAAAATGTGGCGGCGCTGACGATTGGGCTTGAAGATTACACCGCCGATCTGGGCGTGGTGAAGACCGCGGAAGGGCGAGAGACGCAATATGCGCGGTCGCGCGTGGTGAATGCTGCGCACGCCGCGGGCCTGCAGGCGATTGACTCGGTCTTCAGCGATGTCGCCGACATGGACGGTCTGCGACGTTGGGGAGAAGCCTCACGGGCTGCGGGGTTCGAAGGCATGGGATGCATTCATCCCGGGCAGATTCGCGTGATCCACGAAGCGTTTCAACCCACCGCGGTCGAAATCGAAAAGGCGCAGCAGGTGGTTGCCGCTTTTGAAGAAGCGCAAAGTAAAGGATTGGCTGTGGTGAGTCTGGGTTCGAAGATGATCGATCCGCCGGTGGTGCAGCGGGCGTTGCAACTGGTGGAGCGGGCAAAGGCGATGGGAGTGATTTCGTGAGTGTGAGCGCGAACGCGAAAGAAAGAGTAGAACTGGCGCATAACGCCGCCGGCCGTGCGGTGCCGACAATGGTGAATGGTAAGCCGCAGATTCCGTTTCTGGGCGCGGGAAGATACCAGCCGCGCGGCCGGAAGGCGGCGCCGGTAATCTGCTCGAATAAAGATTATCCGGATACTGGAGATAAGCGCGTGGCCGATCTGGAAACGGCGCTGCGCCAGTGCGGACTGCGCGACGGGATGGTGATCTCGAACCATCATCATCTGCGCGACGGCGATCGAGTCGCGCTGATGGCGCTGGAGGCGGCGGCCAGGATCGGCGTCAAGGATCTCATGTGGTTCCCGAGCGCGTCGTTTCCTTCCCAGGAGAGTGCGATCGATCTGATGGAAAGAGGCGTGATCCATCACATCGAAGGCTCGATGAACGGGCCGCTGGGCGACTACTGCACGCAAGGGAAGATGCGCGGCATGGGGGTGCTGCGTTCGCATGGCGGCCGCTACCAGGCGATCCAGGATGGAGACGTTCACATTGACGTCGCGGTGATTGCGGCGCCGGCCGCCGATTTTTTCGGGAATGCGGATGGTTCGCATGGCAAGTCCGCCTGTGGCTCGCTCGGTTTTGCACTTGCGGATTCGATCTATGCGGACCGCGTGATCGTGGTCACCGATAACCTCGTGCCCTTTCCTTGTGTGCCCTGGCAGATTCAGGGCAACAACGTGGACTTTGTAGTGGAAGTGGAATCGATTGGCGATCCGGAGAAGATTGTTTCGGGCACGACACAGATTACGCGCTCGCCCGACCGGCTGCGGATCGCGGAGTTGGTGGCGCAGTTTCTGCGGATAGCGGGAATCATGAAGAACGGATTTTCGTTCCAGGCCGGAGCGGGCGGGATCGCGCTGGCCTTCGTCGAGTATCTGAAGCAGATGATGAAAGAGGATGGAGTCAAGGCGCGCTTCGTTCGCGGCGGGTCAACTAAATTCCTGGTTGAGTTGCTGCAAGAAGGACTGACGGATTACATTCTGGATGGGCAGACGTTTGATCTCGACGGAGTGAAGTCGATAGCGAACGATCCGCGGCACGTGGCCACTTCGCCGTTCACCTCCTACAACTATCACGGTAAGGGGAACTTTGCATCGCTGGTCGATGCCGTGGTATTGGGTGCGACGGAAGTTGACGTGAACTTCAACGCCAACGTGGTGACGCACTCCGACGGGCGCTTGCTGCACGGCATTGGCGGATGGCAGAACTGCCTGTTTGCCGGCTGCACCATTCTCGCGGTGCCTTCGTTCCGCGATCGCATTCCTGTAATCGTGGACGAGGTCACGACGATGACCGGCCCGGGCGAGATGATTGACGTGGTCGCGACCGAGCGTGGAATTGCGATCAATCCGCGGCGCACGGACCTGCTCGATGCAGTGACAGCGCAGGGATCGAAGCTGCCGATTCGTCCGATTCAGGACATCAAGGCGGAAGTCGAGAAAATTTGCGGCAAGCCGGCGCGGCCCAAGTTGGGCGATCGTCCGTGCGCGGTGGTGAAGTGGGTGGATGGGACAGTGCTGGACACGGTGTGGCAGGTTAGCTGACGGCGTTTCTGGTGCGGCGACCGGGTTAACGGCAGAGATCGCTGAGTACGCGGAGAAACAGCTGCGGCTCGAAAGGAAAGTTAAAGCCTGCAATGCGACAATTTTTTCGTATGCTGCTTTTGGCTCTGGTCCTGATGACGGTGGCGTTGATTTCGGCGCTCACGGCCATGCACTTGGCCATTCACGGGCGCGAGGTGGCCATTCCGAAACTGGTGGGCATGAGTCCGTTCGAAGCCGAGCGAGTGGGCGCGGCTTCAGGCCTGCTAGTGGTGGTTGAGCGGCAGTTCTACAGCCCTAACATTCCCGAAGGAAGAATCATGACCCAGATGCCGCCGCCGGGAACGAAGGTGCGGCGCGGCTGGTCGATCCGCGTGGCGCAAAGTTTGGGGCCGCAGCGGGTGACGATTCCCGACGTGACGGGAGGGAGCGAGCGCATCGCGGAGTTGAACATACGGCGCCGCGGGCTCAGTCTGGGTTCGGTCGCGCACGTCAATTTGCCCGACGCGCCGCTCGACCAGGTGATCTCGCAAAGCCCGCCGCCAAATGCCAGCGGCGTATCCGCACCAAAGATCAATCTTTTGGTAAGCGACGGCGCAGAGCCGCCAACCTATGTAATGCCGAACCTCACCGGACAACCGCTCGGCAGCGCGATGCTGGCGCTACAGGATGCCGGCGTCAAGGCCGGCAAAATTAGCGTGCTGCGACCGCCGTTGCCCGGCGAGCCACAAGCCGCGCCAGTTGCGCCGTCTGCGGTCTCCGAGGCCAGCGCGGCCAGCATGATCGTGACCCAGACTCCGGCGCCCGGGCAGAAAATCACGGCTGGCAGCGCGGTGAATTTCGAAGTCCGCTAAGGTGGCTGGTGGAGAGACGGGCGTCCCCGCCCGGCTGACGGGCGAGACGCCCGTCTCTCCACCGATCATCTCCGTTCGATCAGCGCGGCGAAGAATCCGTCGCAAGGATGCACGCCGGGAATTGTCCTCAGATAGGGTCCAGCGAGAAGTGACGCGATATCCTCCCAGCACATCTCGCCAGACTGCCGCAACTGCTCCAGCTCTCCTTTCAAATCGGCGACTTTGAATTCCGCCGTGCCCTCGAGGGCCGCTTCCACCACTGCTTCGTTTTCCTCGTGCTCCAGCGAACACGTGGAGTAGACGAGCCGCCCGCCAGTCGCAAGCTGGGCAAGCGCGGACTTCAGGATGGCAACCTGCCGCGATTGAAGATCGTGCAGGTCTTCAACTTTGAGCCGCCACTTGATCTCTGGATTGCGGGCCAAAGTGCCAGTGCCGGAGCAAGGAACGTCAGCGAGAATGCGGTCGAAGGCGACGGAGAGAGAGAAAGGCAAATGACGAGCGTCCGCGGCAATGACATGCACGTTCGGCAATCGATTGAGGTTCTGCAGTAGGCGCGCACGGTGAGGATGCAGCTCCGTCGCCAACACTTTGGCGCGCGGGTTACGCCTGGCGAGCAAGGCAGTCTTGCTGCCGGGAGCGGCACAACAATCAAGGATTGTACAATCAACGATCCTTTCTCCACGACCAGCCAGCAACGCGACCAGTTGCGAAGCTTCATCCTGAATGGAGATGCGGCCTTCCTGATAGGCGCGCGTTCCGGTTAAGTCGCCCGAAAGAACGCGCCGTGCAGCTGATAGCAGTCGGCCCGGCGAGAACTGAACGCCAGCTGCGGCAAGTTCGGCATCGGTTTGACGAATTTGACTAATTTGATCAACGCGAGATTCATCGTCATGAATGTGAATCGTCGTGCCGGGCACTGTCTGATCCTGGATGCAGATCTGCCGCGTTGCCTCAAGTCCATAGTGCTCGCTCCAGCGAGCCACCAGCCACGGGGGATGAGCGGCGTTCTGCGCCAGTGTGATCGAGTCGGGCGATTCGCCGATTTCCGCGAAGATGTCTTCCGCGCCGGCCCCGCCAATTTTCCGGAGAACCGCATTGACGAACGGAGCCGCCGAGCGTTTGCGCGCAGCCTTGACGAGTTCCACACTTTCAAAGATCGCCGCGCGTGCCGGAACTCTGGTGAGAAACTGCAATTGATACACGCCAAGGCGCAATGCGGCCAGAACCTCGCCGTCCAGCCGCTCGAGTTGCTGCGACGATGAAGCGGCCAATCGCCGATCAAGCAGAGACTGCCAGCGCAGTACTCCCATCACCAGTTCGGTGGCGAGGCCCTGGTCACGGGAGGAAAGCTTTGCGAGGCGAGCGGAATGGAGCAATTCGTCGGCATAGGATTCTTCGCGCTCGACCCGCAGAAGAATTTCGAAAGCCGCGGCACGAGCAGGAGAAACGGCCATCCCAGCCTACTCTCCCAGATGGTCGCCGGATTGGGGCCGGTAGCCGTTGATGAATTCCTGCGCGGTCATGCGGCGCTTGCCCTCGAGTTGAATTTCGATCAGCTCCAGCGCCGTGTCAGTATCTTTATCTTCGTCCTTGTTCTTGCCGCAGCCGACGAACAGGCGCATTCCCTCCACTGCGACATCTCCCGGAGTCAACTTAACCGCAGGTTGCAAAGGTTGAGCGCGGTGCACCTGCAACGTTTTACCCTTAAAAGTCGTGAACGCCCCAGGCCACGGCTGAAACCCGCGCAGACGGTTGAAGAGATCGCTTGCGCTGCGAGCAAAGTCCATGCGGCCGTCTTCTTTTTTCAGAATCGGCGCGAGCGTGGCTTGCGCATGATCCTGCGGAGCGGGGCGAACTTGCCCATTTTCGAGTCCGCGCAGAGTCTCCACCATCAGATCCGCTCCGATGGAGGCCAGCTTTAGGCCCAATGTCTCAGCGGTATCTTCTGGAGCAATCGGAATCTCGCGTTGCATGAGTATGTCACCGGTGTCGAGCCCTGCGTCAATGCGCATGGTCGTAACCCCGGTTACAGATTCACCGTTGGCGATCGCCCACTGGATCGGCGCCGCGCCGCGATACTTTGGCAGCAGAGACGCATGCAAGTTCAGATTTCCGAGCCGGGGAAGATCAATCATCCATTGCGGAATGATGCGGCCGTAGCCGACGACAATAATCGCGTCGGGGCCAATCGCAGCAAGCTGGGCGCGGAATTCGGCGTTGTTCTTGATGGTGACAGGTTGCACAACGGCAATGCCCAAGCGGATTGCAGCATCCTTCACCGGAGAAGCGGCCACCTCCATTCCGCGCCCGCGAGGCCGATCGGGTTGCGTTACCACCAGCGCCACCGCATGACCAGCCTCGACCAATCTCTCCAGGGTCGGGACAGCGAATCTAGGAGTGCCACAGAAAACCAGAATCATAAACGTGCGGTCGCAATAGCATTCACTGCCTTTGTCATCCCGAGCGAAGCGCGGGATGACAATACATGAAGAGGAGTCCTTACCACTCTCCCGCCTTCACCATTTTCTTGATCTTGCGCTTGATCAGGTCGCGCTTCAGTGCGCTGATGTGTGAGATGTACAGCTTGCCGTTCAAGTGATCGGTCTCATGCAGAAAAGCCCGTGCCAGCAGGTCTTCTCCGGTGTGCTCGAACAACTTGCCGCTCAAGTCCTGTGCGCGTATCGTCACTGTCTTGGCGCGCGTGACGTCTTCGCGAAATTCGGGGAGGCTCAGGCAGCCTTCGCTGCTTCGCTGGCGACCTTCTTTGCTAACGATAACCGGATTGATCAGCACCAGCTTGGCGCCGGGGTCTTCCTTGAAGGTTACATCCACGACGGCGAGTCGTTTCGAAATGCCGATCTGCGGAGCCGCCAGGCCGACGCCGCGAGCCGCGTACATCGACTCGAACATATCTTCCACCAGCTTCTTGAGCGCGTCGTCAAAGCTGGTCACCTCCGCGGCAGGTTTCTCCAGGACCGGATCGCCAAATTTCACAATTGGGTAAATCATTGTTGGATTAATAGTTCTTCAGCTGCTCCAAATAACCTTGAAAATTTCGTTTTGTTTCTTTCATCGAGTCGCCGCCGAATTTCTCGAGCGCGCAGCGCGCCAAGGTAAGCGCGACCATGGCCTCGGCGGCAACGCCGGCGGCGGGCACCACGCATACATCCGAGCGCTCGTATGCCGCTTTCACGGGCTCGCGCGTCGCGAAATCCACCGACTGCAATGGACGCCGCAGCGTGGAGATCGGTTTCAGATAACCGCGGACCCGGATCTCCTGCCCATTGGAGACGCCACCCTCCAGACCTCCGGCATTGTTGCGCGCGCGCGTGAAGCCCGCAAATCCCACACCGCTCTGATATCCGATTTCATCGTGCACGGCCGACCCCGGCGAATGCGCTGCCTGAATCCCGCTTCCAATTTCAACCGCCTTCACCGCCTGCAATGACATCACCGCCGCGGCCAACAGCGCATCCAGTCGCTCGTCCCATTGCACGTAACTGCCAAGACCGGGCGGAACATTGTGGCCCACCACCTCGAAGACTCCACCCACCGAATCGCCAGTGCGCAAAACTTTATCGACCTCTTCCTTCATGCGCAGCTCGGCGTCGGCGTCGGCACAAGCCAGCAACACCTCGTTCTTGCGCGACAGTGGCTCGATTTGCTCCCAGGCAATTTCCCGATCCGCAATCGAAACCGAGCCCACCGCAATCACGTGACTCAGAACTTCCACGCCCAATTCGCGCAGCAGAAGCTTGGCGAGCGCGCCAATCGCAACCCGTGCCGCCGATTCACGGGCCGAGGCGCGCTCCAGCACATAGCGCGCTTCGGTGAAATCGTACTTCAAAGCTCCGGCAAGATCGGCATGACCCGGGCGCGGCGACGCCACGCGCTTGTGTTTTGCCGGATCACCCGTTTCCACCGGCAGCGATTCTTTCCAATTTTGCCAGTCGCGATTCTCGAGCATCACCGCGATCGGCGAGCCGATCGTCTTGCCGTGATGCACGCCCGAGAGAAAGTGCGCCCGGTCGGTTTCGATCTTCATGCGCCCGCCGCGTCCAAACCCCTGCTGGCGCCGCCACAACTCGCGGTCCACAAATGCCTGATCCACCGTCAGCCCGGCAGGCAGTCCCGAAAGAAACGCAACCAGCGCCTCGCCGTGCGATTCTCCGGAAGTGAAGTAGCGCAGCATGTGGAAGAGGCATTGTAAATGAATAAGAAAAGTTCAGCTCTGGTTGATTTTGGGCGACCGTTTTTTGCGCCGAAGGCGTGCCATATGCGAAACTGATAGTTTACGCCGGTAATTGCTGGACGACCCAGGTTCCATACTCATCGCGTCCACAACGTAAGAGTCCGCGAGGATTTGTTTTCATGTTGACCACCAAAACTGGTCCATTACATGCGGAAGTTGCTGAGGGCATCCGCTGTGTGATCGCCGACGATCACGAAATGCTGCGCTACGGTGTGCGCCGCCTGCTGGAAGACGCTCCCGACTTTGCCGTTGTGGGCGAAGCGGGCGATGCCGCCGGGGCGCTCAGGCTGGTCCTGAAGCACCGCCCCGACCTGGTGCTGCTCGATATCAGCATGCCCGGCATGTCGTCGTTCGAAGCCGGACGCCTCATCGAAGAACACTGCAAGCACACCCGCATCGTGTATCTGACCATGCATGAGGATCAGGAGTACGTGCAACAAGCTCTGCGCTCGGGCGCCAGCGGGTATCTGCTGAAAGATACTCCCGGGCCGCTTTTGTTGAGCGCGCTCCGCGAAGTGCATCGCGGCGAACAGGCATTGAGTCCGCAGATCCAGGCCAAATTGAGAGACGAGGCAACCCTGCGGAGCCAGGCCGTGCAGGTGCCGCTGCGGAGAAGTACTCTGACTCTGCGCGAGCGCGAAGTGATGAAGTTGCTCGCCGAGGGCAATACCGTGAAGAAAGCGGCGGCGGTTCTCGGAGTCAGCGCCAAGACGGTGGAAGCGCATAAGTTCAACTTGATGCGCAAACTCAACATCCACAACAAGGCAGAACTGGTCACGGTCGCTATACAGAAGAAGATCCTTCCGCTGCCGGTCCCGATGTAAAAGCGTCAGTCTCGCGCACGTTTCAAAACTACCGCGGCCAGGCCGGCAAGATCGGGAACCTCCAGGTCCGCTCGCTTCTCTGAGTCTGGAAGCGCGGAGGCTCGCACCGCGCCAATCCCGGGACGCGCCGACTTCCGGTTCACCCACGCCGTCGAGATGCCCAGTGACCGCGCCGGCGCCACGTCGTGATAGATGCTCTGCGCGGCGTGCAGCAGCCGATCCGGAGAAATCGCAAACCTGCGTAAGGCCATCTGAAAATTGTTAATGGAAGGTTTGTAGCTTCTCGCCTGTTCCGCCGTGATCACGCCATCGAATTCCACCTCCAGATGCTTCCGCGTTTCGGCAAATAGATCGTCGTCGATGTTTGAAATCACGACAAGCCGGTAGTGCTTCTGAAGCTCGCGCAGCGCAGCCACTGTATCCGGAAAAGGCGGCCACGCCCGGACGGATTCGTGCAGCGAGCGGATTTCGTCGGAACTAGCTGCGAAATGGAAGCGATCGGCAAACCCCCGCACCACCGATTGCAGCACATCCCGGTAGCATTGGTACGGGCCGCTTTCCGCCAGCGCCTCTAATTCCCCATAGAGTTCAAGAATGTCGGCGTCGTGCAGACTTTGACCATGATTTGCGAGATCATGATTCGCGAGCACGGTCCGCAGAGTGGGCAAAATCCCCGACTCCCAGTCAATCAAAGTACCGTAGCAGTCAAAGCTGATGGTGGTGAAGCGTGAGAAATCCATAGGCAACGCAACCGGACAATGCGACGTCACGATTCGACGTCCGTGGCGGACTCTAGGTTTTATGTTTTCTGTTCGCTGAACAGGTCAAGCACCGGCGTTGCGGAAGTTGGGTGTTCTGTTGGTTCGGGCGTGACCGGCGCCGTGCCGGAATCATCCGCACTGGTTTTCGCCGCCGGCGCTTTCTCGCCTTGCATGAATTTCCTCGAATCGAACAGCGGGCGCCCCAGCGACGCGTTATAGCTGGTCCACGGCCCTTCCAGTTCAGCCTCGCGCTCGAAGTGGGCACGCATCGCTTCCATCTTGGAATCCAGATCGTCGAGATAGTGCAGCATGAGCGCCTCGGGAAACATCGGCAGCTTGGGCGATCCAAAGTCGTACTGTCCGTGATGGCTGATGATCATATGTTCGAGCAGAGTTTTCAGTTCCGCGGGAAAGTCAGGCAGCCTTGCGAGCTTGGCCTGCAGCATCTCCAGTTCGATGATCATGTGCCCGAGCAACTGGCCGCGTGTGGTGTAGGAAAACGCACGGTTGTAGGTCAATTCCTGGACCTTGCCGATGTCATGCAGAAACGCTCCCGTTAACAGCAGGTCGCGATTGACTTGAGGATAGTTCTGGCACATGAGATCGCAGGAGCGGAACAGCGACACGACGTGATCGAGCAATCCGCCGATGTAGGCATGATGAAGGGTCTTGGCCGCGGGAGCATTGCGGTAACGTTCGGCAATTTCCGCGTCCGCCATGAACAGTTCCACCAGCGACTTCAGGTGCGGATTTTGGAACGTGGCCACAAACTCCGTCAGCGTTCGCCAGAGTTCGCCGATGTCCTTGGTGGTCTTGGGCAGGTAGTCGGTGAAGTCGATCTCAGCTTCTTCCATGCGGCGCAGCTTGTGAATGGTGAGCTGAAAACGATTCTTATACTTGTTGATGAGCCCCTTGATCTTGAGAAAGTCGTCCTGCTCGAAGGCGAGGATGAATTCTTCGACGTTGTCCCACATTTTGGCTTCGATCTGGCCCGTGCGATCTGCTAGGGTCAACGCCAGGTAAGGCTCGCCATTTTTTTTTGCCTTCACCTGCTTCGACGCCACCACGAAGCTGGAGGTGACGACCTTGTTTTCCTGTTGGCAACATTCGGAGATAAAAAACTCTTTCATGAGCGAAACCTAAGTTCCCCCGCAGCCCTGTGAAGTCGTGCCCTTCCCAACCACCT
>Ga0316363_10003235_pt1 | contig 11776 bp, 7 predicted proteins | sample Sb_taG_3_FD_200459 | JGI IMG/M metagenome (GOLD analysis project Ga0316363, IMG submission 200459) | Peat soil microbial communities from Weissenstadt, Germany - Sb_50d_a_PC metaG (v2) (version 2) | ecosystem: Environmental > Terrestrial > Soil > Wetlands > Peat | place: Germany: Weissenstadt...
CATCGACGAGTCGCACCAGACCGTGCCGCAACTGCACGGCATGTATCACGGCGACCGCTCGCGCAAGCAGACGCTGGTTGAGTACGGATTCCGCATGCCCTCGGCGCTCGACAACCGCCCGCTCACCTTCGAGGAGTTCGAGCATCGCACCAACCAGATTGTCTATGTCTCCGCTACGCCGGGCCCTTATGAACTTACTAAGTCGGCCGGCGTGGTGGTTGAACAGATTATTCGGCCGACTGGGCTGATTGATCCGCCGGTCGAGATACGTCCGGTTAAAGGACAGATCGATGACTTGCTGCACATGATCCGCGACCGCGTCTCTCGCAACGAGCGCGTGCTGGTGACTACGCTGACCAAGCGCATGTCCGAAGACCTGGCCGAGTATTACAGCGAAGTCGGCGTGAAGTGCCGCTACATGCACTCCGAAATCGAAACGCTGGAGCGGGTGAAGATTTTGCGCGACCTGCGCAAGGGCGAGTTTGATGTATTGATCGGCATCAATCTTCTGCGCGAGGGGCTTGACCTGCCGGAAGTATCTTTGGTCGCGATTCTTGACGCTGACAAAGAAGGCTTCCTGCGCTCCGCGGGCTCGCTGATCCAGACCATTGGACGCTGCGCCCGCAATCTCAACGGGCGGGCTATTCTCTATGCCGATCGCATGACCGACTCCATGAAAAAGGCGCTTGACGAAACTAACCGGCGGCGCGCCATCCAGCAGGCCTACAACGAAGAAAATGGGATCACGCCTGAATCCATCATCCGCCCGCTGGATATGACATTAGTCGCCATCGTCGGCGCCGATTACACCGACCTGACCGGGCCCGACGCCGAAGGTATGCCGGATCTGAAATCGCAGGAAGAGTTGGATGCTTACATTGGGAAGTTAGAGAGCGATATGCGGGAAGCGGCCAAGCGGTTTGAATTTGAGAAGGCGGCTAAGCTGCGGGATACGATCAAAGAGCTTCGTACTAAGGAATTTTTGTTCGCATGAGATCGTAGGAGTGGGAGAAGCAAGATCAAGGTTCCCACCGTGGCAGTCGACGGTGTCGGTAGTGCTCAAAGCAATTCTCGACGAAGAAGTCACTGAGTGGGTGAGACGTAGTCTAGATGCCCATGGCCAGATTGGGGTGCTGGCTGGCTCCGCAATCTCCGTCTGGGAGCCTTCCTGTCTCCCAACTGCAACCGGCCTTCGCGACTCGATAGTCAAGGCCCTCTTTTACAAGAACCGTCTGCTGGCCGACCTACAGGCAGAGCTAGAAGGCCAGCTTCTTAGTAGTAAGGACACCCGCTCCTTGAGACTGGAGACCGTGCTTGAGGAGATTGATTTACATGTCCCCAACGAGCTACCTCGCTTTATTTCGGTGCTCGACAGTGGAGAACCAAACTCGATCCATTACACCCTTGCCGATTGGCTTCGTTCGGGCAGAATAAGTGTTCTTTACACCACAAATCAGGACAGACTGATTGAGCGGGCACTCGAACTACGTGCAGCACAATACGGGCGTGACTTCACGGTGGTGACCCCTGAAACGCCTGAGACAGAAAAGAGTGACTCGCCAGCGTCGATAGTTAAGCTACACGGCACCATCGATCGTACAGAAACGATAAGAACGACTTTTACTCAAGTCGGCCAGGGACTTCCTACGAAAATGACTGAGGCACTTGAGAATGATCTCAGGCAGTATCCTTTTCTGGTCATCGGCTACAGCGGACAGGACGTTGATATTCGACCGAGCTTTTTGCGGTCAACACCGCGCGATGTGCTGTGGATCGACCGTAAGGGCTCGTTTAGCAGCTCTCATTTTGCAATCAAGCTGAAGGAAGCACATAAGAATGTCATCCCGCATGTAGCAGATTTGTCCCAATTCAACCTCGACCTAGAGAAATTGCGTGACGGTTCAGGCATCGGGAAGAACCGCGCCGCCGCTGAAGCATCTGAGGCAGCAGTGGGAATACCCGCTGGGAAGTTGGCCCTAATTTGCTCGCGGGTCATCAACCGCTCGGCAGAATTGCCCTCAAAGAGAAAATTGCAAAAACAATGTCTCACGAGGGCAGCGCAAACCGCGGAAGTCAAGGACTCCCCTAATCTCGGGTGGAGAGTTCCTTACTATCGAGCCGAAGAACACCTGTTTCGTGCCACCTTTCTTGTCCGCGATGTCGCTGCCTTCTATTTCTACTGCCAGTCCACGCGAATGGCGAGCAATGCCAAGCATTTGTTCGGGAGAATCACCGGACTCTTTGGTGCTGGATTGGCTGTTGACATGTTCGGCCTAGGGCTCTTACCAACCGCGTATAGAGCTAGCGTAAGATTTTGCTACCTCCCAGCTTTATTGGCCATCCAAAGAGCAGGATCTCCTCCCAGCCAGAAGACCGCACTCGAAAGGGCAATTCTGAAAGAATTAGTGCTGTTCCACATTGCACGCGCTTACTTCAGGACGGGGAGACGTCAGAAGGCAGTATTCTGGATGGGGCGCCTCGCGGAAAAAGGAAAGTCGTCATTTATCCGGGGACATTGCCACAGATTTCTGGGTCTTTACTACGCCAGCACAGGCAAATTCCCTGATGCGGAAAATTCTATAAACAACGCTCGCGAACAATTCCTCTACCTAGAAAGGGAGATCGCAAAGGCTGACACACTGCGCAATCGTGCCGCTGTGAAGCTTCTTGAACGTCAATTGTGGGGTGCTTGGATGAGTGCAGGTAGAGCATTCGTTATGTATCGAAGGGGAAATGTTCGACGTGGAGAAATTCGAGCGTGGGTACTGCTGCGATTCATTGCTGCGTGCGAGCGAGTTCCTTCACTCCTTTCATCAGGGATCGCCAAACGCTTGGTGATTGGCCTCTGATTCCTGGTTCCTTCCAAGCCATTTCGGCCCTGAGCGCCCGGCTGAAGCCGGGCCCCTTTCAAAACAAGAGCATCACCGCTTCAGATACTCCGCCGGCGACACAATGGCCGGGTGCCCCACCCCTCGTTCTTTGAAGGGTGGGATTCCACGGTCATCTCCCGCTTGGGGTTTCTTGCCGATGATGAAGTAGCCCTTGTCGCTTGCGGGGTTGTCATCCCGAGCAAAGCGAAGGACCTGCAGTTCGCGGCAAAATGCAGATCCCTCACTTCGTTCGGGATGACAATTCTTGAGAGGTTATCGGCACACCTGAAGGCGATGCCCTGATAGGAATCGCACTTCCTCCACTTCTTCGCCAATCGATGCGCGCGTTGCGATTCGCTCTCCGCGAGTGACGAGACAAAGCCAGCGTCAACGTCCCCATGCTAACGTTGAAGAGCACGACGTTAGGATGGAAGGCCCCCGCGAGTAAGATGGATGCGCCAGCCGGGCCAGCCGCTGGAGACAGGCGTGGACTGGATTTCGGTCGGCGCTGACCTACTCTGGCGCGGCGGTGCACTTGAGCTTCGAGATTGAACCTGAGTGATGCAGGACACCTTACAGACCGATATTCTCGTCATTGGCAGTGGGCTGGCAGGGCTGGCGGCTGCCTGGGACGCCGCCAAACGGGGCTGCCAAGTCATTCTGCTGACGCGCGCCTCAAACCCTGCGGAAAGCAATACCGATTGGGCGCAGGGTGGAATCATCTATCGCGCGCTCGCGGAATCTCCAGAACAGCTGGTGGCCGACATCCTCTCGGTGGGCGGCGGCCTGAGTTCTCCCGCAGCCGCCCGGCTGCTGAGCCGCGAAGGCCCGCGTCTGGTGAAGGAAATTCTGATTGACGAGCTGGGCGTTCCCTTTGATTCCTCGGCGGAAAATCCCGGAGAGCTTGACCTGACCCGCGAGGCGGGCCATTCCCTGCCTCGCATCATTCACCACAAGGATCAATCCGGCGCCGCGATTGAGCGCGCGTTCCTGGAGCGTGTGCGCTCGCACCCCAACGTGAAGGTGATTTCCGAAGCGACCGCGGTGGACTTGTTGACGGTTTCGCACCACTCGCTGGAGCCCACCGACGTCTATCGCCCGCTGACCTGCTTCGGGGCCTACGTGCTCGATCAGACGACGGGGAAAATCTTCTCTCTCCAGGCCAAGGAAACCATTCTGGCCACGGGCGGTCTGGGCAGCGTCTTCCTGCATACGACGAATCCTCCCGGGGCGCGCGGCGATGGCATCGCCATGGCCTACCGCGCTGGAGCTCGCTGCATGAACATGCAGTACATCCAATTCCACCCGACCGCGCTGCTGGCGCCCGACGGCTGCTTCCTGATTTCCGAGACGGTGCGCGGCGAGGGAGGCCGTCTGGTGGATCGTCACGGGAAGGAATTTATGCAACGGTTCCATCCCGACGGCTCGCTGGCGCCGCGCGACATTGCCGCGCGCGCCATCTACCAGACCATGCTCGAGTCGGGCGAGCCTTGTGTTTATTTGGACATTACCCACAAGCCCGCCGATCAGCTTCGCGAACGTTTTCCCGGCATCTACGCCGTGTGCATCGAGCGCGGCATCGACCTCACGCGCGAACCCATCCCGGTGGTGCCCGCCGCGCACTACAGCTGTGGCGGCATTGCTACCGACGATTGCGGCCGAACTACCGTGGCACGGCTGCGGGCGGCGGGCGAGGTCGCTTGCACCGGATTGCACGGCGCCAACCGCCTGGCCAGCACTTCCCTGCTGGAATGCCTGGTTTGGGGAACGCGGGCTGGGGCGCAAGCCGCCGAAGGCGTCACCCGAGGCGACGATTTCTACTTTCCCAAGGTGGCGGACTGGCGCTACGAACACGAAGCGGCGGACCCCGCCCTCATCACTCAGGATTGGCTGACGATCCAGCACACGATGTGGAATTATGTCGGCCTGATCCGAAGCGAGAGACGTCTGAACCGGGCCATGCGGATCTTGCGCGAACTCGACCTGGAGATCGCGCGTTTCTACGAAAAGTGCGAGGTCGGCGATTCCATCATCGGCCTGCGCAACGGCATCCTCACAGCGCTGCTGATACTCGCAGCCGCTGAACAATCCCGCGAAAGCCGCGGCTGCCATTACCGCATCAACTGAAAAGGTCGATTTCCGATGCCCAGCCCCTGAAGGGGCGTCTGATGTAGAGGACCTACGGCATCGCTAAAGCGATGCCCTGATACGTACCGCACTTCCACCGCGGTCAGCTGCCCACTCTGACTTTCAATATTGCACACTCTCCAAAAGAAACCACCGGTGCAGAACCACATCGAGAAGTGGTCCATTGATCGCAGCTTGTGAAGTCGCGCTTTTCCCAAGGGCCGCGCAAGAAAACGGTTTTGCTTAGCTGCTGCCAGCGGCGGCGTGGAGGGATTTTTTGCCCGACTCGCGAGCGGCGACGGTGAGTTCTTTTTCGAGCGAAGAGAAACGCTGAAAAACTTCGTGCAGCCGCAGCGCCATGTTGCGGATGGTATCGGCTTGCGCCAGCACGGTGGCGGGCAGTCCGGGCTCGAGGACCAGAAGTTCGGCGTTGCCGAGCACGGTGGTGAGAGCGTTGTTGACGTTGGTCCGCATCTCGAGCATATAGCGTCCCAGAGTGGCCTCGGATTGGGCGGCGGCGCAAAGTTTCCCGGCTTCGCGGGCGTGCGACTCGGCTTGGCGGCGGCGAAGAATTTCGCGTCCGATGAGACCCGCCATCGCGGGCCAGACGCCGGGCTCGCCACGCAACTCGATAACGGCCCCGTGGATGTTATAGAAATCGCGCGCGGGATCGGAGTGAATCACAATCGCAGGCTTGCCGGCGGCGGCGAGCGCCCGGTTCAGGACTTGGTTCTGGCCGTTTCTGTCTTGGCTCGGGTCGTTCTCGTCTTTCTTATTGTGCTTTCGCCTCTCATAGCAAGAGGCGTCGGCAATCGCGAGGTCGTAGTTGCTGCCCTTGAGGCCGCGAGAGAAACCTTCGTCGAGCACGATGAATTCCGGACCATTGCAATGCGGAGCGGGGTCCTGGGGCCAATGCGTGGTAATCTCGCGCGCGAAGGCGGGGTCGCTGGCAAGGATCAGGACGGTCGGGCGATTGCTGCTCATCGTCGCTTTCTGGCTCGGCAAGGTGGCCTCGAACTCGGTGGCGCCTCAGCGGCTAAAGCCGCCGTTGATTTTTTTGCGGCACTTACGGCGCGGCTGAAGCCGCGCCGCTTCAAGACAAAGTCAGAACCCGAGTTTTGCCGCCGCCGCTAAAGCCGCCATTGATTCGGCACTTGCGGCGCGGCTAATTTCCCCTAGGGACGCGGCTTGCCGCGCCTCCGGAGACGGAGCAAGCCCCGTCTCCACAGCGGGAAATTACTCTTGCGTTCCGCCGCCAGAATCTGCGGAAGCGGCGGCGGCGTTCGCGAGCGGATTCTTGCGCTCCCCGTTCTGGAGTGCGTCGTCGACGGCCGCTCGGAGATCGACCAGCATGCGCAGCGGCTGGCCGGAGGAGTATTCGGCGTGGAACATTACTTTCCAGGACTGGCAGATCATGCGCAGACGCCCGATCGGTTCCCCGGCGGAGAATTGCGCACGGCGGCAATCGATGGTCGAGACGCCGCGGCGCTCGAGTTCGCGCAAGCCGTCGTGGATGGCATTGAGATCGCCGTGCATGAGACGGAAAAATATCCGCCGGATCGTGAAGCTGAAACGGGCAAAGGCCGCCATGGCCGAGGGCTCAAAGTAGCGGGCGGCGTTCTGCGTCTTGAGCCTGCGCCCTTGCTCGAGTGCGCCGCTGTGCAGCAGTTCGCTGAGGCGGCGGCAACGCGCCGCCGACTGCGTGATGGTCTCCAGAGAACTCAACCATGCGGGCAGCTCCGGCGGTTGCGGCCCGAGCACGGGTTCGAGCACCTGGGCGACGTAATCGAGGTCCACGTCGGCGTCTTCCAGGCCGGAGGGCGCGCACAGCGAAAAATACTGAACGAGCAGGAAATCGATTTTGTCGCGATCAATCGCTGACTTCGCGGTCTTCTGCAGGTGATGAAGGAGAAGATGGCGCAGCGCGGCCTCGTTGGCCAGGGGCGTGGTCTGCAGAAACTGGCGCAACTGGTGCACCTGAATCTTCGCGTCGATTTGCTCGAACCAGTCGGCGGCGTGCGCGACCGACTCGGGCGAGGCCGAGAAGCCCTCGTCGTCCTTGATGGGGCAGGCGGGAACCTCAATCACAAATTCGCGCACCAGGGCAGAGTAAATGGGCGACAGGGCGCAGAGCGTCGCTCCCTGATCTTCGAGTGAAGGCTCGGGTGAAGGCTGGAACGGAGGCTGGGTGGAATCAGTCATGATTTGACAATCCAATTGGGAACAGGTTTGAGGAAGCGGACGGCAACCACTGTCCATTCCGGTTTATATTGAACCGCGACCACGGAGGCTTCGGCGTGCAGCGAGCCGTCTTTGCTTTCGACCAGCACGCAATCGGCAAATTCCAGAGGACGGTCGACCACAAATAGAACTTCGCGCGGCGTGCCGAACTCGATCACGGTGTCTTGAAAAAAGACAGCCCCGTTTTCGTGGGCGCTGACATTACCGTCGTTATTTCCATTTCCGTTGTCATTGCCCGTGTTGCGGCTGAGCTTGATGGGAATCCGCACCGGCGTGGCTCCGGGAAAGAACCTGGCCAAGCGGCTTACGATGTCTGATTCACGAGCGCGAGCAGTTGCCTGGCTGGGCACTCAAACACCTCAATCCCTGGGGGAACTGGAGCAGGCGAGTCTCCCCTCTTCCCGGTTTGGAAGAGCTGCGGGGAGACTCGTTCTGCCTTATCGGCATTCAGTGGTGCACCTGCGCCACCAAAAACGTGAAGGTCATGCACCTAAGAACAAGTGAAACAACGACAGGTAGTTAACGGCGTCGAGTTGGGGCGGAATGGGTTCGTTTCCTGGGGCTTGGGGAAAGTGCGTCTCAGAATGACACGATCGTCTCAGTTCGCGGCTTGTTAGCCGCGCTCGCATTCCCGGACCCGTGAGAACTGGGCCGTCCCTCCGGGACTTGGCTCATTTCTTCCACTTTTCCCAGCGCTGAAGCGCTGGGCTAAGCTGGTTCGCCCCTCCGGGGCTGGATTCTCTTGTACTTCGCTGGGGCCGAGCTGCGCGCGGCTGGACAGCCGGGGCGGCTGTCCCTACGTGTGGCACGCGAATTTATTGCAGGGTGGTTGAGGGGGGAGGCTCCTCGCGGGCGCCTATGTGGTAACGCTTCAGCTTGCGGTAGAGGGTGGCGCGGCTTATGCCTAGCATTTTGCCAGCTAGAGCTTTGTCTCCTTTGACCTGGGAAAAGACTCGCTCTATGGTGGCTCGCTCTATATCTTCCAGGTCGGTGGCGCGGCCGGAAAATTCTTGCGCATCGGACGCTTCGGCTTGGACTTCCGCGCGCGCGATTGCAGGAGGCAGATCGTTGACTTCGATGATGCTCTGATCGCCGAGAGCGACGGCGCGCTCCAGGCAATTTTCTAGTTCGCGGACATTGCCGGGCCAGTCGTAAGCGAGCAGGGCCTTGATGGCGTTGCCGGAGAGTTGGACGCCGCGTCCGGGAGCGAGGCGATCCAGAAACCACGCCGCCAGGATGGGAATGTCGGAACGGCGCTCGCGCAAGGGAGGCAGAGAAATGGTGACGACATTGAGGCGGAAAAAGAGATCCTTGCGGAAGGTTCCTTTCTTGTATTCGGCGTCGAGATCGCGGTTGGTGGCGGCCATGATGCGCACGTCCACTTTGACTCTTTGATTACTGCCCACGGGGCGGACTTCTTTCTCCTGGAGGAAGCGCAAGAGCTTGGCTTGCATTTCGAGAGGAAGTTCGCCGACTTCGTCGAAAAAAATGGTTCCGGTATCGGCGAATTGCAGCAAGCCCTGCTTGGAGCGAAGAGCGCCGGTGAAGGCGCCTTTTTCATAGCCGAACAATTCGCTCTCGATGAGGGTGGGCACCAGCGATCCGCAGTCGACGGCTACAAAGGGGCGGCTGGCCATGGTTCCGCGAAAGTGCAGCGCACGGGCGACCAGTTCCTTGCCGGTTCCGCTTTCGCCGGAAATCAGGACTGGCGTGCGCGTGTCTTTGAGTCGGGAGATGAGGCGCAGAACATTCTGGATGCCGGTGGAATTGCCGATGATGCCGTGGAGCGAGGTCTCGGTTTCGGAGCGTTCCCGGAGATAGAGATTTTCTTCGACGAGGCGGACCTTGTCGGCCATGCGGCGCAGGAAAAGGCGCAGGTCATCGAGCGGAGCGAAGGGCTTGGCAATGTAATCGTAGGCGCCGAGTTTCATTGCCTGCACCGCTGTTTCTACCGACCCGTGGCCGGTCATGACTGCGACTTCGATGCGCGGGTGGGTGCGCTTTGCCTGCTCCAGGAATTCGATGCCGGACATGCGCGGCATGACCATGTCGGTGAGCACCATGTGCACGGGCTGTTCCTCGAGCAGGGCGAGGGCGGCGTCACCGCTCTCGGCTTCGAGGCAGGAGAAGCCGAGCGACTCGCCCACGGTGATGCAGAGGCGGCGGATGGTCTGCTCGTCATCGACAATCAACAATCGGATGCGGAAGTCATCCTTGGTCAAATTCTGAGTCATGACGCGGCCTTGCCCATGGTCTGCTCGACCACGGAAATGAATTCCTGTACACGAAACGGCTTTTCCACGCAGGGCGCGCCGGTGCGGCGCAGCGTGGCAGCAGTTTCCTGGTTGGCGATATCGCCGGTGATGAAAACCAGGCGGGAGGCGAGTTCCGGGCGATGGGTGGCGATCCAGGCATAGACCTGGGCGCCATCGACGCCTCCGGGGGTGCGCATATCGGAGACGACGCCGTGAAAATCGCCGGTCTCGAGCAGGCGCAGGGCTTCGGCGCCGGATTCGGTGGGAACGACGGCATAGCCGTGGCCCTCGAGAACGGCGCGTACCAAAGCCATGACGGCCGGTTCATCTTCAATCAGAAGCACCGGCGCACGGGCGGATTTAGTTCCTGTCTTAGTTCCAGACTGCGTTCCTGACTGGGTCATTTTGGATGCACTCCTGCAACCGCTCCAAAGGATGCCTCCTCGGAAGCCACCGGGAGGCGGACGATAAAGGTTGCTCCTTCAGAGTCCAGGTTGTTGTGACACGCAATTTCTCCGCCATGTTCGCGGACAATGCCATAGCAAATACTCAGGCCCAAACCAGTACCCTTGCCAACGTCTTTGGTGGTGAAGAAGGGATCAAAAATCTTTTCGGGATCGGCGATGCCCACGCCGTTATCGCGAAAAGAAATCTCGACGAAAGAGTTGGCGCGGGCGCTCATGATCTCAATGCGGGCGGGCCGCGCGGTTTCGCGGACGGCGTCGTAAGCGTTGTTCAGGATATTGAGAAACACCTGCTGCAGCTGGTGGGAATCTCCGACGACCTGGGGCAGGGACTCGTCGAGGCGTTCGACCACCTGAATGCCGTGACTGATGAAGTCGTAAGAACGCAAGTGCACGGTGCGTTGCAGGATGGAGTTGAGCTGAACCGGCTGGCGGTGCGGCGGCATCTGGCGGGCAAAGCTGAGCAGGTTTTGCACGATCTGCTTGGTGCGTTGCGCTTCCTGCAGAATCACGCCCAGCTCGCGGCGCGCGCTTTCGGGGACCTCGGGGTTTGCCAGCAAGAGGTCGGTGAATCCGAGGATGGCGGTGAGGGGATTGTTGACTTCGTGGGCGACGCCGGAGACCAGTTGTCCAACGGCCGCCATTTTCTCGGCGTGCAGCAGCTTGGAGCGCAGCATGGCAGAGTCGGTGACGTCGCTCATGACTACTACAATGCTGCTCACCCGGCCGTTTTCGCCGATGATGGGGCTCAAATTGACGGAGAACTGGGCGCTGACGCCATCGCCGCGAAGCAGGGGCAAATCGAAGTTATCGACCTGTTGGCCCTTCTCCACGGCGGCCAGCGCTTCACGCAGCGCGGCGCGGCGCGGGGGGGCGCACAGGTCGGGCAAGCGATGCCCCAGGATCTGGTTCTGCTGAAAGCCGAGACCGCTCCAGCGCCGGTTGGCATAACTGATGACGCCTTCGGTGTCGGTGACCAGAATCAGGCTCTGGGTGTGACTGAGGATTTTGTTGGAGAAATCACGCTCTTTCTGCAGCTCGGTTTGCGATTGGCGGAGGCCGGTAATATCGAGTATGAGGCCGCGGTACTGCAGGATGCTGCCGGCCGAGTCGCGCACCGCGAAACAGTTCATGAAAACGCGGACGGGCGATCCATCCTTGCGCCGGAAAATTTCTTCCTGATTGCGCAGTCCGCCCTGGCGCTCGAGCAGCTCCGCCAGTTCTTCCCGCCGCCGCGGAGAAAAATAGACCTGGGTGGGAATGTCGAGTTGAATGACCTCTTCGCGGCTGCCATAGCCGAGGATGCGAACCAGCGCGTCGTTGACTTCCACGAAGCGACCCTGGGGCGTGGAGAAGAAAATTCCTTCCTGAATGTTGTCGAACAGTTCGCGATAGCGGCGCTCGGCTTCGCGGCGGTCGGTGATGTCCTTGAGCACGTGCACGGTTTGCAGCTGGGCGCCGCTCGTTCCTATTTCGCCCCGGCCCATCGCGCCAACCCCGCGCGATGGGGGCCCCTGGCTGGCGGCATGAATGCGCGAGGTTGAAATCAGGTAAGTGCGTTCGAGGACGGGATGCACGTATTCGTCGAGACCGTCGCCGGCGCGGCAGAAGGGACAGGAGTGCGGCGAAGCGCCGGTGGAAAGAGCTTCGAGCGCCCGCATGTTGATGCCGATCAACTGCTCGGGGGCGATACCGACGAAATCAGCCAGGGAGCGATTGACGCGGAGAACGTTGTGCTGCTCGTCGTGGACCACGATGAAGTCGCTGATGGCATCGAAGACTTCCAGCCAGTGGCGGTTGGCCTGCTGCATGCGGGTGA
>Ga0316363_10003249_pt1 | contig 11740 bp, 9 predicted proteins | sample Sb_taG_3_FD_200459 | JGI IMG/M metagenome (GOLD analysis project Ga0316363, IMG submission 200459) | Peat soil microbial communities from Weissenstadt, Germany - Sb_50d_a_PC metaG (v2) (version 2) | ecosystem: Environmental > Terrestrial > Soil > Wetlands > Peat | place: Germany: Weissenstadt...
TCGGCAATTGCTCGACGAGTGCAACGAACTCGCGAAGAGTCCGCGCTCGTCGTCCAGTGGGCGATCCGTCGCGCCAGAACACAAACGCGCGCCCCTCGGGAACTGGGATGTCGATGTACTTCGCCAAGTGGCGGACGTGGGGTGTGATGCGGGGCGACAGCCGAATTCTGCGTACGTCACCCCCCGCTTCCTCCGTGAGAGGCAGCGCCACAGCCTCGCCTATGACGAGGTTGCCCAAGAGTTGCGCCCATTCGTTTTCCGTCAAACGGCCTTCACACGAATGGCACAGCGTATGCAGCGTTTCCAACTCATGGGGGTCGGACTCACGCGTGACGATGACAGCCTGGCTCGCGGACAACACATTGCGGCGGAGCTTTGACGCCCGGTAGGTGACCAGGATGTAGCCGCCCAAATCGAGGTCGAGCAGGTCCGGAATGTCCGAGTTCTGCAAGAAATAATGGGCTTCGTCGACCACGATCCGGTGGGGAAGCCCGGTATGCCTCCGCAGGGTCGTTAACGCCGGCAGCACGCTACAAATGTATTCGAGCTTTTCCGCATGGGGCGTGTGCGACAGGTCGATCACGACACTGACATCGGCGTGGCGCAGCGCCCGCAGCAGGTCTCGAGGCCGCGGTAGTGGATCCGCCCCGCCAAAGACAACCACGCCGGGGAGCACCTCCAGCGAGGTGTAATCCCCTTCCGGATCGAGGATACAGACACCATAGCCGTAGAGGATCAGTTGCTCGCACAGCAAGCCGGTCACCCATGACTTTCCAGACTTCGGGTCCCCCGCCACCAGCAGGTTGCGGCCGCGAACGGCAAGGGCCAGCGGCTGCCCGTCGTCGGTGTGCCCGAGCAGGAGGTGGCGGCGGGTCTTCAGCGGCACCGGGATTTGACGTTGTTTTGCGAGAGCCCGGATGTAACCGGCAACGGCCGGGGGACCGTCGCCAGGCAGCACGTAGTCGGCGGACGCCTTCAACGCCTCACTGCCCCAGGCGACCGCCACCCCGGCCTCACACACGCGGAGCAATTCGTGATCGTTCTCTGCGTCGCCGATGGCTATCGTGTTGTGCGCCGACAATCGCAGAATGGCGAGCGCTTCACGCAGCCCGGTCGCCTTGCTGACGGCTTGCGGCAACACCATCACCCGGCCGCGATTGAATAGAAGTACCAGCGGCAGCTCCAGTCTTTGAAGGACGGCAAGAATCCGGGGAGCTTCGCGCGTGTCGGCCTCGACGACCGATCGTCCAACTACACAAGGAATGCCCTGCTGCCGCAGCTCTGTCAACAAGCCTGGCGGAGGCGGTTGCCCGAGCACAACCGAGTATCCGCTGTGGGGAAACTCGATTACGGCGCCATTCTCTGCGACGACGGCGTCCACAAAATGCAGGCCGCCCGCAACCCGCCGCAAGTCCTCGAGGATTCGACCGGTCACGAGTACGACGACGATGTCTTACGCCCGCAGCTCGGCTATGGCCTGACGCACCTCCGGGTCCAACACATCGTTCCGTGCGATGGTGCCATCGAAGTCGAGAGCAAGCACTAAGAACTTCATCACGCGGTTCTCTTACCGTTTTTGTCGATGGAACGGCGCGCCCATCGCCCATGTGGGACTAGTTTAGAATAAATAAACGTTCCGGTGCGTAACTGCCCAGGTCCTTCCAAAACCGGCAGCGGGGCTTCATTGGAAGCGTATCGCATCTCGCCGAGGGACCGACCTTCTCATTTCATTAAAAGTACCGCACTACCTCGCCGTTCCAATCGAGCGGGTCAGAGATCTTGTAGCTCTGTTCTTCTCGCTGCACCAGCGATGTAAAACGCGGAAACGTTAAGCGTCTTCGTCCCAAAGACGATCGCCACATACCCCGTAATGTCCAACATCTCGAACCATTGGCGTGCCTTCGGGCGAGTTTACCAGGAGTTGCTAGTCTTTCCCCAATGATCGGTTCGCTCGACCCGCTTCGGCCCCTCGTGATCGCCGCCGCAGGCTGGATCAATCAGCAGCAGCAAGATGTGATCGAGTACTCAAAAGAGGAGAATCGGGTACTGCGCGAACAACTGCATGGACGGCGGCTGAGGCTGACCGATGACCAACGCCCTCGGCTCGCGGCCAGGGCCAAAGGACTCGGGAGAAAGATCCTGCGGGACGTCGCCAGCTTCGCCACGCGCGGATCCTGGACTCTCAACATACACTTCAAGCGCTCATGCGAGAGGGCCTGGTTGCCGCTATGCCGATTGATGGGGTCGCTCCAACTCGGGAGCACTGAACGCGGAAGCGCCAAGGGGCAGGCAAGCATCCACGGCTGTTCCAGAAGATGCCAGCGGCTCCCAAGATCTGCTTCCATCCGATGAACCGCAAGCACATCGGTACCGGCTGGAAAAGTAGCCTGCGGACGCTCCAGAATCTATGGATGTGATCGAGCTGATGGCGGCGCTGCAAACGGTCCAGCCACATAGACGGACGCGACGGCCGGGCGCCGATAAAGAAGAACGACCTGGACGGCATCCAGCAAGTAACGAAGAGTTTCGATGTGACAGAGGGTTTGATCCGCCGGAACTACGGAAGGCGCGCCAACGAACTGATTCTGGACGGGAATTTTCAGCGCTTTGCGAGATCCGGACGTTATAGCCCAAAACGGCGGAGCAAGAATAGATCACGAAGCTGCGTGTGTCCCGACGCGAGTAATTTCGCTTCGATTGCCTCGATCTCGCATGCGCTGCTCTCGATTTCGGCGCCTCGCCATCGCGCGAACGGGCGAAACCGGCCCGCTAGCTGCAAGCACGTTGGAACCCAACGTGCACTTCCCGGCAGCAGAACGAGGAAGCAGAATATGGCACAAGTGGCGCGGTGCTGGGTGCTCGCCCTTATACTGCTGGGGATGCCCAAACCCCAAGGCGTCGCTCAAGTCGCACACCAAGAGAAGACCCAGAACTCTGAGGACTTTGTCCTTGAAATTCAGCCGCGGGAAATTACGGCTGGAGAAACGGCGGTACTGCATTGGTCCCTCAAAGGGGTGAAGCAACGCTAGGTGGGGAATATCCATGGCGCGATCTCGTGTGGCCGTAGTGAAGACAGCGCCGGCAACCGTCATCGACGATTACAAGCGTCTGATGCGGTTGGCCGAATATCAACAGTTTCTGCCGAAGGACTATGAAACCGCCCTCAAGATCAATATCAGTTGGCACTATTTCTATCCCGCGTGCTCCACTACGCCATGGCAGCTTGAGGGCGTGATTGCCACCCTCCTCGAAGACGGGTATCGCAAAGAAAAGTTATTCGGCTGTCAGAACCGCACGGTTGTAGTCAGCGCCAGACGCGGTGAGCTCGCCAACAAACATAAGCAAGTTCTCGTGGACAAATACGGTCTGCGCAATATCCATTTGTACGAGAAGACCGAGGAGTGGATTCGCTACACGCCCAAGGCTGAGATGCGGGTGCTAAACCAGGTCTTTCCCGAAGGCATCCGCATTCCCAAACGGCTGGTGGGAGCCAACGTCATTCATCTGCCCACCATGAAGACCCACGTGTTCACGCAGATTACGGGGGCGATGAAGAACGCTTTCGGCGGACTGCTCTTTGAGAAGCGCCATTGGACCCACAGTGTGATCCACGAAACGCTGGTGGACCTGCTTGCCATCCAGAAGGAAATCCACCCTGGCATCTTCGCGGTGATGGACGGCACGTTCGCGGGCGACGGTCCGGGTCCCAGGTGCATGGTGCCGCGCGTAAAGAACTATATCCTGGCGAGCGGCGACATGGTGGCCATTGATGCGGTGGCGGCAAAAATGATGGGGTTCGACCCCCTCTCTATCAAATTCATTCGGCTCGCACACGAGCAAGGGCTGGGTTGCGGCGACGTACGCGACATCGAAGTGGCCGGAGAGGACATCTCCGCGGTGAACTTTCATTTTCACGTCCAAGACACTCTTGCCAGCCGCGGCCAGAAGATGATCTACTGGGGTCCACTCAAACGGCTGGAGCACTTGCTCTTGCACACGTTTCTGGTTCCCTGGTCCTACGCCGCTTCGTTCCTCTATCACGATGTCTATTGGTACAACTGCATAGGACGCGCGAGAGTCAAAGAAGCTCTTCGTACCGATTGGGGCAGACTCTTTGCAGGCTATCCGTAGGTTAAGATAGTTCTTTGTCCTCGATATTCTCCGGCGCCCGCTTTAAGCGGAGCCTCACTCGGCGCAATGGCATCAAGCTGGCATTTTCCGCCCTTTGGGGGCGGCATTTGTGCGCCCACGAATCGACCGACGCGGCCACGCAAGTCCCCGATCTGCCCCACAGCATCCCTCCAAGAGCCCCGCAGGCCCTCACCGGATCGCAGTTCGCCGAATCCGTCTCGAGCATGGACCGGCAGCAGCGCGAGCACGCCATACTGGGTCAACTCCTGGATGGCAATTTGCCCGGCTTCCTGAGAAAACTGGTCCCTGTCAAACTCAGTTACGAACCGGCCGGTGGAAAGACCCTGGTGGCAACGATCTTCGTGATGCCCGAGTACCTTGCCATCGGGTCCGACAGCGATTTCTTGCGGATCCCGATGAATTTCCACACGGCGACAGCCATTGCGGATCGCTTCAGGTTCGTGTTGCCCACCAAGAAGATTGTGGACGCCGCCTACGATCAGTCCACTTGCCGCTTCACGCCCCAACCCCTGCCGGCTGGTCAGCAAATGACTTCCACCGAATATTACCGGATGCATAACGCGATGATTGACAAGCAATCCCGGACTCGCGGCTTTCCGCTGGGAGCCCTGGTTTCCGGCCACAAAAAGGACGTCGTCCTCACCAACCGATTGAGATCGAGACCGGACCGGATTGCGATTTACGGCTGGCATCGCGCCACAGGCGACCCGATTCAGCCCTTGAGCACACTGCATGGCGCCGGATACGCCGACTATAGCCACGGGATTCGACTGGTGGGCGGGATGGCTATGATCAAGGGCAGACTGCAATCCGTCCACGACATTCTGCAGGATTCCTTATTCGCAAATCTGCTTAGCGATGAGGGGGCTATCCGCCTCGGATCCGCCGCCTATAGCAACGCGTAGGCTACTCCAGGCTTTTGCAGCAACGAAACCCCAAGTGATAGTTCGCGTGGCTGTGCTCATCCATCACCCGGCTGCCGTGCCAGAAGGGCGCACGCCAGCGGCACCAGTCTTCATGAGCCCGGTAGGTGTCGAATATGAACCAGCTTCCCTTCATCTCCGTGTAGCCCAACTCGCTGCTGCCACGGCTGGCCATCTGGCTCTCATCGAGAGGCAGATTCATGTGCTCAGCCGCGTTGCCGTTCAAGTCGTAAACCTGCAGCGGGCTGTGACAGTCCGGAAAGTCCCCGGCCGGAAAGGTATTGGAACCGCATTTTGTCCAACTTCCTCCGTCGCACTCTGGCGTCTTCTGGCTTGAGGCGGCACAAATGCCCTTTTGGTAGGCGGGGCCATAACTCCAGCCCTTACTGGGACTGTCGGCTTGGTTGTGCGCAATCCGCATCCGCTCAATCGCCGCCCCGGGGCTCAGACCTTTGGCCAAATCCCACCGGTAATCCGGAGGTTCGAGGTTTCCCGCGCACGCGCCTTCCCATTCGTGCGCATCGCACAGGCGTTTGCCCATGATCCAGCACACTTGCGCGGCTTCACGCGCTTTCACCCAGACCACAGGATAGGCAGTTGGAATGTCGGGGAATTCAAACTGATCGATGCAGGCCTTCGCGTCTTCGGGCCGCTGGGTGGCAGGGTTGTACAGTGGCGCCATATACTTGCCGCCGCAGATTTTCTCGAACTTGGGATTGGCGTAATCGATCCCCATTCTGGTCAGCTTGGCCTGGGCCTCTTCCGGCGTAACCGGATGCCGGGTGATGGCCGGGTTGCCCTGGCCCATGTAGCCGGACTTGGCGAAAATGCCACGGATCGCGGTCATCTTGGCATCCGACAATCCATGGACGCGCTGCATTCGCTGGAACAGAGCCTCGTTTTGCTCTTGCAGAGGAGGATACTGCCCCAGCAGGATCACTCCCACCAGGGCCGCCGATCCCGCTAGAAATATACGCGTTGTGGTCATGGCTTGACCTCCCTGCCGGTGCGCCGCATCAGGTAAAAGAAATCCCGGTTGTCCGCGTAGCCCAGAAAACGAGGAATAAGTTCGCCGGAAGCGGGTTTCTCCAGGACGCCCATTCCCTTCACGAGGTGATCCACGAACAGTTGGGATCCCGACCTCCGATACAGCGCCAGGTACGTGTGTTCGAGAGCGTTCATGTCCAGGAGCATGGCGTAGTCGCACCGGTAAGCCTGAAAGACGCGGGCCATTGCTGAAGGTGTGGCGTCCGAAAACACGGCATAAATCAGGAAGCGCTTCCTCCCGTTCCGCTGCAGAGCAGCACCCGCGCGCATCGTACGTAGTTTCATGTCTTCCGAACCGGACCAATTCCCGGGCCCCCAAAGGTGCACCAGACCGCCGGGGGCCGGCGCTTGGGAGGCAGGATCGAATTCGACGACCGGTACGCCGTTTTGACGGGCATGCCTGATCCTCGCGAGCAGCTTGTTATCGGCCTCGGCCCAAGTCTTCATCTCGACCGAGCCGTCGTCGAGTACCAAGATGGTCGCCAACCCCGGCTCGAGTTTGCTGAACACGACGCCGTTTTCGATGAAGCCGTAATGGCTCCCGTGATTCCTGAGCGCGAGGTCTCCATACTTGAACGCTCCATGCGTGCGTTTGAAGCCCCCCGTGAAGGTGGCTACGGTTTTCGGGGCTTCTTCCGGGCTGAGAAGGCCAGTCGCAATGAGAGGACTAATGGTTCCTATGCCGTCGGGTCCGGGCAACGCCAGGTTTTTCGTTTGCTCCAGCATGTGATCCGACCACCCCACTTTGGGATGTTCCGTGCCCAGTGCATATCCCAGTTCAAAGCGGTCCAGATCGAACGCAACCAGGTAACAGAGTGAGGACGCCTCAACGCCATCCAGGTTGTTGACCATGCTCCTGTAGCTCTGCAGAATTGCGGCATAAACAAGATTGGGTTGCAGAATGCTGACGTAAACACCGCGGTTTCCGGTGGCGGCATACCAGGCCCCAGGCGTCATGCCTGTTTTTTCGTGACCTTCCCAGACAATTCCCAGGTTGCTGGATGTGAGCACTCGGCCGGCGTATTTGGAATCGATCAACGCGGGAACCGGAAGATCGCTCGCAGCTCCGGCGCTCGCGGCTGGAGTTGCCGGGTTTTCCGTCTGAATCTTTCCGTTTTCGCGGTGCGCGTCTCCCATGAGTATGTGACCGAGCTCGATAATCGTCTCCCCGCCCCAGACGTGCTCCCGGAGAAACTCCGTGGCGGCTTCGAGAGTCGTGCGATGCCCGGTCGCCGGGTTTCGAAGGTAGATCCGGCCTTCGCACAGTGGGTAAAAGATGAGCGGCGAGGCTTTAGCTTGGTCCAAGGCGCCGGATTCGAAAAGATTACAGGAGTAGCGATGGGTTCCCTCTACGATGACGAGCCCAGAAGGATATTTCTCATCCAGCACGAGCTTCCTGAGCTGGGGAGTTGGATTCTCGAGGTGGTAGGCAGCTTCGAGGCTGCTGCCTTTCCATCCGATGTTGAGCAAGTACCACGCGTTGATCGCAGGGTTCAAGTTGACCAGGGTGGCAATGCCCTCTCTTCCGCCTTTCGCCGCGATGCGGATGGAATTCGCGTGCCGGAACTGCTGCAGCTCCAGAATCGTTTTGGGAACTTCAGCTTCGTATTCTTGCGCTTGATCCCGCGGGGGAGACGCTTCCTGGTCGCCGGCTCGGACGATGGCGAAAGCGAGCAGGCTCGCGACTGCGAAGACCAAGAGGCATGCTCGCGCGCTCATAACGCCACCATACTGACGGCCAACATAAGCAGTATCAGGATGCGGCTGGTGCGGTCGCCCGTGGCAAAGACAACCGGGTCATCGGACAACTTCCCGCGATGAGCACTCAGCCAGATATGGCTGATCCAGTAGAGCAGTAAGGGGCACAAGAACCACAGGACTCCGTATTGCCGGTACAGCAGGTGAGCCGTCGCCGTGTTGATATACAGAGCCAGGACCAGGATCGCCAGGTATCCGCTGGCGATTCCCATGGACGCCAGCAGCTCCTCGTCGCGGCATTCATATCCTCGTGTGTCGACATGATTCACGGCCAGTTCGCTATAGCGCTTCACCAGCGCCAGGCTGAAGAATAAAAACGTTGAAAATGCCAACAGCCAGGGGGAAGGCCAGATGGCGACGGAAGCCGAGCCCGCGATGATCCGCAGAGTGTAAAGACCGGCGAGCACAATCACATCGAGAAGAACGATTCTTTTGAGACACAGAGAGTAGATGACGCTCAACCCCAAGTAGGTCCATGCCACGGCAACGAAGATCGGCGAAACCAGCGTGCCAATGAAGCAGCCCAGGCCGACCAGCAGCGGAATCATTCGGAGCGCGTAAGAGAGCGAGAGGTCACCCGCCGCGAAAGGCCGGTATCGCTTCCGGGGATGACGCCGGTCTGACGCCAGATCCAGCAGATCATTGGTCAGATATCCGCTCGACGCGAAACATCCAAACGCCAGAAATGCCAGGAGAGCCTTACCGAGCAAGGCTATCTCGTTAGGGCGATGAGCCGCGAGAAGAGGCACGAAAACGAGCAGATTTTTCAGCCAGTGCTGGAGGCGTAGTGGCTTCAAGCGAGCACCCAGGCTTTGGCTTCCGCTGTCGAAGACACGATCGATTGGCGCTAACTTTGCCACACGCGAAGTCACTTTGCAATTCGTCACGATCGCTTTACGCGCCGATGCCCATACGGCCAAATCGTGCCGGCTGTCGCCGGCATAATCGAAGCCCTTCTCCCCGAACTCGCTCACCAGACGATCCCGTTTGGACTTGGCGGAAAGATTGGTACAGCCGTCGCTCGCAAACACCAAGTCGAAGAGCTTCAGATGATCCGCCACCTGCCGGGCGATTTGCGCGTCGCAACTGGTTGCGAGAACCATCGTGCGTCCCTGGGCCCGTTGCGCCTTCAGGTAATCCAACAACTCTTCGCGATACGGCAGAATGCTGACGTCCAACGATACCCGGCTGGCAATCTGCTGCTTGAGATGCGCCTTACCCTTTAGCAGCCAGGCTGGCAGACTGAAGACACAGCGGGGCCTCTGTTTTATCAACGCTAGAACAGATTCCAGCAGAAGATCCGTTTTGACCAGAGTTCCGTCCAGGTCCACGACTAGGGCGGGTGATGGTACAGCTTGTTCCTCGGGCTTGACGGGACGGACTTCTACGGACCCTTGCATGGAGCTACTCTTCGCCAAACAACCAGCAGTTTTCGCGCCAGGACTGGCGCACGAAATGCGGGCCCGATGTGTCCCGGCCTCGCGGCACTGGCGAGTGCAGCGCTTGTATGCGCGATAGCCCCCAATGTGCGCCACAGAACGCGGTCCGTCGCTGTGGCGCCTCTTCCAATCGCCACGGAACAACCGAAATCAGAGTCTCGCAGATGGCACCAAAACTGCGACTTAGTCTGTAAGGGGGAGAAGGTGGCCCGCTCTTAGTCGGGTTGCGGCACGACAGTTCGCAACCAGCGATCGCTTTCCCACTCGCGAAGGCACTGCGGCGTGCGGCCCACGCAGAGTGGCTTCCAACCAAATTACTGGGTCATCTTGGCGCGGGGGCCGACGGCAGCCGGAGTGCATCACTAGATTTGGAGGTCAAGATTGCCATGAAACGTTATTCTCTAATTGCTTTGCTATCCACGGCGCTTGTAGGTACGCTCGCCGTACCCACCCTGAGCGCCGACCCGGTTTACAAACGCACGGAAGTGACGTTCGGCCAGCCCACGGAAATACCAGGCATGGTGCTTCCGGCGGGAACGTATGTGCTGAAGTTACTGGATCCGTATATGGATCAGGACATCGTGCGATTCTACAACCTGCGGGAGGATCACATGTATGCGATGGTATTCGCGGTTCGCGATTACCGCCTGGTCGCTACGAATCGCCCTTTAATCACCCTTGCGGAGCGGGCCCACGGCGCGCCTCCCGCGATCAAGACCTGGTTTCCTTCGGGAGCCAACTGGGGCGAAGAATTTGTGTACCCGAAAGTGCATCGGATTGCCGCGGTTGAGCAGCCCGCCGCTCCTAAGGAGTTGAAGCCGGCGGAAGTGGCGGTTACTGAGGTTCCCGCTCCGATACCGGAGCTCCGGCCGGCGGCAGAAGCGCCCGTGAAGGAGGCGCCCATCGAGATCGCCCAGATCGAGGTAGTGCCGGCGCCTGCCACTCCTGCGCCTGCGGAAATACCCGAGCAACTTCCCAAAACGGGGACTAATTTGCCGCTGATCGCGGTGGGCGGCGCTATTCTTCTGTTGACGGGCATCATCCTGCGGCGAAGAGCCGCCTAGCCCGCAGCGCGTGAAGGATCGCGGCCTGTAAAGAACTTGGTGTGTCAAGCGGTGAAGCCTGACGCAGGTCAGGAGCTTCGCACGCCGTCCCGAGCAGGAGGGCGATCATTATGAAGAGGAAACGATCCTGGGACCGGGAGCATGACGCCGCGAATGCGCTCGTGCTCCCGGTCCTTCTTTTTGTTCTCAGCGGATTTGCCGCTCCTCAAGTTGCGCCGCCCAGCAACGGTCAAGAGCCGGACAATTTCCGCATTTCGGTGGACGTGGACCTGGTGGTGCTGCAGGCCACGGTACACGACCGGGCGGGTCACACGGTCCGGGAACTCAGCCGGCAGGATTTCCAAGTGTTCGATGATGGCCGGCCTCAACCCATCCAACTATTCCGGCACGAAGACACCCCCGTCACGGTCGGCTTAGTCATCGACCACAGCGGCAGCATGCGCGAGAAACTTGCAGAGGTGACCTCGGCGGCCCGGGCATTCGTCCGTTCGAGTAACCCCGACGATCAGATGTTTGTGGTGAATTTCAACGAGACCGTGTCCCTCGGCCTGCCCAGCGGGATGCGCTTCAGCGATAGCGCCGAAACGCTGGGAACCGCGATCTGGGGAGCGCCCGCGATTGGCACGACGGCTCTGTACGACGCGATCGTCGAGGCGCTGAAGCGCCTGCAGGAAGGCACCAGCGACAAGAAAGTTCTGATTGTGATCAGCGATGGCGGCGATAATGCCAGCCAGGCCCGTCTGAACGATGTGCTGAAGATGGCGGAACAATCGAGTGCCATGATTTACACGATTGGCATTTTCGACCAGGATGATCCCGACCGGAATCCGCAGGTGCTCCAGCGCTTGGTCCGGGAGACCGGCGGCGAAGCCTTCTTTCCCACCCAGCTCAGTGAAACTGTGGCGACGTGTGAGCGCATTGCACGGGACATCCGGGATCAGTACACGATAGGGTACTCGTCCATGAACGAAAAGCAGGGGGCGTACCACAAGGTTCGGCTCACCGCGCGAAGGAACGGAAACGGGAAATTATCGGTGCGTACCCGTGCCGGTTACATCGCCGGAGGAGAATTGCAGCCAACCAAGGATCCCAAATGAGCTGAAACCGCCGACCTTGGAGGCGGCGATGCCAGCGCGATCGTCAGGATTTGAGCATCGTCGGCTGGCGGTGGAAACTGTAGCGCGCCGGGTTGTACGTAGCGGTGCGGCATGAGCATCCACGCCGCGTCGGAGCGGCATGTGTCTGGAACTTAGACGCTGATGGCCGGACACGGCGATTCGCACAGAATGGCGTAAGCATTCTGAAACAGGCGTCCGGCGATGCCCGCGCTGCCGCTATGCCGTCCCATGACCAGCAA
>Ga0316363_10003253_pt1 | contig 11736 bp, 10 predicted proteins | sample Sb_taG_3_FD_200459 | JGI IMG/M metagenome (GOLD analysis project Ga0316363, IMG submission 200459) | Peat soil microbial communities from Weissenstadt, Germany - Sb_50d_a_PC metaG (v2) (version 2) | ecosystem: Environmental > Terrestrial > Soil > Wetlands > Peat | place: Germany: Weissenstadt...
AATCGAAGTGCGCGCCTGCATAGGCAAGAATCTTTTCGCGCGGCGGGAGATCGAGTGACAAGACTTCCCCAACGGAGGCAATCAGGCCTCCGAACACTTGATCGAGCACTGCCCCGTACAACGCCTCCTTGTCCTTGAAATAGTAATAAAGGAGAGCTTTGTTTACCTTGGCGGTGCGAGCGATAGCGTCCGTTCTCGCCCCAGCGACGCCTTCGCGAGCGAACTCCCGCACCGCAGCCTGCAAAATGGCGGCTCGGCTTTGCTCAGGACGCCCTCGAGACCCCAGACGCGGCTTAAAAGTGACGGTTTTCATTAATTGTTATTAATTAACTGGTTAGTTAGATAGTAACAAGAACAGCCAAACAACGCAAGTACACTAAAGTGTGTGGGTAGAAGTTTACATTGGGGATCGCATTCTGCAACCGGTGCCCGTCCGTCAGGCCTAATCCGCCACTCGCAAAACGGTACCCTTGCCCCTCTCGATACCGTGGCCGGCAATTTCGCGTAGCGATGCCTCGACCGCGTTTCGCGATGCGAAATGGGTAAGCAGTCGAACCTGGTGCCTCCCGGAATCGCTCCTCGCCCACACCGCCGCGGCCCGGGCCACTCCAACCCGGTTTCGCTCCAGAATAGTTGTGATCAGCCCGATGTCGCTGGGGCTGGCCACGACGAAGCGAAGATAGTGTCGGCTGTCGCAATCGCGAGTGGCAGCTCCGACGCGCCCGACGCGGCTCACCGAAAACCCACGTTTGTGGCACGCAATGTCGACCACGTCAGAAAGCACTGCACTGGCGCTCGGCAGAGAACCCGCTCCTTTGCCCGAAAATAGCATTTCTCCGACGGCATCCCCGCGAACCAGTACGGCATTATTTTCATGACGAATGCCGGCGAGTTGATGCGACAGCGGCAGCAACACCGGAGCGCAGCCAAGCGCCACCGCTTCGTCGTTCAACTCCGCGGTCGCGATATGTTTGATCACGAAGCCCAACTCCCGGGCTGCCCGCACGTCATCGGCGGTAACGTCGCGAATTCCCTCTGCCTGAATCGCGTCGGCATTCACTTGCGCACCAAAAGCAAGCTCAGCAAGAATCTTCAGCTTCTGGGCCGCATCGTGGCCGTCGATGTCCAGCGCTGGGTCGGCTTCGGCAAAGCCCCTAGCCTGGGCATCGCGGAGTGCATCTTCGAAATCGACGCCATCCTCCGTCATGCGCGTGAGAATGTAGTTGCAGGTGCCGTTCAGAATCCCGCCGAGTCTCTGAATGTGATTTCCCACCAGGCCATCCCGCAGGGCGCGGATGATGGGAATGCCGCCGCAAACGCTGGCTTCAAATCCCATGCGCACTTTCTGCAATTCTGCCGCTTTCATCAGGCTGAAACCGTCCAATGCCAGCAGAGCCTTGTTCGCGGTGACGACATGCTTTCCACGCTCGATCGCTTGCTCAATAAAACTTCGTGCAGGCTCGATCCCTCCAACCAGTTCCACCACCAAATCGCAACCATTATTCAGCACCTGGTCCGGTTGCGTTGTCAGAAGTGAACGATCCACGCCGTGGCGTTCTTTTTCGAGATCGCGAACCAAAATCTTCGTGATGCGCAACTCGACACCGGAACGCTGCCGGATAAGCGCTTCATTCCTGCCGACAAGCTCCACCAGGCCACGGCCAACCGTACCGCAGCCCAGCAGTCCGATTTTTAATTTACGTAGAGTCATCGACTTCTTTTCCGGAGTTACGCCGCCCCGCCTGCAATCGACGGCACCAGCAAGACTTCATCCCCGTCCCGAAAGGCATAACTGTTTCCGCCCAGGAATCGAATATCTTCTTCGTTGACATAGACATTTAAGAACCGGCGAATCTCACCGGCTTCATCCCGCAAATGCTGCTTCAAATCCGGGAACTGCTGATCGAGCGTGGAAAAAAGTTCTCCCAGGTTTGCCGCAGAACATTTGACCTCTCCAGTCCCTGATGTCAGGCGGCGCAGCGCAGTTGGAATCTGTACGGTAACGGTCATCTCAAGCCTCCACAGTTTTTGAAAAGTCTGAAGTGTCCAGTGTTCGCTGCCAGAATGTTTCGAACTCGGCGATCCGGGGTCGAATGGGTTCTTCCGCCTCATACTCGCCGGCGAGCACGTCGGTAGTCTTCAACCCGTTGCCGGTGATGCACAACACGGTCGTCTCCTGCGGCGCGATGCGCCCTTGTTCATAAAGTTTGCGAGCACACCCGGTGGTGACTCCACCGGCAGTCTCCGTAAAGATGCCTTCCGTCTGCGCCAGCAACTGGATGGCCTCGATCATTTCGGGATCAGAAACATCCTCTGCCCACCCGCCACTCTTGTTGATGGTCTTGATGGCATAGTATCCATCGGCCGGGTTGCCGATCGCGAGTGAGCGAGCCAGTGTGGCCGGCTTCTGCGGTTCTATATCGGCGTTGCCGGCCTTTACTGCCGTTGAAATGGGAGAGCATCCACTCGCCTGTGCACCGAAAAACTTTACCGGCTTCGCTTCGACTAATCCCAACTGAACCAATTCGTCGAACGCCTTTTTGATCTTCGTAATCAGCGATCCGCCGGCCATGGGCACGACAACGTTGTCCGGCAATCGCCATCCCAGTTGCTCGGCGATTTCGAATCCTACTGTCTTCGAACCCTCCGCATAGTAAGGGCGCAAATTCACGTTGACGAATCCCCAGCGACGTTCATCCGCAATCTGCGAACACAGTCGGTTCACCTGGTCATAGCTGCCCGCAATCCGCACCAGCTTGGCACCAAAAACCTGTGTGCCTAGAATCTTCGCGGGTTCAAGGTCGGCCGGAATGAAAATCCAGGCTTTGAATCCGTTTCGCGCCGCTTGCGCCGCCACGGAATTTGCCAGGTTTCCGGTCGAAGAGCATGCGACAGTATCGAAGCCGAAGCTGCGCGCTTGTGCCAGCGCTACCGCCACCACGCGGTCTTTAAAGCTAAGGGTGGGCAAACAGACTGCATCGTTTTTTATAAACAGATTCTCAGCCCCAAGACGCGCCGCCAGTTGCGGTGCTCGAAGCAGAGGTGTAAAACCCACCGGTAAACTCGGCTGATAATTGGGCGGCAGCGGCAGCAACTCCGCGTATCGCCACATGTTGGCGGCGCGGGTGCTGATCCGCTCGCGGGTGAACCCGCCACGCACGGCGTCGTAATCGTAGAAAACTTCCAGAGGAGAAAAACAGTCGTCGCAGATCGACCGCGGCTGGTTCCCCCAACTTTTGTGGCATTCCCGGCAGCGCAATTCATAGTTCGTGGAAAGGCCCGCAACAACGCCCGTTGAAACACTTGCAGCAGCGCTCATCACCTACTCGCTTTCTGGAGCCGCGGGACGAGCCTTCAGAACTGCTTAAAACGCGAACCTCTTTGCCGGGAAAACTAATGGAGGAAAAACAAGAACGAGATGCTGAAATTGCGGGCACCCCGAATCTCATGTCCCCCGTTTCCGGGTGAGAGTTGACACCAGACGACCGGGAGATGACTCCCGATCCGGTTGTCGTGGCTTCTTAGGGCTCGTCCCTCAGCCACTCTTCATGAAATCCAAGGTCTGCTCCGAAGAGCAAACTTGTTTTGGATATTACATTGCCGCCGATTGTGCCGTCAACCACATGCTACATAAAGCTCGTCAGCCCAAGCCTAACGCCGTGGGGTGTTTTGGCTGATAGAGGCCGATCTGCGCCCCGCTGGGAAGTTTGATCCTGGTGATCGAACCCCAGCGCTCGTTATGAACCTCCGAACATGCCACGCCTTTTTTCCTCAGCGCAGACATCTCGACCTTGAGATCGTCACACATCAAATAAAGTTCGTGCCGATTATTCCCCTCGTCGGGATGGACCGCGGCCTCCGCCGGAGGCAAAGCAAAAATCAGCCATCCGTGGCCCGCATCTACAGACTTGAATCCAAGGACATCTCGAAAGAACGCGCGATCCGCCTCTGCATCCTTGCTGTACACGATGACATGCGCACCCAAAATCATAAACGTCCTTTCTCGTCCCGTTCCGGAGGCAGTTTCTTGCAGCCAACCGGCTAGTTGATCTTTTTCCAAACTACGTCTTCGTTATTTCTCCGGTCAATCAGCGCATCCACTTTCCCGCTGTCGACGTGGTGAAAAAGAATTCGGCCCTCGACTCCTTTGCGAAAGAATATGTCCGTGGCTTCAGGAATGAGAAGGTCCTTCGGCCGGTTATCGCGCTGGCGGTATAAAAGCTTGCCGTCGGTCGAAACCGTCAGCGTGTTCCCCGGAGCAAGTCCGTAGGTTCCGACATACTCGGCAAACTTGGCCGTATCCGCTTTGCCGGGCGCTGGGTCTTCGTAGTACCGCAGCACCTGACTCGCAATGATTTGCCATTGCCCGTTGCGGCGCATCCAGGTGTCAGTTTCGTGATAGCGCGCGGTCATCTCCTGGCCGAAGATGGTTTCTTTTTCATCCTCGTCGTAGCTCAAGATCGCGATGTGGCGCTCGATGTGGCTTTTGGCGTTCGCTATCTTGATGCTGCCCGAATAGCCGGTCGGCAATGGGGTGATATCGGCGACCAGAGCCGCTTTGTTCATGTTCCTGCCTTTTTCGTCGAAGAACAAGCAATCGTCGGCAAAGTATTTTTTCCAGGGATTTTGGTCACCCACCGCGACCGAATCCGCCAGTTGCTGCGCCCGCCGTACAAGCTCGTCCTGCGTGATGTCGCTTTTCGACATACAGGATGTCAGGGTTAGCAACATCAACCCAATCGCGAACAACAGAATGATCGGCTTCTGCACGATACCCTCCAGCCATCTGAGACTTCGCCGACACGACGACGTTAGCAAAGTAGTTTTGTCCTTGCCGTGGCTCACCCTTTCAGCCTGCCTGCGGTTTCGCAGAGCGCAGCTTCCAAACGGCCTGCCGCAGAATGCCCAGCCAGACTACAGCGTCGCGGGCCGGCAGGTTCAGGCGCCGGACCAGGCGGCGCATTCTTTCCTCCACGTCGGCTATGGGACGACGAGTCAGATATCCGCTAATGCGCATTACTTCGAGCAGCGTCGTGGTGAGCCGCTCAAGCTCGACCGAGGTTGCACGCTTCGCATCTTCTGCTGGCCGCGGAGCTTTGCCATCGCGCACTAACTCGTAGAGGCACACGGCGACTGCCTGCCCCAGGTTCATCGAAATGTTTTCTTCACACGTCGGGATGCGCATCAGCCAGTGGCAGTGACTGAGAGCGGCGTTCGAGAGCCCGAACTTCTCCGAGCCGAACAAAAGAGCAACCCGGCTCGATCCCAGTTGCTTGCGGATCAACCGCGCGCCATATTCCAACCGTCTGAGTGGATGTTGTAATTCCCGATGACGCACCGCCGTCGTTCCGACCACAAGTGTACAGTCCGCAACGGCTTCGGCCACCGTCTTGTACTCTTCCGCGCTTTGCAACAACGCCGAGGCCCCGACCGCTGAACGCGCCTCGCGAAAACCTGCTTCGTAGGGGTTCACCACGCGTAGGCGCCGGAATCCGAAATTGCTCATGGCGCGAGCCGCGGCTCCGATGTTGAGAGGGTTACGCGCAGCCACCAGTACCACCCGCATACCGTCGAACTCATGTGTACCAGCCAAGAATTCCCACCAAATGTAGGCGCGGGCGTCCTCGCCCGTGCGAGTCCCACTTGAAGTCAGCTATTCAATGTGCGAAACGATCGCAAAAGGAATTTATCGACTGTACTGATTCATCTTCTTCTCTTCATGTCGCTCCAGGCCCAGCTGAATCAATCGCCCAATTAAGTCGCCATACGATACGCCAGAAGCCGCCCACAGCTTGGGATACATGCTGATCGTAGTAAAGCCAGGCATGGTGTTGATTTCGTTCAGGTATATCTTGCGAGTTTTGGGCTCCATCAGAAAATCCACCCGCGCCAGCCCCGCGCAATCTACTGCTTTAAACGCGCCGATCGCCAACCGCTGCACCTCTTTCGTTTCTGCTTTGCTGAGCTTGGCAGGAATGATCAGCTGCGATCCTTCGTCAAGATACTTGGCGTTGTAGTCGTAGAATTCCGTGCTGGGGACGATCTCGCCCGGCAGTGAGGCCTCGGGCCTGTCGTTTCCGAGCACCGAACATTCGATTTCTCGCGCCTTGTGCTTTGGTCCACCCACGCCCTGCTCAATGACAATCTTGCGATCGAACTTTGCCGCTTCTCCAATCGCTGGGCCGAGTTCCTTGCGATCATGCGCCTTGGAAATTCCCACCGACGATCCCAAATTCGCCGGCTTCACAAACACCGGATACTTCAGCTTGCTCTCGACCAGCTTCTGAACTTTCTTCGAGTTCGCTTCCCACTCACTCCGCAAAAACGTGACGTGTTTCACAATCGGCAATCCTGCGGCGCGGAAGAGCGCTTTCATGACGTCCTTATCCATGCCGGCAGCGGAGCCGAGCACGCCCGCGCCCACGTAAGGCATGTCCGCCAACTCCAGCAACCCCTGGATGGTTCCGTCCTCGCCGAAAGTTCCGTGCAGCACCGGGAAAATAATGTCGACATCGATAGCGCGGTCAGCGGCGCGGCGAGTGAGCGCGTGAGAAGATGCGTCAGTCGCGAACGGAGTCATGGCGCCGTGTCTCTGCGGCTCAGGCGGCACGACCACAGACTCACCGCGGGCCAGAACGGCAGCCCCTGGCGTCGAGTCAGGGTCACCCGCACGCAGATGCTTTTGATCTTCAAATTTGCCGAGCAGCAACCGCTCCGCGTCTGCGGCCGTGACCCATCGCCCTTCCTTGGTGATGCCGATGGGCACGACTTCGTACTTATCTTTGTTGATAGCGTTGAAGACCGACGCGGCCGAGAGCAGCGAAACTTCATGCTCCCCGCTGCGTCCGCCAAACAGAATGCCGACTCGAATCTTTTTCATGAGCTTTCAGTCTGGACGCCGAGCGGCCTCGGCGTCAATTGCGCTTCGGATTCCGGGGACAAAATCGGAGATGTGTTCCCCGTGGAACACATGGAAAATTGTAAACGCATGATTAAGGGCGACTTAGTGCGCGTCACTTCCCATGGGCACGCTTCAGCGTGCCCACGAAAGTAGACTTGACAGTTGGCAGCACGAATCAGCTACAGAATCTTCTTGCCGAATGCCGACAGCGCCAGTTCGACAGCCAAGTCCGCCGTGCGGTTGTGTTCGTCAATTACGGGATTCACTTCGACGATCTCGAAGCTCAGCATGCGGCCGTGGTCGGCGATGATCTCCATCGCGAGATGCGCTTCGCGATAAGTTGCTCCTCCGCGAACCGGGGTTCCTACGCCGGGTGCGTCTTCGGGATCGACCCAATCCATGTCGAGCGAAACGTGGTAGCCGGCAGTGCCTCGCCCGGCGGCGCGCAGAGCTTCTTCCATCACCGTGCGCATGCCGCGCTCATCAATGTCGCGCATGGTGAAAACGTGGATTCCGGTTTTGCGCACGTTTTCCTTTTCGATGGCGTCGATGTCGCGTACTCCGACCAGCACACAGTTTTCCGGCTTAACCTTGGGAGAGAAGTCGAAGATGTTGGACAATTCTGGAGGACCGAGCCCCATAATTGCCGCCAGGGGCATGCCGTGAACGTTGCCGCTGGGAGAGCTGTCAGGCGTGTTGACGTCGGTGTGCGCGTCAATCCAAATCAATCCGATTTTCTGGTTCTGGCGGCGATAAAATTCGGCGACCCCGGCAACTGTTCCCGCCGCAATGGAATGATCGCCGCCCAAAGTGATCGGCACTTTGCCCGCCTCCAACGTCTTCACCACGAGTTCCGCGTGTTTCGTGCAGGTGGCAGTGATCTCTTTTAAATATTTTGCGTGCGGATCGCCTTCCTTCTTCTGCTCGGCGATGGCGACAGATACGTTGCCCGCGTCTTCAACCACGTGGCCGAGCGCCTCCAATCGCGCTTCAAGGCCAGCCACGCGTACGGCTGAGGGTCCCATATCCACGCCGCGGCGCGACTGGCCGAGGTCGAGCGGTACCCCGATGACGCGAATCTTCCGGGGAGTGATGCTGGAGAAGGATGGAGTAATGTTTGTCATAAGTTCGTGCTAACTTACCGCTCGCCCGTGGAAGGTCCCTAGGGATACAACCGGTGCAACATTCTCGGGAACGGAATCGTCTCGCGCACGTGTTCCAGCCCGCAGATCCATGCTACTGCCCGCTCGATTCCCATGCCGAATCCGGAGTGGGGCACGCTTCCGTATTTTCGCAAATCGAGATACCACTTGAACGCTTCTTCCGGCAAACCGTGTTCGTGAATGCGTTTGACCAGCAGATCGTATGATGCCATGCGCTGCGAGCCGCCAATGATTTCGCCATAGCCTTCGGGCGCGAGCACGTCCACGCACAGGGCCAGATCGGGCCGCAGCGGGTCCGGCTCCATGTAGAACGCCTTCACTTTCGCGGGATAGCGATGAACCATCACCGGCCGGTCGAACTGCGACGAGATGTAGGTCTCGTCCGGCGAACCCAGATCTCCGCCCCATTCGAAGTTGTTTTCGAGAGCGCCTTTCGCGTGTGCTTCCTGCAGCATCTTTACGGCGTCGTCGTAGGTGATCCGCGGAAATGGAGCGTCGATTTTCTCCAATTTCGAAACATCGCGGCCAATAGTTTGCAGATCGGGGCGTCGGCGTTCCAGGCAGCGCTTTACCAGAAAACTGAGAAGCCCTTCAGCGAGCTGCATGATGTCGTCGAGCTCGGCGTAAGCCACTTCTGGCTCGACCATCCAGAACTCGGTCAGGTGACGTCGAGTTTTACTTTTCTCGGCGCGGAACGTGGGGCCGAAAGAATACACCTTGCCCAGCGCCATTGCGGTCGCTTCGATGTAAAGCTGTCCCGACTGCGTGAGATACGCCTGCTCGTCAAAGTAATCGACGGGGAACAAGGTGCTGGTGCCTTCACACGCGGCTGGCGTAAGAATTGGCGGATCGGTCAAGGTGAAGCCGCGCTCGTCAAAAAAATCGCGCGCAGCTTTGATGATCTCGGCGCGGACGCGGAGAATCGCGGCCTGGCGCGGGGTTCGCACCCACAAATGCCGGTGTTCCATCAGGAAATCGACGCCGTGTTCCTTCAGGGAGATGGGATAGGGATCACTCTCGGCGACGCGCTGGACTACCCGCACATCTGAAATGTCCAACTCGAAGCCGCCGGGAGCGCGTTTGTCGGCGCGCACTTTGCCTTCGACAATCACGCTCGATTCCTGAGTCAATCCTTTTACGGCTTCAAAGACTTCCGGTGAAACCGCGTTCTTAGGCACGACGCCCTGGATGACGCCTGAGCCGTCACGAAGCTGCGGAAACAGCAGTTTCCCACTCTCACGCAGGTTGTAGAGCCAGCCGCGAATGGTGACGCTCTGACCCTCGTGTTTGCCGACTTCGATGATTGTAGTTATGGGAGATGACATAATTAATTTGTTAATTTAGTAATTGAGGAATTTGGTAATTGCAAACGACGTAGTTTAATTGCTCGATTACTAAATTACTCGATTGCTCAGTTTCCGATGGTTACGATTCTTCCAACTTTCGGTACGCTTCGGCCATCCTTTCGACCGGATTGACCTTTTCATCGCCCTCGATCTCCAGCAGCAATGGTGGAGTATGCGGCGCCGAGCGCAGCAGTTCCATAGCTTGTTTCCAGTCGATAGATCCGCTTCCAGGCCAAAGGTGCGAATCGTTGTCTTTGGCGTTGTCGTGGATATGAGTGGAGTGGACGTAATTCTTGACCGTTTCAAATGCCTGAGGCACATCGCTCATGATGTGCGCGTGACCGAAATCAAAACATACGCCCACGTCATCGAAGTGTGCCGCGCGGATGAATTCCACCAGACGCTCGGGGATGGACAATTCATTAGGGATGTTCTCCAGCAGAATACGCACTCCGAGCGGCTTCGCGAAGGCGCGCAGATGTTCGACCGAAGTCATTGCGGCTTCGAGTTTCCGATCGTCAAACGACTCTCCGCTCACGCCCAGGTGCTGAATCAGAAAACGAAACGGGATGTGCTCAGCCAACTCGATAGCGCGTTTTATTTCGTCCATGGCATCGACTCGACCGGCGCGATCGGCTGAAGCAACGTTGATCGGCGGAGACCCGGTGCGTCCTCGTTCATAGTCGGCGTAAAGAGGCGCGTGTACCGAGTTCAAAGTAATCCCGCTGGTGCGGAACCAGTCCGCGATTTCCCGCACATGCTGCTTGCGGTTGGCGTAGTCCAGATGCTGCCGCGCGGCAAAAATCTCGATCGTCTGCGCTCCGCCGCGCACCAACCCATCCAGCAGCCCAGGATGCAAGCGTTCTTTAACATAGACGTACGTCGATATCGCTTTCAGCATCAGTAACCCACTGCCTTTCCGTTATTTCTGAAGTCGCTCGCACCCAGACGTTCGCCGGTTTTCGGATCGATCGCGATGCACTCCCCGTCGCTCCAGTAGGCTCCGATCTCGACTTTGTGTCCCATTTGCTCGAGCAACTTGACGGCATCCGGGGGAAACCACTGCTCGACGTTCACCACATCCGGCATCCATTGATTGTGGAATCGAGGTGCATCCACCGCTTCCTGGATATTCATACCGTAGTCCACGACGCCCATCAGGATATTAGCCACGGTGGTGATAATCCGCGCCCCGCCCGGCGAACCCAGCACCAGATAGAGCTTCCCATCCTTCAGCACAATGGTCGGCGACATGGCCGAAAGCGGGCGCTTTCCCGGTCCGATCGCGTTCCCGGGGCCCTGAATCAGCCCGTAAAGATTTGGGACTCCCGGTTTCGAGGCAAAGTCATCCATCTCGTCATTCAGCAGGAAGCCCAGACCCTCCGCGGTAACCCGAGAACCGAACTCATCATTCAACGTCGTTGTGACCGCGACGGCGGTTCCTTCCTGATCGACGACCGAATAATGCGTTGTGTGCTCGGGCTCACGTACGACCAAAGGTTGTGGATGCTGCGAAGCGTACTGTTCCAATTCGCTGAAGATCGCGGGCCGCTTCAGATCTTTGCTGACACTGGCGCGCGCGGGATCGATCGACCCCCGCCAGGCCGCGGCATACTTCTTATCGAGAAGTTGGGGCACGGGAATCTTGGAAAAATCCGGGTCCCCCAAGAACTCCGCACGATCATAAAACGCGCGTCGGAAAGCCTCAACTGTCAGATGGATCGACGCCGCTGACCGGTTTCCAGCCTTGGCAAGGTCGTAACCTTCCAGAATATTCAAGATTTCGGCCAGGGCAACGCCACCCGACGACGGTGGAGGAGCACTGATGATTTCGTAACCGCGATAGGTTCCGCGTATCGGTTCGCGCTCTTTCACGTCGTAGTGAGCGAGATCATCGGCTGTAATCTGGCCTCCGCCCTTCTGAATCGAACCAGCCAATTCCCGCGCCATCGCGCCACGATAAAAGTCGTCGGGGTTACTCGCGATCCGTTCCAGCGTCCGAGCCAAGTCGGGCTGCCGGAAGACCTCACCCTGCTTATAATAATTTCCGTTGCGCTGGAAGATACGCCGCGACTCGGGGAACTTCGCCAAGTCTGCGTCTTGAAGATCGCGTGCATCCTGCCAGTCCAGCGGATAACCATCCCGTGCCAACTTGATGGCCGGCGCCATGGCCTTGGCGAGAGTCAGTCTGCCGTATCGCTTCTCCGCGTAAACCATGCCTGCGACCGAACCCGGCACTCCGATGGCCTTGTAGCCGACGACACTCGCGTTGTCGATGACATTGCCGTGAGCATCGAGGTACATGTTCGCTGTGGCTGCCGCAGGA
>Ga0316363_10003259_pt1 | contig 11727 bp, 9 predicted proteins | sample Sb_taG_3_FD_200459 | JGI IMG/M metagenome (GOLD analysis project Ga0316363, IMG submission 200459) | Peat soil microbial communities from Weissenstadt, Germany - Sb_50d_a_PC metaG (v2) (version 2) | ecosystem: Environmental > Terrestrial > Soil > Wetlands > Peat | place: Germany: Weissenstadt...
ACCGCCTGATCCTGCCGATGCTCGACGTCTGCGTCACCTGCCTGCGCGAAGGCATCGTCGCCGATGAAGAGATCGTCGACGGCGCGATGATTTTCGCCACCGGCTTTGCGCCGTTCCGCGGCGGGCCGATGCATTACGCGCGCTCGCGCGGCGTTGCGAACGTGCGCGACACGCTCAAAAGCCTCGCACAAAAATACGGGCCGCGCTTCCAGCCCGATCCGGGCTGGGACTCTTTGCAATGATCCATACCGGCGCGGGGCCGGCGCGCTTTTCCGATCCGGCGCGACTGGCCGACGCCATTGTCGAGAGAGTCGGCAGGACCATCGTGCTCGCTCTGCCGCTCGGCCTCGGCAAGGCCAATCACATCGCCAATGCGCTCTACGCCAAGGCGGCCGCCGACCGGTCGATCAATCTCACCATCTTCACCGCGCTGACCTTGGAGACGCCGCGCGCCAAGAGCGAGCTGGAACGGCGGTTTCTCGGTCCGATCGCGCAACGGCTGTTCGCCGGCTATCCGCCGCTCGATTACGCCACCGCGATCCACGACAAGCAGGTGCCGCCGAATATCGTGGTCAACGAGTTTTTCTTCGAAGCGGGCCAGTGGCTCGACTCGCCCTATGCGCAGCAGCATTACATCTGCGCGAACTATACGCATGCGCTGCGCTATGTGCTCGACCGCGGTGTCAACGTGGTGGCGCAGCTGGTGGCGCATCGCGGCGACGAAGCGCCGAACGCGTATAGCCTGAGCTGCAATCCCGATCTGACGCTCGATCTGTTGGCGCAGCGCCGCGACGGCGGCGCCGATTTCCTGTTGGCCGGCCAGACCAATTCCGAATTGCCGTTCATGCCCGGCGATGCGGCGATCGGCGAAAGCGAGTTCGATCTCATGCTCGACGGCGCGGATTTTCCGCTGTTCGCGGCGCCGCGCGAGCCGGTGTCGCTCGCCGACTATGCCGCCGGCTTGCTCGCGGCAAGCATCGTGCCGGACGGCGGTACGCTGCAGATCGGCATCGGTTCGCTGGGCGAAGCGGTGGCGCAGGCTTTGGTGCTGCGCCAGCGCAACAACGACGCCTTCCGCACGCTGCTGTCGCGGCTCGGCTACGACCCGGCCCGCGAAGCCGCGGTGCACGCTGAGAAATTCGACGCAGGCCTCTACGGCTGCAGCGAATTGTTCGTCGAAGGCATGCTCGATCTTTACCGCGCCGGAATCCTCAAGCGTGAAGTCGACGGCATCGTGCTGCACGCCGGCTTCTTCCTCGGCTCGCGCGGCTTTTACAATGCTCTGCGCGAGATGCCGCGCGAGGTCGTGCAAAAATTCGGCATGACCGCGATCGGCTACGTCAACGAGCTCTACCACGACGAGGACAAAAAACGGCGCGCGCGAAAAAACGCGCGCTTCCTCAACGACGCCATGATGGCGACTGCGCTCGGCGACGTGATCTCCGACGGCCTCGACGACGGCCGCATCGTCAGCGGTGTCGGCGGGCAGTACAATTTCATCGCCCAGAGTTTTGCCTTGGCAGACGCGCGCTCGGCCATCATGCTGCGCGCGACGCGCGGCACAAAGGGCAGGGACCGCTCCAATATCCTCTGGCGCTACGGCCACACCACCATCCCGCGCCACCTGCGCGACATGATCATCACCGAATACGGCATCGCCGACATCCGCGGCAAAAGCGACCGCGAGGTGATCGCCGCCATGCTGGCGATCACCGATTCGCGCTTTCAGGACGAACTGCTGCGCCAAGCCAAGGACGCTGGCAAGATCGAACGCGAATTCGTGCTGCCGAAGTCGGCGCGCGACAACACGCCGGACGCGATCGCGCGCGCGCTCAAGCCCGCAGCCGACGCCGGCCTGTTGCCGCTGTTTCCGTTCGGCACCGATTTCACCGAAATAGAGCAGCGGCTGATCCCTGCTTTGCAGGTTTTGAAGTCCGCGTCGCCCACGCAAATTGCGACCTTGCTCGTGCGCGGGCTCGGTGCAGGCGCCGAGAATACGGATTGCCTCGATCGCCTCGGCTTGGCGAAGCCGAAGAGCGTGACGGAATGGTTTTATGCCGCGCTGGTGGGTGGTGCGTTGCAGGCAACGTCGTAGCTCCATTCAGCCTCCGCCGATGATGCCGGGATTGTTGGCCACGCCCTTGAGCGTCACGTGGTTGGCGCGCTTGATCGTCAGCGTCTTGTTGGCGCCGAGATACTTTTCGACGACGGCCGAGACCGGCGCGCCGTTTTGCGGATTGACCGAGGCCCAGCCGGCGACGCGGTAGGTCTTGCCGGCCTCGACCGGCGTGCCGTCGTCGAGCACCATGTCGGAGATGCGGTTGCCGGCGGTTTCGTTCGGCGCGCAGGCGTAATCCATGCCGCCGACCCGCACCATGTCGCCGCCCTGCTGCAGGTAGGGATCGGGATTGAACAGGTTGTCGGCGACGTCTTCCATGATCGCCTTGAGCGCGCTGCCGGTCATGTCCTGCACGTAGCTTTCGGGATAGCTGATCGCCGTCTCCGCCAATACGTCCTCGCGCGTGATCGATTGGTTCGCCAGCATCGTCGTGCCCCAGCGAAATCCCGGCGACAGAGCGACCTGCACGTCGAGCTCCTGCCGCAGCGCGTCGCAGATCACTTGATCCGTCGGCCCGATGAAATTGCCGCGCCGGTAGAGCAGTTGATCGCAGGTCGCGAGTCTTTCGGAAAACTGCGCTGCGTGCGGCGCGCGCGACCGCTCGATCAGCGCCGCCATGGCGGCGTCCGGCTTGATCAGGTCGGCGAACACCGGCAGCAGCGTGTAGCGCACGTTTTTCAGCGCGCCCTTGCCGACATCGAGATCGAGCACGCCGAGGAATTTGCCGTTCGAGCCGGCATTGGTGACAAAAGTCTTGCCGGACGGATTGGCGACGACGACCGGCCGCGGCACGGCGTCATGGGTATGGCCGCCGAGAATGATGTCGATGCCAGTGCAGCGGCTGGCGAATTTCAGGTCGACGTCCATGCCGCTGTGCGACAAGAGCACCACGACATCGGAGCGCTGGGCGTTGCGTAAATCGTCGACCAGCTTTTGCAGCTCCTGCTCGTGGATGCCGAACGTCCAGTCGGGCGTAAAGCGTTTCGGATGCGCGATCGGCACATAGGGAAAAGCCTGGCCGATGACGGCGATGCGCATGCCGCCGATCGCTTTCACCATCGCCGGCTTGAAGACGCGGCCCGACGCCGGATCGAACGCCGGCTTGTCGCTGAAGGCCGCGTCCTCGGTCAAAAAAACATTCTGCGCCAGAAACTCGCCTTTGAAGCCGGTGAGGTTTTTGCGCAACGCAGCTTCGCCATAAGTGAATTCCCAATGCCCGGTCATGGCATCGACGCCGAGCAGATTGGCGGCCTCGACCATGTCGGCGCCTTGCGATGCATCGGCGAGGCCGGTGCCCTGCCAGATGTCGCCGCCGTCGAGGAGGAGCGCGTTGCCCGGCCCGGCGTCGGTGCGCAGCCGGTCGATCAGGGTTTTGAGGTGCGCAAAGCCGCCCATGCGGCCGTAGCGATGCGCGGCGTCCTGGTAATCGAGGAAGGTGAAGGCGTGGGCGGCCCGGCCGCCGGGTACGACGTTGAAATATTCCAGGAACGCGCCGCCGACGATGTGCGGCGGTTTTCCCCGCATATCGCCGACGCCGAGATTGACGCTCGGCTCGCGGAAATAGACCGGTTGCAGCTGGGCGTGGCTGTCGGTCAGATGCAGGATGCGGACATTGCCGAAGCGGCCGACGTCGTAAAGGTCGTCGTCGGCCGCCAGCGCCGCGCGCGGCGTGATGCCCGATGCGGCGGCGACAGAAAGCCAACGCAGGAAATTCCGACGGTCCAAGTGAAAACTCCTAACTCGTCATTCCGGGGCGCGGACCAACGGGTCCGGCCCGAAGTGGCCGGCCCGATGACAGGCTCCGTCCGCGAACCCGGAATCCATAATCACAGGATAAGACGTTCCATTCGGCCGAGACACTATTTGTACGACGGTGGATATGGATTCCGGGTTCGCCGCTACGCGGCGCCCCGGAATGACAGCTAACGAATAACGCCCGCCTTCCATGCGGTCTGTTGCTCCTTGGCCTGCGCGATCGACGCTTTGGCCAAGGCTTCGGCCTGTTTGGCCTGGGCGATGGCCGTATCGAAGTCGCCGGCCGCCGCGGCTTTCTTGGCCGCGGCCAAAGCCTGCTCGGTCGGAATCCATTGGTTCTTCAGCGCGCCCGCGTCCTGTTCGGCGGCAACGGCTGCGGCGAGCGCGGTCTTGAAATCGGCCTCGGTGCTCGCCGCTTGCGCCGCTCCCGTCACCAAACACATCACTGCCGCAAACAAGTACATGCGCATGGGACGTTTCCTCACGGCCGCGCGCCCGGCCCGGAGACCGGCAGGCCGTTGCTCATATAGGACAGGTAATATTCGACGTCGCGATAAAGCTCGTCCTGCGGCTTGAGCGGCACGCCGCGGACCTGGCTGTTGCAGGTGACGAGGCGCCGGCTCATCGTGCCCATGCCGTTCCATTCCGAGCGATAGATCGGCATCGCCGCGACGATGCCGAGCGCCGGCGCCAGCACTTCGGTGCGGATGTGATTGCCGGGATTTTGCACGTGGCAGGAGGCGCAGGAGAAATTGAGCTGGCCGCGCCGCGTATAAAAATATTCCTCGCCCTTCTGGTAGGCCTTAAGCGCGCGTGGATCATTCGGGATCTTGATGTCGAACGGTTTGCCGCGCGAGGTGAAGGCCATGTAGGCGGTCAGCGACGCCATCTCGTCCTTGACATAGGAATAGGGCTCCTCGCCGTTGGTTTCGCGACAACGGTTGAGCACCAGCTCGAGCGTGATCACCTCGCCGCTCTGCAAGTCGAAATACGGATAGTTCTGGCGGATGCCGATGCCCTTGTCGGCAAAGCAATCGCCATAGCTCTTGCCGTTCTTGAACGGGGTTGCGAACATCTGCTTGCCGCGGTCGATGGCGAAATCGTAAGGCGGGAAATCGTCGATCGCCTCCCATTGTTTGCGCAACTCGGCGTCCATCGAATAGGGGCCGTTGACGAAATCGTTCAGCGGCACATTGGGAAAGCGCTTGGTGAAATAGTCGCGGAACGCTTTGAAATCGGCATCGGGATCGATGCTGTCGGCCGCGGCCGCGGGCCGCGCGCCGGCGACGACGAAGGCCGCAATCACGATCGTCACGGCAACACTGGTTATGGCGCGAACAATCTTCACATCCGTCTCCGGCTCACTCAGCGCGTGTAGAGAAAATCGACGATCGCCTCGATTTCTCCGTCGGTCAAAATCAGATTGCGCCCGAACGGCGGCATCACGGTCCGCGGATTGCGCTTGGTCTCGTCGAACACGATCGCAGTCAGTTCCTTGCGGTCGGGAAACCGGGTTTTCATGTCGGCAAGCGCCGGCCCGACATTGCCGGGCGCGTCGCCGCCCTTGATGTCGTGGCAGGTCAGGCAATTGCCCTTGCTGCGATCGAAGGCGAGCGCCTGGCCGGGCAGCGCCTGCGCCGAGGCAGGCGCGCCGGCGAGCAGCACGACGGCAAGGACCGCTGCGACAAAAAGCGCCGTGCCCCGAGCGGCTCCGCCTCGCATTCCGTTTCCTCCGCTATGGCCGCGCCACGAGCAAATTCCGCCGCATATTGTCAAGCATGGGGTTTTTAGCCTTTGCGGCACGATTGTCGCAGCGCGCATTCCACTCTCATCCGGCGGCCGGCCGCAGCCGGTTCATTTCACGGAATTAATCTGTCGAAGAATTAATACGCCCGTCAGGTTGGCGTAACGCCGCGGCCCCCATGTGTAGCGGCGAAGGGCGGCTGGGCCGCTTTCCTCGATGGAGAACCAAGATGCTTCCGAACAATCGCAAATCCTTCTCGGCCCGGCGCCTCGTGCTGTTGGGCTCGGTCGCCGCCGTCGGCGCCGCCTTGCTGGTCGGCGGACCCGGCTTCTATCAGGCCAGCCTGCCGGCCTGGACGTCGGCGGCGAGCGCTGCCGATTCGACCCTGCAGCATCCGTCCGGCTTCGCCGATATCGTCGCCAAGGTAAAACCCGCCGTCATCTCCGTGCGGGTGAAAATTCCGGCTTCCGCCGAGCCGGCAATGATGCAGCGACAGGGCGACGACGACCAGGACGCCGTCCCGGCGGTGCCGGGCTCGCCGATGGAAAAATTCTTCCAGCAGTTCGGCGATCAATTCGGCCATCAAGGCCGCCAAGGCCAACGCGGCCAGACGCCGCAAGGCCATCAGACCATCACCGGCGAAGGCTCCGGCTTTTTCATCACCGCCGACGGCTATGCGGTGACCAACAACCACGTGGTCGATCATGCCAAGTCGGTGCAGGTTACCACCGACGATGGCTCGGTCTACACCGCCAAGGTGGTCGGCACCGATCAGAAAACCGATCTCGCGCTGATCAAGGTCGACGGCAAGAGCGACTTCCCGTTCGTGAAGTTCTCTGAGCGCGCGCCGGCAGTCGGCGACTGGGTGGTCGCGGTCGGCAATCCGTTCGGTCTCGGCGGCACCGTCACCGCGGGCATCGTTTCCGCGCGCGGCCGTGATATCGGCGCCGGGCCTTACGACGATTACCTGCAGATCGACGCGCCGATCAACAAAGGCAATTCCGGCGGACCGGCATTCGACGTCGAGGGCAACGTCATCGGCGTCAACACCGCGATCTACTCGCCGTCCGGCGGTTCGGTCGGCATCGGCTTCGACATTCCGGCCGATACGGTAAGGACGGTGGTGGCGCAGCTCAAATCGAGCGGCCACGTTACCCGCGGCTGGCTCGGCGTGCAGATCCAGCCGGTCACCGCCACCATCGCAGACTCGCTCGGCATGAAGAAGGCCGAAGGGGCGCTGGTCGCCGAGCCGCAAGACGGCAGCCCGGCGGCCAAGGCCGGCATCGCCTCCGGCGACGTCATCACCGCCGTCAACGGCACGGCGGTGAAGGACGCCCGCGATCTCGCCCGCACCATCGGCACGCTGGCGCCAAACACGACGGTGAAGCTCGACCTGATCCGCAGCGGCCAGACCAAGTCGGTCTCGCTGACGCTCGGCGAAATGCCGGACCAGCAGCAGGCCAAAGCCGACACCGATAGCGCCCAGCCGACCGGCGGCGTGCCGCATCTCGGCCTGTCGGTGGCTCCGGCCAGCGAAGTGTCCGGCGCCGGCGCCCAGGGCGTCGTCGTCACCGCGGTCGATCCGGACGGCCCCGCCGCCGAGCAGGGCTTTCAGACCGGCACCGTCATCCTCGACGTCGGCGGCAAAGCGGTCGCCAATGTCGGCGACGTGCGCAAGGCGCTGGTCGACGCCAAGGCGCAAGGCAAGCATCAGGTGCTGATGCGGGTGAAGCAGGGCGACGCCACCCACTTCGTGGCGCTGCCGCTCGGCGATGCGTAAGTGAGAAGTTCTGCGACGCGTGAGTGACGCGTAAGGTCGACCCCGCCGGCGCCGTGCGTCTTCAGTCTGCGCCGGCGGACTGACCCACCTGGAGCGCCAACATTGTTGGCGCTCCAGGATTTTAGTGGAGCATGATCTTTCGGAAAACCGCTCGCCACTTTTCCGGATCATGCTCATGGACGGGCGTTTCCCCCGTCCCCGTTTTTTGTTTGCATGCGAGCGACGGCGAGCATTGTGGCGCCTCTGCCTACTCATACAAATCCCGCGGCATGAATTGCCGCGCTGCGCGCTCCGGCGCGCCGATATTGCGCGGCGTCGACTCGAGGATGTCCTGCCGCGCGCGCCACTGCAGCGGATGCGGCACGCCATCGAGCGCGCGGCGCAGGCAGCCGGCCGCTTCTCCGCAGCAGCGGCGCTGTCGGCGGCACGCCCCGCGCGAACAAGTCCGCCACAAGGCGAACGCATCGCAATAGCGGCGCTGCTGCAACGCCTTCTCGACGGCGAGACGCCGCGCGTAATCGCGCAAGTTGCGAGCGTAATCAATAAGGTCTATCCGGTGGGACTCTGAATGGGATATGGACCCCACTTCAATCGCTCGGATATGCAGACGGGGCGCCTGCAGTTTCTCGCGAGAAAAAATGATGGGTTTCGCAAGCGCTCAACCCATCCTACGGACTGCGACCGCTAAACCTGCTCTCAATTGCTGTACTTGCCGATTGCGCCCACCAAGCTACGCCGGACTGACCAGGGGCTTACCCTTTTCGACAACCAATGTCGAACAAGCCTTCGTGTTCTCGTTGCCGATCTTGACGCTATGGACGGTGTGCGGAGGTATTTGAAATGCTTCACCTGCGTGTACGAGGCGCGGCGGCTGTCCGTCGATAATGAGTTCTGCTTCGCCTTCCACAACGTAGGTCGATTCAATGCCAGGATGAGTATGACGCCCGACAACGGTTCCCGCCGAAACTTCAAGTTCGACGACGACGGTGACATAACCCGGCATAGGTCCGTCCATCTGTTGAAGAACCTTAAGCGAAACTCCGGGCAAAGGTTTGGCGTCCATATCCAGGCTCCATAGATGGGGCATTTCGCGGATTGCACTAACCGCTTTTGAGCAAGCGTAGGGTGGGCGGAGTATGCCGGGCGCCCCGATCTTGCATCTTGTAGCGCGGAGGATGAGTAGAGCCAACGGGTCCGGCCCGAAGTGGCCGGCCCGATGACGGGCTCCGCGAAACCCATCAGTTTCTCGCGAGAAAAAATGATGGGTTTCGCAAGGGCTCCACCCATCCTACGGGCTGTCCGGTCAATTGCCGAACTTATAATTCAGGCCCACACGCACGATGTTTTCGTTGAAATGCGTGTGCATGGCAATGGTACCAGAGACCGGCAACGGGAAGACGAGCGTAAAAATGCCGCCGACGGGGGCGCTGTAGTTAAGCGAGCCTAGATCGAGGTAGATGTATTCCAGCTTCCAACTCCAATTTGCCGGTAGCCATGGAAATAGTTTGCCCTCCACGCCACCGCCAACCGTGTACCCCACGTTCGTCTTCGCTGCGTTGAACGCAGTGCTGATGGGTGCGAAGGCAACCGGGGGACCTATCCCGAAAATTGCGGTCGAAGCGGTGGAACTGGTGCCCGACACCTCGACCCGGCCGTAGGCCAAGCCGCCGGTTCCATAGAGCAGAATCTGATCGGTCAGCAAAATCCCCGCGCGCCCTCGAACCGTGCCGAACCATCCGATCTTGGCTTCATATCCGGTTGCGGAGGTGGTGGAGAACGGCAGCGTTCCAACGCAAGCCGGCGGCGGAAATGCAATAGAAACGCATACAGGCGTTGAGATTTGGTCGACGAAGGAGTTGCTTGCGCGCTGATTCGAGCCCTGGAAATCGGCTTCAAGGCCCAATACCCACTTGCGAGCAAATTGATAGTCGTAGCCGATCTGGCCGCCCCGATTGCGCCCTTTAGGCGAACCGTCTTTGCATCTGCGAAGGCGAAATTGAATGGGAAGGTAGGAAAGCCTGGTCCGAAGTTGGGTGCGGGCCCGGTGCCGCTCCCTGCGGCATCCGTGCGCGGGTCGCTCCATCGATAGCCCACGTTGCCGCCGACATAGAAGCCGGTCCATGAGTCGCTTGGCGCGGGGGGCGGCGGTGCCTTGAGCGCCATGTCGGCCGCGCCAGCTACGCTCAAAGGCGCAGCCATGAAAAGCGCCGCCGTACCCGCTAGTGTACGAATGATAATGCGCTTCATGATCGTTCTCAGAACGCGAGAACTCTGGTTCCTATATGATTGTTCGCAGTTTTTCGGATTGCGCACGACTCCAATTTTGGGCTTTTGATCGTTTTTTCTCTGAGGGTTGCAAATAGGGCACAGCTAAACCCCCGGTCTTTGCTGTGTCCCGCTATCGGCGGTTCAAGATCGAAGGCGAAGCGTTTTTCTGCACGCTTGCGCTCGCCGACCGCGGCAGCGACTTGGCGATCCGCTTCGGTGAATGAACGCGCGGGCACGGCGCGGAGCTTGTCATCGGGCCGCGCTTTGCGCGGACCCGTTGGCGCATTTGCCCACCCTGCGCTTGCTGGCGATCTGTCGCATTTGAATGGCAGACCGTGTATGTTGCAGCAATGTCCCGCACATTCTCCGCATCAAGTGCAATTCTGTTGGCGCTGCTGCCGGCCATTGCGTTCGCCGCGTCCGCTCACGAGCGTCACATCTATCATTGGCATGGCTACGGTTTCCTGCCCGGCTATCATCAGCCGCCGAACAACAACGTTCCCGTTTATGGTCCGAAGGGAGCAATCGGCGACACACCAGAGTATGCTCCAAGATACTGGTATAACGGCGGGCAGTACTATTTCGGCCATCCTGGATTTTCCCGTGGACGCTACAACGGCGGCAGTTTCGGCCCGTGCTGGACTTGGACGCCCATCGGGCCGATGTGGAATTGTGGGTAGGAACCTGCAGAAAGTGCCGCCTACCGGCGGTCAGCATATCGCACGCCAGATCGCCTGACCTTGCGTCGACGGCGTGGCGGCAGACCGTGTCGCTGCGCTTTGCTTTTCCGATGAAAGTGCCCGGGCACTGACTCGGCCCGCGTCGCGAAAAAGCAGCCGGACATTTCGGTCATCAACCTATCCGCGTGCGGTAACTCGGCGGCTGCGATCGATAAGCAGCTACTCCGGTCGCGCGCCCGGGGCCTCGACAATCCAGCTAGCAACCCGGCCGTCCTGAGTTAGACTTGCCGCCACGTGCAATCCGCACGCGCAGGCAACCCCAGGAGGGCTTTCCATGACACGTACCGCCATCGTCATCGCGGCGGCGCTCGCGCTCGCCGCCACACTGCCAATCGCGCCGGCGCAGGCGGCGGGGGCAGCCCGCACCTTCGTCTCGGCAGCCGGCAGCGACAGCAATAATTGCATCAACGTCCTGACGCCCTGCCGGCACCTCGCGACCGCCTATGCGGCGACGGCCCCCAATGGCGAAATCTACGTGCTCGATCCGGCGAACTACGGCTCGCTGACCATTACCGGCCCGGTCAGCATCGAAGGTCATGGTTGGGCTTCGATCGCGCCGGTGAGCGGGAGTGCGGCAATCACCGTCAATGCGAATACGGGCGACAAGATCAACATCATCGGGGTGGTGCTCGATGGCACCGCCCTCACAAACACCATCGGCATCCTCATCGAATCCTGCGGCTGCAGCTTGACCGTTCGCGATAGCGTGATCCGAAATTTCACGGACGCCGGCATCGATTTCGGGCCGAACTCTTCGAGCCCGAGTCAGCTTTTCTTGTCGAACACGGTGGTTTCAGACAATGGCGGTTATGGAATCGAGATTGAACCCACCGGATCGGGTACCACGACCGGCGTTCTCGATCACGTCGAGCTCGAACACAATGCAACTGATGGTCTGGCCGTCGTTATTTCCTCTACCCAGACCATCAACATGACCGTCAGCGACAGCGTGAGCGCAAACAACGGAAACAACGGCATCACGGCCGATTCGTTCGGTGGAACGCCGGTCAGCATCATGGTGCGGAACTCCACAATCGCCAATAACGGCGCTTATGGATTGTTGGCGAACAGCACCAGCCCTGGCGCGACCATTCGCGTGACGCGATCGACGATTACGGGCAATGGCATCGCATGGTCCGCGGCATCAAGCGGGGTCGTGTCGAGCTACGCCGACAACAACATCGACGGCAATAACAGCGGCGACCTGCCGCCGCCGCCGACCATCGGGTACAAATAGCGGGGCGCGACGCAGCCCTGATCGTCCTGGCGCTCCGGATGGCGCGCCGGCGGCGCCGCAGCTTCATCAATGGCCGGGCCCCCC
>Ga0316363_10003269_pt1 | contig 11691 bp, 10 predicted proteins | sample Sb_taG_3_FD_200459 | JGI IMG/M metagenome (GOLD analysis project Ga0316363, IMG submission 200459) | Peat soil microbial communities from Weissenstadt, Germany - Sb_50d_a_PC metaG (v2) (version 2) | ecosystem: Environmental > Terrestrial > Soil > Wetlands > Peat | place: Germany: Weissenstadt...
CTGATCCGCGGAGGGCATTATGGCCAGCGGTCATGTGAACCGCATTCAAAGGCCGAACACATGGCTGCACCGACCAATGCTGCACTCGTGAAGAAAGTCCTTGCCAACTCGGAGCCGTCCACACATGACCCAAGGCAGACATCAAGTGTTTCCACGCCACCGGCAGGAAGGTTAGCTGGTGAAAGATTATTCCCAATCCTTGAAGGTTGGCTCGATGCAGCCCCCGCAAACCCAAGGAAATGTCCAATTGGCGGTACGTTTGGCGCTATCCGGGATGTACTTGCTCCACGCATCGGCGCGGATCGCGCTAGTCGATCGCCAAATAACGTCAAATCTCCCATAAGCATCGATCTGGCCGATCATAGCCGGCTTGGAAAGGTGGTGATTGGTGTTCATCACCTCATCGTAGCCGCTTGGCGCCTTGATCCTTTGGCCATACATCGCTTGGCGCACTGCATTGACGTCCGTCGTGCCGGCTTGGGCGACCGCCTGAGCCCACATCCTGAAGCCGATGAAAGTCGCCTCCATGGGGTCGTTTGTGATTTCACTCGGATTTCCGGTGAAATCCCTCCACATAGCGGTAAACCTTTTATTTTCCGGCGATTTAACAGACTGGAAGTAGTTCCAGGCCGCCATGTGGCCGGCTAGAGGCTTGGCGTCCACGCTCGCCAGTTCGCGTTCGCTCACGGAGAGTGCCATGACCGGAATGTTGGCGGCGTCTACGTTCTGGGCGGCGAGTTCCCTGTAAAAGTACGTGTTCGCATTGCCGTCGAGGGTCGATATCACCGCGGTCCTCTTGCCCGCAGATCCAAACACTTTGATTTTCTCTACAATCTCTTGCCAGTCGAAGAACCCATACGGCGTGTAGATTGTCAGGACGTCGTCCGGCGAGGTGCCTTGATCCGCGAGATAGGCCTCCAATATCCGGTTGGTCGTGCGTGGATAGACATAATCCGTGCCAAGAAGGACCCATCTACGAATCTCGCCGCCGTCCTTGCTCAACAGGAATTGGACTGCCGGGATCGCCTGTTGATTGGGCGTAGCCCCCGTGTAGAAAACGTTGCGGGAGCTTTCCTCACCTTCGTACTGGATAGGGTAGTAGAGCAGGCCATTAAGTTGCTCGAAGACCGGGATAACTGACTTGCGCGAGGCCGAAGTCCAGCAGCCAAACACAACCGCGACGTTGTCTTTGGTGAGCAGGTCGCGCCCCTTTTCAGCAAAGAAAGACCAGTCGGAGGCGGGATCGGCGATTATCGGCTCCAGTTTCCGCCCGAGCAGACCACCTTTGCTGTTTTGGTCCCGTATCATCATCAGAACCGTGTCTTTGAGCACAGCTTCGCTGAATGCCATTGTGCCGGAAAGAGAATGCAGAATGCCGACTTTGATCGCACTCTCATCGGCAGCCGCCGGCACGGCAAACAGCAAGGTCAGTAGGACCAATCTCCAACGGGCCACGCGGCGCACGACCAAATTGATCTTCATGCGGATGCCTCGATGAGTTCGTAAATGCGAGTTTCCTCTGTCATGCCCTTGGCAACAACCGAACCGATTGCTCTGAAGCGGAAGAAATGCTGAACCCGCGAGTAAACGTTCTCGCTGACGAGAATGGCAGTTCCATATTCCTTATTCAGACCCTCAATACGGGACGCCAAGTTCACGGTAGTCCCGAGGGCGGTGTAATTCATGCGTTCTGACGAGCCGAGATTGCCGACAACGGCATCCCCGACGTGAATGCCGAAGCGAGTGAAGAACTGCGGCGCGCCCTCGGCTTCAAATAACGCGTCTAGCTGCACGCTTGCCGCTCTTGCCGCGAGGGCCGCTCGACACGCCCGCTCAACGTGGTCAGGCTGCGGATTGGGCGCGTTCCAGAATACCATCACCGAATCGCCGATGAACTTGTCTACGGTCCCGCTTTCGGCAAGAAAGGCCTCGGTCAATGCCGTGAAATAGCGAGAGGTCTGGCGCATGAGCGTGTCGGGGTCTGCGTGCTCGGCAATGGTTGTAAATCCCCGAACGTCAGTGAAGACCACTGTGATCTCCTGCCGTGCACCGCCAAGTTCAGTAGATATTGAATTATCGATAACTCGTTTGACGAGTTCCTTAGGAACGAAACGTGCGAATGACCAGATCGCCCGTTGTGCGAGATTTACGGTGATACCAAGTTCGTGAATCTCCTTGATATTCGACGTAACCGGTAAATCGTTAGGTGCGGCGAGCATCTGGAGCCTGCCGGCCTGGATGGTTATTTTCTTCAAGGAGCGTGACATTTTATTTCCGAAAATCCACACGACCGGAATGAAGGCAGCGCAGGCCGCAATAGCGATGAGCACGGCAGTGAGTTGCAAGTTCTGGATACCCTTTGCAAAGTCGCCTTGGGCTGCAAGCAAGAGTATCTTCGCGCCGGATTGCCCACCGAGTTTGAATTCGCTCAGCCGGAAAAGGTAATTCTGCCCTTCGGTGCGAACGCTTCCTTCGCAAGGGTTGCTACACTCTGGTCTCTTCAACACCGCCGCAGCCAAACCCCCGATCTCGTTGACATTTGGCAAATGAGGGTGTGAGGGATGCGTCACAGCATCGGTCACAAATTTTGCGTAATCGGGATGAGCGATGAGCGTACCGGTGGAATCGAAAATCAAGGCCGTCCCATGCTCTCCGGGCCGCTGCTCATATACGAAATCACTGAACGCATCGAGCTTGAGATTGGCAGCGATGACGCCGCGCACTTTTCCTCGTAGCGGCTCACTTATGGTGATCACAGGTGCGCGAATCGTGAATGAAACGTAGGGTGACGATATAACCGGCCCGTCTGCCGCCATCGAGTCGATGTACCAAGGCCGTTCGCGCGGGTCGTATCCGTAATTCCACAGATCGAGTTGCTCAAGCTCGTTGCCCTTTCGGTCCTCGAAGATTTGCCTCATCGGCAGGGCGCCGTCAGATGTAGGGCGGATCACGCTTATAGCGAACACAGACCCCTGTGGCGCGCGCAACGTTTCACGCTGCTGTTCGCTCAAATCAATTATGCGCCGCACCTGCAACCACGACCCTGTGTCGTAGCCTACGTAGATGCTGTCCATCTGCGGCAATTGAACAAGGGCCGCCTTTAACAGTGGAATTCCCCGGCCGATCTCGGTTCTCGTATTTGAGTCGGCGAGGCTCGAACTGGTCGCTAGCACGCCCACTAGTGAGTCGATCTCTGATACCTCACCTTCAAGCCGTCCGAGGGTCTTCGCGCCCGCGGCCTCCATGCCTGCTGAAGCCGCGTTTTCTGTCGCAACGTGCAAAATCTCTGCATTAATCGAGATCAGGAGCGCGGCCAAAGCGACGACGAACGCAGATATCGCGAGGGTGATCGACGTTCGGAAGGTGAACATTTCGCCTCGGGAGTTTGGGCGGTGTCACTCGAAAGCGATGCGCTTTAAGTCGCTTTTTATGTCCCCACTACCCACTGACTTGTTACCGCAACGTCCCGTGCCTTGTCGAGGCGACCAAACGACGTATTCCGAATCGTAGGCGTATGCGCGTACCGCGTCGGTGCGATGGCCGAGTAGACCCAGGCGTGAGCCGGGCGACCACTTCCGAGTTTGGCCCAAAGCAGACCCAGTATTGGTCCGACCGGATGTCCGTTCTTGGCGGCAAAGCGGACATCAACCCGCGCATCGACGACTGCTAGGTAACGGACGGCGATACAGTCGCGCGGCTCGGCCGCCAGTTAAAGTTAATTGTGGATTTGCCTCGACACCGCGGGCCTCGCTTCCATACTTTTTGTATGGCGATTGGCACCAACAAATCCGCGCAGGAAGATCATTGGCTGGCGCAGGCTATCTTCGGTTTAGTGGTCGCCGGATTAGCCGCGTGGCTTGTCGTCCTGTATTCCGCTCCGCTCAACTTCTAGGTTAGCCGGAACGGGAAACGGCAGAAAGCCGATATCAGTTCCGCCCCAACTCGGGCGCTGGATCGTCGCGCCCTTGTGGCCGCAGGCAGTGCAGCGGGTAGAACGCCGCAGCTTGTCGCTCGACGTTTCGGCGATGACATGAGCAGTTCACGACCCAACGACGCGGTTGCAGCCTGCGGTCTGTCTGCCAAGTATTTGAAGTCGACGGAGCAAGCGAGGCGCATGCCGCCCGGTTGGCTAGTGGCCTGCACTCACAAGGTGACGCTCCCGCTTCCCTCGCGAAAGCGGATTTCGCCAAAGCAGCGGGCGTTACGAGCGCTGCCTTACGCGACCAACAAGTAAGCTGTGGCAGCGGTTTAAGCTGCACTGTCCTACTCCGGCGCGTCTGTGCCGCGAATAACTCTGCAGCAGGACCGGAAGAAGATTGCTGCGCGGCCAGAAATCAACAAAAGCGCGATGTTGCCCATCTCAATCTAGCGGAATCATCGTTCGCAATCGGCGACCTGGTTCATGGCTTCGAAGGTCGCGATGGGCATTTGCCGCCTGTCGCATGCGCGAAGAATCGATCAGTCCACAATGATGTAGTTCGTCCCCTTTATTGAAGCCGAAGCCGGGTGAACGCCGTGGCAAATCCTTCACGACCGAAGAGTAGAGCCGCCGGCATCCTTGGGAATCGGTCGACCGCGGTCAATCACACCGTCGAGCCAAGCGATCAGATCACGGGTCACGACGTCGCGATTGGTTTCGTTAAAGCTCTCGTGCCGCCCGTCAGGGTAGACTTTGTGGATCACCTGCCTGAGCCCGGTGGCACCATAGGCTTTGAGCAGTTGATCGATGTTGTCGCTCACCGGGTCGCGGCTGCCATTGAAGATGTAGATCGGCAGGTTTTTCGGAATCCGGGCCTGTCGCGAAGGCTTGGCGGTTTCGCGCAAGCCCTGGAGTACGTCGATATAGAGTTGAACTGTGGACTCAAAACCGCACAACGGGTCGGCGATATACTTGTCGACTTCGGTAGCGTCGCGCGAGAGCCAGTCAAACGGGGTACGAGCCGGTTCGAACGGTTTGTTGAAGGCGCCGAAGAACAGCGCTTGCATCAACGGACTGTGGCCGCATTGCCCGAGCCGCAGCCGCTCGAGGTGCGCGAGTAGAAGCCCGACCAGCGCGATCGGCGGTGGCTTGCCGTTCGAGGCCGAGAGGACCGCGGCGGCGAGCGCTTCGCCGTGTTCGGACATGAAATACTGCGCCATGAAGGAGCCGAGCGAGTGACCCAGGAGCACGATCGGCAGGCCCGGATGGTCGGCTGCAATCCGGCGATTGAGTAGCCAAAGGTCTTCTACGCATTTCGTCCATCCGTCGCGCTCGGCGAAGAGGCCGAGTTCGGCCGGGGTCCTTGCCGTACGGCCGTGCCCGCGATGGTCGTCGGCATAAACCGCATAGCCGGCGCGACCTAGCGCCTCCGCCACCCGGGCGTACCTCGCCGCATGCTCAGCGAGTCCATGGACAATCTGGACAACCGCTTTCGGTGGCGCGTCCGGAAGCCAGCGATAGACGAAGAGCGACACTCCATCCGGCGTTTGCAGCGTGAATGTCGACGCCTGCATTAGCATCATCCCCAGCGGCCGACCTTGGTGTAGCACTGTACCGCGGATTGAGTAGCAGGGTCATTGGGTAGCTCACCCAAGTTCCGCCAGAGCCGCCTCGACCCGCGAGAGTATCGGGGTTTGTCCGAATTGGGAAAGGATTTGCTTCGCATTAGCCAGATGCTCTAACGCGAGGGAACGCCTCTTCTTGCTCTTGTAAAGCAGGCCAAGAATCAGATGCGCGTGGCCTACGTAATGCCCCGCAGGATCAAGTTGTGGATTCTCGAACACATGCGTTGTCATGGTGCGGATGCGTGACGAGGCGGTGAGCATCACTTTCAGAAGAATTGGCAGGTTCTTCAATAACGCCGCGAACGGCGGTTTTTCATTTCCCATAACGATCTGCAAATAAATTTCTGCGAGGATAAGGCGGTGCCAGTCTGCCGCCACGCGATAACCCACTTTCTCGCGTCTCAAGATCGCTTCCTCAATCCAGCGAATTCCTCCTCTAATTTTCCCCTCAAGGACCATGGCCACACCAAAAATCACGTCACACGCGCTTAACGAATAGACGTCACCATCTGCAAAGCATGCGCCCATGGCGCAGCGGCACCAGCTGAGGGATTCGGCCTTTGTCGGATTCCTCGATCAGCCGGATCGGATCCGGCCGGTCTTTCGACGGCTTCCATTCGCCATGAGAGGTCCTCGGGCAATTCTTTCTCAAGCTCTCGCCCATCGCGTAGCGCTCGGCTCGCGTCGGACGCGACGAAAACGCGGGAATGTTCCTTGTCGCGGTTCTTCCCGCTTGCTGCTCGTACTCCCCAGTCCCGCGCTCCATGACCAGCTTCCTTCCCCCATGTTTATTGCTCTTGGGGCGCTATGCCATCGCCCCTATAAACAATAGCTGTGGCCTCGAAGGTGCTATTTGATCAGAATCAATCGCTCGTTCGTCCGGGTGTGATGAATTGGACGGCGAAAACGGCACCTCCGAATTGATCAGCGCGGAGGGAGCCGACAGGCCATTTGTATGAGCAGCATTTTTGACAGCCCGTTTCTTGTTTTCATAGTCTCTCTCATAGCCCAATGGTTTGCGGCATATGCTGGCGACGTTCTGCGCAGACGGCGCGGAGCAGTGAGCGAAGATGAGCGGGAAGATTTCAATACGGTCCAAACCGCCATTCTGACGCTCCTTGCACTCATTATCGGATTCAGCTTTTCAATGGCAGTCACGCGCTACGATCAACGCAAAAATTACGAAGAAGCGGAAGCCAATGCGATCGGGACTGAATTTGTACGCGCCGATTTGCTGCCCGTCGAAAGCACGGCAAGCGTGCGCGAATTACTTCGGAGATATCTGGATCAGCGCATCACCTTCTACCAAACCCGCGATCAGCGTGAAATCGACCGCCTCGACGCCGATACAGAGAAACTGCAAGCCGAGCTTTGGTCGGCCATCTTCCCCGCGGCGAACGCGCAGCCGACAGCCGTAAGGGCTCTCACAATTTCGGGCATGAACGACGTGCTGAACTCCCAGGGCTACACTCAGGCGGCTTGGTGGAACCGCATTCCCGCTGCTGCATGGATGTTGATGGGACTGATCGCAATTTCTTGCAACCTACTGATCGGTTATAGCGAGCGGCGAAAAGCCGCTCGTCTGATCTTTGTCTTGCCAATTATCGTATCGATTTCATTCCTGCTCATAGCTGATATCGACAGCCCGCGCGGAGGGATCATCCGCGTGCTTCCACAAAATTTAATTGCGCTATCTCACTCATTCAAAGCGCAATAAGTTCCAGACAAATTGCTCAGCACCGCCGACAAATTGATCGAATAGGGGATCATTTATTGCAGTGCATGAGTCTGCTCGTGGCCCTTAGCGTCACTGCGCTGCGCCGAACAATAATGTCGCTATTGGAGTAACAACGGACATTGATCGGCCAGGGTGCTGAATGCATCGGTCGTGAATGACCCCAAGCGGGCAATCGATCTCATCAGTCGGTGACGCTACGAAGGTCCGGAATCGTTCGGGCTTTGAGCAACTCCAGGCCAGCGGACCGCTCAACCGGGGCTCAAAATCTTTTCCGCCAACACGCTCGCGACCGCGAAATGAAAAGCGCGGCGGCGGAGCCGTGGGGAACTCCGCCGCCGCGAAAGCTTGCCGTGAACCTAGAGAGCTGTCGTCACCGCTTTGATCTCGGTGTAGTTATGCAGCACCTCCTCGCCCATCTCGCGTCCCCAGCCCGATTGCTTGTAACCGCCGAAGGGGAGCGCTGCGTCGAACACGTTATGGCAATTGATCCAAACCGTGCCGGCACGCAGCCGCTTGGCCATTTTGTGCGCCAGGCCGCCATCGCGTGTCCACACGCTCGCCGCGAGGCCGTAGACCGTGTCGTTGGCCTGCTTGGCGATGCGGTCGAGATCGCTGTCATCGAAGGACTCGACCACCAGGACGGGACCGAAGATCTCCTCACGCACGACCTTCATGTTCGGCTTAGTGTCGGTGATCACGGTTGGCGTCACGAAATAGCCGCCGCCGTTGACGCCCTTGGTGCCGCCGGTCTTGATCTTGGCGCCTTCCTTCTTGCCGGACTCGATGTAGCCGGTCACGCGCGCGAACTGCTCCTCCGAGACCAGCGGTCCCATCTGAGTCGCGGGATCAAGCCCCGGGCCCAGCTTGATCGACTTAGCCACATTGCTGATCCCCTCGACCATCTGGTCGAACACCTTCTTGTGCGCGAACAGGCGCGAGCCGGCGCAGCAGGTTTGGCCCTGGTTGAAGAAGATGCCGCTCGCCGTGCCGGGGATGGCGCGGTCGAGGTCGGCGTCGGGGAACACAATCGCCGGCGACTTGCCGCCAAGTTCAAGCGAGACCTTCTTGAGGTTCCCCGCCGCCGCCTTCACGATCAGCTTGCCCACCTCGGTGGAACCAGTAAAAGCCACCTTGTCCACGAGATCGTGTGCCGCGAGCGCGGCGCCAGCGGTTTCGCCGTAGCCGGCCAGGATATTGACGACGCCGGCGGGGAAGCCTGCCTCCAATATCAGCTCGGCGAGGCGGAGTGCGCTAAGCGGCGTCTGTTCGGCCGCTTTCAGCACGACCGTGCAGCCGACCGCCAATGCCGGCGCCAGTTTCCACGCCGCCATGAGCAATGGGAAGTTCCAGGGAATGATCTGACCCACGACGCCGACCGGCTCCCGCAAGGTGTAGGAAAAAAACTCTCCTGGGAAGGAGAGCGGGATGGTCGAGCCGGTCACCTTGGTCGCCCAGCCCCCCATATAGCGGAACATGTCAACGGCGAGAGGCACATCCGCCATGCGGGCGACGGCGACGGGCTTGCCGTTGTCAATCGACTCGATCTCGGCGAATTCCTCGCTGTTCTGCTCAATCAGTGCAGCCAGCTTCCAAAGCAATTTGCCGCGGTCGGAAGGCGACATCTTGCTCCAAGGTCCCTCATCGAAGGCGCGTCGGGCTGCCTTGACGGCACGGTCGACATCCTCCGCGTCGGCTTCAGCAACCTGCGCCAGGACGGTACCAGTCGCCGGATTGTAATCGGGGAACGTCTTGCCCGAAGCGGCATCGACCAGGTTGCCATCGATCAAGAGCCGATTGCGACGGCCCAAGAATGCCTTAGCTGGTGCGCCTAGTCGGCTGTCGAGTGCAGCCGTATCAATTGTGATCGTATCCATGTTTCCTCTCCTGTGGCACGCAACCAGATGCGCGCGCGTGTCCGATCTTCGGGTGCCGAAGGCACCCGCAAGCCGATACCAACTTCTTAGATTAGATTGTGCCAGCCGATGGCATCAGCGCTGCCAGTGCATGAACGGAGATTTCGGTAGGTCGCCGTTTTGTGGGCAGCTCTCGGGCAAGCCACTGCTTGCCAGTGCCTGGCCATGTATCGGCACCCAGATCAAAGCACAAGGGCGCGTCAACAATTTAATTCGCGTTGAGTGGTGATGGTCGTGGCGCCTTGGGAGTGTTGATTTGCACCGGCCCGCAATACTCATAATCTCAGCAAGGATCAGCGTTGAACCTTGAGAGTTTGTGCCGATGTTTTTCCCTTGTCCGGGACTTCTTCGTATTCGACAACCAGCCCTTCATTGAGGCCGCTTAGGCCGGCTCTCTCGACCGCCCACCGCTCTGCGGCTGAATAAATCCATACCGGGAATTGAACCACTTCACCGTGCCCGTTGCCATTCTCGATCCTCGCTGGTGAAGTTCAACGAAAGAGCTTCCTGATCTTGTCCATGGCAGTTATTGCCTCGGTCACGGCATGACGTCGGCAGTAATGTCGGTAGAGACAGCGTTAAGTTCGCCCTGCTCGCAACGTGGCGAGTTTCTAGGGATGCAAGACGGTCAACAACAACATACCAACAAACACAGCGATCGCGCCCGGCAGCGAAAGAACTACCGTTCGCATCACGTAACTAGGGAGAACACTAATGGCCATGATCTCTCCTAGGAGCACTCCTCAGGCCTCTCTCACTGGAGCGCCGCCGATTTCGGTGTAAGCAACAGCGGGAGCAGGCGTATATAAGGGCAGAACTCGGGTACGTTTGACCCGGCAGCGTCACGAACTCCTTGGGGAACTCCCCTGCGCGGTTCCACGCCTCGACCTTCGAAAGCGCGACGGTCTTCGCCTCAGCGTCAGGTTGGGCGCGGAATTTGTCGGCGAAGGCAACATTACGCCCTACTTCTTTATTCCTTTACTTGTGGTCGGGGCATGCATGTATTTCTTATTACCACTAAGTTTTTTTGTGGTGATGGTAATCGCAAGCGCGGCGTCGTTTTACGCGCATGTCTTTTTCGACAAGGAATATCACGTAGAAGGATCGTGGCTTCAAAGGTTTGCGTGGTTCAGACGCCGACAGGAACTGCACTTTGTTCATCACCGTCACGCGAATAGTAATTTTGGTGTAATTCACTTCTTCTGGGACAAGTTTCTCGGTACCTTTCGAAGGCCGAATGCGAGTACATAAAAATCAGACGCATCTAAAAGCGTACGCATTTCGGTTGTGTCTCGGTTTGAATTTTACCCTTTTCATCCTGCCATCGCGGATCTGAATTGGATCGTGTATGCTTTCGGGCATGACGCTTGCAGACGATATCCTGTCGCTCGTAACCCGTAAACCGGGGCTCACCGAAGCCGAGATTGCAAAGCATCTCTTTGGCCGTCTCGGTTATCAACAGCGGGTCAATTCTACTTGTCGCCGATTGATCCACGAGTATCGCATCGAGCGTCGCGGGAACGGTGGTCCAGGCCACCCGTTTAACTATCATCGGAAAAGGATCGTGGACGGTGCCTAGGCGAGAAGCGGCCGTGATAAGCGCGGCGTCGTGTTCGCGAAGATCGCGACGGTCGAGATCCCTTCGCATTTCAAAATTGTGCGTGCTGAGCGAACAGGCGCCGCCTCGTCGGATAGACGATAGGTCTCACAGTAACGACTGCCCAGCAAAAACAGTACGACTTCCGCCGCCAAGTGCTGAAATTGGTGCTGTGGAGCGTTCAGATCGATCGGATCCGACATATCCGAGTCAACAATAATGGCGTCCGTGCCGAGGCTGAAATGCCCGCCGGGCGCAACGAGGCGACTGCACCAATTTCCGAAGCCGTCGCGGGAATCGGTGGGTTTATAATCAGATAATCAGGATGCTCCAGTTCGGAGAAGCGCGAGGAGTGCACGTTCAACGTTACATTCATCGGCGTTGTTTGCGAAAAGTCGAAGCGGAGCTCGCAACCGACATGGATACGCATGAGATCTCCGATTATGAATAAACAGCCCGTCGTGGCCGCGCGTGATTTCTTGAATTGACGGGGTGTTGAGACACTCTTACGCCACCCGCTTAGCTTCCTTTGTATCGACCCCTTTGCAGGAAGGGCAAACGAAGATGAGCTTTTCCGGACGCACTCCAAATTTTGAGAGCATGCGGAGGTGCTTCTTGGTATCGCCGCAAGAAAGGCACACGAGAGTGCGCGTGCTGTCGCGTATTGGACGCGGGCGTTCGATAGCGAGTGTAGAAGGCATGTAATGCCGCATGTGCGGCTCCGCTGAAACAGGCGGGAGCGCTACCGAACTCTCAGCCGCCGACGCCTGGCATTGGGCCGCTGTCGGTGATGACTAGTACGTAAGACTGATTAGGGTCTGTACCCACATAGCTTCTTGAAAAATTGCAATGATCGTGATTCACCGTGCTCGGAGGTGGGTCATGCGATTTGATTTGAG
>Ga0316363_10003270_pt1 | contig 11690 bp, 11 predicted proteins | sample Sb_taG_3_FD_200459 | JGI IMG/M metagenome (GOLD analysis project Ga0316363, IMG submission 200459) | Peat soil microbial communities from Weissenstadt, Germany - Sb_50d_a_PC metaG (v2) (version 2) | ecosystem: Environmental > Terrestrial > Soil > Wetlands > Peat | place: Germany: Weissenstadt...
CCCGCCTGCCGCAGCGCGTCGCTGTGGAACGCTCCAGGCAAGCCCCACGCATTGATCAGCAGCAACACGAAAAGGCTTAACAAGCCCAAAGTCCACACCACACGAGTGCTGGCGATTCCGAGCAGGAAGCTTTGTAGTCGATTCCACATGCGCGCTCCAATCTCTCGAGTCAGTTGTCTCCCCGTGGTCGGGCGGATTATAGCAGGGCCGCGCAGAGATCTGGCAGTTCAGTCACCAGTCCACAGACGGTGGCCTGCGATGGGTGCTCCCGGAATCGAAGTGGGGGCTAAACAGAAAAGCAGCTTAGCAAGCGGTTGGTTCCAAACAAAAAGGGCCGCCGATTGCTCAGCGGCCCTTCATTCATTGAATTTTTCTCTTCGCGCAACCGATAGCGATCTGCCAGAACCTGCTCGATAAAGAGTAAACCGAGTCTAGCAAACAGCGGGCCCGTGAGAGCTGCTGCTTGCGGTTGGAGACCATCCTCCGCACACCATAGCGGAGTAGATCTCGCTTTATTTAGAAAGGAGGTGATCCAGCCGCAGGTTCTCCTACGGCTACCTTGTTACGACTTCACCCCAATCATGAGTCATACCTTGGGCGCCTGCCTCCTTGCGGTTAGCGCGGCGACTTCTAGTACAGCTCACTTTCGTGATGTGACGGGCGGTGTGTACAAGGCCCGGGAACGTATTCACGGCGTCGATCTGATACGCCATTACTAGCGATTCCGGCTTCATGCAGTCGAGTTGCAGACTGCAATCCGAACTGAGCAGAGTTTTATCCGATTAGCTCCCCCTCGCGGGTTGGCAACGGTTTGTGCCCTGCATTGTAACACGTGTGTAGCCCTGGACATAAAGGCCATGCGGACTTGACGTCATCCCCACCTTCCTCTCCGTTATCCGGAGCAGTCCACGTAGAGTTCCCTCCTTGCGGAGTGGCAACTACGTGCAGGGGTTGCGCTCGTTGCGGGACTTAACCCAACACCTCACGGCACGAGCTGACGACAGCCATGCAGCGCCTATACTCAGGTCCCTTGCGGGAAGGCCGTATTTCTACAGCTGGTCCTAAGCATTTCGAGCCCAGGTAAGGTTCCTCGCGTAGCGTCGAATTGAACCACATGTTCCACCGCTTGTGCGGGCCCCCGTCAATTCCTTTGAGTTTCAGTCTTGCGACCGTACTCCCCAGGTGCAGGACTTAACGCGTTAGCTCCGGGACGACGCCCGAACGGGCGGCACCCCAAGTCCTGATCGTTTAGGGCTAGGACTACCAGGGTATCTAATCCTGTTTGCTCCCCTAGCTTTCGTTCCTCAGCGTCAGTTGTGGTCCAGCGCGCCGCTTTCGCCACGGGTGTTCCTGCAGATATCTACGCATTTCACCGCTACACCTGCAATTCCACGCGCCTCTCCCACACTCGAGCACGGCAGTTTTGGAAGCAGCCTCTGGGTTAAGCCCAGAGATTTCACTCCCAACTTGCCGCACCGCCTACGAACCCTTTACACCCAGTAATTCCGAACAACGCTGGCCCCCTACGTCTTACCGCGGCTGCTGGCACGTAGTTAGCCGGGGCTTCTTCTACTGGTACCGTCACTCCTCTTGCGAGGCATTCGTCCCAGTCGAAAGGGGTTTACACTCCGAGAAGCTTCATCCCCCACGCGGCGTCGCTGCGTCAGGCTTTCGCCCATTGCGCAAGATTCCCCACTGCTGCCTCCCGTAGGAGTCTGGACCGTGTCTCAGTTCCAGTGTGGCTGGCCATCCTCTCAGACCAGCTACCGATCATTGCCTTGGTGAGCCGTTACCTCACCAACTAGCTAATCGGGCGCGGGCTCCTCCTCCGACGCCTTACGGCTTTGAATCCCCAAACCGAGGTCCAGGGAATGTTATGCGGAATTAGCCCCGCTTTCGCGGGGTTATTCCCCATCGGAGGGCAGATTGCCCACGTGTTACGCACCCGTGCGCCGTGCACCCATCCCCGTATTGCTACGGAAACTGTGCACTCGACTTGCATGTGTTAAGCACGCCGCCAGCGTTCGTTCTGAGCCAGGATCAAACTCTCGTTTGAAGCCTGTCGCTTGGCGCAAAAAAATAGCCCGGGCCTAAACCCGGACCAGCCTGCCAAGCAAAATTGTTAGTCGCTCGATTTCACTCAACCCATTCGTGCTCGAAAACCCGAATGGGGTCGAACAGATTCTGGCACATCGTATCGGTTGTCAAAGAGCGTTTGTTCTGCCTCCCTGTCCAGCAGAGTGGCTACCAGCGAACCTATCGAGCATACCAGACCCCCCACAATTGTCAACACCCCATTACTCCCCTTCCCCGTTTTCCACATGCCTTCCTCAACCCCCGCTCTATCCCATTGAGTCTCCATGTCATGTGCATAGCCGCAAGCCGCCCATTCAAGTGCGAATTGCCATCCTGCGGACGGCCAGAATGGACTGGGAAACCAAAATGAAGGTCGATTCCGCTTGCGGGCTAAATTGAGTGTTCCAAGCTTGCCGCTGCGTCACACCTTAATGGGCTACCGTGACACGGGTCGCACTATTTCCCGTATTCTGGACGCTTGTCAAACCAGTTCCCGAACTCGCAACCGATAAACGCATTGCTGTGGAGAACTCGCTCATAGCAGAATCCCGTTTCGTGATATTCCCCAAAAATGTCGAAGTATTGAATTACACCGTAGATATAAACCGGAAGGTCGGCGTTAATCAGTTTTCTTGCCGTCCCGGTATCCACGGGATCAGTTGGGGCGGTTCCCCACTGATCCCCGACATTGCCCATCATTGCTCCATCAGGGGCCGCATAGATTGGAATCTTCATCTGCTTTATCGTTCGCTCGGAGTCCCCGCCGAATGTGGCGTAACGAACGAGTCGCATACCGACAGCTGGAGTGCGGCCACTATTGGCGCAATGAACGTCAACGCAGACTCTATTCTCTTTGACAAACTTGCAAAGAGGAGGATTCGACATGACGGCATAAGTGACCGCCACATAAGCCCTTTCTTCCTGCATGAAAGACTGGCTGGAGGAATCCAAGGTGCTTTTGGCAGTTGCTGCAGCACTTGTGGCGGCATCGGCAGCTTGCTTATTGGCCCGGTACATCTTAATCGTGTACCCCGTGTAAATCGCAAGTAGAACTATCCCTATGAGTTCCACGAACGGCTTGAACCTATCCCACCAATTCTTCTCTGTTTTGTAGGTAATTTGGCAGTGAGCATGGGCTGGTGGAAGCTCAGGCGTGGTAGGTACTGGTGGAACTTTTGGGTCGGCACGGCCAGATTGTTGATTTGGTTCCTTGGTGACATCTTGGATTGGCTGACTTTTATCAAGAGGGTTTTCAGAGATCATCGGTTTCATCCATTGAGTGCGAGGCTATAACAAAATAAAGTGTCGCACAAGGTAAGGGGGCCTAGAAGTTGGAAACTACTAAAACTAGCCGGGAATCTCGGGGACAGACGGGACGTTCCCAAGGAAACCTCGGTTACCCTCTACTTTTCCGCTCTGCCCCGCCGCCGATTCGACCGTTTCGCCTGACCAGAACTCGACAAATCGAACAGCAGCACCGGCCGCCGGTCTGGAAATTCCGCCACAATCCGCACTTCCCCGCCCATCGCCTTCACCGTTTTCCGCAGCGTTGAGAGCAACAGGTCGCTCCGCTTTTCCAGCCGCGAAACGCTGTCCTGCGTGACCCCTAAAACCTTCGCCACGCGCGCCTGCGCCAGCTTCCGCGCTTTGCGGAGCTGCCGCAGGCTCATCTCTTCCGCAATCAGCTCGGCGGCGCGTGCCGCCACCTTCTTGCGCTGTGCGCTATGCAACTTGGCGATCTTTTCCCGAATATCAACGGTCATGCGCTACTTCCTTTCCTTCCTCAGCCGGCTAAGATGGGCATCGAAGCGGTCCTCGGCTTTCCGGATCATCTCTGCCCGCAAGGTCATGCGGCGTGAGCGAAAACATTATGAAGAAAACAACGAATAAACGTAAGACATCCGGCGATCTGCGGCCAGAATACGACCTCTCCAAATTGCAGGGCGTGGTGCCCTGCAAATACTTAAAAAGAACCACACATCAGGCATGTTTTCGAAGGGGGACACGGGACGTAGCTTCAGCGTTGACATCGCTCTTACCATAGCGTCCTCTGTATTCTCCCGAAGTTGCCCCGTTGATGGCGGACTGCGGTCTCGGGCCCCGAGCCCGGCTGGGCCAGTGACCGCCAGCCGACTGCGCGTGATCGGCCGCCTAGTGCCTTGGCGCCTAGCCGCGCGGCTCGCCGGAAGACTTCGACTTCTTGCGCCCGCGCCGCGCACGACTCGTCGTTTGCAGCGTTTTGTTAGGATTTCGCGCCTTTGCCGAGGAACTGCTCGATCTGCCCGCGAAAACCGGCGTAGTAGGCAGCGCCCCACAGCGGCGTCCGCTCAAAATAGTACAACTTACCCTGGACCTGGTCGTACACCACGGGTATTTCCCCCGCGGCCCAGTGCCTCGGCGGCGTCTCGTTTCGGACTGACTGCTGAGTCGCTTCATCCACCGCTTGTGTGGCGGCTATTGCGAAACAGAAGACGCTTTCAAACAGGCCACATGGCAACGGTATCTTCTTGTGCTGCATGGCACATCGGAAGGCATCAGCCGAGAAGGAACGCATCACGTTGCTGTTGAGGGTGCTGAACTCTGCAAAGACGAAGAAGGTCTCGCAGAAACCGAACTTGGTTAGTTCGAAGCGCGATCGTCGTGCGACGTTCTTGAGGGTTCCGCCGTTGAAGGGAACGTCGTCGAGGATGGCAAAGCCAGCCGCCACCAGACGGTTCCGTGCCTCGGTTAGCCAGTTACTCATCTTGTCCTCCTTCGATAAAGCCTAACTCTAAATTTGGCTGACGTGCATCAAACCCTCCGGGTCGGCGTAAGACCAGGCACCCCCCCCCCACGATTGCCGTCTAGATTAGTTGTCATGATAAGGCCACTTATGGTCTAAGGTGGCGGGTGGCCGACACAATAGCGGAGAGAACGACTTTGGGTGCCGCACGGATTATAAAAGGGCGCCCTTTGCTTTTGCTTCACAAAGGGTGCGCGCCTTTTGCGCCCACCGCCTGCTGGAGGGCGGGCGTTCTCTTGGGGTTTCCATGCGTTCATCTAAACTGGGATATTGGGATTTATAGCCTATCTCTTTCTCAATGGCTAAAAACCACAATCAAGGCTTCAGACGCAAAACAACAACAGATATTTTCACGATTAGGGTGTAGCGAGGGGTTTGTAAATAAGACCGATGACTATTCCGACGATAGTCCACTGGACGAAGTAAGCCACAGCCTGTCCCAGAGCGAGTTTCAGCCCGATGTTCAGGTTCACGTAGTTGTGCAGCACAAATGCGCAAACCACGAAAATGCCAAGGAGAACGCCGAAGCGCGCACCTCCCGTAATGCCCGATCCGCCCTGATGTGCCATTGCGAAAATTATGGCGGCAACCAGGATCGCTATGAAAGTTGCGCCGAATCCAACCGGCATAACAGTCATCATTTCTTCCTTAGGTCGGAATACGGCCGGGTACTTGTGGGCTTCCTTGATAAGGCCTGGCACCAGCCAAAGCACTAAGAAACCAAAGGCAAAAGACGCGACCGTGCCACCAAGCGCCGCCAGCCCGAGACTTAAATAGTTCATTTGCACTCCTTTATCAGTTGCGGATCAAAAGCACAGCCGGTTCGGCAGGCCTGCTTCGCCCAAACAATGATGATTTTGGCAGGGCGAGATCTTGAGACTCCTCTATGCGTTGGATTTCGAATATTGCTCATTAATATCTGACCTCGGACTCACATAGAATTTACGCGAGAAAACTCGCTGCTTAGCTTATGAACTGGATTCTCCTTTTTGCTTCCAAAAACAGCGGCAATTGTATACCCATTTCGCTCAGTCGCAATATGTGAAAAGATCTTCGTCTGCCATGCCCGATTTGGTCCGAGATTCCCACCGACACTGGCAGGTGGCGCAGCCTTAGATTCCGAAAAAGACTTTGCGTGGCCCATCCTTTCGCCCGCCTCAGGCGGGAAAGGGTGGGGCCGCTTCGCGCTGGCTCCTCTTTAGAAAACCGGGGGCACACGGAACGTTCCCAAGGATACCTCCGCTCCCCTCTACTTTTCCGCTCTGCGGCGCCGGCGAAACGACCGCCTCGCCGGATCGGAACTCGACAGCTCAAACAACACCACCGGTCGCCGGTCCGGAAACTCCGCCACAATCCGTACTTCCCCGCCCATCGCCTTCACCGTCTTCCGCAGCGTCGAGAGCAGCAGATCGCTCCGCTTTTCCAGCCGCGAAACGCTGTCCTGCGTCACCCCTAAAACCTTCGCCACGCGCGCCTGCGTCAGCTTCCGCGCTTTGCGGAGCTGCCGCAAGCTCATTTCTTCCGCAATCAGCTCGGCGGCGCGCGCCGCCACCTTCTTGCGCTGTGCGCTATTCAACTTGGCGATCTTCTCCCGAATATCAACGGTCATGCGCTACTTCCTTTCCTTCCTTAGCCGGCTAAGATAAGCAGCGAAGCGCTCATCGGTTTTGCGGATCAACTCTCGATAGAACCTCTTCTCGCTGCCGCCCGACTTGTCTCCCGCCACCAGCAGGATTGCCTTGCGTTTCGGATCGAAGGCAAACGCCACGCGCCATTCCCCATCCGCCGCGCTAAACCGCAACTCCTTCATGTTTGCATGGCGTGAGCCGTGCAAGGTGTCGGCTCGCGGACGCCCCAGTTGCGGCCCGAACTGCTCCAGGAGCAGCGCCAAAGCCAAAATTTCCGTACGCACGTCCTCGGGCAAACGATCGAACTCGGGTTCAAATTCGTCGCCGATTTCAACCGCCCAGCGTCCATTCATTATATGTCATCCAGTCCATATGATGTCAATACCATATTCCATGAAACGGCGGGTGGCCCGGACGGAATCCGAGTTTTTGCATTAGGCGCATCCATCATTGCGTAGGATACCACTGTAGTAAGTCACCGCAACGTATAATGGCAGGGCGCGTCCCTGCGCAGCTCGCGGTTTAACTATTCACTTGCCTTAACACATTTGCTTAAGTATAGTTAATAACCCTAATGGCTCCGATGAACCAATTTCGGCCAGCTCACTTGTTTCCCCACTCCCTGTGCCTAATTCTCTTGCTTGCATCGTTTCATTTTCTTCTACCCAAACCCGCTTCCTCCCAGGGCGAAACTACCAGCGCCATCGTCGGACAGGTGAACGACGCGAGCGGCGCGGGAGTGCCTGGGGCCGCGGTGACAGTCACGAACAAAGAGACTGGTCTGAAGCGGTCCGCGAGGACCGATGAATCGGGCAGGTTCAACTTCCCACAACTCAAGCCAGGCACTTACTCGGTCAAGGTTGATGCACCAGGGTTCGAGCCGCGGCAGATTGACTCTGTGTCATCTGGCCTGGGCCAGAAGCAAACCGTCGATTTCACTATCAAGGTCGCTCGAGCAATGGAGAGCATCGAGGTGAACAGCGAAGCGGCGATCCTCAACCCCGAGGATGCGAATACATCAACTACGCTCGAAAGTCCTGCCTTGGAGGACCTCCCCAATCCCGGCGGGGATTTAACCTACCCTCTGCAGTTTGCGGCGGGGGCCCTCATCAACACGGCAGGCAGTAGCAATGATTTTGTCGGCGGCACGAATGGCTATGGCAACGTCGAGTTCAATGGACTGCCCGCCCTCTCCAACGGCTATATCGTCGATGGCCTGGAAACGAATGACCCGCTGACGAACCTGAACAGCGGGCTGTCGACGAACCTGGTCCTGGGATTGAATTCGGTGTCGGAAGTGACGGTCAATACGCTTTCGTATTCTGTTGACCAGGGACGGTATGGTGCATCTCAGGTCAACTACGTGACAAAGTCCGGCACGAACCAGCTTCACGGGAATCTGTACGAGCTGTGGAGCGGGTCGAAGTTCAGCGCGGCCGACTATTTCACGAACGCCACCCCAGGAAGCCACAAACCACGCTCCACCGTGAATCACTTCGGCGGGAGTGTGGGCGGCCCGATTGTCCACGACAAGCTATTTTTCTTTTTTGATAGCGAATGGGTTCGCATTGCCTTGCCGATTGTCACGCCCACGACCGTGCCGTCCGTTGCGTTTCAAAGCTATGTCCTTCAACAACTCTCATTAGGCCTCACGGACGCTGCTGGTAAAATTATTTACGCCGCCGCGCCGCAGGAAGTTTCCTTCTATCAGAAGATGTTTTCGCTCTACGGAAATACCAGTGGGACGCCGCTCGCCGTGCTTGGTTGTCCCTTCGATGTCGGTGGAGGTTCGCCGGCGATTGCCAATGATGGAAACGGGTGCGCCAATCGCCAGAGCATCTCCCATTCGAGCGATGATCATGAACAAGTCCAAACGGCTCGCATCGACTATAATTTCAATGAGAGAAACACCACCTGGTTTCGCTTCCAGGCTGACACCGGCCTCCAGGCTGCCTATACCGATCCCATCAACCCGTTGTTCGATGCGCTCTCTCCTCAACCGCTGTACTCCTTCGCGGCAGGATATACCCATGTCTTTTCCCAAAACCTTGTGAACTTCTTCAACCCCGCATTTTCGTGGTACGAGAGCCTGTTCGGGCCGGCGGACTTTCAGAAAACTCTTTCCGCGTTTCCCATCGTTTTGCAAGGCAGCGGTGCAAATGCCCCGTTCACGACGGTGGGCGGCCTGGATAACACCTGGGTTCAGGGGAGACGCGCATCCCGGTTGTTTATCAACGACAACCTCGCCTGGAGCCAGGGGGCGCACGAGTTTCGATTTGGCACCAATACACGAATCCTGCGCCTGAATGATTATGACTTCGGTGAGGGTGGTGTCCCCACCGTCACCTACACCACCTTGCCGCAATACATTTACGGAGTCGCATCTACGGCCGCACGGACATTCCCCACCTCGGCGAACGAGCCTTTCAACTTTCTCAATCTCGATCTCTATGCACAGGACACTTGGAAATTATCCAAGAAGCTGACGTGGACTTTTGGGATTCGAGATACGTTCAATTCCAACCCGCTAAATCCTCACAGGGAAATTGCTCGTCTGCGTGGTTCCTTCGATTCCATCTCGCATGATGTGAATCAGCCTTTGAACGCGACCATTCAAACGGGCCTCGGCAACGTTTTCTCCTCAACGCCTCTCGCGATCCTGCAACCCCGAACAGCCATCGCCTGGCAGTTTGAACCCAAAACCGTGATGCGAGTCGGCTTTGGGCTGTTCAGCGACATTTTACCCGGCAGCATCGCCGACCTGGTTGGCGTCAATCCGCCCTACGTCAAAACTTTCCAGGGCGGACTTCTGGGAACCGCTGGTGGGACAGCCATTGCGCCAGGAGTTCCTAACAGTGCGATTGACGCAACCGTGGCCGCCAATCAAACGTTCAGTTCAGGGTTTCCGCAGAGCCAGCTTTCCTGCGCGTCGGCACAATCGACTCCCTCAACGTGTCTTTCTCCGGTGGCCATCGCGGTGGTACCCGATGGAAAACTTCACGCGCCATACTTCATGGAATGGAGTCTTGGCCTGGAGCACCAGTTTGCATCGACGGCAAGCTTCCACGCGCAATACGTTGGCACGCGCGCCGTAAACCAGCCATACCTCACTCAAGTGAACGGCTATCAGACCGTCGGGAGACCGACCGTCGAGAACCCCAGCAGTACCCCGTGTCAGGGGTGTTTTGCGCCGTTTCCTTATGAACAGCCTACCGATCCCCGATTCGGGGCAGTTACACAATTGTCAACCGGCGCGAACAGCCACTACAACGGTTTGCAACTGTCTGCAATGAAACGCATGGGACACGGCCTGATGGGCCAAATCAACTACACCTGGAGCCGTTGCATGGACACCGTCTCCAACGGCGGATTCCTGCAGTTTTCGGCCGCAGGAATCTTGTCCCCTCTCCCAGGAGACTTGGCGCGGGACTACGGACCTTGTGACTACGACATCCGGCACAATCTTAACGCTCAATACGTTTATCAACTGCCAGTCAAAATCGGAAACAGGCCTCTGGGATACGCGCTGAACGGCTGGCAAGTATCGGGAACCGTGTTTTGGCATAGCGGGATTCCTTTTTCTGTGCTGAGCACGCCGTATTCGGCGAATGGCAATGGCATCGTGAACGGCAGTGGGCCGCAGTTCGCCAGCGTTGTACCCGGCGTGCCGCTTTATGAGCACAAACCGATTCCAGGTGTGACGCAACCGGGCACAGTTCAATGGCTCAATCCCGATGCCTTTGTCTCGACCGTGGACCCGAGTACAGGGGCGTGCTTTGGGGGCGACAGCGCAAAGAACTGCCAATTCGGGAACCTCGGTCGCAACGCCCTACGCGGTCCCAACTTTGCCTGGAGTGATTTTTACCTCACGAAGTGGTTTCCGTTGACCGAGCGCGTGAAGTTGCGCTTCGACGTCCAATTCTTCAATGTATTCAACCATCCGAATTTCGGCCTCCCGAGCATGGTTTTTGCTGGGATTCCGGGCAAGCCTTCTACTCAGACTGGGTTTGGAGCGCTTAGTTACACGACCTCTCCGCCGACGGGCTTACTCGGCGTCGGCTTGGGCGGTGATAGCACGCCTCGCATGATTGCCTTTCAAGCGCGCCTGGAATTCTAGGCCCGCTCTCACTCAGGCAGATTCAGTCACGAGGACCCAGAGGAGAGATTTACCCAAGCGGGTGGCCGACACAATAGAAGAGAGAACGACTTTGGGTGCCGCATCCTCTGCTTTTGCTTCACAAAGGGTGCGCGCCTTTTGCGCCCGCCGCCTGCTGGAGGGCGGGTGTTCTCATGGAGTTTCCATACTTTCATCTAAACCTATAGTTCCTCTGATGCTAAGTACTCTACTTTTTATTCCGGCCTTGCGAATTTTCCAACCTTGACACTTTCAAGAGTTTGCAGATTTGCTCGGCCGTTCACAGGCCGGGGCAGACGGGCTCGGTCCCCGACGAGGTCAGCCCTGTGGAGGAACTGCACAGCGGCACTTACTTCTTAAGAAACTCAACCACCTTCGTGTCAACGACAGCAGCTTCGGGGCCCGCTATCATGTGACTCCAGGTTGGCGCCTCCCATAGCTCGGATCCAGCAATATTCGCGTGGGAATACTCCGCTACCGCAAATGGGATCACCGCGTCACCTCGACTGTGCACAATCAGGGTTGGCGCTTTAATCGAGTTCAGTACTGCATCCTCCGCGGCCTGGTCCATATCGTTGGAAGCCGCTTGACCCCAGGAAGCTTGCCACCGAAGGTAGAAGCTGCATATCCCGTCAATATCTGCCTTGCTCATCCGTTTCACAGCCTCATCCGGATCATGCGTTCCGAAGATACTCATCGTGACACGCGCCAGGGATTTTGGCGCCACCCTCGCAAGGATTTTTAAAATATATCTCATGTAGCCATACTGCGAATCGTAGAACTTCTTTCGGGTTTCAAAGCCTTTTGGATCTACATCCTTCATGTCTTTCGAGACGGCCTCTTCTAGAACCAATTTGCGAATCCGCTCAGGATGTCGGGCTGCCAGATAGATCGCTGTTGGCCCTCCGGAGGATTCCGCAATCACGTCTGCGCTCGAAATGTCCAATCTGTCCATGAGAGCGGCCATCGCTTCCGCAGCTTCTGGTGCGGTCCTTCCTACCGATAACGGAGTTTTCCCATAGCCTGGCCGGGAGGGTGTGACGATCGAAAAACCCGCCGCCAACAAGGC
>Ga0316363_10003272_pt1 | contig 11682 bp, 8 predicted proteins | sample Sb_taG_3_FD_200459 | JGI IMG/M metagenome (GOLD analysis project Ga0316363, IMG submission 200459) | Peat soil microbial communities from Weissenstadt, Germany - Sb_50d_a_PC metaG (v2) (version 2) | ecosystem: Environmental > Terrestrial > Soil > Wetlands > Peat | place: Germany: Weissenstadt...
GCGGCGAACTGCTGGTGCTCGACGGCGTCGACTTCCAGTTGTCGCAGGGACAGATCGTCGGGCTGCTCGGCCGCACCGGGTCGGGCAAGTCGACCTTGCTGCGCTCGATCGCAGGTTTGATGCCGCCATCGGCCGGCAGCATCACCTATCTCGGCCAGCCGGTGGTCGCGCCGGCGCCCGGCATTGCCATGGTGTTCCAGTCCTTCGCGCTGTTCCCCTGGCTGACGGTGCTGGAAAACGTTCAGCTCGGCCTCGAGGCGCTCGGGCTTCCCGAGGCGGACATCCGCCAGCGCGCGCTGGCGGCGATCGATCTCATCGGCCTCGACGGCTACGAATCCGCCTATCCGCGCGAATTGTCGGGCGGCATGCGCCAGCGCGTCGGCTTTGCCCGCGCGCTGGTCGTCCACCCGAACATCCTGTTGATGGACGAGCCGTTCTCGGCGCTCGACGTGCTGACCGCAGAGACGTTGCGCACCGACTTCCTCGAGCTTTGGGGCGACGGCAAGCTGCCGATCAAGGGCGTCCTCCTGGTGACCCACAACATCGAGGAAGCGGTGCTGATGTGCGACCGCATCCTGTTGTTTTCGACCAATCCGGGCCGCATCATTCGCGAGATCGCCGTCGAGTTGAAGCAGCCGCGCAACCGGCTCGACCCGCATTTCCGCGAGCTGGTCGAAAAAATCTATGCGGCGATGACCGCGCGGACGCCGACCCCGCCGCACATCGGAATGGCACCGGGCACTGTGGCGGCAACAATCGACACCATCCTGCCGCGGGTTTCGGCCAACCTGCTGTCCGGCCTGCTCGAGGCGCTCGCCGCCGAGCCTTATAACGGCAAGGCCGATCTTCCGGTCATCGCCGACGAACTGCACATGGAGGCGGATAACCTCTTTCCTGTGTCGGATGCCTTGCAGATTTTGCACCTCGTGGAGATCGAAGGCGGCGATATCAAGCTCAGCGACGTCGGCAAGCAATTCGTCGAGGCGGGCACCGATGAACGCAAGAAGATCTTTCAGCGCCAGTTGCTCGCCAACGTTCCGCTCGCCGCCCACATCCGCCGCGTGCTGCAGGAGCGCACTCACCACGGCGCGCCGCGGAGCCGCTTCTTCGACGAGCTGGAAGATCACATGAGCACCGCCGACGCGGAGCAGACGCTGCGCTCGGTCACCGCCTGGGGCCGCTACGCCGAAGCCTTCGCCTACGACGACGATTCACAGACCTTCAGTCTGGAGAATCCGACGTAAGGCTTGACGAGGTGTCTAGAGCGCAATCGCTTCAGATTGAATCGATTGGCGCTCTCCGTATCTTGGTGGAGCATGATCTTTTCGGAAAACCGGCCTCCACTTTTCCGGATCATGCTCTACGCCGCATTGCGCCGCGCCTTCACCGCGATCGAGAGCAACGCCCGTTCGGCGATGGTGTCGGAGAGCGCCGGCGTGCGCCGCGAGGCGAGAACGGCGTCGGCAAGCTCGGCCATGGCGGCGGTCAGCCGCGCCGCGCTCCACTGCTTGAGCGCGACTTCGACCAGGCTTTTGCGCCGGAAGTGCAGCGGCGGCTGCACGCTGTCGAGCGAGAAATATCCGCCCTGTTCGATTGCCGTGCGCCATTTATGCAGCTGCGCCAGCTGGCGCTGGGCGGCAAAGAAGATCGAGCCGACGGCGCTGCCGGCGGCGCGGGCCTTGGCGAGCTGCACTTCGAGCTCAGCCGGACGGCCGGCAAACGCCGTGTCGACAAGCTCGTCGAGCGCCAGTGTCGAGGCGTCGGAGACCACTGCGGCGACGTCGTCGACCCCGATCTGGCCGGCATCGCGGGCGTAGAGCACGAGCTTGCGGATCTCGTTGCGCGACGCTGCCCGGTCGCCGCCGAGCAAGGGAACCAGTAGCGCCCGCGCCTCGGGCGCCAGCGTCAGCCCGGCGGCACGCATCTCGGTGTCGATCAATCGCGCCAGGTCGCGCTCGGAATCCGCGTAACACGGCAGCGCCGCGGCGTTCTTGGCGCGCTCGCACAACGTGCGCAGCGGCGCGCTGCGGCGCAGGTCGCCGGCCTCGATCACCACGCGGCATTCGCTCCCCGGCAACGCCAGCAGCGCCTCGACTGCCGGCGCGATGTTGCGGCTGCCGGCCTTCACCCACGCCGCGCGCCGGCCGCCGAACAGCGGAATGGTCTGCGCCTCCTCGACCAAGCGGCCCGGATTGGCCGCAAGTTCCTCGCCTTCCAGCCGCACCAGCGAGAACGGATCGTTGGGGTCGTCGACCGACGCCTTGACCAGCGCATTGACGCGCTCGCTGACTAGGCCGGCGTCCGGACCGAACACCAGCACCACCGGCCGCGCCGGATCGGGGCGGGCGATGAAGGCATCCACGTCTGCGGCTTTGACGGCGGTCATTGGCGAAGTTCACGAGCGAAAGTCACGCCACCACGTTGACGATGCGTTGCGGGACGATGATCACCTTTTTCGGCGGCTTGCCGTCGAGCGCCTTGCGCACCGCGTCGAGCGCCAGCACGGCGCTCTCGATCTCGGCCTTTTGCGCGTCGCGGGCGACGGTGACATCGGCGCGCTTCTTGCCGTTGATCTGCACCGGCAGCGTCAGCGTGTCCTCGATCAGGAGATCGCGCTCGATCTCCGGCCACGGCGCTTGCGCGACCAGCGCCGGGTGACCGAGCGCGGCCCAGCATTCCTCGGCGAGATGCGGCATCATCGGGTGGAACAATTGCACCAGAATGTCGGCGGTTTCGCGCACCGCCCAGGCAAAGTCCGGCGTCATCTGCTCGGGCGCGTCGATGTCGCCGATTGCCTCGCCGAGCGCGCTGCACAGTTCGTAGATGCAGGCCACCGCGACGTTGAAATGCAGCTTTTCGATTTCGTCGGAAACTTTTGCCAGAAGACGATGCGTCGCTTTGCGAAGTTTCCAAGCCGCTGCACCGAAGTCGCTAGGCCGGGCCGCTGCAGCGGATTCGGAGATGACAGCCGCTTGATTGATCTGCCGCCAAAGCCGCTGCACAAAGCGGGAGGCGCCTTGGACGCCCCGCTCGGTCCATTCGACGTCCCGCTCCGGCGGCGAGTCCGACAACATGAACAAGCGTGCCACGTCGGCGCCGTAGGTTTCGATGATCTCGTCGGGATCGACGGTGTTGCGCCTCGACTTCGACATTTTCTCAATCGGGCCGATTTCGACAGGCTCGCCGCTGGCGATCAACGTGGCGCGGCGGCTGTCGCCGTCGGTCTCCACCTTCACTTCCGCCGGCGCCGCCCATTCGCCGTTCGCGGTGCGATAGGTCTCGTGCACGACCATGCCCTGGGTGAACAGGCCGGCGAACGGCTCATCGAGCCCGACATGCCCGGTCGCTTTCATGGCGCGGGTGAAGAAGCGGCTGTAGAGCAGATGCAGGATCGCGTGCTCGATGCCGCCGATATATTGATCGACCGGCATCCAGGCATCGACTATCGGCCGATCGGTCGGCGCAGTCGCGATCCACGGATCGGTGAAGCGCTCGAAATACCACGACGAGTCGACAAAGGTGTCCATGGTGTCGGTCTCGCGCGTCGCCGGGGCGCCGCATTGCGGGCATTTGACGTGCTTCCAGGTCGGATGGCGGTCGAGCGGATTGCCGGGCCGGTCGAATGTCACGTCCTCCGGCAGCGTCACCGGCAGGTCCTCCTCCGGCACCGGCACCACGCCGCAAGCCGTGCAATGAATGATCGGGATCGGGCAACCCCAATAGCGCTGGCGCGAGATGCCCCAGTCGCGCAGGCGATAGTTCACCTGGCGTTGCGCGACCGGGCGATTGCCGCGCGTTTCGCGTTCGAGCCGGCGCGCCACTTCCTCCTTCGCCTGCTCGATGCTCATGCCGTCGAGGAAGCGCGAATTGATCATGCGGCCGTCGCCGTCATAGGCGATGTCGGTGATGACGAAGGTGTTCGGGTCCTGGCCGGGCGGGCAGACCACGGGCGTATTGCCGAGCCCGTATTTGTTGACGAAGTCGAGGTCGCGTTGATCGTGCGCCGGGCAGCCAAAGATGGCGCCGGTGCCGTACTCCATCAGAATGAAATTGGCGACATAGACCGGCAGCTTCCAGTTCGGATCGAACGGGTGCAGCGCCCTGATACCGGTGTCGAAACCCATTTTCTCGGCGGTGTCGATCTCGGCCTGCGAGGTGCCGCGGCGCCGGCACTCTTCGATGAACGCGGCGAGTTCGGGATTCTTCTTCGCCGCCGCCGCGGCGAGCGCATGATCCGGCGCGATCGCCATGAATTTCGCGCCGAACAGCGTGTCCGGACGCGTCGTGAAGACTTCCAGTTCGCTTTCGCGGTTCGGCGCGGTTGCCGGATCGAGTGCGAAGCGCACCAGCAAGCCCTCGGAGCGGCCGATCCAGTTCTTCTGCATCAGCCGGACTTTTTCCGGCCAGCGATCGAGCGTATCGAGCGCGTCAAGCAGCTCCTGGGCAAACGCCGTGATCTTGAAAAACCACTGCGTCAGCTCGCGCTGCTCGACCAGCGCGCCGGAGCGCCAGCCGCGGCCGTCGATCACCTGTTCGTTGGCCAGCACCGTCTGATCGACTGGATCCCAATTCACCTTCGACTGGCGCCGCTCGACCAGGCCGGCGCGCAAAAAGTCGAGGAACATCTTCTGCTGGTGCTGGTAATAGGCCGGGTCGCAGGTCGCGATCTCGCGGCTCCAGTCGAGCGACAGCCCCATCGACTTCAATTGCGCCTTCATCGCCGCGATGTTCTGGTAGGTCCACGCCTTGGGATGGACCTTGCGCTCGATTGCCGCGTTCTCGGCCGGCATGCCGAAGGCGTCCCAGCCCATCGGATGCAGCACCGCAAAGCCCATCGCCCGCTTTACCCGCGCTACGACGTCGCCCATCGTGTAATTGCGGACGTGGCCCATATGGATGCGCCCCGACGGATAGGGGAACATCTCCAGCACGTAGTATTTCGGCTTGTCGCCCGGAGCGCCCTTGCGCGCAGGCGGATTGGGCGTGGCGAAGATGCCGCGCTCGTCCCAGATTTTCTGCCAGCGGGCCTCGGCCTCGGCGGCGTTGTAGCGGTCGGTAGCCATAGGGTACCGCAGTCGTTTCCGGGTTTTATTTAAGGCATGATCCCGAAAAAATCTGCCCTCGGACTTGACCCGAGGGTGGATGCCGGTTTTCGGAAAAGATCATGCCCACAAAAGTCGCGCGACGTGACACGAAAGCGCGCGGCCGGTCAACGGCGCGCTCCCTCTCCCCGCGTGCGGGGAGAGGGAGGGGTGAGGGGGCATTTCCGCTTGGCTCAGACTCGCGGATAGACCCCTTACCCTCGTCATTGCGAGCGAAGCGAAGCAATCCAGTCTTTTGAGCCACAAGGCTCTGGATTGCTTTGTCGCTTCGCTCCTCGCAATGACGAAATAAAAATTCGTTCTCGCGACGCGCTCCGCGCCCGAGGTTTGCCAACCACCAAGCAAGATTCGCCCCCGGCTCATAAAGAGGGAGGCGGAGCGCCGAAAGGCGCATGCCGTCCACTGTCCGCGCCACACTGGCAGACGTCACCGTCCGACAGTGCACGGGCGCGGAAGCGCGCCAAACCGGGGCGCGCTCGCCTTCCGGCGCTTCGCCGCGGCACTCGCCAAACCGGCCGTAGCCGGCTGACTCAGCTCCAGAACCACGTTTCCTGGAACGGGGCAGAGGCAGGTGTTTTGCCTGCCTCACGCTTGTCCAGTCCAGCGGGCTCCCCGCAGACCGGTCCTATTGCCGGCCGAGTGGTGCCCCAGAGCCGCCCGGGTGCGGACTAGCAATTCCGCCCGCGGGGACCGCTCCCGCTCCACCCTTCAGGCATGCCTTCCGGAAAGGCGTCCCTCGAAATGAGCGAGATTCGCACCTTGTAGCCGATTTAGGGACGAATGTCAAGAGAGAATGTCACCGCATGGGTGACGAACCCGAACGACACCCTGACACCCCGCCTTATTGGCCCCGCAAAGAATGTACAAACCGATCCGGGGAAATCGGGAGGACAATCATGAACGCCATGATCGCCGCTGTGTACGCTCTCTTTGCCGCCGTCATGGCCACACCGCGCCGTGCGGCAAGAGTGGCCGTTGCGGCCAAGTCGCGCCGGTTTTTCTCCGGCGCGGCCGTCGTCGCGGCGGCAGTTTTTGTCGTGGCAATCCCCGCGCAGGCGCAGCAGTCGCAATTGCCGCCGGAGCGGAGCGTGGTCGTGATCGGAGAAGGCAGCGTCAGCGTGCCGCCGGACTACGCGCGGGTCAGGAGCGGCGTGACCACCAGGGCCAAGACCGCCAAAGAGGCGACCGAGGCGAATACAAAGGCGATGGCCGCCATCACCGCGATGCTGTCGAACGCGGGAATCGCGCAGAAGGACGTTCAGACCGTCCGGTTCTCCGTGCAGCCGATTTACGAATCGCATCAGTCAAACAGCGAACAGAAATTGTCCGGGTTCAGCGTCTCCAACCAAATCAATGTGACGATCCGGCAGATCGACAAGGTCGGCGAGATTCTCGATCGGCTGGTGACAACGGGAGCGACGGACGTCGGCAACGTGGAATTTCAGCATTCCGAGCCGTCCAAAGCGCTCGACGAGGCGCGGGAGGCCGCGGTCGCCGATGCGCGTCGCAAGGCGGAATTATATGCGCACGCTTGCGGCCTGATCCTGGGCGGCGTGAGCTGGATCACGGAAGATTCGCGCTACGGTGCGCCTATGCCGATGACGGCGCTGCGAGCTTCGGCCGCGATGGCGTCGGTGCCGATCGCCACTGGCGAAGACACCTTGCATGTGCGTATCACGGTCGGCTTCGACATGACGCACTGAGCGGCTCGAACCTCGTCAGCGGGCAAAGCAACACCGAACCCGGGATTTCGCCGCCGCTCAATCCGCGCTACGCTTACCGAAAACAACGAAGTCACATCGGGGAGGAACACATGCAACAAGTGATATGGCGCGCGCTTTGCCTGGCGGCATTGACGCTGTTCGCACTTGGCTCCGTACCTGGCTCCATCGCCTCCGCGCAGGACACCGTCCGCGTCCGCGGCACGATCGATCGGGTGGAAGGACCGATCTACGTCGTCAAATCGCGAGACGGCGCGGAACTGAAGGTCGCCCTTGCCGAAAACGGGATCGTGGTCGCGATCGTCAAGGCCTCGCTCGCGGACATCAAGCCGGGCTTGTTCGTCGGATCAACCGGAATGCCGCAGCCTGACGGCAGCCAGAAGGCAATCGAGGTCCACATCTTCCCGGAAGCGATGCGCGGCACCGGGGAAGGACACTATTCTTGGGATCTGCAAGCCAACTCAACGATGACAAATGCCAACGTCGAAGAGACTGTCGCGGGCGTTGACGGGCAGACATTGACGCTGAAATACAAAACTGGAGAGAAGAAGATCGTCGTCACGCCGCAAACCGCGATCGTGACCTATAGTCCGGGCGACAAGAACGACCTCCAGCCGGGAACAAAAATCTTCATCGCTGCGGCGAAAAAGCAGGCGGACGGCACTTTGCAGGCGGCGCGGATCAATTACGGAAAGGATGGGCTGACGCCGCCGATGTAAAGGAAGAAAAAACCGGATGTCCAAAGCATCCGATCCGCGGCTCTATCATGCGCATGTCGCGCGTAACCGTGAGCCGATCCTCGATGTGCTGCGCCGCGTGCTGCCGCCGCAAGGGCTTGTGCTCGAAGTCGCGAGCGGCAGCGGCGAGCATGCCGCCACCTTTGCCAAAGGGCTGCCTGGTGTGTCCTGGCAGCCGACCGATATCGATCCGCGGGTACTGGCGAGCACCGCCGCGCACCGCGCGGCCGCCGGCGCCGCAAACCTGCTGGCGCCGCTTTCGCTCGATGTGATGGCGGAGGAATGGCCGGTCGCGCGCGCCGACGCGCTCGTCTGCATCAACATGATCCACATCACGCCGTGGGCGGCGAGCGAAGGCCTTCTTGCCGGTGCCGAGCGCGTGTTGCGGGCCGGCGGCGTTCTCTATCTCTATGGCCCTTACCGGATCGAAGGCCGTCATACCGCGCCGAGCAACCTCGAGTTCGACGCCTGGCTGCGCGCGCAAAACCCGCAATGGGGCGTGCGCGACCTCACCGACGTGACGGCTTTGGCGAGGCGTCACGGTTTGGCGCTGGCGGAGACCGTGGCGATGCCGGCCAATAATCTGAGTGTCATTTTCCGGCGGGATAGGTGACGGCTGTCAGCCGGGCGCGCGTTCTATGACGGTCCGATGAAATAATCTCGTCCATTGACGTCTTGGCCTCGCAAAAGACGGATCGAAGTGGATAGCCGCAGCCGTCCGCTTTACGGCGCGGCAATTCAATGGCAGGTTTTGACCATTGCAACAGGGAGCAATCGACATGCGTTATCTGGTGCTAGCCGTCGTCTTGGCGGCGGGAGTGAGCTTGATCGGGATCGCGGGCGCTTCGGCCGCTCCGGCCGATGGCCAGGCGATTGCCCAGGCCGCCGATCATGTGAGCAATACCATCGACGTGCGAGGCGGATGCGGGCGCGGCTGGCATCGCGGGCCGCACGGACATTGCCGCCGCAACTGGTAGGGCATCCGATCAAAAAGATTGACCGATCGTCGGCAGCGCCGGCGGTCGGTCGAATCTATTGGGCTAAGCCACCTTCGCCGCCGGCGTCGCGCCCTGGCCAAGGAGGCCCATGAGCCGACCGCGGATCAGCCGCTCGGCGTCGGCCATGATCCGGTCGATCAATTCGGCGACGCTTGGGATGTCGTGAATGAGACCGGCGACCATGCCGCAGCTCCACGCGCCGGCGTCGACGTCGCCCTCGCCCATGATGCGCGGATAAAGCCCGCCGACGCGCTCGCGGATGTCGTCGATCGTCAGCGCCGCGCCCTTTTCACGCTCGATCTGCACGATCTCCTCGACCCCTTTGTTGTTGAGCACGCGCTCGGTGTTGCGCAAGCCGCGCATGATCAGCCGCGTGTCGAGCTCGGAAGCCGCGAGAATCGCCTGCTTGACGTTGGCGTGGACCGGCGCCTCCTTGGTGGCGATAAAGCGCGTGCCCATGTTCATGCCGGCGGCACCGAGCGCCAGCGCGGCAACGAGGCTGCGCGCATCCGCCATGCCGCCCGACGCCACGAATGGAATCTTCAATTCGTCGGCGGCGCGCGGCAACAGGATCATATTGGGGACGTCGTCCTCGCCGGGATGGCCGCCGCATTCGAAGCCGTCGACGCTGACCGCGTCGCAGCCGATCCGCTCGGCCTTGAGCGAATGCCGCACCGACGTGCATTTGTGGATGACCTTGATGCCGGCGGCTTTCAGCGCCGGCATGTATTGCTCGGGGCTGCGTCCCGCGGTCTCGACGATCTTGACGCCGCCTTCGATGATGGCGCGGATGTATTCGGGATAGGGCGGCGCGGTGAACGCCGGCAGGAAGGTGAGGTTGACGCCGAACGGCTTGTCGGTGGCGTCGCGGCAGCGCGCGATTTCCCGCGCCAGCAATTCCGGCGTCTTCTGCGTCAGGCCGGTGATGATGCCGAGACCGCCGGCATTCGACACCGCCGAGGCGAGTTGCGCCAAGCCGACATAATGCATGCCGCCCTGGATGATGGGATGGCGGATGCCGAACATTTCCGTAATCGCAGTTTTCATGTCGACTGCCCCGAGTTCGCTTTCATCTGCCCCCACGAAGTGGGGGAGGAAACACTTGCTCACGCCGCGATAAGACCGCCGCCTTCGGCGACGATGCCGAGATGGTGGTCGGCGTCGCCGAACAGCGTGTCGATGGTGGTGACGCGCTTGAAGTAGTGGCCGACCATGGTTTCCATGGCCATGCCGATGCCGCCGTGGATCTGAATCGCCTGCTGGCCGATGAAGCGGCCGGAGCGGCCGATCTGTACCTTGGCGGCGGAAATAGCTTGGCGCCGCTCGCGGACATTGTCCTCCGCCGCCATCATGGTCGCCAGCATCGCCATGCTGCGCGCCTGTTCGAGCGCGATCAGCATGTCGGCGGCGCGGTGCTGCAACACCTGGAAGCTGCCGATGGTGACGCCGAACTGCTTGCGCGTCTTCATGTAGTCGACGGTGGTCTCGTGCATCGCCGCCATGGCGCCGACCGCTTCGGCGGCAAGCGCGGCAATCGCCAGGTCGGCAATGCGCTCGATCAGCGGCAAGGCGGCGCCGGGCTCGCCGATCGCGGCGGCGGCAGGGACGCGCACGCCGGAGAACGTCACCTCGGCGGCGCGCTGGCCGTCGACCGTCGGATAGCCGCGCGTCGAGACGCCGTCCGCCGCGGCATCGACCAGGAAAAGGCCGACGCCGGCGCGATCGCTTTGTCGGCCGGCAAGCCGCGCCGAGACGATGAATTTTCGCGCGCTGTCGCCGTGCAGCACCAGGCTCTTGGCGCCGTCGATGACGAAACCGGCGCCGTCGCGCCGCGCCCGCGCGGCGACGTCGGCGAGGTCGTAGCGCGATTGCCGCTCGGCGTGCGCGAAGGCGAGTATGAGATCGCCGCTGGCGATCTGCGGGACGAGCTCGGCACGCATTGCTTCGCTGCCGCCGAGCCGCAAAAGTCCGCCGCCGAGCACCACGGTCGCCAGATACGGCTCAAGCGCCAGCGCCCGGCCGATCTGTTCCATGACGATCATGGTCTCGACCGGGCCGCCGGCCGATCCGCCGTTGGCTTCGTCGAACGGCAGTCCGAGCAGGCCAAGTTCGGCATAACGCGCCCACAGCGCACGGCTGAAGCCGCCCGGTTCCTGGCCGTAACGCTTGCGCGCCTCGAACGCGTAGTGATCGGCAAACAATCGCTCGACGCTATGCTGCAGAAGCCGCTGTTCGTCGGTCAGCGCGAAGTCCATTTCACAGCCCCCAACTCTACTTTCTCGTCATTGCAAGGAGCGTAGCGCGGAGCTTGTCATCGGGCCGGCCACCCGTTGGCTCGCAATGACGAAAGCTCATAGCCCCAAGATCGCCTTGGCGATGATGTTCTTCTGGATTTCGTTCGACCCGCCATAGATCGACGTCTTGCGGTAGTTGAAATATTGCGGGGCCAGCGGGCCGGCCCAGTCCGGGCCGATCGGCGGCTCGTTCCAGCGCTCGCTGTCGTCATGCGGCACCTGGTCGGGCAGCGCGTAGGGGCCGACGACCTCGAGCAGCAACTCGGTGATGGTCTGTTGAATCTCCGAGCCCTTGATTTTCAGAATCGACGAGGCCGGATCGGGCTTGTTGCTGCCGCTGCGATTGCGCTCGGCGGCAACCACGCGCAATTGCGTCATTTCCAGCGCCTTGAGTTCGATCTCGACGGCGGCGATCTTGGCGCGGAAGCGCGGGTCGGTGAGAAGCGGCTTGCCGGCCGATCGCTCGAGCGCCGCCAGCTCCTTCAGGCGGCGGATGCGCGACTTGGAGATGCCGACGCGGGCAATGCCGCTGCGCTCATTGCCGAGCAGGAACTTGGCGTAGTTCCAGCCCTTGTTCTCTTCGCCGACCAGATTCTCGGCGGGGACCTTGACGTCGTCGAAGAACACTTCGTTGACCTCGTAGCCGCCGTCGATGGTCTGGATCGGGCGCACCGTGATGCCCGGCGTTTTCATGTCGATCAGCAGGAACGAAATGCCTTCCTGCTTCTTGGCCGCCGGCTCGGTGCGCACCAGGCAGAAAATCCAGTCGGCGTATTGCGCCAGCGTGGTCCAGGTCTTCTGGCCGTTGACGATGTAGTGGTTGCCGTCGC
>Ga0316363_10003278_pt1 | contig 11669 bp, 12 predicted proteins | sample Sb_taG_3_FD_200459 | JGI IMG/M metagenome (GOLD analysis project Ga0316363, IMG submission 200459) | Peat soil microbial communities from Weissenstadt, Germany - Sb_50d_a_PC metaG (v2) (version 2) | ecosystem: Environmental > Terrestrial > Soil > Wetlands > Peat | place: Germany: Weissenstadt...
TCTCGAGAATCACGTGGTGCGCAAAATCACCACGGACGGCAAAATCAATACCGTGGCCGGCAACAATACCGCGAACTTCTCGGGCGACGGCGGCCCCGCCACCAGCGCCGCGCTCGACTTTCCCCTAGGTGTGGTCACCGATTCCGCCGGCGATCTCTACATTGCCGACAGCTTCAATCACCGCATCCGGATCGTCACCCCCGACGGAAACATCAACACTTACGCCGGCAGCGGCGTAGCCAACTATTCGGGTGACGGCGGCCCCGCCATCAACGCCGACCTGAATCGGCCCTTCGGCGTTTGTCTGGATGCCGCCGGCAACCTGTACATCGCCGACAACGAGAACCATCGCATCCGCATGGTTGCGCCCAACGGCACCATCACCACCGTAGCCGGCACCGGCACGGCAGGCTCCGCGGGTGACGGCGGGCCGGCCACCAAGGCCCAGCTCAATCGCCCCTATGATGTGAAGGTGGATGCTGCCGGCGATCTCTTCATCGCCGACTACAGCAACAGCCGCATTCGCATGGTGACTCCCGACGGCGTGATCAATACCATCGCGGGCGGCAGTGGCCCAGGCTACACGGGTGACGGTGGCGCGGCCACCGGCGCCAAGCTCGATTTCCCCACCGGCCTCGCGATCGACACCAATGGCAACATCTACATCGCCGATTCCAGCAACAACGTCATCCGCCTGCTGACACCCAACGGGCCTTCGGTCAGCGCGGGCGGAGTAGTGAGCGCCGGAGCGTTCGGCGGCTTCTCTGCCATCGCGCCCGGCTCGTGGATCGAGATCTATGGCACCAACCTCTCCGCCGACCGGCGCTCGTGGGCCTCGAGCGATTTCCAGGGCAACAATGCTCCCACCTCGCTGGACCGAACCTTCGTCTCCATCGGCGGCCAGGCCGCCTTCGTGGACTTCATCAGCGGCGGCCAGGTGAACGCGCAGGTGCCCTCCAACGTGGCGACGGGGACGCAGTCGCTCACCGTGAAGACCGCCGCCGGAAGCAGCGCTGCCGTGACCGTCACCGTCAACGCCACCGAACCCGGCATGTTCGCTCCACCCTTGCTTAACGTCGGCGGCACGCAGTACCTGGGCGCGGTCTTCACCGACGGAGCCACCTTTGTGCTGCCGCCCGGCTTGATTCCGGGCGTTGCCTCGCGGCGGGCCAAGGGTGGCGTCGACACCATCATCATCTACGGCGTCGGATTCGGCCCGGTCAATCCCAACATTCCCGCCGGACAGATCGTACAGCAGAGCAACCAGCTCATCACGGCCCCACAGATCCTCTTCGGCACGACCCCGGCCACTGTCATCTACGCCGGCCTGGCCCCCAATAACGTCGGCCTCTACCAGTTCAACGTCATGGTGCCCAGCATCACCGCCAGCGACAAGGTGCCGGTGACCTTCACGCTGGGCGGAGTGCCCGGGACCCAGACCCTCTACACTGCCGTGCAGTAAACGGTGCCAAACGGGCGGGATTGCCGGTTTCGCGTGCTAGTACAATGAAACCATGGTCAGACTGGAGCATGTGCTCGATTCCTGGAAGACGGTCCGGGAGGATACCATCCATGCCGTCGAAGATTTTCCTGCCGCTGAGTTCGATTTCCGCCCCGCGCCCGATGTGATGACCTTCGGTGAGCTGGCGCGCCACATTCTGGATGCGGGCGATGGGTTGTCCGGCCTGCTACTCGCCGGTGACGACAATTTGGCTACGCCGGATTTTCGCGAGAAGATGGCGAAACATCTCCGCAGCGTTCAGCCCGGACCCGCCGGCCTCGCCGCGGCCCTGCGGGAATCCGTCCTCGAGCGGACGGCGCAACTGGCGGCCCAGCCCGCCGATTTCTTCGCGCACGTCATCACCCGCTTTGACGGCGTGAGGGTCACCCGGCTGGAAATGCTGCAAATGGTCAAGGAACACGAATTGACGCATCGCGCAACCATGTTTCTTTGCCTGCGAATGAAGGGTATTGTGCCGGCCACCACCCGCCGCCGGATGGCCAAACAGGCCGCCCAATAAAAAAACGGCGCCGGCCGTAACGGGGCTTGCCAATCCGGCAGTCTTTCGTATAACAGTAATATTTGGGGAGGAATCATACATGGTCACGTGTCCGGTATGCGAAGGCACCATCGATGTGGATGAGGAGGACGTCGACGAAGGCGACACCATCAGTTGCGATGAGTGTGGCGCGGACCTGAAAGTCCTGAGCACCGATCCCCTGGAATTGGAATCGGCCGAAGACCTCGAGGAAGAAGACGAGGACGATGAGGATTTCCTCGAAGACGACGAGGAAGAATCCGAAGAGGACTGGAGATAGGCAGGGCCATGCGAAGAATATTGCTCGTTCTGGCGGCGGCCCTCCTGTTGGTTGGCGCGCCCGCCGACTTCGCCCAGGGCAAGAAGAAGGGCGACAGTCAAAACCGCAGCGTCCAGGGCACGGTCACATCCGCCGATGAACGGCCCGTGGCCGGCGCAGTGGTGCAGTTGAAGAATACCAAGAACCTGCAAATCCGCTCGTTCATCAGCCAGGACGACGGCGCCTTTTATTTTCACGGCCTGAGCCCCGACGTGGATTACGAGCTGAAAGCCGATTTCCAGGGCGCCTCCAGCAGCACCAAAACCGTGAGCTCCTTTGATTCGCGCAAGGACGTAATCCTCAACCTCAAGTTGAATCCCAAAAAGTAGCGCGGCGGCCCGCGGCTATTCCGCCTTGTTGACCGAGACCACGCTGTGGTCCACCAGGATGGAGTCGTCCGGCTTGATGTGCCCGTAGGACTGCCCGTTCACCACCAGCTCGTCGCCGCGAATCAGCACATCGGCATCGCGGCACGGCGTGAAGCGGTAGACCGTGTCGTCCACTTTTTCGGGCGGAGGGACGCTGGTCCGGTAGCAATCGGTCACCACCACCCGGTGACTTCCCACGGTGGCCTCCACGCGGCCCAGGACCAGGTTGTTGGATCGGCTGCAAGCTGAAGACAACAGTGCGGCCGCCAGGCATCCGACGCGAAGCGATTGCCGAGCGTGGCTCATCGCTTCTAGTTATAATGTACTTTGTATATTAAAGTCAAGCCCGGCGATCCCGCCGCATGGTATGACGGTCGCGGCTCTGTATCAGTTCAATCGGGGCCCGTCGATGAGGGAGCCGTCTCCGTTACGGCGGGCCACCTGGCGCGCCAGTTCGCCGATGAAGGCACGCTGCAAGACCCCCACCATGGCGACCTGCGCGTCCACCCATACGGTGTGGGCCGGGCACCATCCCTGGCGCTCGCAGGCGTGGTCCGAGGTGAGGCAGAGATTCAACCGGACGGGGCCTTCGATGGCCTCGACAATTTCCAGGACCGATGCATTGCGGTGGGAGGTGGAAAGCTCGAAGCCTCCGGTGTTGCCGCGATGGGACATCACCAACCCCGCGCGCGACAGGCTCTGCAGCACCTTGGAGAGGAACTGCTCGGGACACTCGGCCGCTGCGGCCAGGTCGGCCCGGCTGGCGCGTGTTTCCGGCGGCAGTCCGGCGAGGTGAATCATCACCCGCACGGCGTAATCGGCGGCTCTGGTGAGTTGCATATTCGCTCTTTCGAGTCCTTTTATCCTGTTTGGCAGTGCATTCTAAGTGCCACATTCAAAAGGCTCGATTAAATCGGGACATCAGGGGTCGGATTGGGTGTAAAGGGGATTTTGGCGCACCCACGTGCGTGAATTGGCGGAACGCCAAGTCCTTGCCAGCGGGTTGGCAGGCGAAAGCGCCTGTCCCACCTAGGGATTGGGGTGATGATACAATGGTCTAGGGTCTAACGTTCCCATAATTCCTTTGGTTGCAGAAACATGCGATATTCGCATCCTGGCTGGGACCAAATGAATCCAAAAAGGTGGCTATGGCACAAGTCCTCCCCATTCCGCATCTGGCGCGCACCGAGGCCGAGCCGCTGCTCGCCACGATCGGCAACACGCCGCTCGTGCGCCTCGAAACGATCTCCGCCGAGTATCCGGGAATCGAGATCTGTGCCAAGGCCGAGTACTTCAATCCCGGCGGGTCGGTGAAAGACCGCGCCGCTCTCAACATGGTGCTGGATGGCGAGCGCTCCGGCAAGCTGAATCACCACCGCATTATCCTCGACTCCACCAGCGGCAACACCGGCATCGCTTACGCCATGATCGGCGCGAATCGCGGATACAAAGTCAAGCTCGTGCTGCCCGGCAACGCTTCCCCCGAGCGCAAGCGCATCCTCAAGGCCTACGGCGCGGAGATGCTGTTCAGCGATCCCAACGAAGGCTCGGATGGCGCCATTCGCATGTGCCGCCAGATCTACATGGCCGATCCCGACCTCTACTTCTATCCCGATCAGTACAACAATCCCGCCAACTGGAAGGCACACTTCGAGCACACCGGCCCCGAGATCATCAAGCAGACCGGGGGACGGATCACGCACTTCGTGGCGGCCATGGGCACCAGCGGCACGTTCACCGGCATCACCCGCCGGCTGCGGCGCGACCTGCCGGAGGTGCGGTGCGTCTCGGCCCAGCCTTCCAGCGGGTTCCACGGGCTGGAGGGACTGAAGCACATGCCGACCGCGATCCGGCCGGGTTTCTACGACGACCAACTGGCCGACGACAATCTCTGGATCGAAACCGAAGACGCCTACCGCATGGTGCGGCGGCTGGCTAAGGAAGAAGGGCTGCTCGTGGGAATTTCCTCGGGGTGCAACGTGCACGCAGCCACACTGCTAGCCAAGGACCTGGCGGCGCGCGGCGAATCGGCTACCATTGTGACCGTGCTCTGCGACAGCGCCGAAAAATACCTGAGCGAACATTTCTGGGACGAGTAATGATCCGGATCGACCCCGAGGCCTGGGCGGCGATGGTGTCGCACGCCCGGCAGGTTTACCCCAACGAGTGCTGCGGCGCAATGATCGGCTCCATCGATGACGGGGCCAAGACGGTGCTGGTGGCGATGCCCCTAGAGAACGCCTTCGAAGGCGCGCAGGCCGCGCGCTACGAGCTGCGGCCCCAGGATCTGCTGGCGGCGGACAAGGCCGCGCGTGCGCGCAGTATGGACCTCATCGGCATCTACCATTCGCACCCCGATTGCGACGCCTATTTTTCGAGGACCGATTTGCAGAATTCCTGTCCGTGGTATTCGTTCGTTGTGTTATCCATTCAGAAGGGCGAATTCCACCACGCCCACAGTTGGCTGCCGAACTTCGAACAGACCGAGGCGGCCAAAGAGGAGTTGATCTACTGATATGGCCAAAGTTCTCATCCCCACACCCCTGCGGCAGTTCACCTCGAAGCAGGATTCGGTAACGGTGTCCGGCGCGACCGTCGGAGAAGTGCTCACCGCACTCACCGCCCAATACCCCGACCTGCGAAAGCAGATTTTCAACGACGAGGGCAAGGTGCGTAGCTTCGTCAACGTGTATCTGAATGACGAAGACATTCGTTACCTCACCAAGGACGCCACGCCGGCCGCGGACGGCGACACCATCTCGCTGGTGCCCTCCATCGCCGGAGGTTCGGCGCTTACTGTGACGGCGCCGCCCGAGGAGGTGACGCTGTCAAAGGACGAGATTCTGCGCTACAGCCGGCACCTGATTATTCCCGAGGTGGGGATCGAAGGCCAGAAGAAGCTCAAAGCTGCCAAGGTGCTGCTGGTGGGCGCCGGCGGACTGGGCGCGCCGCTGGGCCTGTACCTGGCGGCGGCGGGCATCGGGCGCATCGGCATCGTGGATTTCGACGTGGTCGATTTCACCAACCTGCAGCGCCAGGTCATCCACGCCACCGCGGACGTGGGCAGGAAGAAGCTGGATTCCGCCGCGGACAAGATGCGGGCCATCAATCCGAACGTGCAAATCACGAAGCACGATACGGCGCTATCCAGCGAGAACGCGCTCGAAATCCTCAAGGACTACGACATCGTGGTGGATGGCACCGACAACTTCCCCACGCGCTACCTGGTCAACGATGCCTGCGTGCTGCTGGGCAAGCCCAACGTCTACGGGTCGATCTTTCGGTTCGAGGGCCAAGCCACGGTGTTCGCATACGAAGGCGGGCCGTGCTATCGCTGCCTGTATCCCGAACCGCCTCCCCCCGGCCTGGTCCCGAGTTGCGCCGAGGGCGGCGTGCTGGGTATTCTGCCGGGCACCATCGGGTTGATCCAGGCGACCGAGGCGGTGAAGCTGATTCTGGGAATCGGCGAGCCGCTGGTGGGACGGCTGCTGCTGTACGACGCGCTGGGTATGCGGTTCCGCGAGCTGAAGCTGCGCAAGAACCCCGAGTGCCCGGTGTGCGGCGCGCATCCGACCGTCACGAAACTGATCGACTACCAACAATTCTGCGGGGTGCCCAGCGCTCCCCCCGTTGAGGAGACCAAAATGAACGAAGGCGAAATCGACGTCACCGAAGTGAAGCAGAAGATGGATCGCGGCGACAGCTTCGTGCTGATCGACGTGCGCGAGCCGCACGAATACCGGATCTGCAGCATTCCCGGCGCAAAGCTGATCCCGCTCGGCGAGTTTCCGAGGCGCGTGAACGAATTCGATCCGGAGGCGGATATCGTGATCCACTGCCGCAGCGGCATGCGCAGCGCGAAAGCTTGCGGCGTGCTGCGCCAGGCCGGGTTTAAGCGCGTGCGGAACATGGCGGGCGGCATTCTGGCGTGGAGCGATAAAGTGGATCCGAGCGTGCCGAAGTACTGAGGCTGCGGGGCCGCTTGCCGACGGGTTGACAGACGGAAGCGCCTGTCCCACCGTGGTCCGCACCCATTACTTAGCGGCGGTGGGCTGCGCGAATTGGAAAGCGAAGACCGGATGCAGCTCCCAGAGCGTATTGGATTTCATGTCGCGCTTGCCGCGCGGCTCGGGTGTGCCGTCGGTCTTCAAATGGGCATCGTCGTAGAACAACTGGCCGCTCACCTGCACGTATACCGGATGCTGCATGATGTTGCCCGACGGGCCCGGTTCCTGGTTGGCGGTTAACTTGGTCTTGATGAAGTCCCTGACCGCCTGCGCCTGCTTCCGCAGCTCGGGGTCCTGGAAGCTGTCCGGGCGGGCCACCTCGACAATCACGCATAAGTCGCTGGCAGTGGGCTTGTCCGTCGTGGTCCGGGGCTGATCCGTAAGTTGTATGTGGTATTCGCAATCGTTGTTTTCGGTCGCCACCAGGTAAAGATACCCACGGACCGTGAGGAAATCGCCTTCCTTGACACCCAGGCTGTTTTGAAACTCCGGGATGCGCGCGCTCTGATACTTGGGGTCGTTGTTCTTGGCTCCGGGCGGATTCCCCAGCTTCATGATATCGGCAAGGGTTACCGTCTTTGTTTTGGCGTAGTTCGGATTGGCCACCACACTGGTCTTGATGGGCCAACGCTCCTTGCCCGGCGCATGGCATTCGGCGTGAAGCAGCCCGGCACTTAGTAAGCTCAGGAGGTACCAACGCATTAGATGCTCCTTAGTCTCTCGGATATAGCTTATCGCACCGGGCCGCCGAACACTTCGGTCGCGTAGGTGGCACCTGCCTTACCGTTTCGCAAATACGGTCTCGTATCTCCAGAAGACCACTCCCTCACGGTCGTGGCTCTGAACAGAGCCGCGCGCGTCAGCAAGCGGTCCCGCGATACGATGGTGAACTTCTGAAACCGTGTACTTAGTTACACTCCCCGGGTGCCGTTCTCCAGGAAGGCCCGCAGGCGATGGCTGCGGCTGGGGTGGCGCAGCTTGCGCAACGCCTTGGCTTCGATCTGCCGGATGCGCTCGCGGGTGACGGCGAAATTCTGGCCCACCTCTTCCAGGGTGTGCTCGCTGCCGTCTTCCAGGCCGAAGCGCATCTTGATGATTTTTTCCTCGCGCGGGGTGAGCGTTTTGAGGACCTGCGCGGTTTGCTCGCGGAGATTCAGATTGATGACCGCGTCGGAGGGCGAGATTCCATTGTGGTCCACAATGAAATCGCCCAGGTGCGACTCTTCTTCTTCTCCGATGGGCGTCTCGAGCGAAATCGGTTCCTGGGCCACGCGCAGCACTTTGCGGACCTTCGACACGGGCAACTGGAGGCGCTTGGCGAGCTCCTCGTTGGTGGGCTCGCGCCCGAACTCCTGCACCATCTGCCGGGAGGTCCGGATGAGCTTGTTGATGGTCTCGATCATGTGGACCGGAATGCGGATGGTGCGCGCCTGGTCGGCAATGGCGCGGGTGATGGCCTGCCGCACCCACCAGGTGGCGTAGGTGGAGAACTTGTAGCCTCGGCGGTACTCGAATTTGTCCACGGCCTTCATGAGCCCGATATTCCCCTCCTGGATGAGGTCGAGGAACTGCAGCCCGCGATTGGTGTACCGCTTGGCGATGCTCACCACCAGGCGGAGGTTGGCCTCGATCAACTCCTTCTTGGCCGATTCGGCCTCCTGGTGGGCCTTGGTGATGATCTCGAGCGTGCGCCGCATTTCCGCCGCCGAGGCGCCGAACTGCTCTTCGTGCTGCTGCAGCCGCTGGCCAATGCTGCGCTGCTCCTTGCGGAGATCCTTGATATTCTCGGCGCGCCCGCCGGGCCACGTTTCGAGCTTTTTCTGAACGCGGGCGATTTCCTTTTCGAGCGGCCTCAGCTCTTGCACCGCGCTGCGGATGCAGTCGATCAGGTGGCGGATGACGGGGCTCTGGAAGCGGACCGTGCGCACCAGGCGCGAGGTGCGGACGATCAGCCGTCCCAATTCCCAGAGCTGCCGCCGATACTGCTTGGGCTTCATGCCGCGGGGGATGGCCTGGAGCTTCTGGCGGCACTGGAGGATCTTTTTGAACTGGCGCGCGATCTCGTCCAGCGTTTTGGAGAATTCCAGCCGCTTCTCCTCGACCAGTTCGTCGGTCAGGATGGGATCGGAGATCTGGATGATGTCGCGCGCCGAGAGGGTGTCCCTAGCCATCGCATCGCCCATGGAGATAATCTCCATGATGACGAGCGGCGCACGGGCCAGGGATTTGAGGACCGTGTTCTGGCCGCGTTCGATGCGGCGCGCAATTTCCACTTCGCCTTCGCGCGTGAGCAGCGGGACGGTGCCCATCTCCCGCAGGTACATGCGCACGGGGTCGTTGACCTTCTCGCCGAAGCCGGCGGACAGCTCCAGGTCGAGCAGGTCTTCGCCTTCTTCGAGCTTTTTCTCGAAGTCCTTGGGCTCTTCGAGAATCTCGATACCGGCGCCGTCCAGACCGGCGAGCACATCCTCCAGCTCCGCGCCGCCCGGAAGCTCGCCAGGCAGTACTTCGCTGACCTCGTCGTAGAGGACGTATCCCTTTTCCTTACCCAGTTGAACGAGCCGCTGCAGCCCGTCGTATTTGTCATCTATCGCCACTGAAGCCCCGTACTCCCGGCGGAGTAGAATCCAGATCATTGTACATCACGGCGGAGCCGGGAGTCAGGAGACAGGAGTCAGAATGGCTCCGGCGTATCCGTTCGGTACCCGTCGCCTGATACGGGGTCGCCGTGAAACGTTCTAAGGTCATGACGCCGCGCCCTTCTCCATCCGCCTTAACTCATCGGCCAGGCGAGACGCTTCCGCCTGGTTGCCGGCGCGCTCCGCCTGTTTGATGCGCGCCTCCAAATACGCGCGGCGCTTGCGCTCGCCGTCTTCCCCGGCCGCGCGCAATGCTGCGGTAAGATCGCCCGCGCGCTCGGCCTGCTTGACGCGCGCCTCCAGCTCGGTACTGCGAAGCTGCCCTTCGAGGCGCTGCAGGCTTTCCAGACATTGGTATCCGTAATCCAGGGCCGGCTCGTGGCCTTCGGTCTCGGCGGAGAACACCACTTGCGCCAGCAGGCCCTGGTCAGCCGGCTCCAGCCGGGCATTGACACTTTCAAAGGCGACCGGCGAGCCGCTCGCCTGGATGGCCATGATGGCCTGGTAAATGCGCCCGGTGGCGAGTCGGAGGAGAATCTCGATCCTCGGCAGCTCCGGGAGGAACCGCTCGCGCCCTTCGACGTCGGAGAGCAGCACATTGAGGAGCCCCTTCTCATCCGCTCGAATCACCTCCTTGGGCCGCTCGATGGCGTTCGGCTGGCGGTCCGCAACGGCTTTGCGAAAGCTGTCCAACACCATGCCGCGGTCCACCCCGATATAGCTGGCCACATCGTTGGCGATGGCCATACGTTCGAGGCGATCGGAGATTCGCTGGACCGCGGGCATCACGGATTTCAGGACGGCCACGATGCCCTCGGATGTGTGCACGTCATATTTTGCGCGCGCGCGGTCGGCCAGCCAGTAAAGGTATCCCTTGGCCTTGTCGAGCCGTTCCTGGTATGCGCCGGCTCCGCGCTGCTTGCAGTACTCATCGGGATCGAGCTCGCCATCGAGTTCCACGATGTGGATGTGCATGCCTTCTTCCAGCAGCAGGTTGATGGACCGCTCCGCCGCGTTGGCGCCGGGCGCGTCGGGATCGAAATTGACCGCGATCTTTTGCGTGTGCCGTTTGAGCACCTGCACTTGATGCGCCGTAAGCGCGGTTCCGCAGCTCGCCACCACGGCGCGGAAGCCCGCGGCCGTGACGCCGATGGCATCCATATACCCTTCCACCAGGATCACCCGGTCGTCTTTGCGAATCGCCTCCTTGGCCCGGTGCAGGTTGTAGAGCACCGCGCTCTTCTTATATATCAGCGTTTCCGGCGAATTCAAATACTTGGGATTGTCGTCGGCGGCCAGGGCGCGGCCGCCGAACCCGATGATCTTACCGGATTCGTTGTGGATGGGGAACATCAGGCGGTTGCGGAAGTAGTCGTAAAACGTGCCGTCGTCGCGTTTCCGCACCAGGCCCGACGGCTCCCACTGCGCCACCGGGAAGTTGCGCTGCTCGAGAATCCGCAGCAGGGCGCGGCCCGAGCGGTCGGAATATCCCAGGCCGAACTGATCGACGGTCTCCGGCGACACGCCGCGCCTGGCCAGATAGGCGCGCGCCGACTCTCCCATGGATCCGTTCAGGTTGGCGCGAAAATTCTCCTGCGCGTATTCGTGCATCTGGAAGACGACGCCGCGCAGCTTGGAATCTTCGTCGGCGTATTGGGAGCGCTTGGGCATGGGGATGCCGTGGCGCTCGGCCAGGGTTTTGAGAGCTTCGTAAAAGCTCACCTTCTCGATTTCCATCACGAAGTTGATGACGTCGCCCTTGGCGTGGCAGCCAAAGCAGTAATAGAACTGCTTGGTGGCGCTGACGGAAAACGACGGCGTTTTCTCGTTGTGGAAAGGGCACAGTCCCGAGTAGTTGTTCCCCGATTTGCGCAAGCGCGGCCCGTACTCCTGGATCACGCTGACGATGTCGACGGAGGATTTCAACTGCTCGGCGAATTCCATGGGACCCTTGTGGCTATTATCCTCCACCGACTCCGCGGCGGCATGGGCCAGGCAGCCGCCTTCGGGTAAGCACTGGAACCCTAACCGAGGATATCTTGACCGGAGCAACCATGGCGACGCTACACTCCTGTAGTGCTGAGCCTACTGGAAGACCTGAGTCCGCACGCCCGGGTAGCGACGGCGGTCACGCCATTTGTCATGGCGATGCTGTTGCGGGTGGTCCTGGGAAGAAACCGGCTGACGCGGATGCTCGTTTCACTCAGCACCATGTGGTTTGCCATCAACGTGTTGGTGGCGCCCTACTCAGAGCGCATGACGCAGGACATTCGGAACCTGCAGTATATATTCCGCTA
>Ga0316363_10003282_pt1 | contig 11662 bp, 11 predicted proteins | sample Sb_taG_3_FD_200459 | JGI IMG/M metagenome (GOLD analysis project Ga0316363, IMG submission 200459) | Peat soil microbial communities from Weissenstadt, Germany - Sb_50d_a_PC metaG (v2) (version 2) | ecosystem: Environmental > Terrestrial > Soil > Wetlands > Peat | place: Germany: Weissenstadt...
TCAACCTGAAAGACGTGAAGTGGGCCGGAGAAGCGCACTAAGCTGCGAGCGGTTTTTGAATTCGTTTTGAAAGGGCTGCGAAACAGCTCTTGAATTTGTTTTGAAAGGGCGCGTCTTCAGCCGCGCCGTAAAAGCGCAAACAAAACAGGGGGCTTTAGCCCCCGGGGTAAGTCAGATTTCAGGAGAACGAAATGTCATATAGCGACAAGGTCATCGATCACTACAACCACCCCCGCAACGTCGGCTCCATGGACAAATCGAGCACCGACGTGGGCACCGGCCTGGTCGGCGCGCCCGAGTGCGGCGACGTCATGAAGCTGCAGATCAAGGTCAACCGCGAAACCAACGTCATTGAAGACGCCAAGTTCAAGACCTTCGGCTGCGGCTCCGCCATCGCCTCGTCCTCGCTCGCCACCGAGTGGGTCAAAGGCAAGACCGTGGACGAAGCCCTCTCCATCAAGAACATGGACATCGTGAAGGAACTTTCGCTTCCTCCAGTGAAGATCCATTGTTCGGTGCTGGCCGAGGACGCGATCCGCGCCGCGATCGGTGACTGGAAGAAGAAGCAGGAAGCCACGAGCCCCGTCGCCGCAGAGGCAAAGTAAGCTCAGCCGCGAAGCGGCGCAAGAATGCAGCCCACGGCGCAAGCCGTGGGTACCTGCAGGCTCGGACAAAGCCCCGCAGGGGCGAAAGAAACGAATGACGACCGCGACTGAAGAAACAACCAAGCCCGCCGGACCCGCCAAAGGCATCCTCGTCACCGAGAAGGCCCTGGCCAAGGTGCGCAGCGCCATGGCCAAGGAAGGCATCTCGCCCGAGCAGGGTGGCTTGCGCCTCGGCGTGCAGGGCGGCGGGTGTTCGGGCCTGAGCTACAACATCCGGTTCGACACGCAGCCACGCGAGCGCGACCGCATCTTCCAGTTCAACGACGTGCGCGTATTCGTGGACCCGAAATCCTTCATCTACCTGCACGGCATGACCCTGGACTATCAGGAAACGCTGATGCAACAGGGTTTCGTATTCGTGAATCCCCAGGCATCGAAGTCGTGCGGCTGTGGGACTTCGTTCTCCGCCTGATGCCTGTGGCAGGAATGTGTGGCGCGGGCACTCCTGCCCGCGTCTGTCTGCACCAGGAGACATTCTGCGCGAGCAACCTCCCTGCGTGCATGTTGTGAGGAAGAGGAACTAGAAGTGACGACCAAATCTGCGCTCACCGCGATCAGCCCGAAGCCGCTTCCCGAGGACACTCACTCCTGCTGGTCATGCGGATCCATGCGCGCCGCGCACTTCTGCGAGTCCTGCGGCAAAGTGCAGCCCCCGGTTCCGGTCGACTATTTCTCGTTTTTCGGACTGCCGCCCAAGCTCAACGTGGATGTCGCGGCCCTCGAGAAGAGCTTCTACGAACTGAGCCGCAGGCTTCATCCCGATCTCAACGCGCGCGCCGGCAGCCAGGAACAGGAGTGGAGCCTGGAACAGAGTTCCCTGCTCAACGACGCCTACCGCACGCTGCGCGATCCCATCAAGCGCACCGAATACCTCCTGCACCTGGAAGGCGTGGTGTTAGAAGAACAGTCCAAGAGCGCGACCGAACAAGCCCGCGCCACCGGAGAAATCAAGAAGCAGATCGTTCCGCCAGATTTGCTCGAAGAAGTCTTCGAGCTGAACATGCAGCTGGAAGAACTGCGCATGAACAAAAAGATGGGCGACGACGACCCTGAACTGATTACAGAGATCGGAAAGCAGAAACTCTCTCTCGAAGCCAAACACGAAGCGCTGCTGCAGGAATTGCAAACCTATTGGAAGGCGTGGGATAGCCTCGTCAGCCGCGGCCACGCGACATCCGAAGAGCGGGCAGAGGTGACGCAGAAAATGGTAGATGTGTTGAACCGCCGCAATTACATTCGGAACCTGGTAAGAGACGTGAATGCGGCAATGGAAAATTGAGTAATTGGGCGACCGGGCGATTGAGGAATTGAAAACCGCAAAGGTTTCAATCGCCAAATCACCCAATCGCGAAATCGCAAAATGGCTACTGATCGCATCGTCGGCATCGACCTCGGCACCACCAACTCTCTGGTGGCCTTCATGCAAGGGGAAACCCCTGTCGTAATCCCCGGCGACGGCGGCCTGAATCTGCTCCCCTCGGTGGTGGCGCTCGACGCGAACAACCAACCCGTCATCGGCAATGCCGCCCGCAATTCCCTGATCGAAATGCCGGAACGCGCCGTCTATTCGATCAAACGCCTCATGGGACGCGGCGTCGAGGACATTCAGGAAGAATTGAAGCTCTTCCCCTTCCGCCTCGCCGAGGACATGCAGCCAGGCGAAGTGCTCCGCATCAAGCTCGGCGACAAGACCTTCACTCCACCGGAAATCTCCGCGCTCATTCTTCGCCAGCTCAAGCGCAGCGCCGAGCGGTTCTTCGGCGGCCCGGTCACCAAGGCAGTCATCACCGTTCCTGCCTACTTCAACGACGCGCAGCGCCAGGCCACGAAAGATGCCGGACGCATCGCCGGACTCGAAGTCCTGCGCCTGGTCAACGAGCCGACCGCCGCTTCGCTCGCCTACGGACTCGACAAGAAGCAGAACGGCATCGTCGCCGTCTACGACCTCGGCGGCGGCACCTTCGACATCTCCATCCTCAAGCTGCACGACGGAATTTTCGAAGTCATCGCCACCAACGGCGACACCCATCTAGGCGGCGACGACATCGACAACCTGCTCATCACCATTGCCCTCGACGACATTCGCGGCGATCTCGGTCTCGATCTGCGAAGTAACGACCTTCGCCGCAACGCCGAGGCCGTGCAGGCGATCCGCAAGGCCGTCATCGACGCCAAGATCGTGCTCTCTTCGCAGCCGTCGGTCAAGCTCGATATCGAATTGCCCGGCGGTCAGCGCTACCGGCGCGAAATAACGCGCAATCAATATGAACAACTGATTCAACCAGTAATCGATCGCACGGTCGGCCCCTGCAAGCAGGCCATGAAAGATGCGAACCTGAAGCCTGAGCAGATCGACGAGGTCGTGCTCGTCGGCGGCTCGACCCGCATCCCCAAGGTTCGCGCACTGGTCAAAGAATTATTCCACCGCGAACCGCACACCGACTTGAATCCCGACGAAGTGGTCGCGCTGGGCGCGGCCGTGCAGGCCAACATCCTCGGCGGCGGCTCTGAGGCCACCGAGAACATGCTGCTGCTCGATGTAACTCCCCTTTCGCTCGGCATCGAAGTCGCCGGCGGAGTCACCGACAAAATCATCCTGCGTAACTCGACCATCCCGGCGTCGGCCACGCAGTTCTACACCACGCAGATCGACGGCCAGACCAACGTGGCGATTCACGTGTTGCAAGGCGAGCGTGAGTTGGCAAAAGACTGCCGTTCGCTCGCCCGTTTCGATCTCAAAGGCATTCCGCCCATGGCGGCCGGCATCCCGCGCGTCGAAGTCAAATTCCTGATCGACGCCAACGGCATCCTCCACGTTTCCGCGCGGGAGCAACGCAGCGGCAAAGAAGCCGAAATTCAAGTGCAGCCCAGCTACGGCCTGACCGACGAGCAGGTCGAGGGCATGATCCTTGACTCCTTCGACAACGCCGAAGAAGATTTCCGGCAGCGCCAACTTATCGAAGCACGGGCCGAAACTACGACGATTCTCACCGCCCTGGAAAAAGGCAAAAAGAGCGCGGCCTGGGGACAACTCACCACCGACGAAAAGAAGCAGATCGCCAAAATGGAAAAGTCGCTGGTCGCGGTGAATGCGGAAGAAGATTACCAGGCGATCCGCAAAGCCATCGACGCGCTGAATCAGGGCACGATGCGCCTGGCCGAGTTGATGATGGACACCGCCGTCTCGACGGCACTGAAAGGCAAGAACATGGACGATACGGATCTGGGCGAAGGCCCCACCGCCCCGCATCCCATGGCAAAAGCAGAATTTGAATAAGTAGCGCCGGCGTCTCGCCGGCTGTCGCGAGGGCGTCTCGCCCTCGCATTGTGGATAGCGAAGGAGCAGTCATGGCAGAAGAAAAAACGCAAGGAGCCGGCACCGCCACCGAAGACGCCCCCGGTGAAAACAGGCTCGCCGAAAAGACAGTCCAGGTCACGTTCCTGCCCGAAGGCAAGACCGTGCAGTTCGAACACGGCAAATTGCCCTACGAATATCACGGCAAGGAAGAGTCGATCCTCGATGTAGCGCTGAACCATCACATCACGCTCGACCACGCCTGTGGCGGCAATTGCGCCTGCACCACCTGCCACATCTGGGTGAAGGAAGGCGCCGAGAATCTCTCGCCCATGGACGACGACGAGGCCGACCGGTTGGACATGGCCGCCGATCTCCAGTTAAACTCGCGTCTCGGCTGTCAGGCGCAGATCACCAAGCCCGGCAAAGTCGTGGTCGAGATTCCCGCCTGGAATCGCAATTACGTTTCCGAGGAACACTAAGTTCCCCAGGTCCACCGGTCTCCGAGGTACACCAGTTTCCGAGGTCACATAATTTCCGAGGTTACATAAAAAGAGGAGCATTGAGGATGGCCAAGCAACTGACCTGGGACGACGCCGAAAGCATCGGCATCCTGCTCTCCGAAACTCACCCCACACTCGATCCCCTCGCCGTGCGCTTCACCGACCTGCACCGCTACGTCACCGAGTTGCCAGACTTCGTCGGCGATCCCAAAGCCTCGAACGAAGGCAAGCTGGAAGCCATCCAGATGGCCTGGAACGAAGAAGTCCAAGATCGCACGCAAGGCTGACCGTACTCAAGGCTGATCCTCTTCGCGAGTCGACTCAACCGATGGTGTCATCCTGACAGGAGCCGTTTTCCAGGCGAAGGGAAGGATCTCACGCGTAGATAGTGCGTCCTCGTCAGAATGCCCGCCACCACCCTACTTCCCCGCCTCCGCCAGCTTCTTATAAAACTTCTGCAGCGTATAGAACGCCAGCTTGCACTGCCCGCGATTCGAAAATCAGCCCCTTGCGATTGTGATAATCCTGCACGCCCGGAAGCATGCGCGCCGGAGACCGAAAATCCATCAGCACCCACGGCGTCAGCCCCGCCAGATTCGGCATCCGCTCCACCATCCCGAGTTGATGCTGATACAAATTGTCCTGAAATTCCTCAGTCCAGATCTCATCCGCATCGCCGTGCCGCCCGTACACCGCCCCGCCGCCAAATTCGCTGACGATCAGCGGCTTGTTCCACGTCGATTTCCACTGCATCTTGTCGGCGTCTTCCACACGCCCCCAATACCAGCCTAAGTGACTGAGACGAAGAAACGTCAATGGACGTGAAGGCTGGTAGGGTCTGAAAGCGATTCTGGTGATGGACCGGGCAAGACTCGAACTTGCACCTGCGACCCGAGAGAACAGATCATTTCGCCGCCGTGCTGATTACACCACCGGCCCCAAGTGTGGACAATCTTACGGGCGCAGCGCGCAACTCAGCAAGAAGTGTTTACGACACTACGGCACAGTCCGTTCTGATCCGGCTCAAATTCGCGAGAATTTTACAACTCGGTGACAAACCGCCGAACCCGTCAGCATATCCTGCACTCAACGAACGGCCCGTGAGAATTCATAGGCCTTTCTCTCTCTCTCCGGCCCAATTAAGAAGGGCACGGCGTCAAGCCGTGCCCTCATTTTTCATGCGCCGAACATCTAAGGCGCCCAACTCTCCCTTAGCCCACAGTCACCTGTGCAGGCTCCTCCACATTCGCCTCGCGCAGAAACTTTGCCGCTTCTTCGGGCGGAGTAGGATTAATGTAGAATCCGGTCCCCCATTCGAACCCCGCGGTCTTCGTGAGCTTCGGCATGAATTCAATATGCCAGTGATAGTGATCGTTCGTCGGATCCTGCACCGGCGAACTGTGGATCACCAGGTTATAAGGCGGGTTGTCGAGCACCCGGTCGGCCCGGCTCAATAAGTCCTTCAACGCTCGTGCCAGGTTCTCAAACATGTGCGAGGACGAGTTCTCAAACGCCGACTCATGCTGCTTGGGTAGAATCCAGGTCTCGAACGGAAAGCGCGGAGCATACGGCGCCAGCGTGAGAAAGTTCTCGTTTTCCGCCACGACCCGAGTGCCGCTGTCCATCTCCTGTCGGATAATGTCGCAGAACACGCAGCGTTCCTTGTACAGGAAGTACTGTTTGGCCCCTTCCAACTCCTGCACCACGTTAATCGGCAGAATGGGCAGCGCAATCAGCTGCGAGTGTGCATGCTCGAGCGAGGCCCCGGCGGCCTCGCCATGGTTCTTGAACAGGAGAATGTACTTAAAGCGGCGATCCTTCTTCAGGTCAAGGATGCGGTCGCGGAACGTCCACAGTACATCTTCAATGCGTTTGGGAGGCAGGCTGGCCAGGCTGGCCGAGTGGTCGGGCGTTTCAATGATGACCTCGTGTGCCCCGATCCCGTTCATGCGATCGAACATGCCCTCGGCCTGGCGGTTCAACGTGCCTTCGATGCCCAGCGCCGGAAACTTATTGGGTACCACCCGGACGGTCCATCCCGGAGTGTCTCGCTGCGGCGCCGGTCCGCCGTTCGGGTTGGGACGGTAGGCCTGAATCTCGGGCGGAGTCTTGCTCTCGTTCCCGTAGCAGAAGGGACAGAATCCCCCCTTGATCTTCATATTCTCGCGTACAAAATCGGTTGGGCGCTTCGCCCGGTCCGTCGAAATAATCACCCAACGGCCAACAATCGGATCTTTTCTGAGCTCAGGCAATTACTGAATCCTTTCAAGAGGGCTGCGCAAACCTGTTATCTTACCCCGACAAGGAAGCATTCCGAAATACTTCGATCTGCGGACGGGAACCAAGATTTGCATAGTATACGCTTACAATATCGAATCTCCACTGGCACGTTGGTGGCAGCCGCCGCAGGTATTCCCGTGCCACCTGCGCCACCTCGCGCCGTTTGTGCCGGTCTACCGCCGCCTCGGCGGTCTTCACGTCGCGCGACGTCCGCGTCTTAACTTCAATGAAACAAAGAATATCCGCGTCCCAGCCGATCAGGTCGATTTCTCCGCGGCAACGCGGTGAGCGGAAGTTGCGCGCCACCATCACATACCCCAGCTGCCGCAGATGGAAGTACGCGTCTTCTTCCCCGTGCGTCCCGGTACGCTGGTGCCGGGGCCGTGCATCGGCCGGAAGCACGCGCTGCCCCACCCAATCCAACCCGTGAATGATGGTTCGCGTGAAAATGGCAGGAAGCATGTGGCCCCGCTTCACAGTAGCCCGAGCAACGGCTCCGAGACTGTGACTTGGGTCACAGTCCGATGCGATTGAGATTCGCTTCTCCCAAACCGGGAAACCGCACCCAGCTCACCAATCGGAGGTAGTCCTCAATTTGACGGCCTTCACCACGAAGGACACGAAGTATCACGAAGGAAGTCATTCATGGGTTTCCTTCGTGATACTTCGTGTCCTTCGTGGTTCAAGGTTTTTCCTTCGTGGTTCAGGGTTTTCCTTTCCGAAACGGCCCCTACGCGCCCTTGCCCACCGCGGAAATGCATTCTTCCAGTACATCCACGGCGACGTCCGCTTCTTCCTTGGTGACCACCAGCGCCGGGCAGATCCGCACCGTGCTCGGCCCGCAGCCCAGGAACAGCACGCCGTGCTCGAAAGCCCTCTCGACGATGCGGTCGCGCTCGGCATTCCCGTATTCCTTCGTCACCTTGTCCTTGACGATCTCTACGCCAATCATCAGTCCGCGGCCGCGCACATCGCCTACCAGTTTCAGCTTCCGCGGCCAGTCGGCCATGCGCTTCATCATGTGATTGCCCACGCTGGCCGAGTTCTCCAGCAGATGCTCTTTCTCGATCACGTCGAGGGTGGCCAGCGCTGCCGCGATCGCCACGGGATTCCCGCCGAATGTCGAAGCATGCGACCCCGGAACCCAGTCCATCACTTCCGCGCGCGTCATGGTGACGCCCAGCGGCATGCCCGAAGCAATGCCCTTCGCCATGCAGACCATATCGGGCTCAACCCCGGTGTGCTCAACCGCGAACCACTTGCCCGTGCGCCCAATGCCGCTCTGCACTTCGTCCACTACCAGCATGATGCCGTGACGATCGCAGATGCGCCGCAGTTCCTGCATGAAGACCTTCGGAGCCACCACGTATCCGCCTTCGCCCTGCACCGGTTCCACGAAGATCGCCGCCACTTCCTCCGGGGCCAGCGTGGTCTTAAACAGTTTCTCTTCGATGAAGCGGGCGCAGCCCAACGCGAAATTGTCAGCGTCCTGCGTGCCGCCCACGCAGCCCCGGTAAACGTCGGGATAACGCACATGCGTCACGCCCGGCACCAGCGGTGCAAAGCGCCGCCGCTGCTGCGGCTTCGACGCCGTCAGCGACAATGCGCCCATCGTCCGTCCGTGAAACGCCCCGAAAAACGCAATCACGTTCTGCCGCTTAGTGTGGTAGCGCGCCAGCTTCAGCGCGCACTCGATCGCCTCCGCCCCGGAGTTGCCGTAGTAAATCCGGTGCGGACCGGGCATGGGCGCGATCTTCGACAGCCGCGCCGCCAACTCCACCATGCTTTCGTAATAAAAATCCGTGCCCGACATGTGGATGAGTTCGGCCGCCTGCTTCTGAATGGCGGCGACCACATGGGGATGGCAATGGCCGGTCGAAGTCACGGCAATGCCGGCGGAAAAATCAAAAAACTCGTTGCCGTCCACATCGGTCACCACGATGCCGCGCCCGCTCTTGGCCACCATCGGGTACGAACGCGTATAGGACGGCGAAATGTATTTCTGATCGCCCTCGAGCACGCGCTTGGCGTTGGGCCCGGGCAGGGCGGTCTTGATCTTTGGACCGATTGTCGAAGAAACGGCGGCAGTCATGGTCTTGGTAGTCATCAAATCCTCCGTTAGTAACTGTCAGTAGTCAGTTACCCGTTGTCGGGAAATGCAACCTTGGAGCACGGGAATCCTGGTTCGGACGCTCGCAGTCCAAAGCGAATCAGAAGGAGGATTGAGGAGTTAGTCGCTACCGAAGAGGCTGGGACGCAATCGCGAAGGCAGATTCGCCCGATAACGCCGCGGGCACACCAGACAGTGCAGCCAGCACTCGGGCCGATGCGATTGAGACAGACGCGAATTGGGATTCATGCGCAGCATCGCAAACCCTTGACATCACTGATTGATTATAGCGGGAAGCCGCGAGCAGCGTAACCCCCTTTGGTAACAAGAACGGGCGTCGCCAGGCGAGGTTTATGTGGGGACGGTTTATGTGGGGACGGCCGCCCTCGGCCGTCCGTCGAGCGAAGCTCGACAGCTGGCGATGACGTGCCCCGCGTTCCTCACGACCTTGCGTCCACCACCGCAATCGCCTAGTAACAACACTAAACTTCCCATTGCCCGTGATCCACCCGGCTATCGCTGGCAGAGCTTCCGACAAGCCGCTTTGTCATTACTAATTCGCCTGCACGGCCAACTGCAGGTGTTAGACTACCGTCCAAACTTAGGCATGTTATGCCCTCCGAGGGGCAAAGCCCGAGTAGCAAAACTTGATAGGTTACCCACATCCACAGGAGATCACGGTGAAAACTCTTTCCGCGCTTGTCCTCCTCGCTGCATTGCCTGCTGTTTCCCTCGCTCAGATTTCTCCGGCCCCTGGCACGCCACCAGGGGCACAGGCCGCGCAGGCTCTCGCGGTCATGCAGGCTCAGACCATGTTCATGACGAATCAGGCACAAGTTCAAGGAATGATCGCTACGCAGGCCGCAATGTTAACTTCCATGGAGGCCCGCGCCACGTTCCTCGGAATGGCAGCGTCGCTGCAGGCTCGCGTAGCCGCGAATCAGTCGCAAGCTGCCGTCATCAGTACCATGCAACACTCGCTGGCTCGGCAGAAGCAGCTTCAGGTGCAGTCGGCGATCCTCAGCATGCGCATCCGGGGAGTCGAAAGCGCATCCGCGATTCAGGGAGCTGTGCAACTCGCCTCGCTTGATCCCGTCAGGTTTTCCCGGCGCGCCGCGATGCTCCATGCCCTGGCTGCTCAGACATCGGGCCAGACTTCATCTGGGCAAGCCGCATCCGGGCAGGCCGCGGCCCCACCTCCATCCCCCGACGCGGCCTCGCTACCCGTCGAACCGCCGCCCATGATGATCCGCCCCACATTCGGCAACTCGCTGTCTATCGACAAACCCATATTCTCCTTAGGGTCTGGCACCGTCACTGCCGGTACTAAAATAAGCATCAGGAGCGAAACTCATTATGCAACGCTCTACTACACCACCAACGGCTGGACACCGACGACACAGTCCGCAAAGTACACCGGTCCCATCACCATCAACTCCAGCACTCATCTCGAAGTGATCGCGGTCGGGCCCAACTTCCTCCGCAGCAGTGTCGAGCGCGCTGACTACAAAGTTCCCAACGCTCCGGCCCCTATTCTGGAGCCTACTGTACTCGTATCAGAAGACGGAACGTTGCGAGCCGGCACGCCGGTGCGCGTCGCTTTCGCCGGTAAAGAAATCGACTCCGAATCAGCCGCAGTGGGTGACGAGATCACGTTGGTTCTTGATGAACAGATCAAGCTCGGCGAGACTGTACTCGCTCCGAAAGGTGCCCCCGTGAGCGCAGCCCTCACCTTCGCCGATCCCAGCCACGGTTCCGCTCCCGGCGATCTCGTCTTTGAAATTCGCTCAGTCGAGATCGCTGGCAAACATGTGCCCCTGTTTGGCGGCGAAACCCTCGAGGGTGCCAAGGGAGTTTTGGGAGGCAAGAGCGCCAAGATCCAGCCTGGTATGACCGCGATGGCTTTTGTCGCAGCCGATACCCTCGTTAAGTGAGCAGCAGCACAGCGTCAGGCAATCAGAAGGGGAGCAGATTGGTCCTGACAAACGCCCGTCTCGCCCTGTCATCCGTGCACGATCGCCAAGCTTTCGCCCAACAAGCTTTCGCCCAACCTGGTCACAATTGAACTGTTGCGCGGCCGGTTTTATAGCATGCTGGTGGATGTCCGTGCACACGCTTATTTTCTAAAGGTCGCTATGCTCATCCGTCGTGGCACAGCTCTAATCGTTGTGGGAATCGCTACGATACTCTTGCTCGGGCTCATTTTAGTGGTACCCGCTCTTATTGACGTGGATCGCTACCGGCCCCAGGTGATTTCTTATCTCCAGGAGAAAACTGGAAAGCAAGTTGAAATCGGGCGGCTGGCACTCACGTTCTTTCCCGTAGCGATTCACATTGATCATATCGGCATTAAGAACCCTCCGATATTTCCAACTGGTTACGTTCTTCAGGTGGCGCGGATCGATGCCGAACTTAGCGTCCGAGCGCTCCTGCACCGCCAGCTGGTCATCAAGTCCCTTGTACTTGAGGACCCGGTCTTGAATCTGACTTCGGATCCCGACGGCCCGTGGAACTTCGAGAATCCTCGATCCGAGAATCTTCGATCAAAGATCTCAGCGAATACCTTTCCGCTCGGCCCCATTTCGAGCGTGAAAATCAAGCGGGGGCTCGTGATCGCGTCGAATCTCTTGCCGTCCGACGCGGCGGGCCCCATTTTTTTTGAAGCTCACGAGATCGCGTGCGAACTAGAGCAGGTGAACCTGGCCGGGATTATCGATCCTTCTTCTTCCTCGATGGACGGCCGAGGCAGCCTGAAGGCGGGCCTTCTGCGCTTTGGTGCGGTTGAGGTAAGAAATCTGGATTCCAAACT
>Ga0316363_10003285_pt1 | contig 11658 bp, 12 predicted proteins | sample Sb_taG_3_FD_200459 | JGI IMG/M metagenome (GOLD analysis project Ga0316363, IMG submission 200459) | Peat soil microbial communities from Weissenstadt, Germany - Sb_50d_a_PC metaG (v2) (version 2) | ecosystem: Environmental > Terrestrial > Soil > Wetlands > Peat | place: Germany: Weissenstadt...
CATGCCGCCCGCGACCGGGAGAACGCTTCAGCTAACGCCGGCCTGCTGGCCCGGTGGGGAACCCGCTACGAAGCCCAGCACGGCCGCCGGACAGCGTGATCGCCGGTCGTCAGAGCGAGCGCGCGCCATGGTGGACGTGATCAAGCCTCCTTCTGCCGCCTGCGGCTTTCGGCCCCTTGCCTGCCACCATGCACACTCGTCTCAGCCACGCCGGGGCTACGTGGCCCGACTGGCGGGCCCTCGCCGGGTCAGCGCCGGGACCGCTGAGGAGGCTGGGCCTCGCAGGTCTTCAACGCTTGCAGGGCAGGAATTTCCGGTCGAGCGTCACGACGACGGGTCTCACCCGCCGAGTCGGGCACGCGCTTGTTGGAGGCGGAACCCTCGGCTTGCGTGGCGGTCATCGGCTGCTGCCCCTGCAAGGCCTATGCCGTCCAGCCAGCGGCCGCCCGATCGCCTCCGCGAGCTGAGCCAACCGTCACCTTGACGGGCCTTCGCAGCATGGACCGCCGCCGCTGCTCATTGTTGGATCATCATCGGTTCCTCCCGCTATCGGCGGCAACGACATTCCTGCAAAGGCTGGGGCAGATGTTACGCGATGGGTCACCCCAGCCAATGCCAGGCTGGCCTCGGCTTGGCATTCGCCTGCCGAGCTCGCGGGCCTGGGGCCGGATGCGTGCCTCATGGCTCCCGCGCGCCGCGGCGCCGAGCAGATATCCGGGCGGGCAGATCGCGCCGAGTACGCATGCCACCGGCTTCACCCCGAGGGAGCCGGGGGGCGGCGCACTGGGCGATTCGTACGCGTCGGTGCCCGTGGCACAACCTTCCCAGCGAGCGCCCGGGAGCGAGGGACCACAACCACCTGTCCGGCAGATGTCCGGACAGTGAAAGACGCGTCGACAGCCTCCTCCAGAATGCCCACGACATCAGCGATCTCTTCGCCGCCACCTGGGCTGGGGCGCAGCCAGCGGATAACAACCCGCTGTCCGGCATCCGCAAGTGTGAGCCGGACCTCGAGCCGGTAACGCACGCCGGTCAGCTATCCACTGGCGGGGCCGCCCGCCCAGCCAGATTCCGGTGCGACCGGGCTGACGGCCTGCCGGCCGGATCCCCGGCCCGGCATCGTGTGGTCGTGCTGTCCTGCTGCGCGATGATGGCTTCCCACCTGCTAACCCTAACCGCCGACAGGCCGCCGGCTCCGGCAAGCACGGCCTCAGCCCGCCGCGATAGCGTCAGCGTAACAAGACAGCTGCCGCACCTAATGCACCGCGCATCCGGCTCTTCGCCGCGATCAGCCTGGCCGTGATCTCCCTCGCCGCAAGCATCCTGCTGGTCGTCGCCGACGAGATCGGCGGCACCGTTCGGTGGACTCACCATTCGGGCGCGTCAGCCGCTCCGCCGCTCCTGGTCGCCAGCGCGATCACGGCCGTGAGCCTCGCCCATCCGCCGAGGAGGCGGCATGCCCTGATGCGGCTGATGGCTGCACTGGCATTCATGGCCTGGGGCATCGCCCAGCTAGTCCCCGATCCCGGCGTGTCCGCTGCACTCGACGACGTGGCCATCCTTCTCTTCGTCGCGGACGCCGGGTGCGCAATGATCTCAGACGCACGCGCCCTTCTCACAGCACGTCGCAAGCAGGCTCCGGCGGCCCAGCCTGCGCCCGGTCCGGCGAGAGCTGGCCAGCCGCGGCGTAGGCTTCCCCCGCTCCCGCCTTCCCGAGCTGGCGTCCGCTCGCGGCGCAGCCGGATCCCCAGCGAGCTGCGCGCAGCCGACCGGGACCGAGGTCGCATTCCCACCGCACGTCGTGCGCGTCCACTGCAGGCTGGCCAGCACCTGGCGGTCCCGCACCCGGTAGGCGTCCGCGGGCAGGCCGTAGCGGGCGGCCAGCTCCAGCCCCGGCGCAGTCGCGTCACCGGCCAGCAGCGTGGTCGCCACTCCGTGGCGGCGCAGCGCGGCCGACAGCCGCAGCGCGAACAGCTGCGCCCGCGGAGTTCAAGGGTTCCCAGGATGCGAACGATCCTCATCCGGACCCGCCTTCCGGCTCAGGCGCGCCGACGGCGCCACAGCCGAAGCGCCCTGCATTGTCGTGGTGACAAGCCAGCTGGAGCTGCGAGCGCCATGCGCCCGATGTCAGCCCCCGCGCAGCCGCTGCGCTGTGGCGAGCTCGCCGGCGGCGAGCCCGACCGCGACTCAGCAGCCGGGTAACGGCACCGGGTGAGCAGCTGCCCGGTCTCCGGAACAAGCAGCGGCTGGCCCGGATCGCTCACGGTCGTGAGCCAGATGACCGGCTCGGCCCGCAGCGACCCGCAGCCGCGGCGTGGACCGGATCTTCCTCGTTCAGCATCATGACCTTCCTGCCACCCCGCTGGTAGATGTGCCACCAGCGGGGGGTCGGGCCACTTGCCGGGGCGCGGCAAAGCCGGTACAGCTTCCGTTGGCAGGGTACCGGGACGCTCAGTCGGCGCCGCCGCCCGTGCTGCCTGCGGGCGCCTCACCCGGCTCGACGGGCCTCCCCGGCACGGCGCGGCTGCCGGCGGGCGCACGGGTGACCTCAACCCGGCGGGCCTGGGTCTTCGGTGACGCGGGGATGGTCACGTGCAGAACACCGTCGGCGTAGCCGGCGGTGAGGTTCTCCGAGTCCACGCCCTCGCCCAGGGACAGCTGCCGGGCGAACGGCCCCTGGGGCCGCTCGGCAATGACCTGCTCGCTGTCGCCGTAGTGAGGGGTGCGCCCTCCTGGATCGTCAAGACGCTGTGCTCGACGGTCACCTCGACGCTGTCAGGGTCGGCGCCGGGCAGGTCGGCCTCGTGCCGTCCTCGCCGCGGTAGACGTCCATGGGCATACCGAGCGGGGCACACGTCCCGCCTGCAAGCAGGTCCGCGGCCGCGGGTCGTCGGACGTGAGGGCGTTCGTCGTGCCGCCGCTTCGGGTCAGCAGGCCCGGGCCAGAGTCCCTGGCCCGGGGAACCCACGTCCGGCAGTTACCATGGGCGGCTCCCTCCGGTGACCCGAGGCACCTTGGCCGCCGTCGGCGACTGATCCCTGGTGTCTGTCCTCAACCTACATCCGCAATCAAAAACTAGCAACAGATTTCTAGAAACTGCGGTAGTTTCTTCAAGGGTGATGAGCTGGCGTTTCCTGACCAACCACGCCCGGGCGCTGCTGCGCATCGCCCGCGACCCGGGCGTGCGGTTCCGCGACATCGCGGCCAGCACGGGCATCACCGATCGCGGCGCCTACGGGATCGTCACCGACCTGACCGCAGCCGGCTACGTGGTGAAGCAGCAAGACGGCCGTCGCAACCGTTACCAGATCGAGGCGCACCTCCCGCTGCCCGAACCCGCCAGCCAGGAGCCCCGCCATCGGCGAGTCCTCGCCCTCCTCGCGGGCGCCGGCGCGAGACTGCAGCTGACGGGACCGGACCAGCCTGAGGCCACCGCCCCTGAGCGTGCATGCGCCCCCGGCAGACGGCCGGCGCCGGGCAGCCCGGCCCGCCTCATCGGCCGGCGGTCCGCGATGGACCCGGACACCGGCGTCCTTCCCGGCCTGGGCCTTTCCTCAAACGAACCGAGGCGCCCATGCCATCGACGCGCTGAGGGGCGAATACGACATCGCATCCGTCCCTGCCCCGCGAGCAACTCCCCCGGATTGCTCCCCCCTGCCGCCAGCCGGCTCGTCACCGACCTGTCCCGGATGAGGTGCCGTGACGCCAGCGGCCTCGCCGTGCTGACGGGCACCGGGCGCCCGCCGGGCTGCCCGGCGTATCACGCCTGGCCGCGCCCCGGAGGCCAGGCTCTTGCGCATCACCCGGCCCGGGCCGGCGGATTGACATCTTCTCCCACCGTCCAGGCCGCTGTCACCGGCCTGGCGGGTGGCCAGCACCGGCCTTCCGGCGGAGCGGGCGCCGCAGGCACGGGCTTTGCCCGCACCGGCCAAACCTGGGCCGCGGGCGGATACGTCGGACACGCCCAGCATGCCGCCGACGCCTGTGGATTCCGCCAGGCAATCGCCACCTGCAGTCGGCGGCGCGTGCGGCAGGCTGCCCAGCGGCCCGCCGCTCAGGTCGCCGCTGCCGGGCGGGCTGGCCTGCCCACGGCATTGAGGTGACGCAGCGCCTGGGCATAGGAACCCACCAGGCTGCTCTGCAGGTAAGGCACGCCTCGCTGCTGGCAGAACGCCTCGATCAGGGCCTGCGAGCGGCGCAGGTTGGGCCGTGGCATCGAGGGGAACAGGTGGTGCTCGATCTGGTAGTTCAGGCCGTCAAGCGCGAGGTCGGTGAGCCGGCCGCCGCGCACATTGCGCGAGGTAATGGCCTGGCGGCGCAGGAAGTCGCTCTGATCGGCGGCGTCCAGGATGGGCATGCCCTTGTGGTTGGGGGCGAAGGAGCATCCCAGGTACAGGCCGAACAGGCCCTGCTGCACGATCATGAACACCACTGCCTTGACGGGCGAGAGCACCAGGAACACCACGGTCAGGTAGCCCGCCGCATGGATGGTGATCAGCGCCCACTCCCAGGACTGGTGCCGGGAAGCACGGCGGGTCAGCGCCTGGACGCTCGCGACATGCAGATTGAGCCCCTCCAGCAGCAGCCGCGGGAAGAACAGGTACGCCTGGTAGCGGAACATCAGCCGGGCCAGGCCCCGGCAGCAGCCTGGACGCGGCGTTGTGGCGCAGGAACCGGGTCCCGGCCCTCACATCGGTCACTCCGGCTTTCCGGAACGTCTGCACTATCACCCTGTGCACCGAGGCGTGATCGGCCAGCCGCACGTGCGGGGCCACCGAGCGCAGGAACACGTGATCATCAGCCGAGCCGGGCCGCTCCTCCAGCACGTAGCCGGCGAGCCTGCCCATCACCAGCGCCGGCAGCGGCAAGGTCAGCGGGTTGCCCGTCTTCTGCTGCACGATCCCGATCATCTGGCCGCGCCAGTCGACATCTCCCAGGCGCAGCGCCACGATGTCGCAGGCCCGCAGTCCCGTCGCCAGCGCGAGCAAGGTGATCGCCGCGTCCCGCGCGCTCACCGGTCCCGACGCGCACGCCCGCACGACCAGGTCCTCGTCGCCGTCGCTGAGCACGGGGATGACCGGGTGGGAACGCCTGACCCCGGCCAGGTTCACCGCGGCGACCAGATCATCACGGCCGGTGAACTTCAGGAACGGCCGGAAGTTCGACACCACCCAGAACAGCGACGACACCGCCCACCTGTCCAGCAGAGACTCCAGGAACGCCAGGACGCTGGCGCCGTCGGCGGCGTCCAGACTGGCGATTCCGCGTTGCTCCAGGAACACCAGGTAGCCGCGCGCCACCCGCCCGTAGGCGGCGCGCGTGGCGGGCGCCAGACCCCGGCGGCCCATCTCCGCTTCCCACGCGGCGTCTAACATCACCATGCTGGTCTTGGCGGGCCGCGGTCCGCCACCGCCGCGGCCGCGAACCGACAGGTCGACCCGCCCGGTACGAACGTAGGCGTCGAACACGCCGGTGAGCCGGCCGTAATCCAGCCGCCGCTGCGCGCTGAACCGGCCAGTCCGCGGACTGACCGTCATCGACGCGAAGCCAGCCCCCAGGCCAGGGCTATAGACGCCGCCCCGCTCGGCGGCGTAGCGGGCAAGCGCCCCGATTGTCTTCGTGTACTGGCCGATCGTCGACTCCTGATAACCGGCCGCGCGTAACTCCGAGACCACAACCGCGCCGATCCCTGTCACCGTCATATCCATAGCCGTCTCCTTCCACAGACGCAGGGGATACGACGGACGCTAGCCCGAACGTTAAGCCGAGGAACTTGTCACCGTGCCCGGCCCGAACAGGGCAAGCTGTGGTTCCTCGGCTTAACGCCAACCTCGGCATAATCGCTGTGGTGGACGGCGTCGCCGACGACCGGGTGGCCGGCCCGGCGCAGCTGGCCGACGGCCTGGCGGACCGCCCGCTGGACGAACCCGGCGCTCTTGGACAGCGAGCACTCCCAGCCGCGGATCGTCCCGGCGAACGCGTCGATGACGAACGCGACATAGGCGAAGCCGTCGGCCGCGAGCGGGACGTAGGTGAAGTCCGCGACCAGGAGCCGGCCCGGCCCGGATGCGCGGAAGTCCCGGTTCACCAGGTCCGGGGCACGGGCGCCGCGCGGATCGGGGACCGTGGTGCGCACCCGGCGGGCCCGGGTGTTCCCAAGCCACCCGTTGGCCCGCATCGGCCGCTCCACCGTGCACCGGGCCACGGTGATGCCCTGCCGGCGCAGGTGCCCCCACGCCTTGACCGCGCCGTACAGCGACTCCGGCGCCCGCCGGCCCCGCTGGTCGGGCTCGAACATCGCCGCGAGCAGCCCGGTCAGCCACCGGTCCCGCAGCGCCCGCCGCGACGGCGGCCGCGACCGCCGCGCGTGGTAGGTCCGCGGCGAGATGCGCACCCCGTGCCCGGTCAGGGCCCGGCACGCCGGGACGATCCCGAACCGTCCGGCGACCGAGGCGATGAACGCGCAGATCACCGCCGTAGCGGGTCTGCCTCCCGGGCGAAAAAACGGGTCGCCTCCGTCAGGATCGCGATCGTCCGCTCCAGCTCGGAGACCTTCCTGCGCAGCACCCGGATCTCCGCCGCCTCCGCCGTGCTCAGCCCCGGTGCCTTCCCCGCATCGACCTCAGCCTGCCGCAGCCACTTGCGCAGCGTCTCCGCGCTCATCCCCAGCCGCGACGCCACCGCGCTGATCGCCGCCCACTCCGAGGCGTAATCCCCCGCATGCTCGCTTTTACCGACTACTTGAAGATCAACATGGTCGCTGACCTGCTGTTACGCGTCGCGGACATGTCAGCCACGATAGGGGCCTGCGCGGCGGGTGCTTGGTCACGGTGCCGGGGCGTGCTCGATGAGCTGGGCTTCGAGCTGGGCGATGCGCCGGTCGGCGAAGCGGACGTTGGAGCGTGCGGCCTGCAGCTGTTCCCCGAGGGTCCGGTTGCCGGTTGTGAGCTGGCGGACGCTTTGCCTGAGCGTCGTGTTCTCGGTGGTGATCCGCTGAGTCGCTTCTTCGGTGAGCTCGCGCTCGGAGTCGCGGATCTGGCCGAGGAGCTGGCCGATCCGGGTGCGCTGGGTGCGTATCTCGGCGTGAGCGGCCTTGAGGGCGTCTTCCGCGTTGAGTGCCCGTTCCCGCCAGTCCGCCTCCGGCTGGGTGGCGGCTCCCGCCTGGGCCTTGATCGGCTGGCTGGCATCCGCGGTCTTCGTCATGGCCGCGCCGGCGAGCGCCCTGGCGTCGGGGTTCTCGTAGAGGAACGTCCGCGACACCGCTGCCCGCCGGGCGACGGCGAGATAGGTGACCGGTGCCTTGCCGCGGCTGAGCTCGGTGATGGCATCGCGGACCTGCTGCACTTTCTGCTGGGTGGCGCGGCGGCGTGCCTCGATGGCGGCGGCTGTCCGCCCGGGCACGGCGATCATGCCGTGGCCTCCAGGGCGCCGGCGCCGTCTGGCGGGTGCGGCTCGTCCCCGGCGGCCCTGGCCAGTTCGGAGGCGCGGAACCCGGTGTTCCACAGGCGCTGGAAGTAGTCCTGCGGGCGCCGCAGGTCCAGGGCGAGGGCGTCGTCGAGGAGGCCAAGGCCCGCAAGCGCGGCCTCCAGCCCGGTGATGGCCCTGCCGGTCGGCGCGAAGACCTCGTGCAGGTAGTCAGCGGTGGCGTCGTCAGGAGCGCGCTCGGCGATCGAGTTCCATTGCTCGCGCTTGCGCCGCCAGTACAGCAGGTCGGCGCCGGACAGCACGAACTTGTCGCAGTTCTCGCAGTTCAGCTTCCACGGGCAGCTCCCGCCGTCGACGACAGGCTGGAAGGTGCAGAACCCGCCTTCGGCCGGGGTGGAGCGGCGGGACAGGTCCAGGGCGAGCGCCTCAGCATGGTGCCGGTCCATCGCCGGCACGCCGCCGGACAGCAGCTTGCCCGGCTCGGCCGCGCCCGGGCCGGCGACCCAGACGTTCTGGAGGATGTCCTCGATCTCGGAGACGGCGACCTTCGCGTAATGCTCGGCCATGCGGTCACTGACGTGCCCCAGGTACCGGCGGATATGCGAGAGCGTCGCGCCATGGGCCAGCAGCCGGGTCGCCAGGGTATGGCGGGCCTGATGGGCGACCACGTGCCCGACGTCGAGCTGGTCGGCCCATCGCCTGAAGCCATCATGGAACCAGGTATAGGACACCGGGCGCCGCCCGGCCGGGTTGCGCCGGGTCGAGGGGAACAGCGCCATCGCGTTCTTCTCGGCCGGGCTGGGCTGCTGGCCGCCGTGCGTGTCGGCGAACCGCGCGATCGTCTTGCGCTGGCGCTCGGCCAGCCTGTCGTGGAGGCGCTCGGGGATGCGGATGGCCTCGTTGAAGTTGCCGACCTTCGTCTGGTCGTGCCACAGCAGTGGCAGCCCGTTGTAGCGGCCGATGCATTCAAGGCGCAGGGTGAGTACCTCGCTGGCGCGGCGCCCGGTCATGATGATCGCTTCCCAGATGTCACGCATGCCGCAGTCAGCTGGGTCGTAGGTTCCGGCCAGCTCGGCCAGGTTGGCCTCGTCCGCCAGCGCACGCGCGACATCGTCGGGGAACGGGTTGCGGTTGCGCTTGGAATCATGCCCGCCGGCGGGCATCGCGGTGATGAAGCCCCGGTCCAGGCCGAGCAGGCCGGCCGCGCCGGTGTCCACCGCGTCCCGCAGCAGCGCCCGCCCGGAGTTGAATATTATCCGGCGCAGGACCTGCGTCGCGATGGTCGGCTGACCGTCGGCACGGTATGTGCCCAGGAGGGCCAGGCCGTTGCGCTCCCGGTGCCGCAGGTCAGCCGCGAAGCGGTGCATGTGCTCCGCGCGGAGCAGCGGCGGGTCATGCCCGCCGGCGGGAGCCTCGGCCCGCAGGAATGCGCTCAGCTCCACGCATGCCCTGCGGGTGTGGGCCAGGGAAGCGCCGGTGCGGGGGCACCCGGGAGAGCGCAGCACGCCGGCCATGTGATCCCACAGCAGGTCCCGCAGCCATCGCTGGGACACAGCGGTCAGATCAATGGCGCCGGCATGCGCCGGGAAGCGGACGCCGAAGTGCTCGGTTTCGATGAAGCCGGCGTCTCGCGTGTCGGCCGGGCTGAGGTAGACGAGCCGGAGCACGCCGAGGATCTCGCGGGCGATCTGGCGCTGATGGTACCGGCACTCGCCGAGATCGAGATCGGCCAGGGAGCCGATCCCGCGGCGGCCGCACGCGTTCACCAGGGTCTGGATCCAGGGAACGTCCCACGACGCGCTCTGGCCCTGGGCATGCGCGCTCAGCCCCCATTGAATCTCGGCTCTCAGCAAGGGCCGCAGCCCCCGCAAGTTGATCTGGCCGGCCCGCATCACCGGCTGTTCTGCCGCGCACCACCGCCGGAACGCCACCTCGTCGCCGTAGTTCACCGGTACCGCGCGGCCGTGGAACTCATACGAGCCGAACCACGTCCCGGGCAAGGACGCAGCTCCCGGCTTGCCCGCACGCCGGTAGCGCTGCTCGTGCAGGACGCACAGCCCGAGCGGACCCGCCGCCAGTTCCTCGCAGGCACGGACTCCGCATTCGCCGTAGCCGTGATACGGGCTCTGGCCGGCCAGCCACAGGTCGAAGCCGCCGGGCGCAGCATGCTTCCGGCGGTAGGCGCGCCACTGGCTGCGGTGCCGGTGGCAGATGGCGAGCTCCCGGCTGAACGCCGGCCGGTGCAGGCAAATGCGGCATACAACAGGCTCCGGCGTCTCGGTTGCCTTCAGCGGGCTGGCACCGGCGGCGAAATCGCCCCGGGCCATCCCCGCGGCATGCGCGCGCCTCCACCCGGCGGCATGCACGGCGCACAGGTCCACCCGTGTCCGGGGCCGTTCGCAGCCGGCCACCATGCAATCCCAGCGGTAGGCCGGGTGCGCCGCAGGGACCCGGATCACGTCCTGGCGGAAAGCCGGGTCAAACGACGGCCCGCTGATCAGCGCGGTCAGCAACTCCAGCCGGTCACGGGCAATCCTGCCGGGACGGTCACTGGCGAGCGCCAGCGCGACGGCATTCACTCCTGATCACCCCAGGCCCGGCGCAGCGCCAGGTCGAAGACCGGATCGTGCACGTCGGCGTGCGCGTAGACCTCGTCCACAGTCGCGGCTGATGCCCAGCCTCCCGCCTCGCGTGTCACCACGAGATTCCCGCCAGAGGCATCCAGGACAGCGGTCGCGAAACTGTGCCGGAACTGATGAGGCTTTACCAGGCCAAGGCCAGCGCTTGCACTAGCGCGGCGGAGCATCCCGCGGGCCGCGTCGGGCGCCCACGGCGCGCCCCGTGCAGCTGGACCAGCAGCATCCCGTGCCCGGCGCCCCTGGGGTACTCGGCCGTCATGTACTCGAAATAGGAGTGGATCATCGCGGGGCTGGCCCGCTTGATCAGCCCGCCCCGGATGATCCCGTCATCAGCCACCCACTCGTACCTGGACTTTGCCGCCGCCCGGTTCGGGTTGCCTGGCCGGTGGCAGACATGCAGGTGCGCGGAGCGGCACTCCGCGCACCGGGCGCTCTCCCGAAGATGCAGATCGGCCAGGTGCAGGCCGCAGCTCGCCAATCCGCAGTCCCCCGTCGGCCAGCCAGGTGATCACCAGGCGGTCCCGCGCGGTTCCCGCCAGCTCCAGCAGCCGCTCGCGCGCCCCCTCCGGGAGCATCTTCGGATGCCTGCGGCGGACCTGGCCAGGAGCCAGCGGATTAGCCGGCATGCTCCGCGTGACATGCCCCAGCAACGCCCGGTTGCGGTCGGCGCGGGTCGGCAGCCGCGTCTTATCCAGCCGCCGGCCAAGCTCCTCGTTGACCCCGCGGGCGGCGTGGTACAGGTAGAAGCCCTTCAGGCACGCAGCCGCGGCCGACAGCGCGGCGCCGCGGTACGGGCGCTTGCCAGCCCGCCACGGCTCCCCGAGCGGCATCCGCACGCCGGCGCCGACGGCGCCCATATAGCGCTCAAGATCCAGCAGCGTCACTGCGCCGGGCCGCAGGCACTCGCGCTCCAGCCACCGCAGGTGGTCGACCAGCAGGTAAGCGTACGTCCGCTGCGTGCCCGACCCCTCATGCTCGCGCAGGAACCGGTCAGCTTCCCCGTGGACCGCGCCTTCCGGCCAGACGATGGTGAACGACCGGCCGCCGTCTCCCCGCTCGATCTGCTGCACCCGCAGATCACCGACAACAAGCCCCTGCCCCATGCAGCCCCCGCTGGCCGGTGACGTGACGAACGTCGCGTCACCGGCAGGTTAACGGGTCCGCTACGCCGCCAGCGGGAGGCTCGCCGGACGTCCCGGACGGGCTACAGGCCGGTCGGTAAACTCGCGAACCAGCCGCATCGCCCTGGCCTTCGTCTCCGCGCTGTAATTCTGCGTCCTCGCCATGTCGTGCCAGCCTTCCCAACATCGAAGGCACGCACGCTAGCCGGAGCGGTTCATGGCGGAGAGGCAGAACCAGCCGCTGGATCCGGTGTATCCGGTGGTGTTTTCGACGCGATTCGGGTGAAGATCCGCGACGTGAACGTGGTCAGCCAAGTTCTGGCTGCGGGCGCGGATTGAGATCAAGAACCGGGGTGTGCGGGACGTGTTGATGGTTGTCTGCGACGGGCTCAAGGGCGTGCCGGACGCGGTCAGCACCTGCTGGGACAAGACCAGACCAGACAATGGTAGCGCCGAGATCGTCTCGGTGGGAC